>ERZ1066115.433-NODE-433-length-11044-cov-9.489034_pt1 | contig 11044 bp, 4 predicted proteins | sample MGYA00382762_ERZ1066115 | MGnify/ENA primary metagenome ERZ1066115 (study PRJEB33369, sample SAMEA5778345) | biofilm metagenome | biome: Industrial cooling water; feature: Water cooling tower basin; material: Biofilm | place: United Arab Emirates | collected... | reverse complement strand
TCCACAAACAGGTTAAACAAGTGATTGACCTGCGCCAACTCATTCTTTTTCATGATCGTAGCCACTACCTGATCAGCCACTGGGTCGGTATGGTTCCGTTTTTCTTCCAGAAAGGGAACCGTCCATTTATCCGAAGCGGCCAAATTCATACGGGCGAGTTTCTTAAGTGCCCTCGATTTGAGGCTCCTGGACCAAAGCACAAAGGCCAGGGCAAGAATGAAAAAGAGTGCGAGCAGGATCCAGCCTATCATGCAGGTAAGGTTTGGGGTTGGTTAAAGATAGGCAATTGAAGCAGAATTGAAAACGGGAGGCAGATTATACAAGGGTTGGTAATTCAATCCGAAAGGTGCTTCCCGAACCCTCACTGGAGATAACCTCTAACTGTCCCCCATGCGCCTTTATGATATCGTAACTCAAACTCAATCCCAACCCTGTTCCTTGGCCAGTTGGCTTAGTGGTAAAGAAAGGCTGAAAGATCTTTTCTTTAATGGATTCCGGAATACCCGGGCCATTATCCTTTACACTGATTTCAATTTTATCTCCGAGATTTCTCGTTGAAACAGTAACGGTTGGTTCATAGCTTGCTCCTGACTTTTGACTTTCAACTTTTGACTCTTCACTTACTGCATAGAAAGCATTGTTGATCAGATTCAAAATCACTCTTCCGATGTCCTGAGCGACCACGTTGACTTTCGGTAATGACGGATCAAGTTGTGATTCAAACTTCGAGTTAAAGGATTTATCCTTGGCCCGGTAGCCATGATAGGCCAACCGCAAGTATTCATCGCACAAGGCATTAATATCGGTTAGCTCCTTCTTTCCGGAACTGGAGCGGCTATGCTGGAGCATGCTCTTTACGATGGCATCGGCACGTTTGCCGTGGTAAAGAATTTTCTCAAGGTTTTGTTTTACATCTTCAGCTATTTCAGTTGCCGGTTGCAGGTTACCGGTTACCAGTTCGGCTTTCATTTCATCCAATAACTCAGTGCTGACTTCCGAAAAGTTATTAACAAAATTCAAAGGATTTTGAATTTCATGCGCAATGCCGGCCGTGAGTTCACCCAGGCTGGCCATTTTTTCCGCCTGAATAAGTTGCTTTTGTGTGGCCTTCAACTCGGTTAATGCAGCTTCTGCTTTTTGTTTGGCGTCTTTAATGGCCTTTAGGTCAAGTTGAGACTGCCGGGCATGTGCTTCAGCAATTTTTAAATCACTAAAACGTGTATAGGTAAGGTCGAAAACACCGGCAAATTTTTCGAGCAGGTACAAGGCCTCCTCCTGCAAGGGTTCGGGACTGGTTACCACCAACATGCCTTTTGAAAAGAAGCCTGCTGTTTGAACTCTCCGATCATGAAGGAAAGCATTGTTGAACGGGATTTTAATTTCCTCCTTCATATACTTCAGCCAGCGTTTAAGGTCTTCACCCTTCAAATCTATCATCAGTGATTTTTCACCTCTTTTCCAGGCTTCATAGGCTTTGGAAAGTGTAGTGGGTTCGGTTATTCGGCCAGAAAATTTGGTGCTTAGTTTTTCACCGCCTTGTTCGGTCACCCAGAAATCAATGGTTTGTTGAGTCTCATTCACAATGCCGATGTTGATGCGCTCATGGGTGACACCCAGAATATTTAATTGCTCAAAAAGAACATAAGCAGCATCGGCAAGTTCTTCAGAGGTTTGCATGGCGAGGGTGCGGTTTCTCACCTTTTCCAATGCTGCTTCTATTTGGGCTTCTCTTGCCTGTGCTTCGGCTCTCTGCAGATCCAGGAAGCGGGTGTAGGCTTGCTCAAATGTTCGAGCAAATTTTCGAAGTGTATTCAGATCAGCTTCAGTAAATTGATGACCCGACCAACTATCCAAACCCAGTATGGTATTTTTCTCAGCAACAAACGATAAATTCCAGTCAGGCAATTCAATTTGAAGTTGTTTTAATTGATCTGGAATTTTTGAACTGTTGTGCCTTTGCACATAACGGAAATAGTCATTCTTGGCTTTCTCTGGGTAAACGCGATTGAGTAGTTGGCCACCACTTGCAATTGTATTCCAATAATCAATAAAGACTTCATTATCCTTCAGGGTATCTTCATACGGAAGATCGATGAATACCGGTTTGGTTAATTGAACGGTAGCGATCCAAAGACCAATGTTTTTGTTTTCTCGATTGAATACAAAAAGTAAAGCTCCATCCATCGCAATGCCTAGACCAACTACCGCCTCAAATAAAGTGGCAGCCACCTGTTCCAATTCATCCGAACGATGCATTGCCAGGGATCGTGACCGCACCCTTTCTAAAGCAGCTTCAATCTGTGCTTCCCGTGCCTGGGCTTCCGCTTTCTTTAGATCAAGGTATCTTCGATAGGTTTGACCAAATACATTCGCAAAGCGGATAAAAACTGCCACCGATTCTTCATTGAATTCATTTTGGGAGAATACATACAAGACACCTTCATTAAAATAAAAATCGGTATGCACGATTTTTTCAGTTCCGGTGTAATAATCTTTTTTGATTTTATATTGGGCCTGATTCTGCATGGCCTGGTAGTAATTGAGTTTATCTTCTCCCACCAGGATATACTGATTCACTTCTTTCTTATCTACCCAACCTTTGTAAGCAGCACGCAACATCGGATGTGGCTTCATATCAAGAAAGCCAATGGTTAGATCCGTTTTACCACCTTCGGTTTTTTCGGCTGTCCACAGTTCCATGATTTCATGCGGCTGCATAATGCCAATTCCGCAACGGTCTGTTGAACCAAGTAATTTCATAGCCGAAAGTTCATCAAACAACGTGGCTACACTTTCGCCTACTTCACGGCTGCTGTGCATCGCTATGGTTTTGCTGCGTACTCTTTCCAACGCTGTTTCAATCTGCGCTTCCCGAGCCTGCGCTTCTGCATGTTTAAGATCGGCAAACCTGCGGTAAGCAAGACCAAATACATTCGAAAATCTTCTCAGCAGGGCACGGGTCGGTTCATCAGGCTCATCACGGGTAACCATCAACAGAGACCCACCCGAAAAATCAGCAAAGGACCAATATGCACGCAATTCCTCTACATTCCCATTAACCGATTCTGCAAGTTTGGTAAAACCAATAGGAGACTCCCTTTCGAGAAATGAAAACCATTGCTTAAGCTTTTCATCCTGATTTATAATTACATAATCCCCTTTGTTTGCCAGGTAATTACCTAATGCTTCTTCTATAATCAATAATCCTTTTTTGGGAACATTGGCTATTGACTCAAGGATTTCGCCTTCTTCTGCAGGGGGTTTGATAGCGGCCCACGACTGAATATAATCAGGCAATTCGTCATGCAGGTGAATCACACAGGTTTCCAGATTTTTTTGTCCGAGTATCCCCATTTGTTTTCTCAGTTCATGCACTACATCATTCAATTCGTTAGATGAATGCATCGCCATTGCGCATGAACGAACTCTTTCCAATGCAGCCTCAATCTGCGCCTCCCTTGCCTGTGCTTCCGCTTTTTGCAGATCGAGGAAGCGTGTATAGGTTTGATTGAATACAGCCGCAAACCTTTCTAATAATGCAATCGTGCTTGCCGATTTTGGTTCAGGAGAGGAAATGGCAAGATGTCCTTTCGAAAAAAAAGCTGACGTAATCACTCTTCTTCCTTTGGTCGCTTTGCTGGTGGCTCTCGAACCCGTCATGCTGTTTCGATACGAGAGCCAACCTTCTAAATTTTTTTCAGTGAGTTCAATCACAAACGAAGGCTTGCCTGTCTTCCAGGCAACAGTAAGAGGCATCAATAAATTCGGCTCGTCCATGCTCAATGCCACGGTTTTGCCCAGGTTGGCACCGCCAAGTTCCCAGTCTGTAGCACTGAATTCAATGGTTCTGTTGGCTTCGTTGTAAATGCCTATGGTAACTTGCAAGACTTCGCCTACACCTAACTTTTCAAATTCATTAAAAAGAACTGCAGCCGTTTGGGTAAGTTCTTCACTTTTGTGCATGGCCATCGTGCGGGCCCGCACTCTTTCTAAAGCTGCTTCAATTTGTGCTTCACGCGCCTGGGCTTCTGCTTTTTGCAGATCGAGGAAACGGGTGTAGGCTTGGTCAAATACTTTGGTGGCACGTTGCAACAGATTCCAGCTTTCTTCAGAAATATTGCCGGGCGAAGCAGCCCCCAGGTAACCATGCGAAAACTTCAGCAAATGATAAGTGCGCTCAGGAATTTCATTTCCATAATATCCCTTCAATACTTTTGACTTTGATGCGCAATAGTTGATCCACTCTTTGCGGTGTTCGCCCCGCATTACAATGGAGGTTTGCTTTTCTTTCGATCGAAAAAAATTTAACATCTGCTTGCCTACCCAGCTTGCTTTGAGGTTGAGCGTCATTTCATCGCTTACCAACTCAGATCTTTTTCCGCGAATATCCTTGATAGCATACCAACACTCAGCCGAATGGTTTTTGGCATCCACCATGTAAATAGAGCTGGTCTCTAATTCTTCTACACCCAAGCCAGCCATCTCTTTGCGGAGCAGTTCAGAAACGTACACGATTTCTTCGGGCTTCTGCATGGCGAGCGATCTTGCCCTAACTTTTTCTAATGCCGCTTCAATTCTTGCTTCCCTTGCTTGTGCTTCTGCTTTTTGCAGATCGAGGAAGCGGGTATAGGTTTGTTCAAAGACTTTAGCGAATCGTTTCAGGATAATCTTTTCATCGGCTGTAACTAAAGTTCCAACCGTAGAAGGTATGGCAATGGCTGCATGCTTTTCAAAGGCGATTGAGATCCCAAAATTTTTACTGTTGAGTATCAGCTTCTGAACTTTTTTAGGTAAGTGCTTGTATTGCGTATGCTGAAACAAGTGTTTGAAATATTCATTCTTCTCTCTTTGGTTATAAATTCTACCGAGAAATGACAAACCCCTTTTTCGGGCATTGATCTGGTCGCGTGCAATGGAGTGCTGGGTAAAGGGAATAAAAAAAGGAATTGTATAGCTTTGGCTGGCATCGGTGATCCATTGCGTATGATCATTAGAATCAGGCGTAAAGGTCATGACCAGCGCAGCGCCCTGGTCAACTCCAAACTCCAACTCCTGAAGTTCTTGATACAGCACGGCAACCACTTCCCTGAGTTCACTGCTTGCATGCATGGCCAGAGCACGTGTGCGCACCGCATCAAGCGCAGCCTCGATTTTTTGCTCGCGCTGAAGTTGTTTCAGTTTTTTATGGGCCGTGGCAAGCTGCCTGCGTAGTTCAGCCTGCGTTTGCTTCGTTTGCGAAGCCGGTTTCTTTTGCATGATAAAAAAACACCGGAAGGTACGGCAATACGGGCCACGGTTGCCGGGGTTCAAAAGGGCCTATCTTAAAGATAGGGATAATTAACCTGAATTTTTCAATTCCGCTCTTGCTTCGAATCAGACTTGGCTTACCATTATCACGATCGCCAGTTGACTTTCTTCTACCAACTTCGTAATAAAAGCAATTACCTTAAATTTAAGCGTAGACTTGGCTTCATTTCTTTCCCTGTTGTCCAGGAGGGGTCAAATTCAGATTTAACCGTACATCCCATTCCTGTTTCGAACCCCTGTAGGTTCTCCTATCTTTCAAAATATTTAACTCACGTGTTAACCTATGACGAAGCGATTATTACTATTCATTCTGACCATCATCAGTTGGGGAGCGATACAGGCTCAGGAAACCTTTCCCCGCAATGATGTAAAAGACAGCCGGGCAGGGTTGTTCGCCTTCACCAATGCCACCCTTGTGGTCGATCCGCAAACCACGCTACAAAACGGAACCTTGCTTATAAAGGGCAACCGGATTGAACAGGTGGGAACCAATTTGACCATACCCACCGGCTACACCATCATTGATGTAAAGGGTAAATACATTTACCCGGGCCTTATTGATCTGTTTACCGACTATGGACTGCCTGAAGTGGAGCGGCCCCGGGGCGGTGGCGGATTTGGTGGCGTGGAGCAAATAGAATCCAAAACCAAGGGTGCCTATAATGCCAACCAGGCCATTCGCTCGCATTATAATGCTGCCGATGAATTTTCGATCAATTCGGCCAAGGCCGATGAACTGCGTAAGCTGGGTTTCGGTGCGGTCAATACCTCCAAGCCTGATGGCCTGGCTCGCGGCACATCTGCTTTTGTAGCGCTCAGTGAAAAGAATGACAACACCGCACTCATCCGCCAAAAGGCAGCCGCGCACTACTCACTTGAAAAGGGAACCTCTACCCAAACCTACCCTACTTCCTTAATGGGATTTATCGCCACCCTGCGCCAAACCTATTTGGATGCTGAGTGGTTTGGCAGCCAGAACCCACGGCCATTTGCCGATCAATCGCTGGAAGCCTGGATTCAAAATCAGCGCTTGCCACAAATCTTTGCCGCCACCAGCTGGATGAATTCCTTACGGGCTGATAAAGTAGGTGACGAGTTTGGTGTTCAATACATCATTAAAGGAGCCGGTGATGAGTATAAGCGTGTGAACGAAATCAAGGCTACCCGTGCCACCTTTATTATTCCGGTTACCTATCCTGACGCGTACGATGTGGAAGATCCACTGGACGCTCAACGCCTTTCCCTGGCTGATATGAAGCATTGGGAACTTGCGCCCACCAACCTCGGCACGCTCGAAAAAAACGGAATCCCCTTCGCCATTACAACCGCGGGCTTAATGAAGAAGTCCGATTTCATGGCCAACGTGCGCAAAGCAATTGAACATGGCTTATCCGAAACCGCAGCCTTGAAGGCGCTCACCACTACTCCGGCTCAATTGCTGAAGGTGGAGGATCAGGTAGGCGCCATCAAAAAAGGTTTGCTGGCCAATTTTATCATCACCTCCGGTAAGTTGTTTGACGAAAAGACGATTATCCATCAAAACTGGATTCAAGGTCAGGTGTATCCGATCAAGCCTCTCGAAACAAAAGATTTCAGCGGCACCTACAACCTTTCGTTAAATGGCCAATCCTATAACCTGGAAGTAAGCGGTGATCCGGGAAGTCAAAAAGCTAAAATTAAAATCAATGATTCCACTTCCGTGGATGTTACCTCAACGTTCTCAAAAGATCTGGTTACTCTCAGCTTCAAATTGCCCAAGCAAACCGGTAGCGTACGCCTGACCGGATGGACCGATGGTAATACCTGGAAAGGAAAAGGCCAATTGGTGGATGGTACGTGGATTAACTGGAGCAGCACCCGCACAGGCGATTTAACTGCGAAGGCCCCTGCCCGACCTGCTGGTGATAAGAAAGACGATCTCGGAAAGATCATCTATCCGTTTACCGCTCATGGCTACCCCAGCTTACCGGTAACAGAAACTTTGCTGGTAAAGAATGCCACGGTATGGACAAATGAAAGTGACGGCATTCTGCAAAACACTGATGTGTTGTTGAAAGACGGCAAGATTGCCCGCATCGGAAAGAATTTATCCGAATCGGGCGCAAAAGTTGTTGACGGAACGGGGAAACACCTTACTGCAGGTATTATTGATGAACATTCGCACATAGCCGCAGCCAGCATTAATGATGCGGCTACGAATTCCGGCATGGTTCGCATCGGTGATAACCTCGATGCGGAAAATATTAACGTGTATCGGGCGCTGGCCGGAGGTGTAGTGGCAGTACAGGTATTGCATGGTTCGGCTAACCCGATTGGCGGCCATTCGGCCTTAATCAAATTGCGCTGGGGCGAATCGCCCGAGAATTACAAGATTCAAGGGGCTGATGGGTTTATCAAATTTGCCTTGGGCGAAAATGTGAAACGCTCGTCCAATGCCAGTTCCATCCGCTATCCGCAAACCCGTATGGGGGTTGAGCAGGTATACGTAGATGCCTTCACCAATGCCCGTGAATACGAAAAGAAGTGGACTGCCTACAACAGCGCGAAAGACAAGACTACGGTGGTGAAGCCCCGCAGAGATCTGGCCGATGAAACCATGTTGGAGATCCTCAACAAGAAGCGGTTCATCACCTGCCACTCGTATGTGCAGTCTGAAATCAACATGCTCATGAAAGTTGCTGAGCGATTCAACTTTCGGGTGAACACGTTTACGCACATTCTGGAAGGCTATAAAGTAGCGGATAAAATGAAAGCCCACGGTGTTGCCGCTTCAACCTTTGCCGACTGGTGGAACTACAAGTGGGAAGTGCGGTATGCCATCCCGTACAATGCCGCGATTATGCATCGAGAAGGTGTGCTAACCGCCATTAACTCCGATGATGCCGAAATGGGCCGCAGGTTAAATCAGGAAGCTGCCAAGTCAGTGAAATATGCGGGCATTAGCGAAGAAGATGCCTTAAAGATGGTGACCCTGAACCCTGCCAAGATGTTACACCTCGATAATCAGATGGGCAGCATTAAGGTGGGTAAGTCGGCCGATGTGGTGTTATGGACCAACCATCCGCTATCGGTTTATGCCAAGCCCGAGAAAACAATCATTGACGGCAAGGTGTACTTTGACATAGAAAAAGATCAGCAAAACAATAAGGAGTTGGAAGCCGAACGCGCTCGCCTCATTCAAAAACTGAAGGGCGCTAAAAAGTCGGGCCTGCCAACGCAACGTCCCGATTCGCGGTCGCAGGCTGAGTTCCATTGCAGTGATATGTTAGGTTTTGAAACGTTGGAAGATTAATTGAATCGAATTATGAAAAAAATTATAAGTGTACTAGCGTTTATCATGCTCACGGCAACGGTGTGGAGTCAAACTCCGGTTCCGGCAAAGCCGCAAGCCAAGCCAATAGCCCTGACGGGCGGTGTTGCCCACATCGGCAATGGCCAGGTGATTCAAAACTCCATCATCACCTTTGATAAGGGAAAGCTTACCGCAGTAGCCGATGCCACCACCGCGCGCCTTGACCTGACACAACACGAAGTAATCCGCATTGATGGTAAACATGTATATCCCGGCTTTATCCTGCCCAATTCACAGGTAGGGTTACAGGAAGTTAGTTCTATCCGCGCCATGAACGACTATGCTGAGCGTGGCGAATTGAATCCCAACGTTCGCTCGATCATTTCCTACAATACCGATACGGAATACACGCCTACATTCCGGTACAACGGAGTGTTATTGGCCGAAACAACCCCCACTGGTGGTACCATTTCCGGAACTTCATCGGTAGTGGAAATGGAAGGGTGGAATTGGGAAGATGCCGCCCATACGATGGATGTAGGCATTCATTTAAACTGGCCCCCGCAAACCCGCAGGCAGTTTGACTTCAATACCTTTACGTTTGCCGAGTCGCCCAACCGCGATTATGATAAACAGGTGGGCGAGTTGGACATGTTTTTTGCAGAGGCCGTATCCTATGGAAAGCTAAGTGCCAAAGAGACCAACGTTAAACTGGAAGCGATGCAGGGGCTTTTCGATGGCAAGAAGGCTCTATTTCTGCACGTTAATAATCCCAAGGAGATCGTGGAATCGGTGCGGTTTGCCCAACGCAGTGGCGTAAAGCGAATAGTGGTTATCTCTGGATCCGGTGCCATGTGGGTAGCTGACTTTCTGAAAGAGAACAAAATTCCAGTCATTCTGCCATCCACCCATAATCTCCCGGCCCGCAATGATGATGATGTTGATCTTCCCTACAAACTCCCACACCTGCTTACCCAGGCTGGCGTTACCGTATCGTTATCAGATGATGGCGCACTTCATGGCAGCCGCAACCTGGGTTTCTATGCCGGCACGGCAGTAGCCTATGGTATGGATAAGGAAGAGGCCTTGAAAACGATCACGTCCAATACAGCCAAGGCTTTAGGCATCGATAACCGCGTTGGCACATTGGAAGTTGGAAAAGATGCTACGCTGTTTGTTTCACAAGGTGATGCGTTGGATTATCGAACCAACGTTCTTTCGCACGCCTTTATCAGCGGCAAACAGGTAACATTACCGGGTAATCAGCAGGAATTGTACGAGCGCTATTCACGCAAGTACGGACACATTAAATGATTGCAGAATTCTGTAATAAAAAAAATGCACCGGATTACCGGTGCATTTTTGTTTTAGGTTGGCCCGGTTATACTTTCAGGGTATCTTTTAAATAGTCAATGCTTGACTTACCCTCACCGGCAAAAGCTTCAACCTTTTTGTTGTAAGCCCGCTTTACTTCGTCAATGGAGTCCGTTACTTTGTTTTTCAGGTCTTTGGACTTCCCCATTAACTTTTCTCTTGTCTTTTTTCCACTGTCGGGGGCAATCAGGATTCCAGTCAACAATCCTACTGTAGCTCCGGCCAGTACACCTACCATTACTTTTCCTGCAGTGTTCATAATCGGTATGGTTATGTTTAAAATGCGCCCTGATGTTTTCAAGACGATTCTTACTGGGACAACGTATTAAAACAGTTCTTAGTTGTGAAAGACTGTGTACTTTTTACATGATTCTTCTCAGGTAAAGGAGAAAATTTTTGGGTCATCAGAAAATGACATTTCCCCAACTAAACAACGTGCACCTACACAATAAACCAGGGAAGCAAGGCCAGGGCTAGTAACACCAGGAACCAAATAAACAATTTCCGATCAGACTTCGACATCGTTGCCATTTGTTGCTGCAAACGGGAACCGGGCTACAGGGTTAGCGCCTGAAATCGCTTTAACAAAAGCTTAACACCTGCGGAAGTTCGCTGCGGATTGTATAAACTTGCGCATCAAATTACCCAGCATGACCAAGTTTATCTTCACCGAAAAGAAAGATACCCGATCCGGCTTTGGAGCCGGCCTTCATGAGTTAGGCAAAACTAACCCAAACGTAGTTGCCCTGTGTGCCGACCTTACGGGATCACTTAAAATGGATGCGTTCAAGAAAGATTTTCCGGATCGCTTCTTTCAAGTGGGTATTGCTGAAGCCAACATGATGGGTTTAGCTGCCGGAATGACCATTGGCGGTAAAATTCCATTTACCGGAACCTTTGCCAATTTCTCAACGGGCCGGGTCTATGACCAAATTCGCCAGTCCATCGCCTATTCCGGAAAGAATGTAAAAATCTGCGCTTCCCATGCCGGCCTTACCCTGGGTGAAGATGGTGCTACCCATCAGATCCTGGAAGATATCGGGATGATGAAGATGCTGCCCGGCATGACGG
>ERZ1066115.432-NODE-432-length-11071-cov-19.104938_pt1 | contig 11071 bp, 11 predicted proteins | sample MGYA00382762_ERZ1066115 | MGnify/ENA primary metagenome ERZ1066115 (study PRJEB33369, sample SAMEA5778345) | biofilm metagenome | biome: Industrial cooling water; feature: Water cooling tower basin; material: Biofilm | place: United Arab Emirates | collected... | reverse complement strand
CTGATGCCGGTCGAGGCGCAGTACTGGAGTGGTCGTTCCTGGGTGAAAAACACCAAGGATGCCGCTTCCTTGGGTACCGTCGTGCTCAGTTATGACGCCGCTGGCTGGGCCTTGCCGGCCTTGCCGACATTGGTTGCCGGTGGCGCCTTCCTGACCATCAATCCGGCCAGCGTCGGGGTGCGCACGGTGACTGCCAATCTGGCGGCAATGCCCTGGTTGCAGGGTAACTGGAACGGTGCGGCGACCTATGACCAGAATCCGTCGGCGGTCGCGTCGTTCGGGGTGTATGCCACGCCGCAGGCGCAAAAGGTGATTCATGTCCGCGAGCTGTTCTGACCCGGGGCGGCGGCCGGCCGGGGGCGGGCAGTCGGGATTTACCCTGATCGAACTGGTCACCGTGATGATCCTGATCGGGATTCTGGCGGCAGTGGCCTTGCCTTCGCTGAATGCTGCGTTTTCATTTCGCGACAGCGAGTTTCGCGCCAGGGTGATTGCCGCCTTGCGTTATGCGCAGAAAAGCGCGGTCAGTCATCGGCGGCTGGTGTGTGTTGGCTTTGCCACGAATAGCGTCACCCTGACGATTGATCATGATGGAAACCGGTCTTGTGACAATCGGGCGCTGAATCTGCCCGGAGCGACCAGCAATCAGGTGCAGGGGAGCGGTAATGCGGCTTTTGCCAGCACGCCGGCGGCTTTGTTCTTCCAGCCCGATGGGCGGGGAACCAGTGATGCTGCGGGAACCACGGTGGCCGTGTTGAACCCGAGCATAGACGGGCGGCCTTTTCTCATCCAGGGGAGTACGGGTTATGTCGGCGAACCGTGAGTCGGCCGGTTTCACGCTGATTGAACTGGTGATCGCCATTGTGGTGGTTGGCCTGGGGCTGGCTGGCTTGGTCACTGCTTTTTCGACGGCGGTTCGCGGTTCGGCGGATCCGGTGGTGGATAAGCAGCTGGTGGCGATTGCCGAGGCGATGATGGAGGAAATCACGCTCAAACCCTTTGCCGATCCCGGTTCGGCTGGGGCGATTGCGGCCGCCGGTTGTGTGCGCTCGGCTGCCGACGATGTTGGCGATTATGCCGGCTACGTCAATCGCGCCGTGTGCGATGTCGATGGAACGGCTGCCCCGGACTTGGCGGCTTACCGGGTGAGCGTTGCCTTGGTGCCGGGCGATCCGCTTGGCACGGCTACGGCAACGCGAATTACCGTGACGGTGACTAACGGTGTGCGTAATTTTGCGCTGGTCGGCTGGCGGGGTGACTATCAATGATGCGTGATCAGCCTGATTCGCCGCGCCCGGGGCGGCAGGAACAAGGCTTTACCCTGGTCGAACTGATCATGGTGATGGTTTTGCTCGGCATCCTGTCGGCTTCGTTTCTGGTCTTTTTCCGGCCGATGCTCGATGCCTATGTCGATGCCCAGCGCCGTGCCGATTTGAGCGACCTGGCCGATACGGCCTTGCGCAGAATGATGCAGGAGTTGCGCACCGCAGTACCGAATTCGGTCAATCTGGTCAATCAGAATTGTTTCCAGTTTGTCCCGAGTATTGGCGGCGGTCGCTATCGGCTGGACCTGGATGCGACCAATGATGTGGCGCCGCCCTGTGTGCCGTCGGCAACGTGCAGCGCTTTTCCCAATCCGGCAGGAGCGGCTGGTGTGGCAACGCCGGTCGATATTCTGGTCCGTGATAGCGGGGCGGCGATTGCCGCCGGGGATTTTCTGGCGATCAACAGCCAGTCGCAGGGCGCTTTTTACGGTGCTGCCGGAGGGGCGGTCGGTGGCGCACGCTATACCGTGAATGCGGTGGCGGCGGCGCCACGGGCCAGCGATGGCGTGCAGCGCGTCACGCTCAGTCGCAATCCGGCGGCCGGAGGCTATGCGGGCGGGCGTTTCCAGATGGTTAGCGCGGCGCAGCCATCGGTGATGTACAGCTGCTCGGGTGGGCGTTTGCTGCGTAGTGTGCAGGGGACGGCGGCATTGGCAGCGTGTGCGGCCGCTGGCGAGGTGGTGGCGACCGATGTTGCGGCTTGCGACTTTTCTTATGCCGCTAACCCGAGTGCGACCCAGGCCAACGGTTTTGTCTCCCTGTTCCTGCAGTTGGCGCGTGACGGGGAGCGGGTCAGTCTCTCCTACGGCGTGCATGTGGATAATCTGCCATGAACCAGACCAGGCAAAGGCAGCGCGGTTTGGGGGTGATTGCGGCCATTGTCGTGCTGGTGATTCTGGCAGCGCTGGCAGCCGGCATGGTGGCTTTTTCTACTGGTCAGCAGGTTGCTTCGGCGCTCGATATCCAGTCTGCCCGCGCCTGGCAGGCCGCCAAGGCGGGTAACGAGTGGGGGCTGATCCAGGTGCTTGATGCGGCTGGAATCTGGCGCCCGGGAGGGCCGGCAGATCCTTGTCCGGCGGCCCCCGGCGAGGGGGCGCCGGTCAATGGCGGGCCGCTCGACCTGACCGCGCTGACTGGTTTTCGCGTTGCGGTGACGGTTCAGTGCTGGCGCTACAACGAGGGGGAAACAGCGCCCGGGGTGGCGCGGGTTGTCCGTCTCTACCGGATTGAGGCAATAGCCTGCAATGCGGCCGCTTGCCCGGCCGCCGACGCCAGTGGTCAAGGTTACGTCGAACGCCGGCGTGCTGTGTTGACCTTCAATTAATACTGCCGCCGGGGTGGTACAGGCTGTCTGCTCCCGGGAGCAGGCGGGCGGCCGAGGTGCCACCACCGTGGCCGCTTTCCCCTTGATCATTGGCGATGTGCTGTGGTGCTGTGGTGCTGCGGTGCTGCGGTGCTGCGGTGCTGCGGTGCTGCGGCTGATGTTTTTGGTGAATTAATAAAAAAATTGCAGGCGTCGCCCCGCTGTGTCGACAAGTTTTTTCATGTGCGTGGTTTTGAAATTGAAAAATCGTTGAAAAATAAATAGTTGGCGTATAGTATTCAAGCTGATTGTAGGTTTGTGAGAGGCTTGGATGTTTTCGTTTGCGAGGCGCATGCAAAAAGGTGGGCTGGTCGCCGTGGGCTTGCAGCCCGGACGCGTTCAGTGCGCCCGCTTTGCGCACGGAAATGGAATGCCGTGTCTGGATCTGTGGCTGGATGAGCCGGCACAGGCGTCGCGCTTGTTGAGCTTGCAGCAATTGGCCAAACAGCATGGCTTGAAAGCAATGCGCTGCAGCAGCTTGTTGGCACCCAGCGACTATCGCCTGTTGCAGACCGAGGCGCCCGCAGTACCCGACGAGGAAGCGCGCGAAGCCTTGCGCTGGCAGCTGCGCGACCAGGTCGATCTACCGGTTGAAAGCGCGGTGATTGATTTCCTGCCCTTGCCCGATGCCAGCAATGGCAGTCGTCCGCGCCAGGTTTTCGCTGCGCTCGCGGCGGATACCGTGATCGGCCCGATGGTGCAGGATTTCCAGCAGGCAGCGTTGGCGTTGCAGGTGATTGATCTGCCGGAAATGGCCCAGCGCAATATCGCCGCACTGTTTGAGGCGGAGAACCGTGGTCTGGCCTTTCTCGCCTTTGGCGAAAGTTCGGCGCTGCTCACCTTCAACTTTCAGGGCGAATTGTTCGCCCTGCGCCGGATCGAGATCGGCGCGGCACAGTTCGCCGGAGCTACGGCCGAGCGGCGGGAGCAGCTGGCCGAACGGGTGGTGCTTGAAATGCAGCGCTCAATGGACACGGTCGACCGGCAATTCAGCGGAATTTCCCTGTCGCGTCTGATGGTGGCCTTGCCGCCCGAAAGCGGTTTGGAGGCGCATTTCGCCAATGCTTTCTATCTGCCTTTCGAGCCGGTCGATCTGACCGGGGTACTCGATCTTTCTGCCTGCCCGGCCTTGCTCGACCCGGATTCGCAGCGCCAGGCCCTGTGGGTTCTCGGTGCCGCCCTGCGGCGGGAGGAGGGGTGATGCAGCAGCACAATCTCAACCTCTACGATGCACGTTTTCTCAAGAAGCGCGACTGGTTGGCCGGTCGCTCGGTCGCTTTGCTGGCGCTGGGAGCGGTGTTCGTCATTACTTTGGGGGCAGGCTGGGCGCGTTGGTCGCTGGCTCAGCAGGAGTTGCAGGCCAAGGTGCAGGGGGCGCAACTGCAACTGGTACGTGCTTCGTTTACCGAATTGACCCAATTGTTGAGCCAGCGCAAGCCAAGTCAGACCTTGATCGACGAAATCGAGGTGCTGCAGCGGGATCTCAGTCTGGCCGGAGAAACCGAAAAGGTCCTGCAGGACATGGGCGCCGGTCGCCAGCAGGCGCAGCTTGGCGACATGATGCGGGTACTGGCTCGGGTCAATGTCGAGGGAATGTGGCTGACCGGTCTGGCGATCATGGATGGCGGGCGCGATCTTGAAATTCGTGGCCGGGTCCTCGACCAGTCGCTGTTGCCTGCCTATTTGCGGCGCCTGGAAAGCGAGCCGGCATTCCGGGGGCGGCGTTTTGCGGCACTGGAAATGCGCGGTGCCCAGTGGGAGCCGCCTGCCGAACAGGCTGCATCCGTTCGTAGCGGGCGGGCAGAGCAGAAGCGCGATCGCTGGTATGTCGATTTTGCCTTGCATACGACGCCGCCGGCAGCTGGCGACGAGGGCGGGTCGGCCAAGGCAGTGGTGCCGGTCAAGCTGCCGCTTGATGCCAAGCTGATCGATGCTGCGCGGCAGGGGGTTGGCCTGTGAGTAAGCGTCTCGATCCCCTGTTTGCCCGTTTCGATGCCCTCAGTCGGCGTGAACGCATGCTTTTGGCGATTGCCTGCGTGGGCGGGGTGCTGATGATCGGCAACAGTTTGTTCATCGACATACCGCTGGCGCGGGCGCGGATCATCGGCAAGCAGTTGCTGGGTGAGAGCAGCGAACTGCGCATGCTTGAACAACAGGTTGCCACCCTGAGCTCCGGGATCAAGGATCCCGATCAGGATAATCGTCAGCAGCGCGACCGCCTGCGTCAGCAACTGGACGACCTGCGCCAGCGAATTCAGGCGCAGGGCAAGAATCTGGTCAAGCCGGATGAAGTGCCGGCCTTGCTTGAGAGCCTGCTCAACCGGCACGCTTCCTTGCGCTTGCTGAGCATGCGCACGCTGGCCGTTGAGCCAGCTGTCAGCTTGCCGGCAGTGACAGGCGAAGCTGTTGGAGAGGGGAAGGTCCGGGCGTCCGGCGAAGCCCCCAGAATCTGGAAGCATGGCGTCGAGATTCGTCTGCAGGGGGGGTATCAGGAGCTGCAGGCCTATGTCGGCGAACTTGAGGCTTTGCAGCAGCGTCTGGCCTGGGGCCCGGTGCGTCTGCAAGCCAGTTATCCGAAGAGCGAATTGCAGCTCGTGCTCTACACCTACAGTCTGGATCCGGTATGGCTCAAGCTTTGATCCGTGGCTTGTTGTTACTTGCCTGCTCGTTGTCGGCGCTGGCGCAGGGGCGGGACCCAACCTTGCCGCCCAAGGGCTATTATGTGCCCCCGGCTGGCCAGGTTGCCGGCGAGCTTGCTGATGGCGAGGAGGCGCCGCCGCCGCGCGCCTTGCAGATTGTCGTGCGGCCGCATGCCGCCCGCCCGTTTGCAGTGATTGATGGGCAGGCGGTTGCCCTCGGGGCGCGTTATGATGACAAGCGTTTGGTGCGGGTCGAGGAGACAGAAATCGTTTTATCCGGACAAAGTGGCCGGGAGACCTTGGCAATGACGCCAAGTGTTGTGAAAATGCCGGTTGTTTTGGCCGATGCCCGCAGCAAGCGGGGTGAGGGACGATGACGAGCAAGGAAACGGGTGGAATGAACTGGCTGGGACCATGGGTTGCCGTGGTTGCGTCGGTGCTTGCCGGCTGTGCTGCACCGCGTGTGCCGCAGGAAGAAACCTATGGCAAGATCGCCAGCCAGGTCGAGGCGGCTCGTGAAACCGTTTCCAAGCCCAGTCGTGCCGCCGAAATGGCCAGTCGGGAGCTTAATGCCGCCCTGCTGCCGCCCTTGCAGGTCGAAGCGCCCAAGGCCCCCCGGGTCAGTGAGCAACGCTTTGATCTGTCGGTCACCAATGCGCCGGCCAACCAGGTCTTCATGGCCTTGGTCTCGGGCAGCCGCTACAGCATGCTGTTGCCGCCTGATTTGAGCGGCAATATCACGGTGAGCCTCAAGGATGTGACGGTGCGCGAGGCACTGGATTCGATTCGCGACCTCTACGGTTACGATTTCCGGGTGCAGGGGACGCGGATCACGATCATTCCCAATACCTTGCAGACCCGCCTGTTTCAGATCAGCTACCTGGCCAGCAAGCGCGGTGGCACTTCCTCGACCCGGGTTTCATCCAGCGGGATCGCCACCGGCGGTACCGGCACCGGGGCCACGGGGGCCAATACCGGTACTGGCGCGACCGGTGGCACGACTGGCGGCGGTCAGGGGGGCGTCGGGCAGGGTAATGTATTGAACGAAGCAGCGAGTGTCTTTACCGGTGTCCTCAATGATTTCTGGTTCGATTTGTCGCAGGCGCTGGCGACGGTGCTGGCTTGTGAATTCGATGTTGCCCGGGCTACAGGCACTTCCAGTGCGATGAGCGTGCTCGCTGGTCAGTTGATGGGCCAGCGGATCGACAAGTTGAAGTGCCCGGAGGGCCGCAGCTACCTGATCAACAATCAGTCTGGCGTGGTCATGGTGCGCGGGCTGCCTTCCGAACTGCGCGAGGTCGAGCGCTTGCTCAAGGTGCTGCAGGCCAATATCGAACGCCAGGTGATGATCGAGGCCAAGATCGTGGAGGTTGAACTCAAGGACGAGTTCCGTACCGGGATCAATTGGGCGGCCTTCGACAAGAATGGCGGGCACCGCCTTTCTGCCAATGGCAATACCAGCAACTATGCCTTCCCCGGTGGCCAGCCCATGCAGACCTTCAGCGGCCAGCTCGACGGCAACGGCAATCCGATTTACTACGCTGCATCGCTGGCCGGTGCCTCAACCGGTATCTTGAAACAGTTTGCGGTGCCGGGGGCTTTGGGCCTGGCTTTCCAGACTGGAAATTTCGGTTCGCTGATCAACTTCCTGCAGACCCAGGGCAATGTCTATGTGATGTCCAATCCGCGGATCGCAACGCTCAACAACCAGAAAGCGGTGATCAAGGTCGGGACCGATGACTACTACATCACCGCAGTGACGCCGCCGGCGCAGAATGCCAATACCTCGGGCAATACGGTCAGTGCGCCGACGATTACCGCGCAGCCGTTCTTTTCCGGGATTGCGCTGGACGTGACGCCGCAGATCGACGATACCGGAACCATCACCTTGCACATTCGTCCGTCGGTGACCGAGGTATCGGAGCGCGACAAGTCGATCAACTTCGGCCAGTTCGGCCAATACACCGTGCCTTACGCCTCGACCAAGGTCAAGGAAAGCGACAGCATCGTCCGCATCCGCGACGGGATGATCGTCGCCATTGGCGGCTTGATGTCGGAAGGCCAGAGCAGTGGTGGCAACAAGGTGCCGGGGGTTGGCGATGTGCCGGTTGCCGGGCATCTGTTCAAGCAGACCGAGCGTTCAACGCAGAAGCGCGAACTGGTGATCCTGCTCAAGCCGACGCTGATCCAGGAGGATGTGGATTGGCGGCAGGATCTTGAGGACACGCAGACGCGCCTGCGCGAATACGATCCGGCGAGGATTCGTCAGGTTCCCGACCTCTTCAGCAAGCCATGAGCGAAGAAGCCCAGGATGAACAACTGGCGGCCTCTCTGGTCAGTCTCGACTCTGCCCTGGCCGGGGCGGTAGCCACCGGGCGCTTGCCGGCGCCGCTGTATCTGGCGCATTTCGGTCTGCGCGAGGCACCGTTCGGGATCACGCCCGATACCGAGTTCATTTGTACCACCCAGAGTCACCAGGAAGGGCTCAATACCCTGATGCTGGCGCTCCAGGGCGGCGAGGGTTTCGTCAAGATCACCGGCGAGGTCGGTTGCGGCAAGAGCCTGCTCTGCCGGCGCTTGCTGCGCATGCTTGAGGGCGGTGATTACGTTACTGCCTATCTGCCGAATCCGGCCCTTTCGCCGGAAACCCTGCTGCGTTCAATTGCCGCCGAACTGGGTCTGGAGTTGCCGGAAAACCGTCATCCCTACTGGCTGTTGCGCTTGCTCAACGAAGGCTTGCTCGGCTTTGCCGCTCGCGGCAAGAGCGTCCTGCTGGTGATCGACGAAGCCCAGGCGATCCCGATCCAGACCCTGGAAATCCTGCGCCTGCTGTCAAACCTTGAAACCGAGAAGCGCAAACTGATGCAGATTGTGCTGTTCGGCCAGCCTGAGCTCGACCAGACGCTGGCCAATCCGGCGATCAGGCAGTTGCTGCAGCGGATTGCCTTTTCCTATCGCCTGACCGGTTTGCACAAGGATGAGCTGCATCCCTATCTGCGCCATCGCTTGCGTACCGCCGGTCTGGCCGGGGGGGAGGTGTTTGCCGATGATGCGGTGGCGAGCTTATACAAGGCAACCCGGGGAACGCCGAGGCTGATCAATATCCTGGCCAACAAAAGTCTGCTTGCCGTGTTTGGCGAGGGCGGCGTGATGGTCAAGGCCCGCCATGTCCGGGCGGCCGCGCGCGACACCGAAGGGGCGCACCGGTCGTGGGGCTGGTGGGGGCGTTAACAGGGAGACTGCGTGAGCCTGATCAATCGAATGTTGCAGGACCTGGATCAGCGCCAGGCCGGGGCGAGCAATGCTGCTGCCTTGCCGGCCGGCGTCCAGGTGGCCGGCTCGGGTGCTGCGGCTGGCCCCCGATTGCGTCCGCAAGTGGCCGTGCTGGGCCTGCTCGGGCTGGGGTTGGCAGCGGGCTTTCATTTTTGGGAAGGGCCTTTGCCCTTTTTGCCGAAACCGGAAATTGCGGTAGCGGTGCCGGTTGCAATTGATGCAGTGGCCACCACGGTGGCGGCGCCGGTCGCTCCGGTGCCGCCGGTGGTCAGTGCCGAGGTGGCGCCCGAACCAGCGCCCGAGTCGGTGGTCGCGCCGGCAGTGGTCGCGGGGGCCGCCGAACCATCTGCACCCCGCCCGCGCAAGCCGGCCGGCGATGCCGCTGCCCAGCCCCGACAGGCGCGTGAGGTAGCCAGCAAGACGGCGGCTGCGCCGGTGGAGAAGAGTGTGGCGCGTAGTGATCGGCAGCATGTCGCCGATTTCCATTACCGGCAGTCGCTCGATGCCTACGCTCTGGGGCGGACGACGGAAAGCCTGGCGCAAGCACGGGAAGCCCTGCGGCTTGATCCCGACCACCTTGATGCGCGGCAATTACTGCTCCGTCAGTTGGTCGAGCAGCGTGACATGGATGCCACCCGCAGCGTGCTGCGTGAAGGTTTGCAACGGCATCCGGAACAGGCGGCCTGGGTCAAGCTGGCTTTGCGGCTGGAGCTGGAAAAGGGTGACCTGAGCGCCGCTCGTGCGCTGGTCGAGCAGGCGCCGCCGGCAGCGTTGGCACAGGCCGATTTCCAGGCGCTGGCCGGGATGCTGGCGCAGCGCCAGGGGCGGCAAGGCGATGCCGCCGAGCACTTCCGCAATGCACTGGGCCGCAATCCGGCCGATGGCCGTTCGTGGATCGGGCTGGGCCTGGCGCTGGAAGCGCAGGGGCACGAGCCGGAGGCGCGCGAGTCCTTCCGCCGGGCCTTGGCAACCGAAGGTTTGCCGGCCGAGTTGCAGACGCTGGCGCAGAAAAAGACGCGTTGAGCGAAATTGCCGCATTTTCACGGTCGACCGTGAAAATGCGCTGAAACCGCCTGCCGATTCGGGGGCGCGCGCTTAATGCTCGCTATTGCGGATCAGTTCCAGCAGTTCTTCCCCGTAATGTTCGATCTTGGCGCTGCCCATGCCGCTGACCGTTGTCAGCAGACCACGGCTGGTCGGGCGGGCCTCGGCCAGTTCGCGCAGGGTCTTGTCGTGCAGGATGACGTAGGCCGGGACGCCTTGTTCGCGTGCGGTGTCGCTGCGCCAGCGGCGCAATTCCTGGAACAGCGCTTCGTCTTCCGGGCTCAGGCTGCTGGCGACGCTGCTGCCACTGCTGCTGCGTCCGCTACTGACGGTCTTGCGGCTGACCCGCCGTAGTTCGACCCGGCGCTCGCCCTTGAGCACGGCGCGGGCAGCGTCGGTGAGCTGCAGCGCGCCGTGTTCGGCGAGGTCGATGTGGATCAGCCCGGCCGCCGCCAGCTGGCGGAAGACGCTTTTCCAGCTGCGTTCGTCAAGGTCGGCACCGACGCCGAAGGTCGGCAACTGGTCGTGGTTCCATTGCTTGATCTTGTCGCTGTTCTTGCCGCGCAAGATGTCGATCAGGTGGCTGGTGCCGAAGCGCATGCCGGTGCGGTACACCGCCGACAGCGCCTTCTGCGCGGCCTGGGTGCCGTCCCATAGTTCCGGCGGCTCCTGGCAGATATCGCAATTGCCGCAGGCGTCGCGCTCTTCGGCAAAATAGTTGAGCAGCACCTGGCGGCGGCAGCGCGGGGCTTCGCAATACGCCAGCAGCGCACTCAGGCGCTGGGCTTCGAGGATCTTCTGGCCCTCGGCGGCGCCCGATTCGGCGATCCGCGCGTGTTGCAGCGCGACGTCCTGCATGCCATAGGCCATCCAGGCTTCGGCCGGCTCGCCGTCGCGCCCGGCGCGGCCGGTTTCCTGATAATAGGCTTCGATGCTCTTGGGCAGGTCGAGGTGGGCAACAAAGCGCACATCCGGCTTGTCGATGCCCATCCCGAAAGCGATGGTCGCGCACATGATCAGCCCTTCCTCGCGCAGGAAGCGGCGCTGGTTGCTGGCCCGCTCTTCAGCCGGCAGCCCGGCGTGGTAGGGCAGCGCGGGGTAGCCTTCGGCCGACAGCCAGGCAGCGGTTTCCTCGACCTTCTTGCGCGACAGGCAATAGACGATCCCGGCCTGGCCGCGCCGGCCGCCGAGGAAGCCGAGCAGCTGCTTTCGGGCGTTGTCCTTCTCGACCACGGTGTAACGGATGTTGGGCCGGTCGAAGCTGGAGAGGAAGACGCGGGCATCGGTCAGGCCCAGGCGCTGCAGCATTTCCTGGCGGGTGGCCTGGTCGGCGGTGGCAGTCAGCGCGATCCGGGGAACGCGCGGGTAGCGTTCGTGCAGGGTCGATAGCTGCAGGTATTCGGGTCGGAAGTCGTGCCCCCATTGCG
>ERZ1066115.430-NODE-430-length-11123-cov-13.773130_pt1 | contig 11123 bp, 8 predicted proteins | sample MGYA00382762_ERZ1066115 | MGnify/ENA primary metagenome ERZ1066115 (study PRJEB33369, sample SAMEA5778345) | biofilm metagenome | biome: Industrial cooling water; feature: Water cooling tower basin; material: Biofilm | place: United Arab Emirates | collected... | reverse complement strand
GGTTTGTGGAGAATATCGGATTCGAACCGATGACCTCTTCCATGCCATGGAAGCGCTCTAGCCAGCTGAGCTAATCCCCCGTTTTATTTGAGAGCGCAAATATATTTGATTTTCAGATTCCAGCAAGACAAGAGGGTCACTTCAGTTGTGAAAATTCAGGCCATAACCGAAACCATTTTCAAAATGGGTAACCCCAGGTTGACATTGCCTGTAATGGAAATCAAATTTCGTGCGGTATCCTGGGTATAGGCTTTGGTGAAGAGTTTCCACGCCACATCGGGCGGCATGGTCATGACCGTGTTTCCGGTTTGGCCTTGAACAAATTCCCAACCTGATTTTTGTCTTTGAATGGTCCAACTTCCGCCAGTTGGCCCTTCAATGATCACGGTCACTAAGGTGCCTTCGGCTGCCGGTACCGTACGATAGGCGTGGGGCAGTGCTTGCATAAAGGTGTCAATCATCGGAAAATAAAATCTGCGTTCCATAATTCCATCCCGGTGCACGGCATCACGAATTTGTTGCTGGTGATGCCATCGCTCAGTGTATTCACGTGCAAGATGAAACCAATTGAAAGATTCCACTTGACCAGCCCATGACACGGGAAATAGGGCCAGTGCCCAGGGGTCTAGTGAACGGTAGTAGTCAATCATAGGTTTTTGGGTAAGCTTCAGCAACTCAATCAGCAGTTGGGGACTCACCCGTTTCATGGCCTTTACCCACTCGGCATTAAGTCGATTGAGATAGCCGACAAGATCTTCATACGAGTTGATTGGTTCAGGAGGGTCACCCGAGTACTGGTGAGCCATAGCAAAGGTGCGTATGCTGGTATCCAGCAAATGGGCAGCAACGTCTTTTACGTTCCATAACCGGGCTACGGTTGGTTGCTTCCACTCAGCCGGGGAGAGCGACTGAAGCAGTTCAATCAGTTTTTGTTCGAGGGGCTCAAACAAATGCAAGGTTGGAATGGGGATCTCTTTCATCGCGGGCCGGGCGGGCAATGTTGACGTAAATAGTTAGAATACAGGGTGGCCAGATGTTCAAAGGTTCCTTCACCCTCCGAGATGCTATGGGTGCGGTTGGGGTAGGGCATTACCTGAAATTGTTTTCCGTGCGTGATGAGTTCGTTGATCAACATTTCGGCATTGGCATAATGCACGTTATCATCACCGGTGCCATGGATGTACAGAAGATTACCCTGTAGATTCCGGGCATACGTTATCGGTGATCCTTTAATAAAATCATCAAGGTTTTCCTGAGGCAAGCCCATGTACCGTTCCTGATAAATGTTGTCGTACGTAAGTTGATTCGCCACAGCGGCTACGGCAATCCCGGTTTTATAAATTTCCGGATATTGAAAAAGTAAATTCAAGGTGGCTGAACCACCACCGCTCCAGCCCCATACGGCCACCCGTTCCGGATCCACAAACGACCATTTCAAAATTTCTTTTGCAGCGAGTGCCTGATCATAGATATTGAGCACCCCAATTTTTCGGTAAATGCTTTTCCGCCAGGCCCTGCCTTTGGGGGCTGGCGTTCCCCGGTTATCGATTGAAATATAGAGATAGCCTTCCTCAGCAAGGTCGCCTGTAAACAAATAGTTTTCTCCCACTCCCCAGCTGTCGTGCACATTGGCGCCCCAGGGTTCGGTATAGACATAAAAGAGAACCGGATATTTTTTTGCAGGATTGAAGTTAAGTGGTTTAACCATCCAACCATCCATCTCTACTCCTTCCTCTGTTTTTATGGTGAAGAATTCTACTTTCTTAGTCTGGGTGGCTTCGGGTAATCGGGCTTGAATGCTTTCCTTTTCATTCAGGGGTTTATGTTGGGGTAAGGCAATCCATTCAGTAACCGGCTTGATATAATGATTTGAAAACGAATGGGTGGCAAATGCTCCTGAAGGTGAAATCGAATAATCATGGGTGCCTGCCAAAGTTGACGGTGTGACCTGCTCGGTTTTTCCTTTACCATCCAGGCGTGTTTTATACAGGTACTTTTGCGTAGCATTGTTGGGAGAAGCAAGAAAATAAAGCAGGTTACTCTTCTCATCGATGAGTCTGATGTCCATCACATCATAGTTACCAGTGGTGATTAACGTTTGCTTACTTCCATCTTTTGCAATCCGGTACACATGGCGCCAACCATCCTTTTCACTTATCCAAAGAAATTCTTGGCCGCCCTTGAGCCATCGAAAGTAGTGACGAAAATCCAAGGCGTAAACATTTTCCCAGGGGCTGTACAGATCAATCCAGGCCTCATCGTTTTCTGTGTAAACAAGTTTAGCGCCACCACTAACGGGATCGCATGAGTAAAGGCGGGTTTCATTTTGCTTTCGATTAATTTGTTGTACCAGTATCTCCTGGCTAGTGTTCCACTCCATACGGGGTAAATAATGCTGTCGGGGATCACCCGGGATGGCCAGCCAGGTTATTGCCCCCGTGGCGATGTCAACCGTGCTAATGCGGGCCGGTGAAGGAGCCTGGCCCACCGTAGGATACTCAACTGGAATAATCTGAGAATAAACAGAGTCAGTATTATTGATCATATAAAAATCCCGGATTTGTCGGGCATCAATTTGCCAAAAGGAGATTCGTTTGCTATCCGGGCTCCATTGAATGCCATCCCGGCAGGCAAACTCCTCTTCATAGGCCCAGTCAAAAGTGCCATTGATTAGTTTCCGGTTACCATCGGTAGTCAGAGCTTTACTTTCACCTGTAGCAAGGTCTTCTACATACACATTTTGTTCACTCACGTACGCTGCCTTACTTCCATCGGGCGATAATTTGGCAAACATCAGAGACGATGCCGGACGTGATTGTCCTACTTGCTTTAATGATTTAGACGTTAGATCCAACACCCAATAATCACCCCGGGTGTCCAGGCGCCATACTTTTTTTGTATTCGTGAAGATCAAGACTTTAGTTTGATCCTGGGAGAACGAGAAACTACGAATGCCAAGACTTTTTTCGGAACCGGCTGGTGTTAATTCGCTTTTGGAAATGACAAGGGACCGGGTGTTGGAGGGTAAGGTATACCGGATCAGCTCTCCACCTTCAATCCGGAAATAGGAATTACCATCGGAGGACCATCGCATTTGTCCCGAAGAGGAGAAACAGATTACCAGCAAAAGCAGCAGCAGGAATTTTTTCATGGTCATGGATTTAAGGGGTGATTAATGAATTGAGCTTTTCTTCAGATCGTGATTACGAAAATATCAGAAAACACGAACACTACCCATATGCATGTCGAATATACGGGTAGGCTGATGGTCTAAATGGAAAAGTTCCGTTCGGTGAAGGCACGGTTACCTTACTTCTGGCACATTGTCTAAACAGGTTAAATTTGTATCTTTTCAGGGCTAAATGCCCTTTTTTCAATGGCAAAACTTAAGAACATTGTTAAACAACTTTCCGACAACGACTATAAGTCTATTTACGATTCGCTGATTGAAAGCAATGCAGAGAAATCGGCCCACCTGTTAAAAGCCCTACGCGAGCGCCAGTTGTCCGACAGCAAAATTATGGTTGAGTTGGAGGTGAATGCGAATGCTTACTACACCCTTCGGTCGCGGTTGAACCAGAAGATTGAAGAGCACTTGTTGCAACAGATGGAAAGCCCACGTACTGACATCTTACGAAAAGTGGCCAACCTAAACGAGGTGTTGTTTACCAAAAAGCGAACCATCACCATTGCCACCCTGAAGAAGTTAGAGAAGGAGCTGCTGGATTACGATCTGGCTAATGAATTAACGGTGGTGTATAAGTCGTTAAAGAAAATGCACATCAATTCACCGGATCATTTCCAGTATTCGCAGTTGTACAACCGCCATGTGGCCTATATGCTGGCGGTTGATAAAGCCGAGGATCTATTGGCCGAGTATTTCAGGAAGTATGGAATCTTTTACCTCTCAAATGATGAGACTGAAAAGCTAGGACTTTCCTTATTAATGAAGGAGATGCAGAATGTAGCCCGGATTTATGAATCGCACCGGTTGTATGTATACCAGAGTTGTATGCTGGTGTTTCATAAACTGTTTGTAGAGCCGGATGACAATATGAATTCGGAAGGAGAATCAGTAGAAGATATTTTTGCCCATGTCCAGAAGATTTTTGACACGTACAATCTGGACCCCCTGTATTATCACTTGAATTTGATCTTTGAATTCCTAAAACTCGAGTATTATAACCACTATAAAGTTTATCGACAAGTTGAGAAGTACTATGAGGAAGTGAATGATGCGGCTTCGACTCTGCTGGTTAATTATCCCTTTTATACATTCTCCGCTCGTTTTCTGATTACCAAACTTGACCGGCATTTGCGTTTGGGTACTGAAAAGGAAATCTATGGCGAGAATGAGAGTTTGTTTGAGGATATTGAACCCGATGTACAGGATATACCCCGGCATACCATTTATACCATTTACAAAGCGTTAGGATGCTATTATGCCGGTAAATTTGAAGAAGCCGCAAAACTGATTAACAACTTATTGAATGAAGTCAGTTTAAAAAAATTTCCATTTGTACAAATGGAGGTGAAGGCTATACTGGCTTTACAGTATTGTATGCTTCGCGATTTTGAATTATTCAATCAACTAACCAGCAGCATTCAACGCCAGATCCGCTTATTTGGAAAAGATGAATGTGAAAATGTGCTCTTATTTTTAAAGATTCTGAAAATTGCCACGAGCGAGGCTAAGCGAGAAAAGGCCCGGAAGATAGCTGCGGTCATACCCAAATTCAAGGACATTGCAGTTCACTATTTTGCACCTACTTGCTTTGTGCGAATGGATGAACAATTTATTGAAAATCTCACCGCGATTGATGCGCCTGCTGAATGACGCTAAACATTGAGCGAAACAATACTATCGTGCGATAAAGGCTTATTGAGGTATAACTTCACATTCAGGTATTTCTTCGATTTGTTGAAATCCTGAGGATTGATGGAAGAAGTGAGCATGACGATCTTACATTTCTTTTTGACCAGACTGCCGAATTTTTCAAATTCATCTAAGAACTGAAATCCGTCCATCAAAGGCATATCAATATCAAGAAAAATTACATCCGGCAATACCACATCCGCTACTTCCAGTTTCTCGATATTTCGAAGAAATTCAATGGCACTTTTTGCTCCGGTATGGGTATAGATGTGCTTGGTAATGTTGGCCGACTCAATCATCTTTTGATTAATTAGGTTGTCAATCTCATTGTCATCAATCAGCATGACGGAGCGGTACTTAAATTCGGCCATAAACGAATATCCCTTTTGATAAAAATAGTGCTAACGATGAGTATTTGCAAACCCGGCTTTATACTTCAAAGCGGATTCCCTGGGCCAATGGCAAACTGTTTCCAAAATTGATCGTATTGGTTTGCCTGCGCATATAAACTTTCCATGCATCAGAGCCCGATTCACGGCCCCCACCGGTTTCTTTTTCTCCTCCAAATGCACCACCAATCTCAGCCCCCGATGTTCCAATGTTAACGTTTGCAATTCCACAGTCCGAACCTGCGTGCGATAGAAACTGTTCCATTTCCTGCACTCGGGTGGTCATGATAGCTGATGAGAGGCCTTGTTTCACTCCGTTTTGATACACAATTGCTTCTTCCAATGTTTTATATCTGATCAAATACAAAATGGGGGCAAAAGTCTCTTGTTGCACAATCTGAAAGTCATTTTTCACTTCGGCAATGGCCGGTTTCACATAGCAGCCAGACTCATATCCCTTTCCGTGTAGTACACCACCCGGAACAACAAATGTTCCGCCCTCATTTTTTATTTGTTTGAGTGCGTTTTGATAAGCTTTTACCGCCAGTGTATCAATCAATGGCCCCACATGATTGGCTTGATCGAGGGGATTTCCGATTTTCAATTGATGGTAGGCTTTCCTAAGCTTTTCTTTCACGGCTTCGTAAACCGATTCATGAATAATAAGTCTGCGGGTGGACGTACACCGTTGACCAGCCGTACCCACGGCCCCAAACAAAGCACCCCGAATGGCCATTTCGAGATTGGCATGTTCCGAAATGATAATCGCATTGTTTCCGCCTAATTCGAGCAGTGCCCGACCCAGTCGGCCCGCCACAGTTGTTCCTACGGCCTTTCCCATTCGAACACTGCCGGTAGCCGATATCAAGGGAATACGTTCATCCGCTGAAAGTCGTTGCCCGATACCGGAGTCACCGTTAATGATGCAACTAACACCTTCTGGCACCCCGTTTTCTTTAAAAACACGAGCAATAATATTCTGACAAGCAATACTACACAAGGGAGCTTTTTCGGAAGGTTTCCAAATACAGGTGTCACCACAAACCCAGGCAATCATTGCATTCCACGACCACACGGCCACCGGAAAGTTGAAGGCTGAGATAATCCCCACCACACCCAGCGGATGGTATTGTTCATACATGCGATGTAAGGGACGTTCCGAGTGCATGGTTAATCCATGCAATTGCCGCGATAGGCCTACGGCAAAATCACAGATGTCAATCATTTCCTGAACTTCACCCAATCCTTCCTGGTAGGATTTGCCCATTTCATAGGATACTAATTTGCCGAGTGGCTCTTTGTAGGTTCGTAAGGCTTCACCAATCTGGCGAACCACTTCACCTCGTTTAGGCGCGGGTACCAACCGCCATGTTAAAAAGGCAGTGTGTGCTTGGTCAACAACGCGGTCAAAAGTTATGTTGTCGGTCACCTGAATCGAACCAATAAGTTTGCCGTCAACCGGTGAGAAGGATTCAATAAACTTTCCTTTGGTGGAGTGCCAGGTTTGGCCGGTGGAAGTACCCCGGTTAGATTTCTTAATGCCTAGTTGGGTGAGTGCTTTTTCAATCCCGAAATTTTTCATGGAAATAATTTAACAGCGTGTAAAGCTATCAAATTACCAAAACAACCCAATCGCTTTGCGTTCACCGGAGAGGGTTACGCCTTCCAGTAATACACCGCCACTCTTTAATTCTAATGCGCGATTCAGATCGGTAACATTATCAATAGCCACTTTATCTACATGGGTGATAATAAAGTCAGCAGGAACCCCTGCTTTCTGCCATTTTCCAGGGGCAATCTTTTTGATCAATACGCCACCATCCAGATTTAATTCATTCAACTTAGAGTACGGTACTTCATCAAAATGCGCACCCTCCATTTCGTACTGCACCGGCCGGGAAACGGACACTTCCAATCCTTCCACATTTTTAAGTGTAGCCGATACCTCTCTGGCTTCACCATTTCGGAGGTATTGAACCAATACCGTTTGACCCGGTCGTTTTCGGGCCACCCATTCCTGAAGTTCCGATACGCCTGATACCGGATGATTGTCAATGGCGATAATAACATCACCCGATTCTAGTCCTGACTCTTCCGCTGCACTGCCTTTATTCACACGATTGATAAAAACCCCTTGAACCACACTCAATTCCTGAACATCCGCCAGGTCGGCATTGACATCATCGATCTGCACTCCTAAAAGGCCTCGTTGCACCATTCCGAATTCGAGGAGATCGTCCATAATTTTCTTAACCAGGCTAACCGGAATGGCGAATGAATAGCCATTGTAGTTTCCGGTAGCAGTGGCGATGGCCGAATTTATGCCAATCAGTTCACCCTTCAGGTTCACCAAAGCACCTCCACTGTTACCTGGATTAACTGCAGCATCGGTTTGGATAAAGGACTCCACCCGTAAACTGTTTCGATCTCCCAATACCCCAATATTCCGGGCCTTTGCACTGACAATTCCTGCTGTTACGGTTGAGTTGAGCTCAAATGGATTACCGATTGCCAACACCCACTCGCCTGTGATGATTTTATCGGAATCCCCATACTTAACAAACGGAAGATTTTTGGCTTTGATTTTCAGCAGGGCCAAATCCGTGCTGGGATCCTGGCCAATCACTTTCGCGAAAAAACGTTGATTGTTATTGAGTATGATTTCAATACTGCTGGCTTCTTCAATAACATGATAGTTCGTAACAATGTAGCCATCGTCTGAAATGATCACACCTGAACCGGACGACCGGGCATGCGGATTAAGAAATTGATCGAGAGCGTTGATACTAAATTTGCCTCCACCATAGATCGCGCGAATATGTACCACGGCCGGTGTAACCAATCTAGCTGCCGTTTCAAAATTGATAGGAGCTGAAAAGTAGTTTCGTGACGAATCGCTAGCGTAATGGGTAAGCTTTAAGTTTTGCCTCGATTCGATCGAATTGTAGCCCGGGCCAGTATCGATATATCGAAGTGTAAAAATGGACCCGACTATAGCACCTATGAAAGCCGAACAGGCAATCAGAAAAAACAGTAACGACCGCTTCATACCCTTCTCTTTACAGGTAAGATAAGGGTTTGTAGGCAAATCGAATAACTGGAAAAAGATTTTTTGCGGGTAGGGCAGATCAGTAGAAAAAAAAGCGCCTTTCCGTTTCCGGAAAAGGCGCAACCCGATGCCTCGGTCCTAAACCTAACCCCTCTTTCTTAATTCACTTTGATGGTTTGTTTCAATGCCTTTTTCTCATCCTTCGGAAGGGTGAGTTCCAGAATACCATTGTTGTACTTGGCGTTGATTTTAGAGGCGTCTACATTTTCCGGCAGGGCAAAAGATCTGCTGAAGGAACCATAATGGGTTTCAATAGCATGATAATTTTTTTCTTTCTTCTCATCTGAAAACTTCCGCTCACCGCTAACGGTCAGATAATTGTCATTTAACTCAATGTTAAAATCCTCCTTGTTCAATCCCGGAACTGCTACTTGGATTTCAAAGGCCGATGGCGTTTCAACAATATCTACTTTGGGGATAAAGGTGGAGCCGCCAGACCGGGTTAACGTGTCATTAAAAAACCGATCCACCAGGGCGCTAAATGTAGTGGGCACAAACTCATTGGTGTTATAACGGATGATGCTCATAATATTAATGTTTTAAGGTTTGACATAAGGTTAAAGTCTCACGTCAACACTCTTTGAAAAGTATGCCGATAGAGCTAAGCCCAATATTCAAGCCTTTTTGTCATGATTTACCCGTAATGGAATAAAAAACCAGTCATAATGGCTTGCTTCTTGAATTAATCAAGGATTAAAGTTGTCAGGGAAACGATGTGTTAGACTGCAACTTCAGGATCAAATACGCGCCTGGTAGGTATAAAGCTGGTAGTACCGACCTTGCTTTTCAATCAGGTATTCGTGTGTGCCTCGCTCCTGGATTTGGCCGTTTTCGATTACCAGAATTTGATTGGCTTGTCGGATGGTACTTAACCGGTGGGCAATCACAAAGGTAGTTCGGCCTTGCATTAAGGTTTTTAAGCTTTCCTGAATATAGCTTTCGCTTTCGGTATCCAGGTTTGAGGTTGCCTCATCCAGAATTAGTACCCGTGGGTTGGCTAGGATGGCGCGGGCAATGGCAATGCGTTGCCGTTGGCCGCCTGAGAGTTTGACCCCTCGTTCGCCAATTACCGTCTCCAGCCCGTTTTCAAAACGATCGGTAAATTCATTCACAAAGGCACTTTTCACGGCCTGCATCAATTCCTGTTCGGTGGCTTGAGGTCTGGGAAAGAGGATGTTCTCCCGAATGGTGCCTTCAAACAGGAAATCATCTTGCAGTACTACCCCTAACTTATTTCGATAACTCGAAAGTGAAACTTTCGATAAATCAATTCCATCCACAGTGATGATTCCACTTTGTGGATTAAGAAAAGTGGCCACCAATCCGGCAATGGTTGTTTTCCCAGAACCCGATGTACCCACCAAGGCTGTTACACTACCGGCTGGGGCCGTAAACGAAATGTTTTTTAGTACGGGTTTTCCTTCCTCATAAGCAAAGGTTACATCATTAAACTCAATGTTACCGGTAATACTATCCAGTTGAATGGTCCGATCGAAGAAGTCATCTTCAATTGGCATATTCATAAGTTCTTCTGTGCGATCTAATCCTGCAAAGGCTTCGGTTAGCTGGCTGCCGATATTACTCATCTGAACGATTGGAGCGATCATAAACACCATGAACATGGTGAATTGTAAAAATTCACCGGCACTTAATTCGAAATAGCCACTTAGGCCCATAATGCCAACACTGGCAAGACCCACTAAAAATGTCCCTGCACTGGTTACAAAGCTGGTGCTGGTTAAACTTTTCTTGATGTTTTTGAAAAGTTGATCAACACCCCGCTCAAATACTTTTATCTCCTGCGCTTCGGCATTAAATCCTTTGATTACCCGAATCCCATTGAGGGTTTCGGTAAGTCGGCCGGTAACATCGGCTGTTATTTTGCCACGTTCGCGGAAAACAGGACGAATTACAGAAAAGGCTTTCAACGTGATGACTCCAAAAATGGACATGGGCAACAGCACGAAAAGCGTCATCAGCGGATTAATATAGACCAGGAAGCCTACCGAGATCAGGGCCGTAAGAACTCCACCCACCAATTGGACCAACCCGGTACCCACCAGGTTTCGTACACCTTCAACATCATTCATGACCCGCGATACCAGCGCTCCGGATTTTTGATTGTCGAAGAATCGAACCGGTAAATGAAGCAGATGCTTTTGAACACGGGCGCGCAATACTGAAATCAGGTGTTGTGCTTCAACACTTAAAATAATCGTTAGTACATAGGAAGTAATCGCCTGAATTAAAATGGCCACAGTTACCATGGCGAGAAGGAACGGTAACTTATCCAGTTCTTTATTGACGAGGATATCGTCCATAAAAGGTTTGGTGGCCCAAGGCGGCACTAGTCCTGCCATTCGGCTTACCAGTATGAGCAAAAGACCTACCAGGAGCAATTTTCTCCGAGGCCAGATAATGGTTTTAAAAACTTCACGTAGGGTGACTTTGGTTTTGGACATTTTTGTGGGTGTGTGGATGGAGACGGAATTTAAACTGATTTATTGTGAAATCGGTTCGGCCTGATTAGCGAAACCCGGCAAGATTTCGGCCCTCTTCTTGATTCTGGATCCCGAACTTTCGGGAGACCTTCTGATTAATCACGCCCAGGCGTGACTCTAACCAGCTCGCTCAAACAAGCGATGATCGTGAGAAACAAAAAATCCCGCCTTAGCGGGATTCTGCTCCTCCTCTTGGATCCCGAACTTTCGGGAGACCTTCTGATTAATCACGCCCAGGCGTGACTCTA
>ERZ1066115.428-NODE-428-length-11167-cov-15.841433_pt1 | contig 11167 bp, 8 predicted proteins | sample MGYA00382762_ERZ1066115 | MGnify/ENA primary metagenome ERZ1066115 (study PRJEB33369, sample SAMEA5778345) | biofilm metagenome | biome: Industrial cooling water; feature: Water cooling tower basin; material: Biofilm | place: United Arab Emirates | collected... | reverse complement strand
CCCTTGGCGTTCGTCATACGCCCTAGGATAGCCCTCCCGGGCCGCTTTCGCCAGGGCCGGCGGCCGGGCGGCCGGCCGAGCCCCGCGGCCGACGGGCTAGGCCGTCCAGCCAGTCGAGGGCCGCCCGGAATTGGCCGGCGCTGAAGGCGGCGGCCTCGGCGGCGAGGGCCGACGCGAGCCGCTCGCCTTCGGGCCCGGCGGCCTCGACGCGCCCGGCCTCCGAGGCGAGCCCGGCGGCCCGCGCCTCCGCCTCCGCCAAGGCCAGGGCGAGCGCGTCGCGTTGGCCGCGCACGACGGCATCGTAGCGGGAGGGCTCGAGCCGTTCGGCGAAGTAGAGCCGCGTCAGGAATTCGAGCCGCAGGCTGCGCGGGTGCGCGTCGCCGCTCGTCCTTAGCCAGGAGAAAAAAGCCTCGCGGCCGGCGGGAGTGGCGCGGAGCTCGCGGCGGCCCCGGCCGGCCCGGCTTTCGCCGGCCGCACGCGGCTCGCCGTCCGCTCCGCCCCGGCCGTCGCCGCGAGCCGGCTCGGCCGCGCCTTCGATGAGGCCCTTGGCTTCGAGGCGCCCGAGCGTGGCGTAGAGTTGGCTTTCGCTCAGGCGCCAGAGGCCGGCGAGGGAGCTCTTAAAGCGCTTGGCTAGATCGTAGCCGTGGCCGGGCGCCTCGAGGAGGAGGCCTAAGAAGATGAATTCGGGCCGGACCTCGCCGGATTTCGTCAGGCCGCGGCCGCGGGCCTGCTTAGAAGATGCCATGGTCCTCTTCCTCCGGGCCGGCCATCGCTTCGACGGATAGGCCGCGCACGCGCAGCTCGGCGCTCTCCACGTAGAAGCCGAGGAGGCCGCCGGCGGCGGGCCGCGCGTCCACCAGCCTGAGCGCCACGGCGCCGTCGACGGAGAGCTCCAGGTAGCCGCCCCAGGCGACGGCCTCTATGCGGTAGCGTCGCTCGGGCTTGGCCCGGAAGCGGCCCTCCTGCAGCTCCCGGTAGACGAAGGAATCCTCGCCCAGGGCCTTCTCCGAGGCGCCCCAATAGCGCGCCTGGGCTAAGCCGTTGATGAGGTCCAGGCTGACGAAATAGCCGTCGGCCTCCTCGCCGCACCTGAGCGCCAATCCCACCTTGCCCGGGCCGGAGAGCTCCAGCTCCGCCCGCAGCCGGAAGTCCGAGGCCGGCTCGCGGAGCAGGAAAACCTCGTAGCCGCTAAAGGAAGAAAGCGTCAGGCCGCCGTCGGCCGCGGCGGAAGCGCTCGCCGTGGGGTTCCCCAGGACGGGGCGGGCCGGAAGGAGCTCGGCCGGGCCGAGCGGCGCGCCCGCCTCGGCGTCGAAGCCGCGGAAGCCCGCGACGTAGAGCTCCCCGCCGGGCTCGCGGCGCCTGAGCTCGACCGGCGGGGGCAGGATGCGGCCGCCGCCCGGCGCGTCGCCGGCGATATAAAAATTCCATAACAGCGTCCGATCGCCGAGCGCGAGCGGGCGCGCCGCGTAGTTGCCCTTGGGCAGGAGCACGTTGTCGGCCATGGCCTCGTAGGGGCCGCGGAATGACGAGGCGCGCCAGTAGTGGACCTTGATGTCCTCGCGAACGTTGCCGACGAGGTAGTACTCGCCGCCGAGCTTGGCCAGGCCGGGCACCTCTACGTCGTCGTACATGCGCGGGTAGAAGAGCGGCCCCTCCCACGCGAAGCGGTCGGGCGCGGTCTCGCGCGCCAAGCCCACGCAGCCGCGCCTGCATACCGGCCCGGTCGGGGCGCGCGCGTCGACCAGGAGGTAGCGGCCCGACTCGTCGGCGAAGAAGTAGGGGTCGCGGCAGCTGACCCAGCGCCGGCCCTCGTCCCGGGACGATTCGTAGCCCGGGCCGCGGACGGCCAAGGGGTAGGAGCCGCCCTCGGCCTTGGTCCAGGCGTAGAGGTCGTCGGAGCGGGCCAGGCCGATGCGCTGCACCGCGCCGCCCTCCCGCCGCGACAGCCCGGTGTAGAACATGCGCCACGCGCCGGGACGGTCCGGATCGCGGCTTACGTGCATGGTCCAGATCATGTCGTCGTCCCAGGCCCCCGGCTCTCCTATATAGACGGCGTTCCTCACGCGGCGCCAGGTAAGGCCGTCCTCGCTGACCGCGTGGGCCACGTAATCGTGGTTGGGGAGCACGAGGTGGAACAGATGGAAGGTCCCGTCGTCCGCCGCCACGACGTCGACGTCCCCGAGCTCGGAGCGATTGAATCCCCTGCCGATGTACATGCGTTTCTCCTCCGTCGTCCGGCCGCCGGGAGGCGTCCAAAGGTTCCCCCTATGGGATTTTGCCGGTATACTGAAAATATGTATATAGCTTTAATCAACGTTCACGGCCTCGTGCGCTCGAAGGACATCGAATTCGGGCGCGACGCGGATACCGGCGGGCAGACGCGCTACGTCGTCGACCTCGCCCGCGCCCTCGGCGAGGCGGAGGGGGTCGAGCGCGTCGACTTGATAACGCGCCTCATAAACGACAAGGCGACTGGCCCCGGGTACGCGGCCCGCGAGGAGGAGCTCGGGCCGCGGGCGCGCATCGTGCGCCTGCAGGCGGGCGGGCTGCGGTATATAAAGAAAGAGCGGCTGTGGAGCTGCCTGGACGAATTCGCCGACCGCCTGGTCGCCTACCTTCGGCGCCAGGATCGCCTACCCGACGCCCTGCACGGGCACTACGCCGACGGCGGCTACGTAGCCGTCCGCGTCGCCGAGCTCCTGGGGCTGCCGCTGGTCTTCTCCGCGCACTCGCTCGGGCGGAACAAGCTCGCCTTCCTGGCTAGCCAGGGCGTGGGCGAGGACAAGGCCGACGAGCGCTACGCCATCCGCGCGAGGATACGCGCCGAGGAGGAGGTCTTGAGCCGGGCCGACCTCGTCGTCGCCAGCACGAGCTACGAGCGCGACGAGCTTTACGGCCTGTACGAGCGGCGCTCCCGCCCGCGCTACGCGGTCATCCCGCCGGGCTTGGATCTAGAGAGCTTCTTCCCCTATTACGAATACGAGCTGCCCGGCGCCTCCATTCCCCCCGAGCAGCGGCAGGCCCAGGCTCGCATGCGCGCGGAGCTGCGGCGCTTCCATTTCTCGCCGGATAAGCCCCTTATATTAACGCTCTGCCGTCCCGACGCCCGCAAGAACATCGACCTCCTTATCCAGGCCTACGGCGAGGATAAGGAGTTGCAGTCCATGGCGAATCTAGCCGTCTTCGCCGGGATACGCGACGATATCAACGCGATGGAGGAGGGCGAGCGCCAGGTGCTGACCGACGTGCTCCTGGCCATGGACCGTTACGACCTCTACGGGAAGATGGCCATACCCAAGAACCACGATCCCCGTACCGACGTGCCCGAGCTCTATCGCCTCGCGGCCCTGAGCCGCGGCGCGTTCGCCAGCGCCTCGTTCCTGGAGACCTTCGGCCTAACCTTCATCGAGGCATCGGCCGCCGGCCTGCCCTTCGTGGCCGCCGATCGCGGCGGCCCGGTGGATATCGCCGCCAACCTGGGCAGCGGGGTGCTGACCGATACGCAGGACCCGGCGGCCATGGCCGCGGCGCTGAAGTCGGTGCTGAGCGACCAGGACGCCTGGATCAGGCGCTCGCAGGACGGGGTGAACAATACCCGCCGCCTCTATGCCTGGCGCACCCACGTCGAAGCCTATCTGAAGGAGCTGAGCTCCCTTGGCGTCGGCGCCGGCCCCGCGCCGGCCCGCGTGGACGCGGCGGCCGCCCGTTCGCCCATCGCCCGGCGCTTCGCCGGAGCGCGCCGGATGTTGATCGCCGATATCGACGATACCTTGTTGGGCGACCCGGCGGCGGCCGCCGAGCTCGGCTCCTGGCTCGAGTCCCGCCGGGAGGATCTGATCTTCGGCGTGGCCACCGGTCGTTCGTACGAATCGGCGCGCTCGGCCCTGGCGGGGAGCGGGCTGCCCGCGCCGGACGTATGGATCGCCGGGGTCGGCACGTCGATACGCTACGGCCCGGACGACGCGCCCGATCCTGGCTGGGACGCGCACATCGGCCAGAGATGGAAGCCCCAGGCCGTAGCGGCGGCCTTGGCCCGGCTACCCTTCCTACGCCTCCAGACGGAGGAGGGCTCCCAGGGGCGTTTTAAGCTGAGCTACTACCTGGACGAGTCGGAAGGGGCGGCCGAGGCGGCGGCTCAAGTCCACGCCGCCCTGGCGGAGGCCAAGCTCTGGTATACGGCGACGTTCTCGCACGGCAGGTTCCTGGACGTCCTGCCGTATAGGGCCGGCAAGGGCAAGGCCCTGCGCTACCTTTCGCTGAAGTGGAACGTTCCGCTCGACCGCGTCGTGACCGCCGGGAATTCGGGCAATGACCGGGACATGCTGATCGGCAGCGTGCGCGGCGTCGTCGTGGCTAATTACGAGCCGGAGCTCGAGCCGCTGAGGAAGAATCCGCGGGTACGCTTCGCCGCCGCCCCGTATGCCCGGGGCGTGCTGGAGGGCCTTAAGGCCGTCTTTAGCGAGGACGCCTAACCGAGCCCGTAGGCCTTGATCTTCTCCTGCAGGGTGCGCCGCCCGATGCCCAGGAGCTCCGCGGCCCTGGTGCGGTTGCCTTCGCAACGCGCTAGGGCCCGTTCGACGGCGTAGCGCTCCCAGCTCGCCAGGTCGTAGCCTTCGGGCGGCGCGGGCTCCGCCGATGCCGCCGGGGCAGCCGATGCCGCCGCCGGGCGACCCGGTTCCCCTACCGCCCGGCTCGCCGAGCCCGCGAGCGGGGCGCCGGGCCAATCCGCCGGCAGGCCGAGCTCCTCGGGGCCCAGCTCGGCGGCGCCCGAGCCGATGATGAGGGCCCGTTCCAGCATGTTCTCAAGCTCGCGAACGTTGCCCGGGAAGGCGTAGGCGCCGAGGGCGGCGAGCGCCGCCGGGGAGAGGCGCGGCTCGGGCCGAACCCCCAGGCGCCGCGCCGCGCGCCGCAGTATGAAATCCGCCAGGCCTCCGATATCGTCGGGCCGCTCGCGCAGCGGCGGCAGCCTAACGGTCAAGACCTGCAGGCGATAGTAGAGGTCCTCCCTGAAGCTTCCGTCCCGGACCATCGCGGCCAAGTCGCGCTTGGTCGCCGCCACGACCCTGACGTCCAGGGGTACGGGCGCGGCGCCGCCGAGGCGGTTCAGGCTCCGCTCCTGCAGCACGCGCAAGAGCTTAACCTGCATGGCCGGGGGCAGCTCGCCTATCTCGTCAAGGAAGATCGTGCCGCGCTGGGCCGCTTCGAAGTAGCCTAGGCGCCGCCTATCGGCGCCCGAGAAGGCGCCCCTCTCGAAGCCGAAGAGCTCGCTCTCCACGAGGCCCTCCGGGATGGCGCCCGCGTTTATCGCCACGAAGGGGCCGTCGCGGCGAGGGCTGCGCTCATGGACGAAGCGGGCTAGGAGCTCCTTGCCGACGCCGCTTTCGCCCTGTATTAGGACGGTGGCGTCCGTGGCCGCGGCCTTGGCCGCGAGGGCATAGGCCGCGGCGAGCGGGCCACTTGTCGGTATTAATAATCTATCACCTTGGGCCGCCGAGGGTTCGATGGCGCGCAGCCTACCCGCGGCGGCGCGTAGCTCGACGGCCCGGACCAGGCGCTGGCCGAGCTCGTCCAGGTCGAAGGGCTTGGCTACGTAGTCGGCGGCGCCGAGCTTGAGCGCCCGGACGGCGTCCTCTAGGTCGCCGTGCGCCGTCATGAAGACGACCGGGAGCCCCGGCCCGCTCTCCCTGACCCAGGCGAAGAGGCCGTGGCCGTCGAGCCCCGGCATCCGGACGTCGGTAAGGAGCGCGTCGAAGGGCCGCTCCTGCAGGAGGCGTTTCGCTTCGAGCCCGTCCGGCGCCTCGGCGGGCTCCCAGCCCTCCAAGCGCAGGAATTCGACGACGGCGGCGCGGATCGACGCGTCGTCCTCCGCGACGAGTATCGATCTACGCACGGGTCGGCTCCTTATGAATCAGCGGTATGACGAGCCCAGCCGCGCAGCCGCCTTCCGGCCGCGGGCGCAGGACGAGCTCGCCGCCCCAGGCGCGCGCCAGCGAACGGGCGAGGGGCAGCCCGAGGCCGCTGCCTTCTGGCTTGGTGCTGAAGTAGGGGTCGAAGGCGCTCCGTAGCGTCGCGCGCGCGATGCCCGCGCCCCGATCGAGGATCTCGACGACGGCGTAGCGCCGGCCCCGCTTCCGGATCTCGACGCGGATGGGCTCCGTTACGCCCGCCTCCTCCTGGCTCTGCGCGGCGTTAAGCGCTAGGTTGCGCAGGGCCGAGTTCAACTGGGCGCGGTCCGCGAGGACGAAGGGGCGGGCGTCGGCGTTCGGCATCCCCAAGCTCTGGGCCCCGGGCAGGCTCAGGGTCGAGGCGAGCTCGACGAGGAAGGCGACGAGGTCGATCTCCTCCGGGGCTCCGGCTTCCGGGCGTATGAGCCGCCGCACGTCGGCCGTCACCTTGCGGATACGATCCGTCTCGGCGGCCATGGCGTCGAGATGGGCCGCGACATCCGCCGCCGCGGCGCCCTCCAACGCGCGCAGCTTCCGCCGCGCCAGCTGCCGGTGCATGTCCAGGGCGGTGAGCGGGGTCTGCAGCTCGTGGCTGATGGTCCGCGAGGCCTGGCCGAGCAGGGCGAGGCGCCGCCCCTCGGCCAGGCGCGCCTGGGCGGCGATGAGCCCCGCCGCGAGGAGGCCGGCGCCGGCGGTCAGGGCGGCGATGAGCCCGACGCCGCCGTAGAGCAGCGCGTCGCGGCGGAGCCGCCCCGCGTAGAAATCCGTCGGGTCGAACCAGAGCGCGATCTGCCGGCCCTGGCCGCTTCCGCCGGTTCCGGCCGAATTGGCGGCCGCCGGGAGCTGGGCCCCGCCGCCCAGGCCGGTGATCTGGCGATGGTAGACGACGAGCTCGCCCTCGGCCCACCAAGAGTTCGGCCGGCGTACGACCGGATCCGCCTCCGCGGGTCCGGCCAGGGCCAGGAGCTCGCCCCGTCCGCCGATCAGCGTATAGCCTATGAGGCCCCGCGCGGCGAGCTCGGGATCGAGCGCGGCGGCCCGGCCCGCCTCCGCCGTCGCCTCATGCGCCGCCGGCGCCGCGGCGGCGGCGTCCACGCTCAGGCGGTATAGCTCGAAGGCGAGGCGCTCGTCGTCCGAGCCGCGTATCGAGCGCGCGAGGACGAGGCCGCCGGCCGCCACGACCGCGGCCAAGAGCAGGGCGCCCGCGGCGACGGCGGCGGCGGCCCGCGGCCGCGATCGCTTAAGCATAGCGTAGCTCCGCGGCCGCGAGGGGCTTAGCGCTGAAGGCGGCGCTCGAAGGCCGCCAGATGGTTTTCCGAACCGGCCAAGAGCCGATCCAGGACATAAAGGAGATCTTCATTGGCGTTCGATTGTACTAGCTCGCGCAGGCTCTGTATATCGTCGCGCTCTATGAGCGCCCCGACGGCCGCCGCTTCCGCCTCGCCCCGTAGGCCCGCCTCCACCAGGCGGCCGTAGGCGGCCGCCTTCTCGGCGTCTTGGAACAGGCCCGGGCCTCGGTCGACCGGGGTCGAAACGCCGTAGCGCTCGAAAAGGGCGGCGAGCAGGTCCATATGCGAGCGCTCCGAGAGCGCTAGGTTCCTAAAGATCGGCGGTCCGAAGCGCTCGCCGAGGGCGGCGTAGACGTCGCGAGCCAATTTCTCCTCTTCGTAGAGCGAGACGAGTTCGGCGATCTGGCCGGCCTGCAGGGCGTCGCCCCGCGGCAGGGCCGCCAGGGCGGCGAATTCCGCCGAGCGATACGCCTGGGGCGCGGCGCCTTGGGCGCCGGGCGCGTAGAGGCCGCCGGGCGCGGCGCCCCTGCCGAGCCCCCTGCCGCCGCCGCGCCCGAGGCCCTGCCCCGGCGCTTGGCCGGCGAGGGGAGCGCCTTCCTTCTGTCCGGCGGCGAAGGCCGGCCCGGCCCCGAGGGCGGCTATGGCCGAAATGGCCAGCGCTAAAGCCGATAGCGATATCCTGATACCCTTCATACGATCCTTTCTTTCATCGCTTACTGGCCCAGGAGACCCAGCAAGGCGGTCTTGACCTGGCTAAACGTCAGTCCGTTCGACTCGCAAAAATCTTTAACGCTCGTAGCCGAGGGCGGCATGGCGCGGCCGAGAGCTCCCTCGATCTGAGATTTACTCAGGCCGGCGGCTATAAGCTCGCCGAAGCTGGTCCTGCCGGTGAAGGAAAAGCCCGCCGAGGCGGGGGCCGCCGCAGCGGCGGCCGAACCTTGGCCGGCCGCGGACCCGGCTGACGGGGCGGCCGCCTGCGAAGCCGGCGCCGCCTGCGTAGCCGGCCCCGCCTGCGAAACCGGCCCGTCGGCGCGGCGCGTCGCCACGGCCCGCGAAATGAGGTCGTCGCGCGTCGCCTGGTCCATGCCCGCCCCCAGGGTCAGGATGAGCTCGATGCCCTCCTCCGGCATGCCGGTGTTCCCCTCCGGCTCGAAGGGCAGGCCGCTCATGCGGGCCACGAAGAGCTTGACCGCGTCGGTGCCGACGTCGCGCTCCTCGCCGCCTATGCCGCGGACCTCGCCGTATAGCTCCTCCACCGCCTTGGCGGCGATGAGGCCGGGCGCCTCGGCGTCGAAGCCGAAGGCCTGGGCGAGCAGGGCGGCCGGTACGCCGAAGAAACCCTCGATGCTGGCGAAGCTGGAGCTGCCGCGGATGTCGGCGGGGTCGTACGAGCCGGCGAAGCCGCCCTGGTCGAGGCGGGCCGGCTCCGCGCCGGCGCCCGAGGTCCTCCACCAGCCCAGGGCCTTGGCCCCGGCAATGCCGCCGAACAGGATCGCCGGCGTCAGGACGGCTAGGGCGATATAGGGGCTGGGCTTCTTCATCGTTTCTCTCCTTGCGCGGACGGGAGCTTGAGCTCGACGGTGGCGGGGACGGGACAGGCCCGTTCGCTGAGGCATTCGCCGCAGCTAATGCAGCGCGGATCGACGACGCGCCCGGCCGCCGAGACCTCGACGTTCATAGGGCAGGCGCGGTCGCAGGCCTTGCAATTGATGCAGGTCGCGGCGGCGCGCTTAATGCCGAAGACGCGCAGGACGTTCGAGAGGCCCAGGAGCGCCCCCATCGGGCAGGCGTACTTGCAGAACGGGCGCTCCACGAAGAGCCCGAGGACGACGACCAGGGCGAGGGCCAGGTAGCCGCTCAGGGCCACCTCGCCGGTCCAGAGGCTAAAGAGGGCGTAGTAGGGGTCGTAGTCCTTGAAGACGAGGACGCCGGTGACGCTCGTCATATAGACGGCCCAGGCCAGGACTGCATAGCGCAGGAGGCCGAGCCATTTGTCGATCTTCTTCGGTATGAAGTTGTTATAACGACGCTTGAAGAGCTTGGCGCCTAGGCGTCCGAGCCACTCCTGGAAGCTACCGAAGGGGCAGACCCAGCCGCAGAAGACCGGCCCGAAGAGCAGGGCCAGGGCGAGGGTCAGGCCGAGGAGCACCATGGACGATTCGTGAATCTGGCGGACGAGCCTGCCGGTCGTCACGAAGCGCCAGATGGTTACGACCCCGCCGAAGGGACAGAGCGCATGCAGGCTGGCGCTACCGAGCAGGGGGATCTCGATGCCGCGTTCGACCAGGGTATGGTTGACCGCGCCGAGCGCTATCAAGATGAAGAATACGATCTGCACGGTCCGACGTATCCAGACCGAGCGCTTTTTCTGTGCCATGTGCACCTCCGCAAGTTACAAAGCATGAAGCGTGCCAAGTGCTAATCGAGCGCTAAGAAAAGAAAGCAGGGTGTACAGGACACATTTTTTGATTTTGCGGGGGGGGCTTTATGCGGATAGTGATAAAGCGCCGCTGTTTATAATTGCTATCTAGGCAAGAAATTGAGGCAACTCTGGGTATATTGCCTATCCTGATAACGCGGCTTGAGACGAGCGGTGTAGTTGGGCTGCTAGAGCTGAACTTGATGGCAGCTCACCGGCCTTTAAACGGACTGCGCAGAATCTGCGCATCATCTGCTACTTGTTTCTCCGATGAACTGTGCGGAATCTGCGCACCGTGCAATTCTGGGTGTCCTGTGCGGCAGATCGCCTACTTAAATATAATCCCTATAAACAATTATAGTTTGCCTTGTTCCTATTTTAATATTGGCACGCTTCCTGCTTTTATCATGCTGAGGAGTAGGTATGAACGCACGAGCCATCCTTTCTATACTACTGGCGGCCGGCGCTATCCTGGCGGATTCGGTCGCGGCGCTCGATCTTAACCAGGCTTTGGCCCTTGCCTCAGGTTCGTCCGACGCGGCCTTAGCCAGGGCGCAGGCCGCATTGGCCCGCGCCCAACTCGCGGAGCAGGGCTATACGGGCGACTTAAGCCTGAGTTTCGATCCTGGTTATAAGATCATTACAGATGATTTCTCGCAGGAGCCCAGGAGCCAGGCCTTATCCTTGAGCGTCTCGGCCTCGGCGTCGCTCGGCCTCAGCGCCGCCGCCGCCGAGAAGGCCGCGCTCGCCTGGGCCCAGGCGGAGTACGCCGCGGACCAGGCGGGCCTGGCCGAGGATCAGGCGCGCCTCCGCGCCTACGCCCTCTATCGCGACGCATGGTTTGCCCAGGAGGACGCGGCCCTGTCGGCGCGCGAGGCCGAGCTAGCCGAGCGCGAATTCGCCGCCCTGCGCGCCCGATTCGCCGCCGGGTCGGTGGCCTACGCCGAGCTGCGCAAGGCCGAGGACGAGCTCTTCGCGGCGGCCGACGCCGGCATAGCTACCGATATGAAGCGGCGCATCGCGCGGCTCGAGCTCTTCAGCTGGCTGGGCGTCGCCGACGACGGCCTTCCCCTGGCCGCGGACGCGCCCGGGGCCGGGAGCTTGCCCAAGGCGCCGGAGCTCGCCGCCCACGCGCTCATGGCCGATCCGGCCGTCCGGGACGCCCTGGCCAGGCGCAGGCTCGGCGAGGAGCAGCTGGCCGCGGCCGCCGGCTTCGAGCCCGCCGCCTCGTTCAAGTTGAGCGCGTCCAAGGACGGCCACGCCTTCACGGCGAGCTACGTACTAGACGGGGCGCGCGTCGGCCTTTCGTACTCGCCGCCGCCCTTGGCCCTGTCCGGCCCGGAGGCGGCCGCGAGCCCTTGGACCGTCGTCGCCTCCCTGAGCCTCGCCCTGCCCTTGGGTTCGTCGGCGGCCCTGAGCCGGGATAGCCTGGCGGCCGCGGCCGAGGCCGATCGGATTAGGCTCGAGGCCCTCATGGCCAAGCTGTCCTCTGTCTCTTATACACATCTCCGAGC
>ERZ1066115.427-NODE-427-length-11185-cov-11.264870_pt1 | contig 11185 bp, 13 predicted proteins | sample MGYA00382762_ERZ1066115 | MGnify/ENA primary metagenome ERZ1066115 (study PRJEB33369, sample SAMEA5778345) | biofilm metagenome | biome: Industrial cooling water; feature: Water cooling tower basin; material: Biofilm | place: United Arab Emirates | collected... | reverse complement strand
AGAGGTCGCCGGTAGTCATCGTAGCCGCCGGGGTCGGTTTGGCGCCTTCTAGAGCCTGTGGGCGATATATATCCCGAAACCGAGAGAGTGTAATAATAATGATGTAATTACGTAATATTATTACAATATTACATGGTACAATGAGGGAGTAACCGCCCGGAGAGGTGCCGAAAATGGCTAGAAACATCCCCATTGACCGCGACGAGGTGATCGAGACCGCTAACAGGCTTGAAGCCGAGGGCAAAGAGGTGACGGCCTTGACCATGCTTTCGGCACTGGGCCGGGGCAGTTTGACTACGATTTACAAGCACCTGGACGCCTGGAGAGAATCGAAGCCGGTAAGGTCGCAGGTGGTTCAGGCTGAACAACCGGAACCAGTGAAAACAGCATTTGCAACAGCCTGGAGGGTGGCGGCCGAAGAAGCAGCCAGGGAGACCGCCGTAATCAGGGACAAGGCGGCCGAAGATGTGAACGCAGCCTTGAGGCAATTCCATGGAGCCCTGGAAGCAATCGCCAAGCTTGAGGCCGACCGGGAAGCGGAAGCCGAAGTAATCGAAGGTTTGCAGAAACTCGCCGCCGAGCAGAAAGCGGAGATAGCGAAACTTGAGATGGAGGCGGCGGCCGAGAGAGCCAGGGCGGACGAACTGCGGGACCAGTTGCGGAGCTTCCAGGCAGACCGGGACGCAGCAATAAAAGAGGCTGCCGAGTACAAAGGGCAGTTAACAGCCTTGAAAGACCAGAACAAGCAGCTTTTGGCGAAAATCGGCGCGGAAGACAAGGGGCAAAAGAAGCCGAAAGCGTAAAAACGTATACGTCAGCCTGGATTGCCATAGCGGTCTTTTCTGGGCGCAAAATAGCACTAAAACTGAATAAGTCCTAGAGCCAGTGAGCGTATACGTTCATTGGCTTTTGGTGGTTTCACTGTAGACGGTCTAGCTGACTGCCAAGTCGCTTTCCATGTTTTTGTCAAAAGTCACATAAAGTGCCAGTTGCAGTTGCGTATACGTGCCACTGGCGACCTATTGAGGAATTGTGGCAGCGTTTGAGCTTTTCTGTCAGAACTCGTAAACAGCTCATAGATAAACAATCTACAAAAATAGAGCACCACTAATGGTGCCTACCGTCCGGTGGTGTGCGGCGGCTAAAAGCCAACAAAGAAGGAGCGTATACGAAACGTGCGGCACGGAGACCGGAGTTTAAGCTAATCGTAGGCTATTTTAGACTAAAGCGTATACGCCCACCAATGGACCAATGTAGGGCACGGATTTTCTTTGCAACAGAAAAACCGTAAGGCAAGATGAAAGCATTGGCTGGCATCCGTAGGATGACCAGCAATGCAGCGTATACGCATTGGCTGCCTGCCAATGCAAGCATAAAAATGTTGGCTGATATATAATAAAGATAGCAATACTGGCATAGAGGCATTGGCTAGCAATGAGCGACCAAAAAACGGCAGAACGGCTGCAATACAAGCCCCGAGTGGAAACGAAGCTGAGCCGGGAAGACTTCAACCGTGTAGACGACCTGGCAAAAGAAGACGGAGTAACCAAGGCGGAAGTAGTCAGAGAGGCGGTCCTGTGGTATCTGGCGCACCGGGACGAACTAAGAAACGAGCCAAGAGACAGCATGATTACAGGCGCGATAGAGGCAATGACTAACCGGGTGTGCGCAATGCTAGCCAGGCAAGGGCGATTGATAGGGACGTTGTTTGAGCTTACTCATGCAAACATGGCCGGGACCAAGGAAGGGAAAGCGGCATTTGAGGCGGCTTTGACCTCAGCTAAGCAGAAGATGGCAAAGGCGGTAGAGAAAGACGAGCGGGACCTTGTTGAAGCCATGAAGAAGACAGTAGCGGTAGCTCAGGGGAAAGTGCAATGAGACTGAAAGTAGCAAATGCATACAGAAAGGGCGAGATAGAAATCCTGTGGCTGGCTGGAGGCTATGCCGTGCTTCGGCAGGAGGGAAAAGAAGAAATATTTGACACGCTGGACGAAGCGGCCGCCAAAGCAGGATGGGGCTTAGAGCAAGATCCAGAGCTGGTTAAGGCGTGGTCGAAGGGCTACGAACTACCGGCAGATGAGGATCAAAAATGGCCGGAAATCTTCCTGGTGAAAGACGAGCAGTAAGGCGGGAAAGCCAGTGGTAGTCATAAAACACAGGTACATACCAGGAAGGAGCCGGGGCGGAAATGTCGTGTCAATCGGCAAGGCCCTGGCGCATGTCAAATACATCCAGCACCGCCCAGGACCGGACAAAGAGAAGGGCGGGCGGGAGCTGTTCAATGAAGAAAAGGACCGGATGGACGCCAAAGAAATGAGGCAGGCCATACGGGAAGCAGGCAATGACCGGGTAGTTGTCCACAAGCTGACATTAGCGCCGGAAATAAACCCGCAGGACAAAAAGGCATTTACCCGTGACGTGATGGCAAAGCTGGGGCAAGACATGGGGCGGGATTTGCGGTGGTTCGGAGTAGAGCACAACAACACAGATCACCACCATATCCACGTTGTTGTACTGGGCAAAGACCGCAACGGGACAGAGGTAAAGATAGGGCTAAAGGACATAGAGAAGGCAAAAGAGCACGGTGATAGATACCTGGAAAGGTGGCATCCACGGGAGCTGGAGAGGTCCAGGAAGGACAGAGAAGACAGAGAAAGAGCCCGCAGAGAAGAGAGAACCAAGGAGCGGGAAGTAGCACGGGAAGAGAGGATAAGGGAAGGGTTAGAGCTTCCATGGCTGCACAAGAAAATCATCAGGGAGCAATTGGAGCCTTACAAAGACTGGCGGGAAAAGCAAGACCAGAAGGCAAAAGAGAGGGAGCCCGGCGGAGACCGAGCCGAGCGCCCATATCATCAGGATACGTTAGAGGCAGCCGGGCGGGAATGGTCGAAAGCCAACAGCCTGAAGGAGTTACGAGGCTTAAATGAGTACCTGTGGGACAACATTGACGAGAGGATACCGAAGGAAGACTACCGCAGGCTCTCAGGTTGGATAAAGGACAAGGAACGCGCCCAGGAGCGAGGGCAACCGGAAGAGAAGCAGCAAAAGGCACAGCCGGACAAGGACAAGAGAGAGCAGATAGAGTATGACGGCAAGAAGTACGGCAAAGCCGACAGCTACGAAAAGCTGACAGGGCTTAGTACAGAGCTACGGGAGAAAAGCGAAAAACTACCGTATGAAGACTACCAGAAACTTAGAGGCTGGATAGAGAACAAAGACAGGGAGCGCTTTAGCGGCTACCTGGACAAAGGCATTAGAGAAGCACGGAACAAAGTAGAGCGCAGCAAAACATCAGAAGACCTAAAGGCAGCGGAAGGCGGCCGAGTGATAGACCCGGTACAGCAGGAGGTAATGAGAAATCCTGTGGTCGGGCTATTCATGCAGGGGGCGGCAATAGCCAACATGGTGGTAGCGTCAATTAGGCTGGATGACAGCAACAGAGACTACACAAAAGAGCAGCGAGACGGGCTAGAAGAGGCTAAAAAGAACCTGGATGAGAAGGAGAAAGACAGGAAGCAATGGACCTGGGAAAAACCATGGGACATGCTGAAGAGTCAAGAAGAACGGGACAGAGAGCAGCGGGACAAGATAGAGAAGGCGATAGAAGAAAACGAGAAGCGAAAAGAGAAAGAGAAGAAGAAAGAAAGGGAGCGCAACCAGGAGAAGGACCGGAGCCCATTTGAGCGTGACCCATGGGGAAGGTGGTAAAGCATGGCATTTAAGACGTTAAGCATACGGATACCGGAAGAGGCGCACCAGAAGCTAGAGAAGCTGGCAGAAGAGAGGCAGCAAAAGGTCTCGGACGTAGCAAGAGAACTAATCGTAAATGGGCTGAAAGATGGCGCCCCGGCTGACAATGCCCTGGTGATAGAGTACCTGGAAGGGTTCGGGAACGTGCTGGCCGGGATACACAATGAGGCAGCGCGAAGCCGCTACTACGGGGAACTGATGGCAAGTTATGCCGTGGACATCCAGAATCTGATGGTGGAAGGAAAGGCAGCGGAGAAGGGCGCAAAGCAGGAGTTAATGGGAAGGTTCGGGGCGGCCTCGATGCAAGAAGGGCGGGAGTCATGGTTAAGGGCACTGGGAGTGAAGCCAGAGCAAGACCAGGGATGAGGCAGTGGTGAGGGTCGGATTGTTATCAGTCGTGCGAGGGAATAATAGGGCAATCCTGAGAGAGGTTTATAAGCCCGTTATGGCGGACGCAGGGGACAAGGGGGATAGACTAGTACCCCAGAGCGATAAAAGCGCCTTGCAGGGGCAGCCAGACGCCCAGGCGGCGAGAAATGCCGGGGTCCAGGACGTAAAGGCGGCGGAGGCCGTAAGGACAAATCAGAGCGACGGGTCGCTGAGGAAGTACGCCGGAAGAAGCAGCCAGGAGCAGAGCATAGAGATCTGCTATGAGGACATGATAGCTTCCAGGACGCAAAGGGCGACCGAGAAAGAATTACTAGCCCAAGTGCCGAAAGAGTCACTGAAAGAGCAGTCACGGACCATCGAGGCGCTAGAGACAGCAGCGAAAACTGACCCGGTAGCAGACGTAATGCTGAGGTTCAGAAAGCAGGCCGATGCCATGGAACCGGGACCGGATAAGGACCGGCTGACGAAGCTTGCCAAAGAGCAAGCGGCGGAAATACTACAGCCAAGGCAATACGAAGACCAAGAAGACTGTGGAGTGCATGAGATACCCAGGGGGCTCCAGGGGCATGTGCAGTACCCGGAAAAGGAAATAGAGGGACTTAGAAGGCTGACGCCGGAGGACTTGAAGAAGCTGGCTAAAGCGATGGAAGCGGCAGGACCAGCAGCGGAAGAGGCGATAAGGCAGACAACGCAGGAGATACTGGTAAGAACCGGAGAGAGCGGCCGGGACACGATGCTAGCCGGAATCAACCTGGTAGTGGGGCTCTTGAAGTACGACCATGATTTACTCTTCAATCCAGAACAAGCCCGGAAGGACGCAGGAAAGGCAGGAGAAGCACTAGGGCTCTTGCTGTTAGCTGGTGCTCAGTTCTCGGTTGGTATATCGATGACAGCCGAAGAGGCAAAGCGAACCGGTGATTACAGCCTGCCCTTGAGACGTACCGCCGAGATAGTTAACCGGTGGTATGACAAACAGAGCCCAGCCGATCAGATGGCGATAGCCTCGGAGATATGCACGGGGTTTGGCATATCGGCGTTTTCGGCGGAAGCCAACAAGCTGAAAAAGCCAGGTGCCTTTATGGAATTTCTGAAAGAAGGCATATCGATATTGCCGAGGAATCCAGAGGCGGAGAGGAAGGCACTGGAGGCACTTACCGGGGTTCTGAAGGGTAGGGAACCGCTTAAGGAAGTGGCCGGAATAGGGGCAGTCGGCAAAGCCGGTGAAGTGGTCAAAGAAGCTCAGGAGAAGGGCTTAGCGGACCATATCATGGCTATGGTGCCTTTCTTTGAGAAGGGTAGTTCTAAGTCAGTAAAGGCTGAGGAAGCCGCACATAAAGCAAAGGTTACTAAGGACGAGTTACTTAAAATGTCAGAGCCCCAATTGAAAGCACTTGGGCTAGAACGTGTCGTTGACTACTCCGATACCTTCTACAAGCACTACCCGCACTTGTATAAAACGGGGTTGGAAATTCATCACGCATTGCCACAAGACTTGTTGTTTCGTTGTCCAGGGCTATTTTCAGCTAAGGAAGTGCATGACATTAAGTACCTAAGCGGAATTCCAAAGAAGGCTATGGTCAATGGGGAACGGGTCCACCAGCTATTTACCAATAGTTGGACGAAGTTTCTAAAACAGAATACGAATCCGACAAGAGAGCAAGTGCTTGAACATATGCGCCACTTAGATGAGCTATACGGGCGTTTCTACGTGCCGCCATTGAAGAAAGGAGCGCGATGAAATTTTATAGATACGATGTGGATGCTGCTGGCACCTATGGAGAGAATACCGTCTACATCGGCGAAAAGACTGCTCATCCGTGTGTTGTGTCGCACCTGAACTATGAGTTTAATTTGTGGCCGAGAGATGACATGCAGGCGACTATTTTTCATTACATCGGCACGGAAAGGCTAAGACAGGCACTGGAAGCGATGCAACCGCCTGTCACTGGTGTTGAATTTGATGATGTTGAAATATCTGGAGATGAGAACGAGTTTGAGAGAGTGGAGCGAGAAGGGCGGCCAGACTCAGCGTTAGGGAAATGGTACTGGTTCAAGATAACCGGACAAGCTGGGCGGGATGACTTCGGCGGTGGGCCGACTGAGGATCTAGTCATCTCGGAGCGGGTGGTGTCGGTGCTTTTGGAGAAAATGACCGTGATTAATCCGGCGAGAAAGATCCAGCCATGGAAAGGCGAGATGGAAGCCGGCAGAGTACCCCAAAAGGGTGCGCCGGCGACGGGTGAAAGCTGAAAGGCTGAACCTGTGGGCGTCTTCAAAATGTGCATATGAAACATAAGCTATGTTATGAGACGTTGGCGTTGTCGGAGCGGCTAAAAATCAGCGGTTCCAGGATGTCCAGTAAATCCTCTTTTGGGCAATCTTTTGGTAACACTGCATCCATGCCCGATTCAAGACATTTCCTGATTACAGATGGGTGTCTGTGACTTGTCATGCCAATTACCGGCAAGCGCGAGCCTGTGGGCTGTTCCAGCTTTCTAATTTCTTTTGTACACTCGGCTCCTGTCATGCCCGGCATGTCGTGGTCCATGATGATAGCCCTGAATCTGGCTGTTTTGAAGCGCTCCAGGGCGTCAAATCCATCTTGTGCCAGGTGGCACTTGAACCCCAATGACTCAAGCAAAAGCCCCGTACCCATCCGGCATATCTCTTTATCGTCCACAACTAGAACTGGAAGTGAGTAAGGCATGTGGTAATCCACCAAGTAGACCGGTAGGGTAATTGTCGGTTGCAATGAGTCTGAGTGGACATTAATTTTGTATGGGGCAAACCCCTATTTATTTCCCTTATTAGCCTGGTGGTAACTGAATATATTCGGTCGCCATGATGAGGTGCTTTCCTCAAAGCTTCCAGTATGAAGCAGGAAAGACGAGTATTAAAAACTCTTGGGAAAAGCATTAGGAACGCCCGTTTAAAGCGGGGCTGGTCGCAGATGTATCTGGCTGCTGAGGCTGGTTTAGACAAGACATACATTGGGTCGATTGAGCGGGCGGAGGTCAATCCATCGGTCAAGAAAATAGTGCGTATTGCTGATGCTCTGGGGGTTTTGGTGGCTGACCTTTTCCTGGGAATTTGACAGATTGATGTGAACGTTTCCAGGGGAAAGCCGGACTCTGCGCTAGCTCGCACTGCCCTAATTTCTTGTTATGAAATGGCAATACTAAAGGCAATGTAGAGATTGCTGGGTTTGCTGCCTGTTTTTACACAAGTGTTAGAGAACTCAAATTTACGAAGACTGAAAGGCCGCCTTTTGATACGGGAGGGTGAGGTGTATTTCATGGCACTTATTTAGACAGGCGAAACCCAGAACACCTTACCAGGCAACCAGTTACAAGCGAAGCATCGAGGCGGTCCAACCGCTCTATGTTTTGTCGCCCGTCTGTAAATGCCCATGGATACATCCATTCAACAACCCAAAAGGTAATCACAATGAAACGAACATTCAAAAGCCTCCTAGTTGCTGCCGGGCTGGCCTTCATCGGCTTGGGCTCTTTGCTCACTGCTACACCTGCTCAGGCGGCACCCCCTACCTGCTCAGCCGTTTTAATTCCGCCTGGAAATGCTTGGCCGCGCGACGGTCAGCATGCCTTCCGATGCAAGAACACTACTACCAATGTTCAACCCACCGATGCCAGAACTGCGGAGTACTTTCTCAACATTCAAAACCTTCCAGTAAAGGTCAAAGACATTCTAATAAGCAGAGGAGTAAAGTTCTTCTTCTTCAACAATCGTGATGAGGCCAATGAATATTTCAATGCCACAGCCCCCTATGCTGGACAAGCAAATGGCGTTTTTGCAAGCACTACCGCACGTTGTGGACAAACCGGCTATAAACCAAATTACGACATATTTGGGAACCCTGCTGGACAAGACATTGCGGTGATCATTTACGATCTTTGTACAGTTACGCAAGTGGCCGGACCTTACAAGAATCCAGACTTGAAGCGAATTCCATATCACGAAGCCGGTCATGCCTTTGACTTTGCTCTTGCTTCGCAAAAATCAAGTCAAAGATCAACCCCAACATCAGGTTCAGCAGGCTTCGTGAATTTTTTTAGCAGTGATAAAGCTAACCTGACGCCATCAAATTGGAGTTCTGGCAGCCCGGCCATGACCCAAACACAGAGGTACAACTACCTTTGTAACCTGTTTAGCATTAGCAAACCCTCTGGTTTGGAAATTGATCTTGGATTTACAACCAATACTGGTGGACCAAGTGGCCAAGTCTGCCAGACTGTTTCACTGCCATATCCGGTCTTCCAGCCGACTACTAAGACTCCGTCGGTTGTGGCCGCCGAGAAGTTTCCATATTTCTGGCCCTCATCACGAGAGTCTTGGGCTGAGCTATTTGTCATTGTCGCAACTGGAAGCAGTTCTTCCGGTCCGAATACTCTACCCACAGTTGATCGCGTTTATGGCATGAATCAAAGTCCTATTCGGTCTTTCAACTGTACTCGCGCAGTGATTCAGTGGTATGTGAGTAACGCTAATCCAAATGCGGTAAATCAACCAACAGCGGCAGATCTACCCGCAGCCTGTGTGCCTAGTGGTCCTCTTCGCTAAGCTACCTTAAAACATTAACGGGAATGAGACTCTCTCTGGGTCTCATTCTCTAAAGGTCAGATCCGATTCCAGCAGAGTTCATTATGATTAGATTGCCCATGAAAAACATTACTACTGGCATTGACGCTAGAATGCCAAATGATTTCAAATACGTCCTAGCACCTTTGCTAGGACACGAAGACAAGTATCTCCTACTGGACAGGACACCTAAAACCAATGCCAGAGACATTCCGACAGTTCTAATAATAATTCCAGTGTCGTATGGCAACGATACTCTTGCTGCAATCAATCCGGCGTATATCAGGAAAAGTAGTATTGAAGCTGAGAATGTAATCGTTTTCATCAGAAAACCTCCCAAAAATGGACTGATGATCAACCATAGTCGACGCTACCGCTTCTGACAATACGTGCTTTTCCCGCTTTTTTTGCGTTTTTGGTACGATAGTGTGTAGTAAGTAGTTAGGGCTTTAACGATTGCCACAGTCGGCGCCACCACGGCGTTCTCGACCGGTCTTCAAGCAGTTTTACTGTTTCCCGTGAATTTTCCAATTGGGCCTGCAAATATCCAATTTGCCCTGAAGCTGCCTCTAAGCGGTGGTTTTGCTTCTCAATAATTTCGAGCAGCCGTAAGACTTCCACATTCTGAGCCGGTTCTATGGCTTTGGTAACCTCTTTGGTAGGCTTGGTAAGCTCACTTGTAACCTTGGTAAGCTCGACCCTCCATTGCTCACCAGTAGGGCCTTTAACCTTACAACCTGACAACACACCGGATTTTAGTTTGGCTCTAACAGAATTTTGTGAAATTCCTAAAACCCTTGCCGCCTCTTTGATTGTTAGGCTGTTGGTAGGCTTGGTAACCTCGTTTGGTAGGCTTGGCAAGCTCTCTGAAAAGTGACTACCAGACTCGAAAATTTCTATGTCTTCAACTTCGATCACTTCACCGTGTTGGTAAGGTGGTTGGCAACCTTCCTGGTAACCTTGGTAAGCTTCATTGGTAACCTTGGTAGGCTTGGCTGAATCCGTCATGGGGTGACCTTTTGAGCGGCTGCAAAGCTTAATACTTCGTCTTCGGTTATGTCGAACATGGCAAGCCGATCACGTGAGACCTCTTTGCCAAGGTTCACACGCGCCGCCTGGCGGGCAAGTTCGCCCTGCCTGACATCTATTTCTTGTGCTAATGGTTCAAGTGAGGGAATGACTAACTGGCGGGTCTTTGCAGGTTTTACTGTAGCCGCCCGTTTTCTCTTGCGTTGTGAAACTATCTCGAAACTGGCTCTAATGCCTGGGAAATAACGAAGCTTGTCATTAAACCATTCAACCTTAGCCAGGTAGCCTTTCTCGCAAAGCTCAGCATGGGCTGCTTTTAACTGTTTCTTTGCTTCTTTAAGCTCATCCCAGACCTTAATGCCAAGCCGCTGAGCAAGCCAGGAATAGCTAAGTTCTATGTATTCTTGGTCCTTGCGCATTGCATGAAAAACACAGGACAGATGCGGGTATAACATCGCTGCGATTTCTATATCTAATGACCGCAGCAATTCCCAATCAAGGCTCTTAACGTAAAAGGCATCAAGGTTTTGGCGCACAAGAGGATGCAGAGCTACTTCGTTTGTTTCCCAAACTTTGCCTTCATAAGCCTCCCCTTTCAGTCTCCAGCTACTCAGAAAAGTGAAGACCTCACCAGACTCTACGTAGCTTTTGGAGCCTTTGTTGTAAAAAGCACCGACACTAATACAATTTGTGCACCCCAGCTTCTTCAAGGCGAGCTTGATTCTGTGTGCATTCTGACCGTTGTACTGCAAGCCGATTTCATTCGAGACTTGATAAATAGAACCAATGTCTATCCACTGAGGAATAGGACTATTAGGAGAGGTTCTGGCTTCATCTGCACAACGGAAAATCCAAAACATCACATTCCGTTCTATGCTGCCAGGCAGTCCCAGGCGAGGATCAGGTACTACCCGCCATTCGATCTGTTTTTTGATTCCGTCTCTATTGACTGTTTCAACAAGCTCAAGAAACCTGCTTTGTGCTGATTTGCAGGTCGCAAAATACGGCAGTCTGAGAAAGTTTAACTCTGCTTTGACTTGAGCAAATAGCCCGTCGAACCCTTCTAGGTCTGGCTTACCGTTAACTTGTCCGACTGGTTTCATTTCTTACTTACTCGTCACTGAACCGCTGTGAGAATGACAGGCTGCGGGTTTCATGTCAATTACACCTGGTGTATATACTTATTTCGGGCTGAGTATTTTTGGGTGATGTCGGAGGAACCCCCCAATGATGTCGGAGGAACCCCCCAAATGATGTCGGAGGAACCCCCCAAATGATGTCGGAGGAACCCCCCTTGAAAACCGGTCTATCCTTTGCTCTGCTTCCGTTTCCGGGCGCTCTAGTGCAATATTAGTGCAATTAAGAGCATACAAATCGGTACGCTTGACATGCGTCAAGCGGGTCATCTTTTTGTGGT
>ERZ1066115.426-NODE-426-length-11198-cov-9.456520_pt1 | contig 11198 bp, 11 predicted proteins | sample MGYA00382762_ERZ1066115 | MGnify/ENA primary metagenome ERZ1066115 (study PRJEB33369, sample SAMEA5778345) | biofilm metagenome | biome: Industrial cooling water; feature: Water cooling tower basin; material: Biofilm | place: United Arab Emirates | collected... | reverse complement strand
CTTCTCCAAGGCATGATGCGCTTTAATAATCAATACCGGTGCAGCCGCCTCAAACCCAACGCGACCTTTGATTCCAATAATGGTATCTCCCACGTGAATGTCCCGGCCAATGCCGTAGGGTCCGGCAATTGCCTGCAAGGCATGGATGGCATCAACCGGATGTTCATATTTTTTTCCATTCACAGAATGAAGTTCACCTTTTTCAAATCCCAGCTTCACCTCTTCACTTCCGTGTTTGGTAACCTGGGTTGGCCAGGCTTCTTCGGGCAACTGGCCAAGTGAGTTGAGGGTCTCTTTTCCGCCCACCGAGGTTCCCCAGATTCCTTTATTAATCGAGTATCGGGCTTTTTCGGCACTGAACTGGATTCCCTTTTCTTTCAGGTAGTTGACTTCTTCTTCACGACTTAGCTTTTTATCGCGAATGGGCGTGATGATTTCTATACCCGGATTAATGATTTGAAGGATCATATCAAACCGCACCTGGTCATTCCCCGCACCGGTACTTCCATGCGCTACCGCTTTAGCGCTCAGTTGTTTGGCATAATGGGCAGCAGCCAGCGCCTGACTCATGCGTTCGGCACTCACACTCAATGGGTACGTGCTGTTTTTCAACACGTTGCCATACACCAGATATTTGATGACTGTGTTGTAATAATTTTTGGTTTCGTTAACGGTTTTGTGAGAGGCAACACCCAGACTAAGCGCCCGTTTCTCGATATCGTTTACTTCTTCATCGCTAAAACCCCCGGTATTCACCGTAAGGGTATGTACTTCATAACCCAGATCATGGGCGAGATAGAGGGCACAATAGGAGGTATCGAGACCGCCACTAAAGGCTAAAACAACTTTTTTTTTCATGACTTCAGCTCCTTCCGCCTACAGAAGCGGCTGGAGTTATTAATTAAGTGATTAACTGATTTTTTACCTTATGGTCAGGACCTGAAGGCGTCTTTCTGCCGTTTACCAGAAGAATAGAAAACTCAGGAAGGATGACTTTTTCTTGTCGTCTTCACCTTCTTGTTTCTTCCAGCCCTTTAACAGAACGAACTGTTTGAAACGCACCCAGCGCTCAAACAACTTAAAGTTGCCCTTGAATTCCCGCTTGCGGTGATGTTCCAGCTGTCCATCGGCTGTAACCACCGTCTTTGCCAATTCCGTTTTCTTTTTGGCATCTTCCACAGGATCGAACAGCATGGCCGTGCACATACAGTTTTTACGCTGTTTGCTCATGAGAATCTCGTAGTTCACGCAACTCCGGCAGCCTTTCCAGAACTCCTCGTCATTGGTAAGCTCAGAATAGGTAACCGGCTCATATCCCAGATCGGAATTGATTTTCATGACCGCTAACCCGGTGGTTAAACCAAAGATCTTCGCGTTCGGGTATTTCTTTCGCGAAAGCTCAAAGACTTTGCGTTTGATTTCGGTAGCCACACCCGACTTGCGGAATGGTGGCGATACAATCAAACCGGAGTTGGCCACGTATTTCTCGTGTTCCCAGGCTTCAATGTAACAAAATCCAACCCAGGTACCGTCTTGGGTAAGGGCGATTACTGCTTTGCCTTCCTCCATTTTCATCTTCACGTAGTCAGGCGAGCGCTTGGCAATACCTGTGCCTCGCGCTTTGGCGGATTCGGCCATCTCGTTGGTGATGGTCTCCGCGTAATGGGTGTCATCGGCCGTAGCCGCTCTGACAATTATATTATTATTCAATGGTGTTCGTGTTAAAATAGTTGATTAAACCCGTGTGCGTTAATAAGCACAAGAAGCGAAATCCGCCTTGCGAATCCGCCATACAATTGTTAGTAAGAGAAGGGTATCAGATCCTGATTTGCCTTCGAAAGCTTCTGAACCCCGGGCGGGGCAGGCAATCGGTACACATGAGCATTGCCGGTAAGGCATGGCTGAACGTGAAGTCAGCAGGCTCAAAAGGTGTGGTGGTTGTTTTCAATTTCGGTTGTTGCGTTTAAATCGTTCAGATAAAAGGCATCCAAAAAATGTTTTTACAAAATTAATGGAATAAAAAACGATTATTTCAATAGTTGGTTCATTTTTATGCCAAGTTTTTTGGCAAAGACAAATCGCGATGGAAAGTTTCCTCCACCAATATGGATACCTGGCCCTGCTTATTGGTACCTTCCTCGAAGGTGAGACGGCCATCCTCATCGCCTCCTCCCTGATTCATCACGGTGTCTTTTCGTTTCCGTTCACCGTGCTGGCTGCCTTCATCGGTTCTTTCGTGAGCGATTGGATTTATTACCTCATCGGCCTATTGAATGGTCAGTTTTACTTGGCGAAAAGACCTAAACTAGCGGCCAAAGTAAAACCAGCCACTCAGTTCTTTCACCGGCATAAACTTCAGATTCTGTTCAGTTACCGGTTTTTGTACGGCTTTCGGGTTATTATTCCACTCGTAGTTGGCCTCAGTGGTGTGCGACCTCAGGCATACCTGTTCTACAGTACCATTACCGGCCTGATGTGGGCTACCCTGGTTAGTACCACGGGTTATTGGATCGGGCGGCTGCTCAATCTTCAGGCATCCTCATTTGAAGAGAACTTTCTCCTGATCATGCTGGGATTTAGTGCCTTTGGGCTTTTGATGGGCTATGCCATTCGCAAGTTCACGTTACGTAAAATGGGTGAAGCCTAAGTTGCTTTACTCATACCGGAGTGTGTTTGACGGATTGGTCATAGCGGCTTTCACGGTCTGGCTGCTCACCGTAATCAAGGCCAGCAGAATGGCGGCCATGGCGGCCAGCAAATAAACCGTTAGGCTCATGTCAATGTGATAGGCGAAACTATCCAGCCATTGCTGCATGAAATACCAGGCCATGGGCCAGGCAATCAGATTAGCCACCGCAATCAGCATTACAATTTCCTTCGAGAGCAGCGCCAAAATGCTGGGTACGGATGCGCCTAATACTTTTCGGATTCCGATTTCCTTTACCCGTTGCAGCGTGTTGAAGGTGGCCAACCCAAATAACCCCAGGCAGGCAATGAAGATGGCCAACCCGGAGAAGATGGTGAACAGTTGATTCTGCTTTTGCTCCTCCAGGTAAAGGCGCTGGTAATCTTCGCTAACAAAGTTATAGTTGAACGGGCGGGCCGGTAAAAATTCTTTCCACACCTTTTCAAGATGAGCCAGGCCCTGCTGGGTTTGCCCGGCCGTGATGCGTATCGACAGATCACTGAAAATTCCGGGACGTGAAAAAAATACAATCGGGATGATGGACTGATGCAACGACTCAAAATGAAAATCCTTCACTACACCAACCAACTTGCCCCGGATGTTTGCGTAGCTGAACTCCTTATCAAGTCCATCAGTGGGATTTTTCCAGCCATAGGCCCTGGCCGCAGTTTCATTAATGATGAAGGAAAGCGAATCATCGTTCGTAATGTCGCGCGAAAGGTCCCGCCCGGCCGCCATGTCCATACCATACGTCCGGAAGAATTCTTCATCAATGGCAACATACTTGGTGGTAACGGTTGAATTCACCAGACTGTCGCCCTTCGTGATGAGTGGAGGTCCGGAACTATCCAACAACCGACCTGTGGGAATCCGGGAGGAGCGGCAGGCATTTTCAATGGTCGATGATTTCAATAACTCGTTATAAAAAGCTTCATAGCTAGTGTTCAGGTCATCGCTGTAATAACTGAAAACAACCACTTGATCCTTGTCATACCCTAACGTACGCGTATTCAGGAAATCCAATTGCATAAACGTGATGGCAGTGGCGATCAGCAAAATGATGGAGATGGAGAACTGGGCAACCACCAGTGTTTTTCGAACCAATCCCTTTCCTTTGGCGGAACCTTGTTGACCTTTCAACACCAGGGCCGGCTTAAATCCGGAGATGACAAAAGCCGGATACAACCCAGCCAGTATGCCAACCACGATGGCAAATACAAGTAATCCCCCGTATAATGTCCAATGGGTTACCGGATTTAACGAAAGTGTCTTACCGGTAAAACTGTTGAGCCAGGAAACCGACACCACCGCTAATCCGGCTGCCAGGATCAATGCAAAAAAAGAAATCAGAACGGATTCGCTTAAATACTGACTGACCAGTTGACTCTTGAAGGCGCCCACCACTTTGCGCAAGCCAACTTCCTTCGAGCGCTTGGTGGCCCGGGCGGTGGAAAGGTTGATAAAATTGAAACAGGCAATGAGGATGATAAACACTCCGATCACACTCATCATCTGCACATTGTTGATGTTGCCGTTTACTTCCAGTTCATCATCCAGGTGCGAGTACAAGTGAATATCCGTAAGCTTTTGTAAGAATAGGGTTGTGGATCGTGATGCTTTGAAATCCGGGGCAGCTCCCCAGTTGGCCTTGGCGAAGGGTGCAAAGTGCCGCTCCATAAAATCGGGAAGCCCGGCTTCCACCTTTTTCGGATCAGCACCTTCTTCCAATAACAGGTAGGTTCCAAAGGCATTATTGCCCCAATTGGTTTCCAGCGCCCTTCGTCCGTAAATGGCATCGTCTTCAAAGGTACTGAACGACACGAGCATGGAAGGATGCCAATGAGATTGAGCTGGAAAGCTCTTATAGGTTCCGGTTACTTCCAAGTCCAGTTGGTTGTTTACCCGTAGGCGTTTGCCGATGACATCCTGAGTTCCAAAATACTTGTGCGCATAGGCTTCGGAGAGCATGACCGTAAGCGGCCGTTCCAAAGCCTTGGCGGGATCGCCCGACAGCACCTCAATGTCGAATATCTTGAAGAGGTCAGGTTCTACAATGAAAATTTCATTCTCAACAAAGTTTTTGACCAGCTCCCCATTTTGCTCCAGGCTGATGTTCAAACTGTAGTTGATGGTTCGGGCCATCACCTCAATTTCACCGAAGTCGTTCTTTAACAGGGGACCAATAGGCGGAGCGACATTGGCAAGATGCAGGTTGGGCACTCCGTCTTTACTCAAAAAGTTGCGGGTTACCCGATAAATTCTGTCCGCTTTTGTATGATACCGGTCATACCTTAACTCATCCACCACAAACAGGTAGATGAGAATACAACACGTCATGGCCAGTGCCAGGCCGGCAATGTTGATGAAGGCGGTGAGTTTATTCCGGAAAATGGACCGGATGGCAACTTTCAGATAATTTCGGATCATACATCAGCAGTTTGAGGTTAGAACTGATTCAGGAGTATTAGGTTACGACCAAAGACCAGAAAGTAACGAGCGGGTTGCACGGAGGTTGAGCGGTGAAGCAGAAGCGGGGAATCAGCACTCAATAAGGATTCGTGCAGGTTCCTGTATATTTGCAGCTTTAGTTCATGACCCGCAGCCGCTACTTCCTCCTGATTCTCATCCTCGGCTCACTCTCTACCATCAGTCCCTTTTCAATCGATATGTACTTGCCAGGCTTTCCGGCTATTGCCAAAGATCTGGAAGTTACCATTTCGCAAGTTCAGTTTTCACTGACGGCTTACCTGATCGGCATTGCCGTTGGACAGTTAGTATACGGACCTTTATTGGATCGGTATGGGCGTAAGAAACCGCTTTATACCGGCTTGATTATTTATATCATCAGTTCTGCGATCTGTGCGTTCTCCACTTCCTTGCAATCACTCATCGCCATGCGATTCTTGCAGGCCTTGGGCGGTTGTGTGGGCATGGTGGCCGCGCAGGCGTTTGTACGGGACTTGTTTCCGGTTCGTAAAACCGCGCAAGCCTTTTCCTCCATCATCCTGGTCATAGCGGTTTCACCCATGATTGCCCCTACCGTAGGGGGATACGTTACGGTGGCCTTCGGATGGCCTGCAGTCTTTGTTATCCTGGCGGTGCTCACCCTCCTGATCCTGGCGGCAACTTACTTTCTGCTACCTGAAGGGAAACCAGCGGATCCGGAAATTTCTTTAGGGCCCACCGGTATTTTGAGGAATTATGTGCTGGTTATAAGACAACCCCAGTTTGCCATGTATACCGTAGCCGGTGGCATTGCCATGTCAGCCCCCTTTGCCTACATCGCGGCATCAGCCGATGTGTTTTTGAATTTGTTTCAAGCCACCGAACAACAATACGGATGGATCTTTGCTTTTGTCGCTTCGGGAATGATTGGGTCGGCTCAATTCAATCATCTTTTGCTGAAGAAATTCACGAGCCAGCAATTGGTGAAGTTTGCGTTGTTGTACCAACTGGTTATCGGTGGGGTGATGGTCATCGGTGTTGCCTTACAGGGGTTTAACCTGGTCGGTTTAACCATCATTATTTTTCTTTTTGTCTTGGGACAAGGGTTAGTAGGTCCTAACAGTTCTGCTCTGGCATTGGCACCGTTTACCAAACATGCGGGCAGTGCCGCTTCGTTGCTGGGCAGTTTTCGCATGTTAATCGGTGGATTAATTACGATTTTGGTCAGCTCGTGGCATGATGGAACGGCACTACCCATGGTGGCCGGCATGGGGTTGGTGGTGGTGCTTGCTACTGTTATTCTGGCTTCGATAAAAGTAGTCGTACGCTTTCGTGCTCGCAAGCGGGTAGTAGAAGATGAACCTGCGGTGTTGTTATAAGGCCTTAGGGATAGTGAAACGGGGTAACTCCTGATTGACAGGAATGGCTTCGCCATTGGCCCATTTTCATTTATTCTTTCTTCAATAATTCCTTACCTTAGAAACCAAACTACATATTATGTATCTACAGGGAGATGCCGCCAAAGAAATGACCTACGATGCCATTGTCATCGGTTCGGGTATGAGTGGCGGCTGGGCAGCCAAAGAATTATGCGATAAGGGATTGAAAACACTGGTGCTCGAACGGGGGCGCGAAGTAAAACATTTGCAAGATTATCCGACCACCACCATGAACCCCTGGGATTTTCCGTACCGGGGTCGGTTGCCTATCGAGATGGAAGAAGCTAACCCGGTGGTGGGTCGGTGTTATGCATTCAACGATACGACCAAACACTTTTTCGTTCAAGACAAGGAGCATCCCTACATTCAGGAGAAGCCTTTTGATTGGATTCGTGGCTACCAAACCGGAGGCAAATCGTTGTTGTGGGCTCGTCAAGTACAGCGTTGGAGTCGCTTTGAGTTTGAAGCTCCTGGTCGCGATGGGTTTGCTGTGGATTGGCCCATCCGCTATGATGATCTGGCTCCCTGGTATGCCTACGTGGAAAAGTTTGTCGGCATCAGCGGTAACCGCGATGGTCTTGAAACCTTGCCCGACAGTGAAGTGATGAAAGCGTGGGAGAGTAATTGTGTTGAGCAGCACATCCAAAAAAAGATCCATGAAAATTTCAAGGATCGCAATGTGGTGATGGGGCGCTGTGCCCACCTCACCGAGCCCCAGGAGATCCATAAGCAACAAGGCCGGGGCCAATGCCAGGCACGCACCTTGTGCGAGCGGGGTTGTCCGTTTGGCGGTTATTTCAGCTCCAATTCATCTACCTTACCCTGGGCCATGCGCACCGGCAATATGACACTCCGGCCGTATTCGGTTGTGCACTCTATTATATATGATGATAAAAAGGGGAAAGCAGCCGGGGTGCGCGTCATTGATGCCAATACGAAAGAAGTGGTTGAGTATTATGCCCGCATCATTTTTGTGAACGCGGCCTGTCTGAACACCAACCTGATTTTACTCAATTCCAAATCCAGCCGTTTTCCGAACGGGTTGGGTAATGATAGCGGCTTGTTAGGCAAATATGTGGCCTTTCATAATTACCGGGGCAATGTTAGCGCCATATTCGAAGGGTATGAAGATACCTATTACTACGGTCGCAGACCTACTCAGTTGATGATGCCTTCGTTCCGCAACGTACGGAAACAGGAAGAAGACTTTATGCGGGGCTATATGTCTTTTTATGGTGCTTCGCGCATGAATTCGGGTACGCAGGGGGTTGGAGCCGAACTGAAAGAATCCGTTTCGAAACCTGGCACGTGGGTGGTCAGCATGATGATGCAGGGAGAAACGGTGCCGATTGAAAGTAACCATGTTCGATTAAGCTCCGATCAAACCGATGCCTGGGGCATTCCCCAATTAATCACCTCAATTGTACATACCGACAACGATGTGAAGGTGATGCAGGATTTTTTAGAACAGGCGCAAGAAATGTTGGATAAAGCTGGTTGCAAGAATATCCGGCCGCACGATACTGATCAGGCTCCGGGTCTTGATATTCACGAAATGGGCGGGGTGCGTATGGGTCGTGACCCCAAAACTTCTTTGCTCAACAAATGGAATCAGTTCCACCATTGTAAGAATGTATTTGTTACCGATGGTGCTTGCATGACCAGCGTGGGTAATCAAAATCCTTCCCTCACCTTTATGGCATTAACCGCTCGGGCTGCCAATTACGCAGTGGAGGAAATTAACCGGGGAAATTTGTAACTTCATATCCAATAACCTGCTCAGCCATGTTGGTGACCACCTTTCTAATAATCTTTCTAAGCTTAGCGATCATCATTCAATTTTGGGCCTTAGGCGATCTGGCCTTCACGAAGCGAATGGAGAGCAAAACCTTGTGGTATTGGATCGTGTTACTATTCCCTGTACTGGGGGCCATGTTCTATTTCCAGAGTCGGAAAAAAGTGATCCGGGTGTTTAACCCCAAGTTTAGAACCTAACCCGTAACCGGTTTGGTTCAACTGATGGGTAAAGAATTTGCCTGGCTGGTGGTATTGGCTGCGCTGATCGGTTGCCCGATGGGTTGGTATTTGATGGATAGTTGGCTAGGTACGTATCCGTATCGGATTGATGTGGGTTGGCTTACCCTGGTAATGGCCACCGGGTCTTGTTTAGTGTTTTCCATGCTCACGATAACCTATCATTCGTTAAAGGCTTCGTTGCTTAACCCGGCTCAATCCCTCCGTTACGAATGAGCGGGAATGGATTTTGATTTCTTGAGTCGCTTGCGATGGCGAATAATCAGGTATTCAAGGGTGCCAAAGAAGAAAATCGTATATCCCAACAATTCAATTCCTTCTTCCGAGGCATTTTTAACAGAGCGGTGTGCATCGGTTAGTTCATGGCCTAAAATATTATACCAGATCCCATGCAATCCATATAAGCGTGAAAAGACCATGATGATCAGAAAGCCTGCAGCAATCCAACCAAAGGCGGGTGTCTTTAAGAACTTGCGAATGGGTTGAATAAGGGTATGACGATTGAGAAATACGAAATATCCTGTGATAATAAGGATAAAGGTGACCACAATTTGCCAGGCTCCTTTGAAAAGCGTTAGAAAAAAATTATTGAACTCCCGGACAAAAAGGGCCGCGCAGAATCCACTAAGGAGCAATAGCAAAGCCCCGAACTTTCTCATCCAGATAAGCCAGGCCGAAAAACATGCTAGCCGTGAGCAAGGCCAAGGTTTGTTGCAGGTATTCCGTCCAGGAATCTTCTCCAAACTTGGTAACTGACTTGTCCGAAACAGAATCCTGTAGCATGAGATACCAGATGCCTACCAGGATGGACGAATAACTTACGATCCTGATACCATTGAATATAACCGGGTATTCGTAAAGTTTTTTCATATAATAAATTTCAAACTGAAATTTAAATTTTCAAATCATACGTAAAATACCTAAAAAAGGTTTCTGAAAAGCAGGGTTTGAATTACTGGCATAACTACCCCCGCTTGCCTCTTCCGGTTTGGCACAGGCGTTGCCTGACTACCCGCAACAGGCAATTGCCTGCATGTTTAACTAAACCAATGGGGTATGAAAACAAGAAATATGTTCATGGGGTTGATGGTGATTTTAGCCGGGTCGTTAGTGGCCCAGCCTCGGGATTGGGACACTGAACAAGATCGCCAACGGCAGGAAGGTGAGCGTCATAATCGTGATACCCGAAGTAATCGGCATGACCGGAACGAGCCCAAACGGGAAGAAGGCCGGGAGTCTAAGCGCATCCAGTATCAAATTGATTTCAAAAATTCTGCCTGGTTCAATGCCGACTATCGCTGGGGTGGATTCAAACGCTATGTGACCTATCATCATCGGCACGACCGACCCCACTGGGCTCCACGCTATGGTGGCCGGTACAACTCGCGGTATATCTTTTATGAAGATTACAATCTTTATTACGACTGTCACCGCGATGTATTTGTTCTGTGGACCGGTCATACCTGGGTTACCACGTCACGCGTGCCTAGGGTGATGGATCGGATTGACTTTAATCGTACCCGAATGCGGGGTGTGGAGTATTGGGATGATGATCTCGACCGCTACCTGAACCGGAAGCGTCCTGTTTACGTAAACCTGGATCGATGGTAAGACGACTACTGTAATGGAGTAGCCCTGGGTCGAACCGATTTTTCGTGAAGACCCAGGGCTCTCTTTTTAGATCTACTTGGTTTTGGTATAGATGAACTCCGTACGTTCAACCTGACCATTTTTTTCCTGTTCTAACGTAGCGACTAATTTTTCCGGTCCTTTCCGTTCATAGCCTAACCGCGTTTTCTTGTCAGCCGATTCAAACACGCACTTCGTCTTGGTCAGTTCAACTAAGGTATATTCATACGGATTGTCTTTGTCTTCCCATGCGATATTGCCTGGATTAAAATGCCGCAACTTCATGATGGGCACTCCAGCTTTTAATTCGATCACGACAAATTCATAAAACACGGGTTTACCTTCGCTGAGGCAACGGAACGAACACATCATATTATTTCCCATCGGCTCACTCCAGTATTCTTCAATGTCACCCCAATCCATCTTACCTCGCCATTCACCGGCAAAAAAGGCAAGTTGACTCACGTCAGCCTTTACCTGGGCTAAGGCACCGTTGCTAAACAAGGCCAACACAACCACAACCAGTACTTTCATGACTTAAGGATTACTTCTAAAACCAATGCGGGGCCGGCTCGAGCGGCCGGGCTTAATTTCAAATTCCTTCACATCATCCAGAAGGATGGTCTCCATCAATTCCGGAGTGCGATCTTCTTTTTTCATGGAGGCCAACCGTAGGTGTTGATTTTTGACGGACTCACCCACCACTTGTCGCACGGTGCGAGCATTGCCAAAATGGTCATCCCGTTCGGAGTGAATAAATTCAAAATAATCTTCCAGGTGGTTACGGGCTTCGTCAACCGGTTTTACCCCTTCTTTCTTAAATAACATATCGGCAATGGTCAGCATTTCGACTGGCGTGTAATCCGGAAATTCGAAATACTTATCGAACCGCGACTTTAACCCGGGATTTGACTCAATGAACTGATGCATGTTTTCGGTATACCCCGCCACAATCACTCCAAACT
>ERZ1066115.424-NODE-424-length-11271-cov-20.874376_pt1 | contig 11271 bp, 6 predicted proteins | sample MGYA00382762_ERZ1066115 | MGnify/ENA primary metagenome ERZ1066115 (study PRJEB33369, sample SAMEA5778345) | biofilm metagenome | biome: Industrial cooling water; feature: Water cooling tower basin; material: Biofilm | place: United Arab Emirates | collected... | reverse complement strand
TTCAGCCACAGCTTTTTCTGGAAGTCCTCGATCTGGGCGAGGAAGTCGATGATGCGGCGGGCGATTTTGCGCAGGCTTTGCAGTTTTCTCAGGTAGCTCTCGACGCGCGGTGCTTCGGCGTTTTCGATGTCGTCGAGGCGCATGATTTCGTTCTTGATGTAGAAATCCAGCTCGCGCCGCAGGAAGCCGCCCAGGTTCTTGTGGATGAAGTAATCCATGGTGTTGCGGCTGGTGTATTGGCCCAGGTATTTGGCTAGCAGCGTGCGGTTGGGCTGTTTGTCGGTGGGGGCTGGGGTGATCAGCGCGCTGCGGTGGGCTTCGGCTTGGGGCAAGTCGGCGAGCGCGGCCTGGACGGCGGCTTCGGCCTCGTTCAGGCGCTTTTGTTGCCAGGTGCCGGCCTGGCCGGCTTTTTCCGGGTCCGGGCGGTATTGGAACTGGATGACGAGTTCAGTTTGCCCTTGCGCGTTGGTTTCGAGCTTGACGGGTTCCGGGCTGTGGATGAGGAAGTAGCGTTCCTGGCCTTCCTTGACGTTGTTGTGTTCGCCCTCGCTGGCGGCGGCGAGGCGGAAGTGGACGGTCAGGCTTTCTGCCGGCGCGGTGAAGTCGAAGCCGGCCTGGCCGCCCTGGCCGGCGATTTTTTGCGCGGCGGCGAGGTCGACCGTGAAATTGGCCAGGTATTCGCTGGATTTGATGTAGTACTGATCCTTGTTAGCCCAGTGCAGCATGACTTCGCGGCCGTCATAGGGGATGGCGTAGGGCAGCGCGCGGCTGTCGTTTTCGGCAACGAAGTAGCGGCGCGACATGAAATCGCCCCGGTCGTAGTAGCGGCTGAAGAAGCGGTAGAGGTGGTCGTAGATTTGCGCGTCGTCGGCGAGCGGCCCACCGCCTTGCCGGGCTTGTTGGCGGGTGGCTTCGTATTCCTGGCCGATCCTGGTCTTGGCGAATTCGGGTTTGAGGTCGCCATTGGCTTCGAGCGCGTATTCGCCCAGGGTTTGTTCGAGTTTGTGGCGGGCGGCCTGGAGTTGATCTTGCGCGCTGGCCTGGGTTTGGCCGGCAAAGACCTGGTCGATTTCGGCGGCGAGTTCGTTGTGGACAAAGGCTTTGATCTGGGCGCTGCGGGCATGCAGGATGCGGTAGAGGCCAAAGTCCAGTTCCGGCTGGTTGAGCTGGAACAGCTCTTCGAGCAGGGCGATGAATTTTTCTTTGTATTGGCTCATGGTGCCTCGATTTTTGGTGGTTTTAGGCGGTCGACCGTGGGGGTTACAGTACGGCGCGGCCTTCGGCGATGTTCAGGAGTTCGGGGAAGGCGAGAATGGCCGGACGGCGGCCAGCGCCTTCGCGCAATTGCTTGAGTAGCCCGGCTTCCTGAAGCTGTTTGAGCAGCGGGTGGGCGGTAGGCTTGGGAATGTGGGCGCGGGTGGCAAAGTCGCCGATGCGGAAAATGGGGCGGTCGAACAGGGCATCGACGATCTGGGCGCTGTGTTGCGAACGGGTAATGTTCCGCACCTGGGTTTTCATGCGTTCGTACAGGGCGAGAATGGCCTGGACGCGGACGATGTTGGTCTTGGCTTGTTCGGCGATGGCGCGCAGGAAGAAGGCGGTCCAGCCAGTCCAATCGTTGTCGCGGGTGATGGCAGCCAGCCTTGCGTAGTATTCCGGGCGATTGGCTTCCAGGTAGGCCGAGAGATAGAACATCGGCGAGGAGAGCCGCCCTTTGCCGTACAGGAAGAGCGGAATCAGCAGGCGGCCGATGCGGCCGTTGCCATCCTTGAAGGGGTGAAGGATTTCAAATTGGGCGTGGACGATGGCGGTTTGCAGCAGCGGGTCCACGTCGTCGCTTTCCAGATAACGCTCCCAGGCTTCCAGGTAGCCGGGAAGCTGCAGGGGGTTGGGCGGCACGAAGGTGGCGGTTTCCTGGGTGCAACCGTAGGGACCGATCCAGTTCTGGGTTTTGCGAAATTCGCCGGGCTCTTTGTCCTGGCCGCGCACGCTGTCCATCAGGGTTTTGTGCAAGGCTTTGACGAGGCCAAGGCGCAGCGGGCGTTCGCGCAGGGTATCGGCGGCCAGGGTCAGGGCTTGCCGGTAGTTCAGGATTTCCTGAATGTCGGCTTCCTTGTGGGCGTCGTATTCCTGGCCTGCTTCATGCTCCAGCACTTCTTCGACGGTGGCCTGGGTGCCTTCGATCTTGGAGGACAGCACCGCTTCCTGGTTGGTCAGTGGCGAGAGCATGACTGCCGGGTTAACCATGCCATGCAGCAGACCGTCGTAGCGGGCCAGCGCCGCATTGGCTTCACCGACCAGCGTGACTAGCTGGGCGATGTCGATGCCGGGGGGCGGTAGCGAGGTGGGTTCGTAGGGTTGCATGCGTTTGTGTATGGCGGGGGAACGACAAGATTTTTTTCGTATGGAAAACTTATTTTTGCAATACGAAAATAAGTTTGTGTATTACGGATGATCGCTGATTTTTCGTATGGCGAAGCTTGTTTTTCAATACGCTATTTTGCCTCATGTCGACGGCGACGACATATCGAAAAAACGTGTCGATGAAATCCTGATTCATCGACACGTCGTCCGTTTAGCCGACCGACCAGCGGATTGTGAATAGCTCGCGGGTATCGCTGGCCTGGTGCAGACGCTTTTCCAGCGCGGCGATGAGGGCGTCGCGCTTGGCTTCAATGTCGTCTTCCACTTCAAAAATGGCTTGCCGCTGCCGGCGTTGTTCGCCTTCGACCTTGCGGGTTTCTTCTTGCAGGCGGCGGGCCTCGTCCATGCTCATGGCGGTACGCGCCTGGCGCTTCAGGGCCTTGAGTTTGAGCTTGGTGTCCTGGAGCGCCTGTTCGGCAGCGTATATGCGGTCTTCGGCCCAGGCGTCGAGCTTTTCGCGTTCTTGCTGGAAGTACTGGTCGTTTTGTTCGAGGGCGCGGGCGAGAGCGGCTTGCAGTTGTTGGCGGGCATTGCCGGCGAGGCTGTCGGGTGGCGCCAGGCCGTCCAGCGGCCGGGTTTCGGCGGCGATCTGGAAGAGTTTTTCGCAGATTTCCTGCTCCAGGATTTCGCCGGCGTCGTTCTGCGCGGTGAATACCAGGTGTTCCTCGCGCTGGAAGCTGTCGAGTTCGAGCAGGTTGAGTTGCAGCCAGCCGCTTTGCCCGGCCAGTTGTTCGAGCATGGCGATGCGCGGCTTTTGGCCGCTGGCGTCGAAATGCAGGTAGGCGGGCGGTGTTTCCAGATGGCGGCCGCGTTCCAGGACGTATTCGCCAAGGGGATGGGTGAGGCGATAGATGCGAGCTTGGTCAGGCGGAGTCTGGCCCTTGCGGATCAGGTGGTAGAGCCCGGCCGGGACGGCGAGCAGTGGCGGGGTTTGCAGGGTGAAGGCCAGTGTCTGGCTATCGAAACTAGCGTGTCCGGCCAGGATCAGTTGCGTGAGTTTCCAGAAATAGCGGGTGATGCGGTCGAGCTGGCTTTCGGCTTTTTCTTTCTGGCTGCGCAGCAGGTCGTGGATGTCGGCGTCGAAGTGTTCAAGCAACAGTTGCTCGGTTTGGGCCATGCGGGCCTGGATGTCTTCTTCGAGTTCGGTGCGCAAAGTAGCGAAAGCGGCTTCGATAGCAGCCGGGGTGCGGCAGCGGTCGTAGATTTCGGCGATGCGTTTTTCAAAGTCGATGCCGCTTTCGATCTGGCCGAGTATCTGGTCGGATGCGCCGAAGACGCCGTCGAACAGGTGAAATTTATCCTGCAACAGTTCCAGCACGCGCTGGTCGGCGGCGTTACGCTGGTTGAGGAAGTTGATGACGACGACGTCGAACTGCTGGCCGTAACGATGGCAGCGGCCGATGCGCTGCTCGACCCGCTGCGGGTTCCAGGGCAGGTCGTAATTGACGAGCAGCGAGCAGAACTGGAGGTTGACGCCTTCGGCAGCGGCTTCGGTGGCGATGAGGATTTCGGCATCAGCACGGAAGTGGTCGATCAGCGCGGTACGGCGGTCGATCGCGGAAGAACCGGTGACACGGTCACTGCCTCTGTATTTGGCCAGCCAGCGCTGGTAGATGCCATTGGTGCTGGGGGCATTGTTGCTGCCGCTGAAGGTAACCACCTTGCCGGCGTGGCCGTGAGCTTCGAGGAAGCGGGCAAGGTACTCCTGAGTGCGCCGGGATTCGGTGAAAATCACGACCTTGCGTGCGGCCCCCATGCCTTGCATGCGCTCGAAACCTTGTTGCAGGGCGTGCAGCAGGGCGTGGGATTTCTGGTCTTCGCGGATGGTGCGGGCGAGCGCCAGGTAGCGGTCTAGTTCCGCCAGTTCCTGTTTGACCAGCGTGTAGTCGATGCCTTCCGGGTTGCCTTCGGCTTCCAGGACTTCGAGGTTTTCGTCCTCGGCGGCTTCGAGTAATTCGCCTTCGAGGTCGTCGTCTTCGACCAGGTGGGCGAACCACTCTTCGTCGATGCTTTGCTTGTCGAGCAGCTTTTGCAGGCGGCTGCGGATGGCTTCCAGTGTGGCGGTGATGGCTTCGGTCGAGGACGCGAGCAGCTTGCGCAGGATCAGCCCGACCAGATGTTTTTGCCGTTGCGGGAAGCCGTAGCTGAAATCCCGCTGCAGATAGCTTGAGACCAATTCGTAGAGACGATATTCGTCCTCGCTCGGCTTGAAGGGCGTGGTCAGCGCATGGCGCTGGGTGTAGGGGACGTATTCGAGAACGTCCTTGCGCAGGGTGCGCTTGATGAAGGGTGTCAGGCGGCGACGCAGTGCCTGCAGGTCGCCGTCGATGTTGCCGTACTGGGAGCGGAAGCTGCGTTCGTCGCCGAAAATTTCTTCGTCGATCAGCGAGGTCAGTCCGTAAAGCTCCATCAAGGAGTTTTGCAGCGGGGTGGCGGTAAGCAGCAGTTTCTTGCGACCGGCCAGCGAACGCTTCAGGCTTTGACCGGTGGCGTGGCTTTTCCGGTGAGCGTTGCGTAGTTTGTGCGCTTCGTCGATCACGGCCGCATCCCAGGGGATATTGCCGACGGCCTGTTCCATCCGGGCTGCAAAATGGTAGGAACAAATGCTGATCACGTCGCGGTCGAACGGATCGTAGATGCCGGATTGCTGCAAGTCCTTCCAGGTGCGGGCGTCAAGCACTTCGGCCGGCAAGTTAAATTTTTCGCTGAGTTCGAGCGCCCATTGTTTACGCAAGGCTGCCGGACAAATTACGAGCAGCCGACGTTTGCGCTCAGCCCAAAGTTGGCAAAGCACCAGCGCGGCTTCAATGGTCTTCCCCAGCCCCACTTCGTCGGCCAGAACGACGCCCTTGCTGAGCGGATTATTGAGTGCAAAAAGCGCTGCCTCAATTTGATGCGGATTGAGGTCTACGCTGGCGTCGAACAGGGATTGGGCAATGCGGTCCTGCTCACCGGCAGCGCGACGACGAGTCAGCTCCCAAGCGTAGTACTTTCCTTGGTAAAACGTCAGTTGATTGGCTTCCACAAGCGGTTTCCCAGGACGAACAAATTCGAAGAGAAACCGACATCATACCGAGCGAAAGCATTTGACATATACCAAAAAACTAAAAATCATCATTTGAACATCCAAAATTTCAATCGTTGCCGGTTCATTCCTGCTGCCCCTCGGGAAGCATTCAGTAATTCAAAGAAGAGCAACTGCACTGAAATTTTCATCTCAGATTTAATTCAAAAACCTATTCACGAAGCTATTCAACGCGAGATCACAAGCTGTCGATGCGATCTGGCCTCAGCTAGGCAGAAACCCGCAAGTAGTCCGCTAACTCGTTAAAAATTTAAGCCAAGCCAGCCGACGATCTCCCGAGCGATCAATGCGCAGGAGGATGAAGTTATCCGCGTCGAATCCGGGCGAACGATTCAATGCGCTCTGCGCGATACCCGGCGCGGTCGCCCGACTCTACCTTGCCCGTCTGCGCTACGAGCCCCGCTTTTCTGCGGCCTTTCAGCCCTGTATCGCCGCCCTGGCTCGGCATCTCGAAACGGCGGCCGAAAAAATCGCCCGGCTCGGTTGAGCGATACGCACCAGCCGTAGCGGAGGCCGTGCAGCAGTTCCTAATGCACCGTACACACCATGCACGGATCGAACGAGCGGACCACGTGCTGCACCGTCGGCGGCGCATCGGGGCCGGCGGGGAGGCCAACCAGGGCGTGTTCGAGCGGGCCGGGCTGGTCGTGGCGGTCGCGTGGCGAGAAGTTCCAGGTGGTCGGGGCGATGATCTGGTAGCGCTCCAGGTGCCCACGGCGCACGCTCAGCCAGTGGCCGAGGCTGCCGCGCGCGGCTTCGACCAGGCCGCAGGCTTCGCCGCTGTCGGGGAGTTCGACCGGCAGGCAGAAGGCTTCGCCAGGAACGATGGCGCGCAGCCAGTTTTCCATCTGCGGCACGATCAGCGCCAGTTCGAGCAGGCGGGCGACGACGCGGGCGGTGACGCTGGCGCCGTGGCGGGCGACCAGGTCGCAGAGCAGCGGCTGGCCGGCGAGCAGTTGCCGCGCCAGGGCGCCGGTTTCGGCCGGCTGGTCGGCGTAGCGCGGTGCCTTGCACCAGGTGTAGGCGTCGGCCTTGTCGGCGTCGACCAGGGTTTCGCCCTGCGCCGGGGGTAACGCGTCGGGGCCGGTGAGCCAGGCGTGGCGGATGTCTTCGCTGATTTTTTGCGTTTCCAGCCGGTCGACCGTGAAGGTGCCCGCCGCCCCCGGCTGGCGGATGCCGGCCGGCAGCAGCTCGTAGGCACCGCAGGACAGATAGCGCTCGTAGGCGCTGCCGACCCGCTCCAGGCCGAGGTCGGTAGCAGCGCGCAGGAACAGCGGCAGGTCGCCGGCACGGCCGGCAGCCCAGGCCTGCAGCGCGTCGGCGTCGGGCAGCGCGAGCACGGCTTCGAGCGTATCGGCGAACAGCGTCTGTTCGAGGAAAGCGCGGAACTCGCGCAGGATTGCCAGCAGCCGGATGCGTTCGGCGCCGCTCATTGCCTTGGTGCTGCCGCCCGGCTGCAAGGCCAGGGTATGCGGCCAGCGGCCGGCGAGAAAGCCGGTGAGGTGGAAGAAGCGGGCGCGCGCCGGCAGCACTTCGCCGACCGCGCTGCCGCTGCCGGCACGGAAACGCCCGGCGACGGCAGCATGCCAGGGACGCCCGGCGTAAGCCGGATGCGCGAAGTCGGGCATGAAGAAGAGGTAGAAATGGGTCAGGTGGTCGGCCAGGTTTTCGGTGGCCTGGACCAGGCGTTGCGCCAGCTGCCCGTTGGGCGGCGGCGTCACCCCGGCGAGCTGGGCCAGCGCCTGCGCGGCGGCGGCCGACTGGGCGACCGAGCAGATGCCGCAGATACGCGGCACGATGGCCAGCGCATCGAGCGGCTGACGCCCGACCAGAATCTGCTCGAAGCCGCGAAAGAGCGGCGAATTGACCCGCCCCGCCGCCACGCTGCGGCCATCGGCAGCGAGGTCAAGGTTCAGTTCGAGGTCGCCTTCGACGCGGTTGAAGGGGCCGAGCACGATACGGCGGCTCATCGACAAGCTCCCATCCCGGCCAAGGCGCCGCTGGCTGCACATTGATCGGACAAATGCATTCTCTTCAACACGCTGAGCAGCCCCAACAAGATGCTCGCCGGGCAGCAAAGCCGGCGTGGCAACCCAGCGAGGCAATCGGAATCAATCGGCGCCCGGACAGGGCTTTCTGGCTCATTTCTGCCCCTTCTTGACCGCCGGCCGCACCCGCAGGTGATCGCCGACGGCGTTTTCGCGCACCCGCTTCGGCGTTGCCGACTTGGACAGGGCGGCGAGCGCGACGAACCAGGCCTTGGGCATATCGACCGGCAGGCCGGTGGGAATCCCGGCCAGCTTGGGGGTTTGCTGGAAGGCGTGGCCGGGCGCCTCGAAGCCCGGCTCGGTGCAGGCGATGCAGGCGTAGCCGCCGCGCAGGCACGAGCCCTGGCCGTTCCACGGGCGCAGGCTGCAGTCGGCGTGGGTCTGGGTGCCTTTGCAGCCGAGGTTTTCCATCAGGCAGCCGAGGTCGGCCGGCTTCTGTGCACTGGCCTTGAATTCGTAATATTCGTTGCGCGGGCAACCGTGGTGCACCAGCTGCTCGGCGTAGAGCAGCGGCCGCCCGAGTTCGTCGAGCTCATCCACGGTCAACCCTTCCAAAGCCAGTTTTTCCAGCGTATCGACCACCCAGCCGGGGTGCACCGGGCAGCCGGCGAGGTTGATCACCGGCAGGCCGGCGCCGCTGCGAAAGTCGGCGCCAAGCAGGCCGCCCGGGGTGTCGACGTCGTATTGCAGGCCGCAGGCCTCGAGCGGGTTACCCGGCGTATTCGCCGAAAAACCGCCCCAGGCGGTGCACGAACCGACCGCCAGCACCCAACGGGCGCGCGCCGCCAGCCGACTGACCCAACTGTGCACAGCCTCGCCGCTGCCGCCCAGGCGCTGAAAACGGCCGCTGCCGCCCGGCCCGCGCAGCATCGCGCCTTCGACACAGAGCACGTCGAAGGGCTGGCTGCCGTCGGCGCAGGCGGCGAGCAGCGCCAGCGCGTCGTGGTCGCTCTCGGCGGCGAGCGCCGGGTGCCAGACAAACTCGATGCCGGCGCCGGCCAGTTCGGCGAACAGCGGCCGTGGTTCGTGGCAGAGCAACGACTGGGTGCAGCCGCCGCAACCGCCGCCTTGCAACCACAGGACCTTGACCGTCGCTGCCGGCATCGCCTCAGTCCCCGCGCTCAAGGCCGTAGCGGACCAGCTTGGCGCGCAGGCCGACGCGCGACAGGCCGAGTTCGCGCGCGGCGCGCGACTTGTTCCAGCGGTGGCGGATCATCGCCTCCTTGAGCACCTGCATTTCGAGGTGGTCCATCCGCTCCTTGAGGTTGCCCGACAGCGGCGCCTGCCCTTCCGGCCAGACGATGTCGGGCGGCGCGGCGTCGCCGACCGGGGTGCGCAGGATGCGCGGCGAGAGCAGTTCGGCGCCGATGCGCGGGCTCTCGGTGAGCGCCACCAGGCGCAGGATTTCGTTCTGCAGTTCGCGCACATTGCCCGGCCAGCGGTAGGCGGCGAGGCAGGCGAGCGCCTCGGCGCTGAAGTCGTCGACCCGCTTGCCCAGCGCCGCGCTGCTGTTGGCCAGCAACTGGCGGGCGAGCAGCGGCAGGTCCATGCCGCGCTCGCGCAGCGGCGGCACGTGCAGCGCAATGGTGGTCAGCCGGTAGTACAAATCCTCGCGGAAGCGGCCGCTGCGCACGTCGGCTTCGAGATCGCGGTTGGTCGCGGCGAGCACCCGCACATCGACGCTGACCGAGCGGTTGCTGCCCAGCGGCCGGAACTCGCCCTCCTGCAGCACGCGCAGCAGCTTGACCTGGAAAGCCGGGCTGGTTTCGCCGATTTCGTCGAGGAAGAGCGTGCCGCCGTCGGCCTGCTGGAACAGCCCGACGCGATCCTCGACCGCACCGGTGAAGGCGCCGCGCTTGTAGCCGAAGAGTTCGGATTCGAGCAGGGTGTCGGGCAAGGCGCCGCAGTTCTCGGTGATGAAGGGCTTGTCGCCGCGCCGGCTCTGGTAATGCACGGCGCGGGCGACCATTTCCTTGCCGGTGCCGGATTCGCCGGTGATCGTCACCGGCAGGTCGTAGGGCGCGATTTTCTCGATCAGCTCGCAGATCGGATTGAGCGGGCTGTGCTCGGCGCGGATCAGCCCGGCCAGCCCGAGCTGGCTGCGCGCCTTGTCGCGCTTGCTTTCGACTCGCCGCCGCAGCACCGGCTCGGCGGTGCGCAGATCAACGCTGAGGCGCTGGTTTTCCTGCTGCAGGCGCCAGACTTCGGCGGCGCGCTGCAAGGTCAGCAGCAGTTGTTCCGGCTGCCAGGGCTTCAACAGGTATTGCCAGATCCCGGCGTCGTTGACCCCGGTGATGATGTCCTCGGCGTCGGTGTAGCCGGAGAGGATGATGCGCACGATGTCCGGCCAGCGGGCACGCACTTCCTTGAGGAAATCGACGCCGCTGCGGCCGGGCATGCGCTGGTCGCAAACGATGACGCGGATGTTGGCGACGCTGTGCTCACGCTCGATGATCGCCAGCGCGCTCTCGGCGTCGGAGGCGCAATAAACCTCGAAATCCTCCTCCAGCGTGCGGCGCAAGGCCTCCTGCGAACGCAGCTCGTCATCGACGACAAGGACGGCGGGCAAGCGGCGCAGGGCGGTCGGGTTCATGCGGGGACGATCCAGTCGAGGTCGCGGTGCCGTGCCAGGTGGCGCGGCGTCCAGGAGTGCGGGGATTTGGCGACGAAATGATAGCGCGCGACGTGGTAGGAAGGATCGAAACCGTAGAAGTTGCGCTGCATTTCGGCGAGTTCTTCGGCGCGGTAGGCGGCGAGCGGTTTGGCGGCTTCGTCGGCAGCGCGCTTTGCGACCTTGGCGGCGAGTTGACCGTGGAAGTCCAGGCTGGCAGCCCAGGCGCCGGCCCGCCGCGCGACCTCGCCAGCAAAGTCGGCGCTGGCCAGGCAGGCGTCGTAAAAACCGCAGGCCACCGCTTCGGCGGCGGTCATCGGCAGGCGGTGGCGCATGATCGCGGCGACGCCGTCGGCACCGACCCGGGGCGGCAGCAGGTAGGTCCAGAATTCGGAGCCGAACAGGTTGCCCATGTTCTTGTAATGCGGGTTGAGCAGCACCCCGTCGCGCACCCAGACCTGGTCGCAGGCGCGCGCCAGGAAGCAGCCGCCGGCGCCGGCGTTGCCGGCCAGCGCCGCCACGGTCAACTGCGTCGAACAGTTCAAAATCGCCTCGGCCAGGTCGTCGATGGCGTTGATGTTGGCCCAGGATTCGTCGGCCGGGCTGGCCGCAGCCTCGATGGTGTTGAGGTGGATGCCGTTGGACCAGAAATCGCCGTCACCGCCGAGCACGATCACCTGCGTCGGCCGCGTCGTCGCCCAGCGGAAGGCCGCGCTCAGCCGCCGGCACTGGGCGGTGCTCATCGCGCCGTTGTAGAAACGCCAGTCGAGGAAGCCGACGCTGCGGCCTTGGTGGTTCTCCTCGCGGTAGGTGATGTCCTGCCAGGTCGGATCGTCGGCCTGCCACCAGCCGGCGAGCGGCTGCTCGGGCAGGGCCAGGGCTTCGGGGAAAGCCTGCGTCGCCGGCAGCTTGATCCCGCCGGCACGCTTGATGTGGCCGACCCACAGGGCACCGTCGGCGGTCGCCCGGCAGATGGCGTGTTCGCGCCGCGCCAGCAGGCTGCCCGGCGTACCGCGCAAATGCGCCTCCGGCCAGGCGTCGAAGAGGTGGCAAGGCGTTCCGAACCATGCGTCGGCAACGCCGGGGAAGCCATCGGCGGCGTT
>ERZ1066115.423-NODE-423-length-11288-cov-11.206890_pt1 | contig 11288 bp, 15 predicted proteins | sample MGYA00382762_ERZ1066115 | MGnify/ENA primary metagenome ERZ1066115 (study PRJEB33369, sample SAMEA5778345) | biofilm metagenome | biome: Industrial cooling water; feature: Water cooling tower basin; material: Biofilm | place: United Arab Emirates | collected... | reverse complement strand
TGCGAAATTATTAACGGCACAAAATCGCGGCCAATGGATCTCCTGTGAAGCAAGTGATCCGCTTTTTCGAAAAATTCAAACGGGCTATGGGATCTCCGGTGATGGCAGCACTGCCTACATGGAGATGGCGGCAGCCTCAGGTTTGTCCTTGTTGACACCAGCCGAGCGAAATCCCATGAAGACTACCTCTTTGGGTACGGGTGAACTGATTGCTGATGCTCTTAACCACAACGTGAGGAAAATTGTGCTGGCCATTGGCGGAAGCGCTACTAACGATGCCGGATTGGGAATGGCGGCAGCGTTGGGGGCCGAATTTTTTGATGCTCAGCAACAACTCCTAAAGCCAATTGGTGAAAACTTGACCCAGCTTCACTCCATGAACCTGACAAAACTTCGTACCCGCCTTCAGTCCGTTTCCGTTACCGTGTTATGCGATGTCAACAATCCATTGGTCGGACCGCAAGGAGCCGCTTATGTGTTTGCACCTCAAAAAGGTGCGGATGCAAAGACCGTAGAATTTTTGAATCACGGATTACTGAATTTTGAATCTGTGGTTAAACAAGAACTTAATCTATCCGTAAATTTTCCAGGAGCGGGCGCAGCCGGGGGACTAGGTGCCGGTGCGAAAGCCTTTTTACAGGCAACCTTAATCCCCGGTATCGACTATGTACTGAACACCTTTCAGGTTGCCAATCGGGTTGAACAGGCTGACCTGGTGATAACGGGCGAAGGGAAACTGGATGCGCAAACTTTATCCGGTAAAGTAGTGCAAGGTGTGGTGAAACTTGCTCGTCAATTTAGAAAGCCGGTTGTGGCGATAGTAGGTAAGAATGAATTGAATGAATCTGAACTAACTTCGCTGGGGATTTCAAAAGTTATAAGTCTTGTTAATCCAACTACTTCCTCAACACAAGCGATGGCTCATGCCAGGTCCTTTTTGATGCAGCGCATTCGCGATGAATTACACCTGGACGACTTTCGGAAATAATCTTCTTCCTTTCCGAACCTATCGCATAAAACTGCAAAGAAAAGAAATGGTTACCTTGAGGCTTCATGATGGTGACTGAAACCGAACGGAGTGTGCTCCAAAACCTGGTGCGAAAAGGAGGCACAGGTAACGTAATCGAATTTTTAGATCCAACTGCTTTTGATTTCGATCAAGCCTTCGAATTTGCCAATGATCTTCAGAACAAGGATCTCGTAAAACTCCTGTACTCCAATTTCAATAGGAATCTGGTCGTGGTGGAGCTCACCTTACCAGGGTTTGAGGCCGGTAAATAAGAGGTTGGAATCGTTTTTCTGCCCGTCAATTAACCATTAACTTTGTGGCCTTTTAATTTTCATCTCATGTTCGATAGTTTAAGTCTAAAGCTGGAAAAGGCCTTTCAAACGCTGAAAGGCCAGGGAAGAATTACGGAACTCAACATTGCCACTACGGTTAAGGAAATCCGGAAGGCCTTGATTGATGCAGACGTTAACTATAAGGTGGCCAAAGAGGTAACGGACGAAATCAAGGAGAAAGCACTCGGTCAAAATGTACTGACCTCCATCTCACCCGGCCAGTTACTGACCAAAATCACCAACGATGAGCTGACCCAACTGATGGGTGGTGAAAGTGAGGATATAAAAATTGAAGGCAATCCGGCCGTGATCCTGATTGCCGGGTTACAAGGTTCCGGTAAAACCACCTTTTCGGGAAAGCTGGCCAATTACCTGAAACGCCAGGGCCGGCAGGTGCTGCTGGCCGCTTGCGATATTTATCGTCCGGCTGCCATTGATCAATTGAAAGTATTGGGTGAACAGGTTGGTGTTGAGGTCTATGCCGAGCCTGACAATAAAGATGCGGTTAAGATTGCAAAAGCAGCGCTTGAACATGCGAAGAAAAACAATCATCGCATTGTGATTGTCGATACGGCCGGCCGCCTGGCTGTTGACGAGGACATGATGAATGAAATTGCCCGATTGAAGGAAGCGTTGAGTCCATCAGAAACTCTTTTTGTGGTCGACTCGATGACCGGTCAGGATGCGGTGAATACCGCCAAAGCTTTTAACGACCGGTTGAATTTCAATGGTGTTGTACTGACCAAACTGGATGGGGATACTCGGGGTGGTGCAGCACTCTCCATTCGCAGGGTAGTTGAAAAGCCGATTAAGTTCATCAGCTCAGGTGAAAAGATGGAAGCCATTGACCGCTTCTATCCGGATCGGATGGCCAGCCGGATTTTGGGTATGGGCGATGTGGTCAGTTTGGTTGAAAAGGCTCAGCAAACCTTTGACGAGGAAGAAGCCCGCAGGCTCAATGCCAAAATGCGTAAGAATCAATTTGACTTCAACGATTTTCTTACTCAGTTGGAGCAAATCAAAAAAATGGGCAACATGAAAGATCTGTTGGGCATGATTCCCGGTATGGGTAAAGCTCTGAAGGGTGTTGACCTTGATGACAACTCCTTTAAACCCATTGAAGCGATAATCCGGTCCATGACCCTGGAGGAAAGACAAAATCCGGATAAGATTAATGCCAGCCGCAAGAACCGAATTGCCAAAGGCAGCGGTACCAGCATTCAGCAGGTTAACCAACTGCTGAAACAATTTGAAGATATGCGCAAGATGATGAAGACCATGAATAAAATGGGTGGCGGTAAACGGGCGTTGAATGCTCTCAACCCGTTTGGCCGATAAGCCGGCCGGAATAAAATCAACTTGGGGATTGTCTAACGAAAAAACGAGCTCCTATGAAAACAATCTTTGCTCTTCTTGGTCTTGTCTTTTCCATTACCACATTCGCACAAAACGCTGAATTGGATGCACGGGTTGAAAAATTTCTAAAGGAACACCGGGGTGAATGGCGTGATATGAATGTTCCCTATGAAGACGGCAGGATTCTTCATGACTTGATTGTTAAAAATAAATATACGGTAGCATTGGAGATTGGCACCTCTACCGGACATTCTACCATCTGGCTTGCGTGGGCCATGAGCAAAACAGGCGGCCGGGTAATTACCCTTGAATTAAATGAACGCAGACACAAACAAGCAGTCAAGAATCTGGAAGAAGCCGGACTTTCAGCTTTTGTAGATGCCCGGCTTGGAAACGCGCATGATCTGGTAAAACAGTTGCCGGGTCCATTTGATTTTGTCTTTTCTGATGCTGACAAAGATTGGTATAAGCAATACTTCATTGATCTGGAATCCAAACTGAAGGCCGGTGGTTGCTTTACTACCCACAATGTGGCCGATGGCCAGGCCGACAGTGATTTTCTGAACTATGTCAAGAGCCATCCCCGGTTTACTACTACGATCGATCGCACAAGTCGGGCCGGGATCATGATTAGCTATAAAAAGAATTAACCCTATACCCCTTAATCAAACATGAAACTGACTGCCCGTAACACCCACCGCGACATTGCCTATTTTTATCTTGGCCTTATCATCGCCTTTTCCTTTTCCGGAATTTTCCTCAACCACCGTCAAGTGTGGCACCCGAGGCGGTACACCTATAGTTCACAAGAAATTCAATTGAAACAATCGGTCGTCAAAGATTCGGTCAATGATCAATTTATTGCTGCTTTTGCAGAGGAATTTAAAATCGAGGATAACCTGAGGCGGTTTTCGGTAGAGGGTAATACACTGCGTATCTCCTACGTCAATCACGATGTACAAGTGGACCTCAGTACCGGTAGCGGTAAAATTGAAGCCTACCGCACAACGCCCATCTTGGGTCAGATGACCAAATTACACGTAGATACCAGTAACTGGTGGATCTATTATTCTGATATTTTTGGTGTGGCCATGCTGGTGATTGCCGGCACCGGCATGTTTATTCAAAAGGGTGAAAACAGTTTTTGGGGTCGGGGTTGGAAATTGGCTTTAGCCGGAGTTATCTTCCCCTTAATTTTCCTTTTCTTGCTATCCTGATTTTCAATTCATGTCAGCCACCGATTCCTTATTTCAATCCCTCCTCAAAGAAGAGATCTCGCAATACGGTCAACTGAAAAAATTTCCGGCCGGTTCTGTCATCCTGCAAGAGGACAGTTATATCAAAGTGATACCGTTAGTGCTTAATGGCAGTTTAAAGGTGATGCGCACCGATCCACAAGGGCATGAAATTTTACTTTACTATATCACCCCCGGTGAAAGTTGCATCATGTCGTTTTTGGGGGGCATTCATAATGAAACCAGTAAGATCAAAGCGATTGTTGAGGAAGATGCCGAAATCCTGTTTATCCCGGTTGAAAAGGCCAGTGAGTGGGTGAAAAAGTTTCCGGAATGGTCAGACTTTATTTTTCGCCTGTACCACAAACGGTTTGAAGAGCTGCTCACCGCGGTGAACGCCATTGCTTTTCAAAAGCTGGACAGTCGTTTGTTGCAGTTGTTGCGGCAAAAAGCCGATTTATACCAATCGAAAGACATCAAAATTACCCATCAGCAATTAGCCGATGAACTCGGTACGGCCCGCGAGGCGGTATCGCGGGTAATCAAGCAAATGGAGAATGAAGGGCTTGTAAAACTGGCACGCAACAAAATCACCATTCTGTGATCCTGGTCACAAATTAGCCAGCCTGGCCGCTGTACCTTTGCAGTCATCAATTGCAATCTATGATGCTGCTGAAAAAATATCGCCTTACCCTGATTGGACTCCTTCTGGGCCTGGGTGCGGGATACCTGTACTGGCAACAAATAGGATGTATTTCCGGCACCTGCCCCATTACCTCCAATCCGGTTAACTCTTCTCTGTATGGCGCCCTGATGGGCGGCCTCCTTTTCAATATGTTTAAAAAAGAAAACAAATAACCCATGAATACGATTAAACAATTGCTCCAAAATAACGAAGGCACCATTGTGGATGTACGAACCCCGGCTGAATTCCGTGGCGGCCATGTAGCCGGCTCGGTGAACATTCCGGTGGGCGAGTTAATGCATCGTTTACCGGAGTTGAAAGAACTTAAACAACCGCTTATCTTGTGTTGCGCCTCCGGAGGTCGTAGCGCCATGGCCACCCACCTGCTCAAGCAAAACCAAATTAACTGCGTGGATGCCGGTAGCTGGTTATCGTTGAATTATTTACAGGCACAAACTGTTCCAGTACTATGATGGAAGCAATAAAGTCCCTGCTCGGATTAGGTCCCAAGGTTGACTATGCAGAGTTGAAAAAACAGGGGGCCATTATTTTAGACGTCCGCTCCAAAGGCGAATTTGCGGGTGGCCATATTAAAGGCTCGGTCAATATTCCGGTAGATTCATTGCCCAATAACACGAGTCGGTTTACCGATAAAAATAAACCTATTATCACCTGCTGTGCTTCCGGAATGCGTAGCGGAATGGCCAAAAACATACTGAAGTCCAAAGGCTACACGCAGGTTTATAATGGCGGAAGTTGGATGCGTCTTCAACATAAACTGAATTGATCATGAGTGCCCATGTATATAATGTATCGGTGGCCTGGAGCAAAGATCGCAAAGGCATCATGTGCTCACCGGAATTGAATACTCCCACTCCAGGCGGGGGTTGCCTGGAAGTGGCTACACCACCTGAGTTTCCAAAAGGAATACCGGGGATCTGGTCACCTGAACATTTATTTACTGCGGCAGTCAGCAGTTGTTTAATGACTACGTTTCTCGCCATAGCCGAAAACTCCAAACTGGAATTTACTGCCTTTCAGTGCGAATCGAAAGGAACGCTTGATCAGATAGACGGAAAATTCCAGATGACCGAAGTAACGTTACTGCCAACCGTTACCGTGGCGCATGAAAAAGATCGTGAGCGGGCTGAACGGGTTTTAACCAAAGCTGAGGCTGCGTGTTTAATTACCAATTCCATCCGCTCGAAAGTAACCATGATCCCCACGATTGTAGTGGCTTCTCATGAATCGGTATCCTAATATGGCAAAAGGAAATTTTTTTGAGTTAATCAATAGTCCCATCCCCACGCTGGTTGATTTTTCAGCCGAATGGTGTGGCCCGTGTAAAATGATGGCCCCTATTCTGGAGGACCTGAAAGGGAAAATTGGCGACAAAGCGCGCATTGTAAAAATTGATGTTGATAAAAATCCTGCACTGGCTCAAACGTTTCAGGTTCAGGGCGTGCCAACACTCATTATTTTTAAAAATGGCGAACCTCAATGGCGGCAATCCGGTGTGGTACAAACCGAATATCTGAGACGACAGATCGACCAACTGGTTTAGATTCAATTCTTTGATTTTCAAGGGTCAATCCCACGCTAAAAACAATTTGTCTGGTCATCCGTTTTAACCGGAGTTCCTGATATATTTGACCTTCCAATTCAAAATCAGAGAACCCTTATTGTTAACCATTTATTAACAACTTTATGAAAAGACAAATCAAATTCATGCTCGCAATGTTTGCGATTGCCCTTAGCTCAAGCGTATGGGCTCAGAATAAACCCGCCAGTCCTCCTGCCAAGGCTCAGGGTACCATCGATGGAGTTGCCGTAACCATTGATTATCACCAACCTTCCGCCAAAGGCAGAAAAATTATGGGCGGTCTGGTTCCTTACGGTGAAGTATGGAGAACGGGTGCCAATAATACCACCTCCATTGAATTCAGCCAAAATGTAAAAATTGAAGGTAAGGCCCTGCCAAAAGGAAAGTATGGTTTATATACCCTTCCTGGTGAAAATGAGTGGGTAATCATCATCAATAAGACCATCGACTGGGGAGCTTACAAATACAAACAAGAGGATGACGTGTTGCGCGTAACCGTCAAGCCAACCAAAACCGACAGTTTTGTAGAAACTTTCACGATTACCGTAGAAAAAGACAACGTATTGCTGAAGTGGGAGAACACAGCTGTTGCGTTTAAGGTAACCAAAGGCTGATTCGGGATTGAACCCATGAAAGAGCCCCGGTAACCGGGGCTTTTTTATTTTACGAATTTTCAAGTAGCTTGTATTCCATCTGCTTATGCTAACCCTGGGGCGTTCCGATCGCGTTGATTTACCTGGTTTGGGTCTTCAAGATATTCACGCCAAGATTGATACCGGGGCCTATAATTGCAGCTTACACTGTTCACGGGTTGAGGTGCTGGATGGCAAACTTGAATTTGTGTTGCTGGACGAAGAACATCCGGAGTTTACCGGTATGAAATATGTGTTTAAAAAATTTAAACAACGCGAAATAAAAAACTCGTTTGGTGAAGCTGAACTGCGGTATGTGATCAAAACCACCATACGCATCTATCATCATTTAATTCGGGCCGAGTTTTCATTAAGCAACCGTGGCAATCTTAAGTTTCCGGTATTGTTAGGACGCAAAATATTACGCGATCGCTTTCTGATTGATGTCACTAAAAAAGATTTATCTTACCAACATAAAATCCAAGGCGTATGAACATCGCCATCTTATCGCGGGATCCCAAACTTTATTCCACCAAACGTTTGCGTGAAGCTGGTGAGAAACGGGGACATAAAGTAGAAATCATCGATCACATGAAGTGTGTGCTGTTGATCGAAAAGAAAAACCCGATGGTGTGGTACAATGGCAAGCGGCTCGACTATTTCGATGCCATCATTCCCCGCATTGGTGCCTCCGTAACTTTTTATGGCGCGGCTGTAGTTCGGCAATTTGAAATGATGAAGGTCTTTACGGCTGTAGAATCCCAGGCCTTGATCCGCTCACGGGATAAACTGCGCAGCCTCCAGATCCTTTCCCGGGCCGGGTTGGGATTACCTAAAACCATCTTCATGGATTACTCGCGCGATACGGAAGGGATCATTGAAGCTGTGGGCGGTGCACCGGTAGTCATTAAATTATTAGAAGGTACGCAAGGGCTCGGTGTGGTGCTGGCGGAAAATAAAAAAGCCGCACAATCCGTAATCGAAGCGTTTCATGGTGTTAAGACCCGCATTATTGTACAGGAATTCATAAAAGAATCCAAGGGTACCGACATCCGCGCCTTTGTGGTAAACGGTGAGGTGGTAGGGGCTATGAAACGACAGGCCACCCGCGAAGGTGAGTTTCGATCGAATTTACACCGGGGTGGTGTTGCCTCGGTGGTTAAGTTGGATCGCCATGAAAAACATGCCGCTATTGAGGCTGCCAAAAAAATGGGGTTGGGTGTTGCGGGTGTGGATATGCTGCCTTCCAAACGCGGGCCCCTCATCATTGAAGTAAATTCATCGCCCGGATTGGAGGGAATTGAAGGCGCCACCCGGGTTGACATAGCCGGAAAGATTTATGAATACCTGGAAAAACATGCCGGGAAAAAGAAAATCCAGAAGGATAAGGTTAACGCGTAAAGGGCTAGGTCATTATGAATCAGAGGCCACATGGTCCCAATTGCTAATACCAAATGCCTAACGCCTAAAAGATGAGAGAAGTAACCATATCTGGTCAACCGATACGACCAGGCGAGTTTAAGGAGATCATCATTAACATCGCGCGGCTGCCTTCCCGTACGCAGATTGATACCCCCATTTATGCATTTCGTGGATTAGAAGATGGACCTGTACTGGCTCTAACAGCAGGAATGCACGGAGATGAGATTAACGGAATGGAGATTGTTCGTAGAATCCTGGATTCCGGCCATAACCGGGTAAAGCGGGGAACCGTCATCTGCATGCCCATCATCAACATCTATGGTTTCCTCAATTACTCACGTGAAGTGCCGGATGGTAAGGATGTTAACCGATCTTTTCCGGGAAGTAAAAATGGATCCCTTGCTTCACGAGTCGCTTACCACATTACCCACGATATTATTCCCTACATTGACTACGGCATTGACTTTCATACCGGAGGTGCTATGCGCACCAATTATCCGCAAGTGCGATGTGTGATGGCCGAACCTAAAAACGTGGAGTTGGCAAATGCCTTTCATGCACCGTTCACCATCGATTCCCCCTTCCGGCCGCACTCCATCCGGCAGCAAGCAGCCAAACTGGGTAAAAACATTATTGTCTATGAAGGCGGTGAGTCGTTGCGGTTTGATCAACAAGCAATTGAAGAGGGAATTAACGGTACATTGCGGTTAATGAAGCATTTGCAAATGATTGATTGGGCACCGGAGCCGAAAGAAGCCAACAAAATTGTCTGGAACTCCTCCTGGGCCCGCGCGCATCACGCAGGCCTCTTCCAATCGGCAATCGCCTGCGGTGAATTGGTGCACAAAAATCAGATTGTGGGCACAATCACCGATCCATTTGGAGAATTCAAGGAAACGGTAAAAGCTCCTTCCACCGGATATGTGGTAGGACTCAATAACCATCCTGTTGTGAATGCCGGAGATGCTTTGCTTCACATCGGTATGGACAACCTGTGCCGGATCGATGGCACTGAGGATTAAGGAGTGCCGGATCCTGGTTTCTGGGGCCTAGTTGCTGGTTTCTGGTTATTCGCTATAACCTTAATCAACTTATTGAGAAAAATATGAGTTATAAGAATCTTGAAGTTTGGCAAGAGGCCAGAGAAGCTTCGATACGGGTGCATCAAATGTCTTTGAACTTGCCCAGATTTGAGCAGTTTGAAGAGGGCCAACAAATCAGGAGATCAGTTAAATCCGTTCGATCTAATATTGTAGAAGGATACGGTAGACGAAAGTATATTTCCGAGTATATTCGATTCTTAATTATTGCACAGGCTTCAAATGATGAAACCATTGATCATTTGGAGACCTTACTAGAAACAAATTCAATTACCGATCTAGTAGTTTACAACGATCTCCATGAACGGTTAGAACGACTTGGTAAAAAGCTAAATAACTTGATCAAAGCAATCGAGAAAAATTTAAGACAAGAGACTAGCAACCAGAAGCCAGCAACTGATTCTTAGAAATCCGGACACGGAATCATCAACTTATCCTTTGGTGGCTTGCGCGGATTACGGGTTGACCAGGAGTATACCAAACTGAACTCATGGGCACCTCCACTTCCCGGGCCCAATTGTGAAATGGTATAGTCATAACTGTATCCGATGTTCAGAATATCTTTAGCGCCCTTTTTCGTGAAGCCGACCAGCAATACTACTGATTCATTATTGGTAAATCCATTAACGGATTTAAAGGGAACACCGCGGTACCAGGTACCGATGATGAGCGGTTCAAAGGTGAAGTAAAATCCCACATCCATTTGATCAAACTCCCCCTGATGGCGGTATTGAATGGCCGGTGCAATACTTCGCTCACGGGGTCGGGTATAAAAGCCATCTCCCATTTCACCGGGTTTGAAATAAAACTTTAAGCCGGCATGACCGGATAATTTCATCGGCAGATTGCTCTCTTCACCAATCAATGATTGATTGGGTTGCGTTAAATGATGCGCAGCAAATCCCAACCAAGCCCGCTTGCTGTACAACAATCCACCCGCTGAAATATCAGGAAAGAATTTAGACTGCCCGGTATTAAGTCCTTCCGCTGACTGAGGATTAATGATTTGCCCGGTGAGCGGATCAAACTGATCGCCAAACGTAAGCTTATCAAAATTGATGGAGCGATTATAAATGGCCGCCTGAAAGCCCGGCCGGAATGAAAGTCCCTCCACAATTCTCAGATCATAAGAATATTGCACGGCTAAACTGATCGACTGCAGTCCTAAAATTCCCTCGCGGTCGCGGGTCAGCAAAACACCTACTCCACTATTCTTGTCTTCAATGTAGGTATCCCAAAAGGCCGACATGGTTATGAAATTGGCATCAATGGCCGGCCATTGATTTCGGTAATTGATACCCACCCGGCTTTGGTTAGTGGAGCCCGCAAAGGCCGGGTTCAAATACAACGGGGCTGCATAGAATTGAGAATATTGTGGATCTTGAGCAGTTACCGAACCCGCTATCAACAGCATCCATGCACAACAAAAAAGGGCAGCGCGTGACATTAAACCGAGTTTAGTAGACACTCCATCAAAGCAAATTAAATTCTTTCGAAACATTAAAAAAAACATTTGCCGACAAATAGGGCGCTTTACACAACCAAACGAAATTTTAGGGCAAATTGTATTACTTTAGTGTGATTTGACGTTTTAATTTTCAGCATGAAGTTGAATTCAAATAAGTTATTACGGGTATGGTGGTGAACCGTGGGGGAAAACTGGGTTGGCTTATTTTAGTACTATTGGCAGTTCAATCACTTACTGCCCAAGACCTTTCGCAGCATAATTGGTATTTTGGCAATTCCACCCATGGAATCCGGTTTAACCGCGCCACGAATGTGGCGCAACCGGTAACCAACCAAGCCCTCCCATTTTCGAGAGGTGGTTCTGCTGTGGCCACCGATCCGGTTACGGCCAACTTGTTGTTTTATACCGATGGAATCCGGGTATATGATGCCTGCCACTTACCTATG
>ERZ1066115.422-NODE-422-length-11306-cov-11.936272_pt1 | contig 11306 bp, 9 predicted proteins | sample MGYA00382762_ERZ1066115 | MGnify/ENA primary metagenome ERZ1066115 (study PRJEB33369, sample SAMEA5778345) | biofilm metagenome | biome: Industrial cooling water; feature: Water cooling tower basin; material: Biofilm | place: United Arab Emirates | collected... | reverse complement strand
CAAATCGCGCTCATTCAACTACTGGTGAGCATGAAAGAAAAGGGAGTGGTAAATCAATTGGAGAAAATGACGAAAGATGCCGGCACCCTAAAGGCGGTAAAGGACGAAGCGTATGCAGGAATATTAAAACTCTCGTAAGCCGGTTCACTGCAGGAAACGGTAGGGGATAATAAATAAAGTAAAAACAGAAAAATTAAACCAAATGAAAAAGATACTTGTATTGGCATTGTTGTGGATGACAGGAGCAACTGTCCTGGCTCAGGAGTATAAAGTCGCCAAGAACTCCGGTCGGTTGGAATTGAATATCGGGCGGGTTACGGTGGAAGGCCATTCCGGAAATGAAATCATCTTTACGTCTAAGAATAAGCGCGATGAACAGGACGAACGGGCACAAGGCTTGCGGGCCATTAACAGCCTGGGGCTGGAGGATAACACCGGCTTAGGCATTAACGTAACCGAGAAAGAGGGCGTAGTGCAGGTGTTTCAGCTTAAAAAGATGAATGCACCCGATGTAAAAGTGTTGGTGCCGAAGGGTGTGATCGTTTCCTTTTCGCACGAATCGCAATACGGAGGTGACGTGGTATTCCGTAACCTGGAAAACGAAATTGAGATCTCAGCCACCTATAATAATGTGGAACTGGAGAATATTACGGGCCCGGCCACTGTCAAAACGATCTATGGCCATATTGAAGCCGACTTTAATCAAAATGTAAAAGGTCCGTTGTCGTTGGTATCGATCTATGGCTATGTGGATGTTACGCTGCCACAAACCTTAAAGGCCAACCTGAAACTCAGCACTTCGTACGGAGAAATTTTTGTCGCTCCTGAGTTTAAGATCGAAGTTGAAAAGCAAGGTGATTTTGTTCAGTACAGCGATCGGGTAGCCGGCAAGATCAATGGTGGAGGTACGAACGTTACGCTGCGGGCTGACTACAGCAAAATCTATCTGCGTAAGAAATGAGAACGATCACCTCTTTTCTAATGATCCTATTAACCGGGGTGTTGCATGCGCAAACCCCGGTTAATAAAACGTATGCGGTAAAGCCCGGGCAGCGAGTATCCCTCCGGTTTGATTACCCTGAACTGGTACGCATCAGCACGTGGGATAAAAATGAAGTATCCATTACGGGAACGGTTAGCATTAATGGTGGCGAACATGATGAAGCGTTTAAACTGGAAGAATCAATATCCGGAGATGAGTTGCACATTGAAAACCGGATTGTTGGGTTGATAGAGTTGCCGCATCGCATCACCATTACCCGTGGCAACGAAAAAATGACCTTCAAAACCAAAGCCGATTTTAAAAAGTATTGCGATGAGACGGGCTATGACTATCATGTTAAATCGTGGGGTGTCGATATGGATATTGTACTGGAGGTGAAAGTGCCCCGCAACCTGGAAACAGAATTGGAGTGCATCTATGGATTAGCGGAAGTCAAGAATTTCAAAGGCCCCTTAACTGTAAAAGCCACCTATGGTGGTGTTGATGTATCAGTGGAGGAGAAGGCGACCGGAGAGTTGACGGCCGAAACTAACTTTGGTCAGATTTATAGTAACCTGGACCTGAAGTTTGAAGACGTGGAAGAACGAAATTTTCATATGCAGGTTTCAGCCAAACCGGGTACCGGACCGCGCTATTCATTCGAATCGAAGTATGGGAATGTGTATTTGCGGAAAGCGTTGAATTGATTCCCGTATCAAACCGCGGCTACTTCAGTTGAGCATGAAAAAACAGGTCGTGATCAGGAAGTAGTTCCGGGTGGGCAATCTTCACGAGATCTTTCAAGATCAAATCCGGACGCAGGTAGCCTAATTCCAGAAATTCGCTGCCGCCCTTGGCGCCACGTCTGGCGTTGTAGGTATATACCTGGCCCGTTTGAAAGGGCGTGAACAGGGCATATCGCGGATCAGCCGCTTTGATTTCTGCCAGCGAACTATACGATCCAACGCCAATCCACAGGTTGGCGTTTTTTCCTTTTTCATAGACCGATTCAAAACTCAGTTCCAAAAAGCCATTGGAGTCGGTATCCTGCCAGAGATAGTGGGTGCCGGCATCGTTCAACAACCGGGCGGCATAATTCTGACCTCCAGGCATAAACCAGGTATCGCCATACACAATGCCACTCAGAACAGTGGGCCTTTCAGTAAGTTGAGTTAAGGTTTGAATGGCCAGATAGTCCGATTCAATTCGATTAAAGATGGAGTCTGCCAGCGCTTCCTGATTAAAAAAAAGGGCCATGAATTTTATCCATTCAGCCCGGCCCAATGGATGTCGTTCCAGGTATTCTGCATTGATTACTACCGGAATATTGAGCTCCTTGATTTTTTTTAGTTGACCCAGGTCGCTGCTCATGGTGTACCCCATCACCAGTTCGGGTTTTAGAGAAAACAGTAATTCAAGATTCATTCCCTTATCAACTCCAAGATCCACTACTTCCTGGCTATCGATGCGCTTGCGCATGGTTTCTGAGCTGATGTAGTCCGTACCCGGAAATCCGACCAACGCATCACTTTGATTCAGATAATCCAATAAAGGAATGTGGGTGGTAGAGGTGCACACCATTTTTTGTATAGGTACCTGAATCACCTGCGTAGTGGCATCTTCCGCAGGTATTGGGTCCCCTTTGGGTACCAGCAGGTACGAGATTTTTTCGGTGGCCCCTGGCCACGGGTAGGTAATGGTTACACGTTTTAGCTTTCCTTCGTGCAGGACCGTAAACCCCGTGGCATACTTTAGTGAAGAAGCATTTTGAACCCGTGATTGTTTCGAAGTACAGCCTGTGAAAGCAATCAGTAAAGCGGCAACCCAATAGTGAGTCTTGTTTATCATCCTGCAAGTTTAAAGAATTTGCCTATGTTTGCGAGCGTATTACGGTCTTCAGCACACAGGTGTTGAGGTTAAAAGGGAATCCTGTGAAAACCAGGAACTGTTCCCGCAACTGTAATCCTGCCTTGTTTTACATGCAAGGAATGCTCAAGACCATTGTCTTCCGTACGAGGATGAGAAGGTGAGCAAAGAACAGGAGAGTCAGGAGACCTGCCGGCATACAACAAATAACAGTGCTTCGGGTAAAAAGCGTCTGCGATTTGATGAACTCACGACTTTTCCTTCGTGCTCATCCTTTCCTTTCAGCCTTTTACTCTTTTTTCAACCTCTAACCTTTTTCAGCTATGAAAAAAGAGAAAAAAGTCTGGACATTCTTTATTGTCCTCGGGTTGTTGGCGCCCGATCTTCAAGCCCAGCAAGATAGCTTGCACACAGTGAAACTGGATACCGTAGTCATAACGGCATCCAAATATCCAACCCGTAAAAGTGAAACGGGTAAAGTTTTAACGGTCATTGACCTAAGTCAATTGGAACGCTCAGCCGGCAAAGACCTAACGCAAGTGCTTAACGAGCACGTGGGGCTGGTGGTAAATGGTGCGAACAGCAATCCGGGCAAAGACAAAGCTGTATACCTGTGGGGTGCTAAAAATGAATATACACTTGTCATGGTGGATGGCATTCCGGTTTCCGATCCATCGGCTGTAACGGGTGGCGCCTATGACCTTCGATTACTCTCGCTGGACCAGGTAGAGCGTATTGAGGTCTTAAAGGGAAGCCAGTCAACCTTGTACGGAAGCGATGCCATTGCCGGGGTGATCAACATCATCACGAAAAAGACCAGCGACAAACCGGTGCAGGCCAATGCGCTACTATGCCTGGGGAGCTACAACACCTTACGGGGATCAGCCGGAGTGCAGGGACAAGTAAAGGCAATTCAATATGCTGCAGGATACTCGCGATTTTCAACCGATGGAATAAGTGAGGCAAAGGAGTTGGGTACCATTCCTTATGATAAGGACGGATCTGAACAAGAAACCTTTCAGGCACACGTCAACATTACACCCACTGTCGATTTATCAATCAAGCCATTCTTTAGGTTTAACCGGTTTGCAGGCGATTTCGATGCAGGTGCCTTCACCGATGATACCGAAAATCGGTATACAGCTGATTTGCTTAATACGGGTTTGATCGCGCAGTATGGATTTAACAGCGGTGCGCTCTATGCAAACTATAGTTATACCGAAACGAATCGCTTATACGAGGGTACCTATGGACCCACTTCGTATGCCGGTACGTTTAACCATTTTGAAATTTTTGGAAACCATCACGTTACAGAGAATTTGATTGCCTTGGCTGGAGTTTCTCATCAGGATTATAAGATGCTCGATGCAACTGCCATTGAACCGGATCCTTCCGTAACGTTAACGAGCCCATATGTCTTGCTAACCGGATTATGGCATAATCTGGGCCTTGAAATAGGCGCCCGGTTTAACCATCATTCAAAGTTCGGGAATCAATCAACGTATAGCCTCAATCCCTACTATCGGATGGATAAGACCAAACTTTTTGTCAATTTCTCAACGGGCTTTAAGGCTCCCTCGCTTTATCAGTTATTCGGTTTGTACGGAGCTAATCCGGATTTGAAACCTGAACACAGTGCGAGTTTTGAAGTGGGGGCCTCAGGCGCCTTAGGCAAGAAAGTGCAGTGGCGCGGTGTATTTTTTACGCGAAGAATCGCTGACGTAATCGTTTATCAATATCCAGCCAATGTAAATCTCGATCGTCAGGATGATTTGGGACTGGAAATCGAGTGCACTTTTCTGCCCGCTGATCGACTCACCGTAAAGACTTTTTATGCGTTTGTAACCGGTGAAGTTCAAACCCGGAACGCATCTGGCGACACAACGTATTATAACCTGATTCGGAGGCCCAGGCATTCTGCCAGTGTAAATGTAGCCTATCGGATTACCGATCGTTTACAACTCAGTACCAACTTGCAGCTGGTTGGCGAGCGTGATGATTTGTATTTTGACATGAATACGTTCACCAATCAGCCTGCCGTCCTGGATCCCTTTGCATTATGGGATGTATATCTGGAGTATACATTTGCCAAGTATCTGACCGCTTTTGCAGAAGGCAGAAATTTATTCAATACGTCCTATCAGGAAGTATATGGATATACAACATTGGGGCTAACGGTTACGGGCGGTCTTAAAGTTAATTTCTGAAATTGAAGCCGTGAAGATTAAGCCAACGCCAGTGCTGGAAGGCGTAGATTTTTATTATGAAAATAGACTGATCGTCTTAACGGCTTCCTTTTTAAAAAAGCGGGGCACCTGCTGTAATAACAACTGCCGCCATTGTCCATACCGGAAAAAGTCGGGGATTAACCCTCAAAAAAAACCCGGATGATTTCTTCAGCTGCCCGCGCAGGCAGGATCTGATTCATCAGAATTTTTTGTTCGTATTCGCGAATCTTGTCTTGCACGGCCTGATCCTGTTGAAGTCGTTGGTGTATTCGTTGTTGAATGCCTTCGCGAAACCAAACTCGTTTTTGTTCAATCCGGTTCTGCTCAAAAAATCCGTTGTCTTTTGTGTGGTTAACATACTTCTCTACCAGGTTCCAGGTTTCCTGAATACCGGTATGTTCAATGGCTGAAGCGGTAAGAACCTGCGGTACCCACCCGGATGGAGATTCGGCCAGAAGATGCAAGGCGTGTTGGTAATCAGCCTGGGCTTGTTGTGCCCGTTGAATATTATGGCCATCGGCTTTCGTGATGACAAACGCATCCGCCATTTCCATGATGCCTTTTTTTATTCCCTGCAGTTCATCGCCTGCACCGGCTAGCATCAGCAACAGAAAAAAATCCACCAGGTTACGGACGGCCACTTCTGATTGTCCTACCCCCACGGTTTCAATAATGATCACGTCAAATCCTGCCGCTTCACACACGAGTATAGCTTCGCGGGTCCGGTCGGCCACACCACCTAAGGCCGTTCCGGTTGCGGTGGGCCGGATAAAGGCGTTGGGATCACGCGACAATTCTTCCATACGTGTTTTATCACCTAAAATGCTGCCTTTGGTTTTGTAACTCGTAGGATCAATGGCCAATACGGCCAGTTTCTTTCCCTGAGCAGTTAGTCTTTTGCCCAACGATTCAATGAAGGTACTTTTACCTACTCCCGGCACACCGGTTATCCCCAATCGCACCGATTTTCCGGAATAAGGCAAGAGTTTTTCAACCAATTGATTGGCCAGCGCAACATCGTCTGGTCGTTGGCTTTCCACCAACGTTATGGCCTGAGCCAACACCACACGGTTTCCCTTACGGATTGCCTGTTCAAACTCAGCCAGCCTGATTTCGTTTTTCAAAGGGTTGTTGATTGAATCGTTAAATTTCTAAATTTATACTGAACTTATTTTCACATATGAAGAAACTAGCCCTGAAATGTCTCACCATTACGGTCTTTGTATTTCTCATGATGTGGGGGTTGAGCAAGGTCACCAAATTAAATATGTTCAATGCCTTCGATCCGATTTCGCAGGCGTTGTCTGATTTTGAATTGACCGATTACGCGTTTTCAAATCTGCGCCCCGATCCGGAAGTCGATCAACGGATTGTGCTGGTGAACCTGGCTCCAAACCGGGCTCTGATCGCGCAACAAATTATGAAAATTAGCCAGCACAAGCCCAAAGTGATTGGCATCGATAGTTTTTTCAATTGTGAGGGTGGGCTTTATGACACGCTGAATTGTCCGCAGTTGCTCGATACGCTGGGTAACCTAATGTTAAGCAATGCCATTCAGGAGGCGGGTAATGTTGTGTTGGTTAGTAAGTTAATGCAAACCAAAGCGCTGGCCAGTCAGGGTGATATTGAGTTGTATGATTCGATTGAATATTCGGACGATATGTTTAAGGACTACGCATACAACGCGTTTGCAAGCTTGCCCACCAATGCCAGCTATCAGGAAGACGTGAAGTTGTGTCGGTCTCTCTTTCCCCGCATGATGGTAAACGGAAAAGAAGAATTGGCCTTTAGTGTTCAGATTGCCAAGTTGTATGACTCTGTGAAAGCCCAAAAATTCCTGGACCGCAATAAGAAAGAGGAAATTATCAACTTCCGGGGCAATGTAGAGCTGCAGGATTTTCGCCTAAGTTCTATTCAATCGACTGATATTTCTACTACCCGGTATCCGATTATGTTTTATGCGATTGACTGGGACAAATTGCTGCAGGATGAATATATCAAAGACATCTTTGAAGGAAGTATTGTAATGGTGGGCATTATGGGCGATTACTTTGGCGATACCAGTTGGGAGGATAAATTTTTTACTCCGCTAAACCGAAAGGTGGCCGGCCGGGCTAATCCTGATATGTTTGGTCTGGTGGTGCATGCCAATGCGGTAGCCATGATCCTGAATGAAGACTACATTGATGAGCTGGCCGAATGGCAACTTAACGCCATTGCCTTTCTGATCTGCTATTTTACGGTGATGTTGTTCATCATTATTGACAGCAAACTACCCCTCTGGTTCGATGCCTTGTCGGTGTTGATCCAGGTCATTTTGATCGTGGCTGCTTCGAGTATGATGGTGTACCTGTTCAGTTTCAGTTCCATCAAGTTGGACTTATCCTTAACCTTAGCGGCTTCGGCCCTGGTGGGTCCGAGTTATGATATTTATAAAGGCTTCGAAAACCAGGTTAATAAGTGGATTACCAAAAGGTCCAAAGTTGTATTAAACGAATAGCCGCAGGCCAAAATTTGGCATGATTTTTTAGTATTTTCGTAGTGCTAATCCACTAAAACCATGAAAAAAGGCAGTTTATTGTTGTTTGTTGGCATGTTCGTAACCCTCTTCGCGCAGGCGCAGAGTTATACCTTTCGGGTTTTAACCAATAAAGGAGCTAATGAAATTAAAGTTGGTGATACCTGGCAACCCGTTAAAACCGGAGCTACTCTCAATATTGGCGATGAGTTAAAGATCACTGAAAACGCTACAGTAGGTCTTGTTCATAAATCGGGCAAGCCGTTAGAAGAACGGAAACCGGGTGTTTATAAAGTAGCGGATCTGGCTACCCGTGTACAGGGTGAATCGAGTGTATTAAACAAGTATGCCGATTTCATGCTCAGCAGCAACTCGGCTGAAGCCAAGAAAAACCGGTTGAATGCTACGGGGGCTGCCCACCGCGGTCTGGGGATTAAGGTATTCCTTCCGAACAACCAGTTTGCGAGCGTGTACAATAACATTGTATTTGTAGCGTGGGATAATACCCGTGAGAAAGGTCCATACACGGTGTCCTTCTACAATATGTTCGATGACCTGTTGTTGAAACTGGAAACCAAGGATAATAAAGTTTCGATCGACTTGAATGATCCAAAGTTTGTAAACGAGTCGGCCATTTTGGTTGAAATTCAGGACAAGCCCACTGGTGGCAAGTCGGATGAGCGCTACCTGATCAAGCGCTTGTCAGCTGCCGAGCGTGAGAAGATTGCATCCGGCATTACAGAACTCTCCAAAGAAATCACTCCGGATTCGGAATTAGGCAAGATCTACTTTGCTTCGTTCTATGAGCAAAACAAACTGATCATTGACGCGATTACCGCTTACGAGCAGGCCATTGCCCTCGCTCCGGATAACCCGACTTACAAAGAATACTTCGAAGAGTTTTTGTTACGCAATAAGCTTAAAAACGAAACTAAATAACCCCCAACAGAAAAGGCTACCCGGTAGCCTTTCTGCGTCATGGGCCCAATCATTATGAAAACAAATCTTCAAAACATGAAACGCGTACGCATGGGTATTGTCCTGGTATTGGCCTGCATCGCCATTCACGGGTATTCTCAAACCTATGTATTCCGGGTGTTGGCCAGTAAGGGATCGAATGAAATCAAGAATGGCGAAACGTGGCAACCGGTAAAAACAGGAGCCAGCCTGGCCATGGGCGATGAATTGAAAATTTCGGAGAATGCCTCCATTGGATTGGTTCATTCTACCGGCAAGCCGCTGGAAGAAAAGAAGCCGGGTGTTTACAAGGTGGAAGACCTGGCCAGCCGCGTGCAGGGCGAATCCAGCGTGTTAAATAAGTATGCTGATTTCATGCTCAGCAAAAATTCGGCTGAAGAAAAGAAGAACCGGCTGAACGCTACGGGAGCTGCCCACCGTGGTGTGGGTATCAAAGTGTTCTTACCCGAAGCCAAGCAAGCCTTTGTCTATAACAAGCAACTGTATTTGAATTGGGATAACCACGAAAAAGGACCCTACACGGTGATGTTGCAGAATATGTTCAGTGAAACGTTGCTGAAGCAGGAAACGCCTGAGAATTCCATTGTAATTGATTTGTCGAATCCGAAATTGGCCAATGAGGAGGAACTCATCGTAGAAATAACCTCAGCTACTACCGGTGCCAAAACGGATCAGCGGTACGCCATTAAATGGATACCCGCTGCTGAGAAAGCCAAAGTGGCAGCTGAGATTGCCGAGCTTTCCAATTCCACTTCGTTGGATTCGGAACTGGGCAAGCTCTACCTGGCTTCGTTGTTTGAGCAACATAAACTTTATGTGGATGCCATTGGTGCCTATGAGCAAGCGATTAAAATGGATCCCACCAATCCTACCTATAAGGAGTACTACGAAGAATTTTTGTTGCGTAACCGCCTGAAGGTGGAGGTGAAATAGCCGGTTCAAATTTCATCCAAGGAACTTGTCATCGCCCGTAGCATGCGGGCGATGATTTTTTTGAAGGAACGTTATTGGATCTCGGCATGGGGTTTAAATCTTCAGCCTACCAATTTGATACCCAACCGCGATGACAGTTCTATAGATTAGTTTTCCGTGGCGCGAGTCCCATTCCATTTGGCCAACAACATTATTCTCCTAATTTTGTGAGCTAACCTGATGCTATATGAGTGTACTGGTCAATAAAAACTCCCGCGTAATTGTTCAAGGCTTCACCGGATCGGAAGGAACTTTCCATGCCGGCCAGATGATCGAATACGGAACCCATGTTGTGGGCGGGGTTACCCCCGGTAAAGGCGGTCAGGTGCATTTGGGGCGGCCCGTATTCAATACCGTGAAGGAAGCCGTTGAAAAAACCGGTGCCGATGTATCCATCATCTTTGTGCCTCCCGCGTTTGCGGCCGACTCCATCATGGAGGCTGCCGATGCCGGCATCAAAGTGATTGTGGCCATCACCGAAGGTATTCCTGTTAAGGACATGATGATTGCCAAGAAAGCGGTGAAGGAAAAAGGCGTAACGTTAGTGGGTCCTAATTGTCCGGGTGTGATTACCCCAGGCGAGGCCAAAGTGGGCATCATGCCCGGCTTTGTTTTCAAAAAGGGCCGCATAGGAATTGTATCCAAATCCGGTACCCTGACCTACGAAGCAGCTGACCAGATTGTGAAAGCCGGCCTCGGTGTTTCCACCGCCATTGGCATTGGTGGCGATCCGATTATCGGCACACCCACAAAAGATGCCGTGGAATTGTTGATGAATGATCCCGAAACGGATGCCATCGTGATGATTGGCGAGATTGGCGGCAACTACGAACCGGTAGCCGCACGCTGGATTAAAGAACACGGAAATAAGAAACCGGTAGTGGGTTTCATTGCCGGACAAACCGCACCTCCCGGTCGCAGAATGGGCCATGCCGGAGCCATCATTGGTGGGGCCGAAGATACAGCCGCAGCCAAGATGAAGATCATGCGCGAGTGCGGCATTCATGTGGTGGAATCGCCAGCGTTGATTGGCGAAACCATGCAGCAGGTTCTCAAAAAATAATCGCACCCGATTAGTGATAGAAGCGAAACGCATTCGCGGCCCGTTCTTTTTTCAGGATCTATTTTAATCCTGCCATAAACCGCATTAACTTTTTAATTTCGGCCGGCTTCAATGCCGGAAAGTTGGCAATGCGGAAGGTCGTTTCTTTCCAGGGTCCATAGCCTTCACCCAACAGCAAACCGGCTTTGCGCGCCTCCTGTTTAACCTTTTTAATGATCGCGGCTTCAGCCGTTACCGCTATCACTGTGTGCGAGCGCACTTCCGGATTTTGTACCAGGGCTTTCAGTTTCGGATGCTGTTCAAAAAAAGCATACCAAAGTTGCGCTTGTTGTACGATGCGCTTGTGCACCGTGCGGATCGGAGATACGGCCTGCATAACCCGGTACAACAGATAAATGCCCAGCACATTGGGCGTGTGCGTAGTTTGATGAAGGGCCGCCATAGCCAGTTGATTCACCAGACTGTTGTAATGCGATTTTTCCTGGAGTTGCCGGGCCCGTTCAACAGCGCGCGGGGAGCAGATCAACAAGCCGAGGCCGGCCGGCAATCCCAAACATTTTTGCACGGAGGCAAACCAAACATCGGCCGCGGTAAAATCCAGTGCGATACCGCCCAGCGAGGAGGTGGCATCCACCGCGATGAGACTGTGCGGGTTGGCTGCTTGCAAGGCCCGGATCGTTTCCATACTCACTTGTGTAC
>ERZ1066115.421-NODE-421-length-11318-cov-12.743852_pt1 | contig 11318 bp, 6 predicted proteins | sample MGYA00382762_ERZ1066115 | MGnify/ENA primary metagenome ERZ1066115 (study PRJEB33369, sample SAMEA5778345) | biofilm metagenome | biome: Industrial cooling water; feature: Water cooling tower basin; material: Biofilm | place: United Arab Emirates | collected... | reverse complement strand
GGCTATGGCCGCCTGAGCCGGCAACGCGATGCGGCCGCCCTCCCAGGTCGGCGCTTCGGTTCGTACGACGCCGTCGGGGCCGACGAGGTAAAGATCGCGTCCGGGCGCGAAGCGGATAAGGTCGGGCCCGCGCATGATATAGCCTTGGCCTGAAAGCGGGTCATAGCTCCAGATGGCCCGCTGGCGCTCGGCCCAGGCCGCGAGCTCGAGCCGGGCCGCCGGCGGCGCCGTCGCGGCCGCTTCCGCCGCCTGGCGGGTCGCCTGGCGGGTCGCCTGGGCGGTCGCCTGGCCGGTCGCCTGGGCGGCGGCCGGCTCCGGGCCCGCGAGGGCCGAGAGGCAGAACGCGAGGACTGATGCGGCTACGGCGCGCGAGGCTCGGTTCATGCCTGACGAAGCTCCTTAACCATAGTATCGACGGCCCAGGCGCCGCCCTGATAGCCGCCTCGGAAAAAGGCCCGCCAAAACGCGCGGCCGAGTACGATATCGCCCGGACCGACGCTCGCCCCCGTCAGGGACCGGACGAGCTCGAGCCCCTCGGCCATGGATCTACCCAGCCAATCGCGCGCCCCCTCCCGCTCCAAGCCGGGGAGCGGCTCGATGCCTACGGTCCGCGGCTCGCTTTCGGCCTTGAGCAGGTCGGGCAGCGAGTCGACGTAGGCGAGCGCCATGGCCGAAGGAGCGTAGGCGTCCGGAACCCAGGCCCAGGCCTCCGCCGCGGCTCCGCCGTAGCCGAGGAAGGCCGCGGTCTCGGGGTCGCCGGGCGCGAGCCTCAGGACGACGCTCCGCGCCGCTTCCTCGGCGGCCGCCTCGGCCTCGGCGCGAGTCGGTGCCTGGCTGATCACGTTGCCGGCCTTCTGGACGTTATTCGAGGGGAAGACGAGGCGATCGCCCGGGGCGCAGCGGATAAAGAGATCCTTGACGTACGGCAAGCGCTTGGCCCTATCGAGGCCGCGTAGCTCCGCAAGCTCGCCGGGGATGGAGATGAAGGCCCGCTCGGCCGAGCACCAGTCCCGCGTCGGCTCGGCGAAGCGGACGGCCCGGCCGCAGGCGATGTCCACGCCTTCGGAGGCGGGATCGACGCCGCTGGCGTACGGGTAGGTCCAGCCGGACATGTAGCCGCCCGAGAGCCTGGCGGCTATCTCGCCGACGAAGGCGCCGCGCCGCGTGTACTTGATGTCGCCCTTGGCCGCGCCCCGGTTAATGCCGAGCGCCTCGGCGCCGGCCTTGAAGACCGCGATCACCTCGTCCAGGACCTCGGGCCCGTAGGCGCTGGGCATGGTATGGCCGAGCTCGACAAAGTACGGCTCGAAGCGGACGTCGCGGTCGGCGACGCCCCGGAGCTGGAATTCGCCCTCGAAGACGAAGGCGTCCAGGCTGAATTCCGGCCCCTCCAGGTATTCTTCGGCAATGACGCGGCCGCTACGCGACGAGGAGGCAGCCGCGGCCCAGGCGAGGGCGAATTCGGCCTCGTCGCGCGCGAGGCGGCAGCCGCGCGCGCCCATGTTGTCCACCGGCTTGACCACGAAGGGATACGTAGCGCCCGCCGCCTTGAGCTCGGCCAGCGCCGCTCCGGGTCCTTCCGCTCCCGAGCCGACGGCGAAGGCCGGTACGGGGACGCCCGCGGCCTTGAGCCGGGCGCGCATGCGGCCCTTGTCGGAGGCGTCGAGCGCCGCCTCGTGGCCGATGCCCGGCAGCCCCAGGCCCTCGGCCACGTAGGCTACCGAGGCGGAGAAGTCGGTGCCGGCGGTGAACACGCCCCGTAAGCCCGGGATAGCGCGCGCCGCCTCGAGCAGGGCGGGCTTGTCCTTTAAGTCGATATGCTCGAAGCGATGGGCCTCGGCCCGGCAAGCCGCCCCCGGATCGCCGTCGGCCACGACGACGTAGAGGCCCTTTTCCCGGGCCGCCCTGATGGCGGGGCCCTGCATCACGCCGGCCCCCAAGATGAAGATCGCGTCCATAATGGCTTTATTCCTTGTCCGCGCCGCTATCGGGCAGTTTTCGGGCGTAGCATTCAAAGGTGTCGCCCAGGCCCCGGAGCCTCGACCATAACCCGACGGCCTTGAAGAGCGGGCTCGCCGGCCTATCGGGCACGCCGGGGAAACGCTCCGGGTGATGCCCGGTGACGCGCACTCGTTCTAGCGCGAAACCCCAGCGCTTGAGAATACCCGCCGTGAGCCTCGGATCCCACACGGTAAAATGGTCGTCGGGCGAGCGCTCGTAGAACGAGGCGGGCTTGGTCCGCGCCGAGACGCCCGATGCGGAGGGGGTCGAGAAGGCGAAGACGCCGCCGTCGCGGAGGAGCGCCCTCGCGCGCCTGAGCACGCGGCCGAGCTCGTCGAAGTGCTCGATGACGTACCACATGGTCAGGCAGTCGAGGGCCCGCGGGTAGTAGCCGTCGCCGGCGGCCGCGGCGAAGTCGGCGCCGAAGGCCGGGATATGGAGCTCGCCCTTTACGTAGGCTACGGCGGCCTCGGAGAGGTCGGAGCCTACGACGTCCCAGCCGCGGGCCTGGGCCTCCGCGAGGAAGGCTCCGTAGGCGCAGCCCACGTCGAGGACGCGCGGCGCCGCGGCTTGAAGGCCGTTCGTCGTTCGTCTTTCGGGCTTTCGGCCGTCGCGGACGCCCAGTTCCGCGCCGAGGACGGACTCGATTAGCGCGAGCCGCGAGGCGGCCATGGCCCTGAGCTTGGGCATGTCCTCGAGATAGCTCCGTCCGTACTGCTTCTTATAATCCTCGAAGAAGTACGCGTCCTTACGATACGGATCCTCGCGTTCCTGGAAATAGGCCATGTGCGTCATGCCGCAGCGCTCGCAGCGGCGGTAGCTCTTGCGTTCGCAGCGGTACAGGGCCTTGGATAGCGCGTGCCCGCACGCCGGGCAGGCGCCGGCATGCCGCGGCGCTAAGGCGCGGAGGAAGGCGGCTAAGTCCCTACCCGTCTTCGGCGCGGCCGCCGCGGCCCGGGCGGCGAGGGAGGGCAGCTCGGCGACGGCCCGGGCGATGCGCGCGCCGAGCGTACGCGCGTCCCCGAGCCCGACGCCGAGGCTCTGGAAGCCGACCGCGCGAGCCAAGCGCTCGTGCTCCTCGCTCGGACTGGCTAGGAGCACGGCGCAACCGGCCCAGGCGGCCTCGAAGGCGGTCAAGCCGAACTGGGTCACGACCAGGTCGTAGCCCGCCAGGCGCTCCTTGAGGTTCTGCACCGGCCCGACGAAGCGTAGGCCTAGGAGGCCGCTTCGATCGCCCTCGCCCGAAAGCGGGCCGGAAACCGCGGTGATGGCCTCCGGCGGCAGGGCGCCGGACTCGACGGCGGCGCGGCAGAAGGCGGCCGTCAGGCCGGCGCCGTCCTCGCCGCCGAAGCTGACGAGTACGCGGGACGGAGCCGACGGCGGCGCGGCGCGGCGATTCGCAGGGAGGTCCAAGAAGCCCGGGTCGGAGCGATTGGCCGCGCGTTCGCCTAAGCCTTCGCCGGCGCCGTCGACGCGCGGCAGGGCGTCGACGACATAAGGCATATAGGCGCGCGCCGGGCCGCCTTCGTCCAAGCCGATCACGGGGCCGTAATCCGCCCAGCGCAGGTACTCGTCGACGCCGGTCGCCCGTTTATCCAGGACGACCAGCTTGAAGCGCTCGCCGTTCAGGGCCGAGACGATGCGGACGCCGGCTAGTTCATTGCCGTAGGCGAGCTGCAACTCCGCCAGAGGCCGCTCGCCGTCGCCGGGGCGCTCGGCTAAATAGAGCGCGGCCGCATCGCCCAGGCGCTTGGCCAGGCCGATGCAGCGGCTCAGGTGGCCGCTGCCGTTGCCGCGCGCCACGGAAGGGACGAGGAGTATCGAACTCATGCGGGCGTCCTTCGTATTATGCCGTCCGCGCGCCCGCGTAGCCAGGCTAGGAGCTCGGCGTCGGTCGGATCGGGGCCGAGCTCGGCGACGATACGACGGGCGCGCTCGTAATCCTCCGCCGTATCGACGGTGAGCCGCCCCTCGGGCAGGCGCCAGGCCTCCGGGCACGGGGGGCGGTCGATCGAGAAGAGCTCGGGATGGTTATAGAGATAGGGGCAGACGTGCTCGCGCTCGGCCGCCAGGCCGGCCTCCCGCTCGGCCCGGAAGAGCGCGGCCGCCCGGACAAGCTCGACGCCCATGCCCGTCGGCATGCCCAGGTAGCCGGCATAGTCGGCGCGGCCCCGGACGAAGCGCTCGGCGAGCGCCGCGCCCAGCTCGTACGAGGTAAAGGGATTGTCGCCGGTGGCGCGGATGACGATTTCGGCGCCGTAGGCGCGCGCGGCGCCGGCGAAGCGGGCCAGGACGTCGTCCTTGGGCCCCGCGTAGAGCCCGAAGCCGCGGTCGGCCGCGACGGGACCGAGCTCGGCGGCCCCGTCGGCGTCGCTGGCCAGGACGTAGGCGTCCGCCGGGATGCGCTTGAGCCGCCTCATGACGGCGCCGGCCAGGCTTTCGGCCCCCAGGGGCAGGAGGGCCTTGCGCGGTAGCCGCGTCGAGTCGAGGCGCATTTGAACGATGAGGACGATGCGGGGAGCCATGCCCTACTCCATCGGATCCCAGAGATCCAGGAGGCGCCTCGCGTCGTCCTTGAACCTGAAGGCGTTGGTGCGTACCCAAGTCGCCGCCGCCCTGAACTCTCGATAGGCGCGGAAGGGCCCCAGGCCCGATCGGAAGAGGAACGGCAGGAAGCGCTCGCCGGGCAGCGTCGCGGCGTCCGATTCGAGCCGGGGCGCGACGTTCTTGAGCCAGAAGCGGGCGTAATGTTCGTCCGGCGTCGTGTCGAGCGGGGGCAAAGGCCCCTGGTAGTTCAGCTTGAGCGCCTGGGCGCAGAGGGCGCGCTCGCCCCAGAGCCACAGGCGCATGCCGAAGTCCAGGCGCTGCCAATAGGGATTGGCGATGGTCCAATCGAAGCCGCCCAGCATGACGAAGCGTTCGCGCGCGTAGATGCCGCAGAGGTCGTAGGGATAGAGGGTCTTCTCCAGGTCCTTGCCCGGCGGCAGGGCTACGACGGTCAGGCCCTGCCCCGCCGCCGCCGGATGCATGACGGCGGGTACCGCCTGGCCGTCGGCCGCGAAGAGGGACGGCGTAAGGCAGGCCGCGTCCAACTCCTGGACGCGGTCGAAGAAGCGGCTGGAGAGGGCGCTCGTAGCCAGGCGCTGGTCGTTCCATAGGACGAAGACGTAGGGCGACGATGACTCGCGCATGCCGACGTTGAGCTGCTCGCCCAGGTTGAGCTCCTCGCGGAAGGCGACGATGCGCAGCTGCGGGAAACGGCCCAGGAGCCCCTCGAGCTCGGGAGAGTCGGCGCCGGTCTCGAGGCTCACGATGGATTCGAAGCCGATGTCGGCCAGCTCCTCGAGGAGCTTGGCGCGGTACAGCCGCGGGCCGCGGTTCAAGAGCAGGACCGAAACCGGAAAGCCGCCCTGGCGCGGCCGCGCGCCGCCGAGGACCGTGTAGGTCGGCTTCCTGGCGTCAAGCGTTAAAGGTATGGTATTCATCGCAACGCTCGCAACATTCCGGATAGGCCCCTTGGGCATGCTTACCGTACCAGGCGTCCATCGCCTCCCAGGCGGCGCGTAGCCCGCCCGGGGCGAAGGCGTCGCCGACGATCTCCGCATAGGCCGGCGCGGCGCTCGCCGGCGCGGCGTTCGCGGGCGCGGCGCTCGCCGACGCGGCGCTCGCCGGCGCGGCGGCCGCGGTCGAAAGGCTATGTTTACAGGCCGGCACCGAGCCGTCCAGGAGCACCGCCATATCCCTAGCCAAGTGCCGGCAGGGGAAACGCTCCAGGGGAGACAAGTCGGCCACCGAAAGATCCGGCAGGACGCCCGAGAAGGCGTCGTACTTCTGGATGATGACCTTCTCGATGTCCTTCTTCCATCCTCTATAGAAGCTCTCCAAGCGTTCTTCGTTGGCGCGCATCCTGACCGCCTGGGCGTGGACCTGGCCGGGCGCGAGAGCGGCCAGCGAGCGGGTAAAGGCTTCGGCCTCCGCGCGGCCTTCGCCGCGGAGCGCGCGATAGCCTTCCTCGTCGGCGTCATCGAGGGAGACGATCCAGTGCACGCGGGCGCCGCCTAAGGCGGCGACGGCCGCGGCGACGCCGGGCCGCCAGCCCAGGCCGCTCGTCTCGACGATCAGGCTAAAACGCGGGCGCTTTAGTACCGATTCGGCCAAGGCCTTAAAGTCCGGGTGCAGAGCGGGCTCGCCCCAGAGCGACAAGTCGACGACGAGGTCGTCGCAGAGCTCCTCGGCTTGGGCCATGAGCGCCTCGAAGCGCTCCGGCGGCATGAAGCCCGGCTTGCCGCGGGGGTCGCCGACCATACGCGGATAGGGGCAGTACGAACAGGCTTGCGGGCAGCCCTCGGCGACCTGCACCCACAGGAAGGCGGGAACGGTCCGCAAGAGCCCCGGACGCTCGGGGACGATGCGCACGGCGTCCTCGGCCGAGCGGCAGCCCTCGGCGTAGAGCTTCTCGGCGGACAAAAAGTTGCGCCTGGTATCGCAGACCGGCGCCAGGCGATACGAGCGTAGATCTAGCGGCGAGAGTTCGGTCTCGATATCGTACGAGTTGATATCCTTCTGGATGACGGCGAAGAGGCCGTCGCGCTCGGCCGGCGCATCATGGCGCCCGGCGAGCTCGGCCAGGTTCGGGAGGACCCGCGTCGATAGAATCTCGGGCGCGAAGCCGGCCGGGTAACCGTCGGCGTAGGTGTATTCGGCGCGGTATTGCCTATGGAGCGCGATGAGGCGCCCGGCCAGCTCGCTATCCAAGAATGGCGCGTCGCCGTGGGCGTAGACCGCCAGCTCGGCGCCGCCGCGGGTCGACGCGAACGCGGCGACGGCCTGGAGCACGGCCTTCATCGTCGCGGACGTACCCGCGACCTCCAAACGGATACCGGGCGGCAGGTAGGCCCGCGCCGCCTCCGCCGAGCCTTCGCCGGCGAGCACCAGGATATCTTCATCGGCGGCCAGGCCTCGCAGCACGGCCAAGCTGCGTTCAAAGGCGGAAGCACCCGCGGCGAAGGGCATAAAAGCATACTCGGTGAGCGCGACGGCGTTCATGACGGCAAGGGTACGCATATATCCTTCTATATCGGCATGTATCTTCACGCTCCTTAATGCATATTATCCCAAGCCCTGGGGCTATTGATAAAGAACACCACTAGGTGTAGTATGATCGGAACGGCCAATTCTGAGGCCTTTTATAATGTTATTCGGGAGGGGACATATGAAAATCCAGCGTCGCTTTACCAAGGCGGGCAAGGGGCCGTACGCCGGCATTCAGTGGGAGAAACGCGTATCGGAGATACGTAATCCCGACGGGCGCGTGGTCTTCCGCATGGACGGCGTCATCGTACCGGCCGGCTGGAGCCAGATCGCCACCGACATCATGGCCCAGAAGTACTTCCGCAAGGCCGGCGTCCCCGACGACAAAGCCGAGGCCTGGCGCGCCTGGGTACCCGCCGACCAGCAGCCCCTGGCCGGCCCCTCCCCCAAGCCGGGTAGCGAGCACGACGCGCGCCAGGTTTTCCATCGCCTGGCCTATACCTGGCTGCTCTGGGGCAAGAAAGCCGGTTATTTCGACGGCGAAGCCGACGAGAAGGCCTTCTACGACGAAACCTGCTACATGCTGGCCATGCAGATGGCCGCGCCCAACAGTCCCCAGTGGTTCAATACCGGCCTGCACGCCGCCTACGGCCTTGAAGGCCCGGCCCAAGGCCATTTCTACGTCGACCCGTCTACGGACGAGGTGGTCGCCTCCACGAGCGCCTACGAGCGGCCCCAGCCCCACGCCTGCTTCATCCTGAACGTCGAGGACGACCTAGTCAACGACGGCGGCATCATGGACTTAGTCGAGCGCGAGGCGCGGCTCTTTAAATACGGCTCGGGTACCGGCTCCAACTTCTCCAAGATCCGCGCCTTGAACGAGCCGCTCTCCGGCGGCGGCGTCTCGAGCGGGCTCCTGTCGTTCCTCAAGATCGCCGACCGCTCGGCCAGCGCCATCAAGTCGGGCGGCACCACGCGCCGCGCCGCCAAGATGGTCATCCTGGACGTCGACCACCCCGACATCGAGACCTTCATCGACTGGAAGACCGGCGAGGAGCACAAGGTGGCGAGCCTGGTCTCCGGCTCCCAGGCCATACGCCGCGCCACGGTCGCCCTGCGCGACGCCGCGGCCAACGCGGCCCTGCCCCAGGGTTCGCGCCTGGACTTCAACGCCAACGCCAAGCTGCGCGAGGCGGCCAAGGACGCCTTGGACGCTGGCATTCCCGGCTCCTACGTCTATCAGGCCCTGCGCCGCATCGCGGAGGGCGACCCGGACCTGGACGCCGCCCTCTTCGACGCCAACTGGGAGGGCGACGCCTACGCGACGGTCTCCGGCCAGGCGTCCAACAACTCCGTGCGCGTGAGCGACGCCTTCATGGAGGCGGTGATCAAGAACAAAGACTGGCCGCTCACCATGCGCCGCGGCGGCAAGACCATGAAGACCGTCAAGGCCAGGGCGCTCTGGGATAAGATCGCCAAGGCCGCCTGGCAGTGCGCCGACCCGGGCCTGCAGTTCCACACCACCATCAACGACTGGCATACCTGCCCGGCCGACGGCGAAATTCGCGGCTCCAATCCCTGCTCCGAGTACATGTTCCTGGACGATACCGCCTGCAACCTGGCGTCCCTGAACCTGACCACCTTCTACGACCGCGGCTCCGCCGCCTTCGACGCCGAGGCCTACCGCCACGCGGTGCGCCACTGGACCACGATACTCGAGATCTCGGTGGTCATGGCCCAATTCCCGTCCAAGGAGATCGCGCGTAGGAGCTACGACTACCGTACCCTGGGCCTAGGCTACGCCAACCTGGGCACCCTGCTCATGGTCATGGGCAAGCCCTACGACTCCGACGAGGGCCGCGCGCTCGCCGCCGCCCTAAGCGCCATCATGACCGGCGAGGCCTACGCGCAGAGCGCCCGCATGGCCGGCGCCTTCGGCCCCTTCCCGCGCTACGGCGCCAACGCCGAGCACATGCTGCGCGTCATGCGCAACCATCGCCGCGTGGCCTACGACGCGCCCGCGGCCGAGTACGAGGGGCTCTCGGTCAAGCCGCGCGGCCTTAAGGCCGACAAGGCCCCGGACTACCTCGTAAAGGCGGCGCGCGAGGCCTGGGACGAAGCCCTGGCCCTGGGCGAGAAGCACGGCTACCGCAACGCCCAGACCTCCGCCATAGCGCCTACGGGCACCATCGGCCTCCTCATGGACTGCGACACCACCGGCATCGAGCCCGACTTCGCCCTGGTCAAGTTCAAGAAGCTGGCCGGCGGCGGCTATTTTAAGATCGTCAACCAGTCGGTCGTCCCCGCGCTCCGGGCCCTGGGCTATAGCGCCGACAAGATCGAGGATATCAAGACCTACATGGTCGGTACCGGAACCCTGGCCGGCGCGCCGGGCGCCCTGTCGCTCGAGGCGCTCAAGGCTAAGGGCCTGCCCGAGGAAGCCCTAGCCAAGGCCGACGAGACCCTGCGGAACGCCATGAGCCTGGACGCGGCCTTCAACCCCTTCGTGCTCGGGGTCGAAGCCTACGACGCCGTCGGCGCGGGCGCGGAGCTGCGGAGCGCGCCGGGCTTTAAGCTCTTTAGCTTCTTGGGCTTCTCCGACAAGGACGTGGAGGCGGCCGAGGCCTGGGCCTGCGGCAGCATGGGCGTCGAAGGCGCCCCCCATTTAAAGAAGGCGCATTACCCGGTCTTCGACACCGCCACGCCTTCGGGGCGCAAGGCCAGCCGGGCCATAGCCTGGCAGGCTCATGTGGCCATGATGGCGGCGACTCAGCCCTTCGTCTCCGGGGCCATCTCCAAGACCATCAACATGCCCAACTCGGCCAGCTTCGACGACGTCAAGGGCGCCCACATGCTGGCCTGGCAGAGCATGCTCAAGTCCATAGCGCTCTACCGCGACGGCTCCAAGCTGTCCCAGCCCCTATCCAGCATCGCCGCTACCGACGACCCCTTGGCCGATGGCCTCTTGGAGCTGCAGAGCGCCCCGCGCGCGGCGGCCCAGTCGGCCGAGGCCGCCGGGGAGCTGCGGCCGGCCAACATACGCAAGCCCCTGCCCAACCGCCGCGTCGGCTACACCCAGAAGGCCAAGATCGCCGGCCACTCTATCTTCATACGGACCGGCGAGTACGACGACGGGCGCCTGGGCGAGATCTTCCTGGATATGCATAAGGAAGGCGCCGCGTTCAGGAGCCTCTTAAACAGCTTCGCCATCGCGGTGTCCCTGGGCCTGCAGTACGGCGTGCCGTTGGAGGAATACGTCGACGCCTTCACCTTCAGCCGCTTCGAGCCCAACGGCATGGTGCAGGGCCACGAATACATCAAGATGGCCACGAGCGTCCTGGACTACGTCTTCCGCGACCTGGCCATAGCCTATCAGGATCGCTACGACCTGGGTCAGGTCAAGCCCGACGACCTCTTGGCGACGGCCACGCAGAACGGCAAGGCGGCCCAAGCCGCGCAGGCGGCCCGAGCCGCCCAGGTCGCCGCGGGCCCCGCGCCCGCCGCGACCGGAGCGGCGGCGCCCGCCGCCGGATCGGCCGCGAAGGCCAAGGACGAGGTGCGTAAGGCGCGCATGAAGGGCTACGAGGGCGACCCCTGCCCCATCTGCGGACACCTTACCCTCGTCCGCAACGGCACCTGCCTCAAATGCGAAACGTGTGGAAGTACTACTGGCTGTAGTTGAAAAACGGCCGCCGCGGGCGTTCTCGGCGTTTCGTATTTGAGGCGGCGATGCAGACCTCGTCCGCGAGCCTAAAGGGCGAGCGGACGAGGCTCGCCAAGCCGGCAGGCTTGGCGAAGAGCTCTTGTCGCCGACTAGGCGAAGGCCAGGCGCACCGCGTCCGAGATGGCCATCGAACGGCGTTGGGAAGCCTCAAGCTCTAAAAATCGGTTATTCACGAAGGCCATGGCCAAGCCGACCGAAGGGTCGGCCCAGGCCAGGGCGCAGCCGCCCTGCCCAGCATGGCCGAAGACCCCCGTATGGCCGCCGCGGCCGAAGACGTACACATCTTTGTCGGCCCAGGTCGGATAGCCGCCCAGGCTGAAGCCCTCCGACCAGATCGCCCGCCGCTCCGAATCGCCGTCGGGGCCGTCGTAGGCCTGCCTCGTCGCGCGCGCGAGCGCCGCGGCGTCGATATAGCGCCGCCCCTCGAACTCGCCGCCCGCGCCGAGCATCGCGTAGAAGCGGGCCAGGTCGCGCGCCGTCGTGTTTACCGAGGCCGCCGGCAAGAAAGCGGCGCGCAAGGGCGGCAGGCTAAAGCTCCGAGCCGCGGCCGCCTGGGCAGCCT
>ERZ1066115.419-NODE-419-length-11343-cov-7.801382_pt1 | contig 11343 bp, 15 predicted proteins | sample MGYA00382762_ERZ1066115 | MGnify/ENA primary metagenome ERZ1066115 (study PRJEB33369, sample SAMEA5778345) | biofilm metagenome | biome: Industrial cooling water; feature: Water cooling tower basin; material: Biofilm | place: United Arab Emirates | collected... | reverse complement strand
CCGTAAAGATTGATGGGTCTATAACCACTCCTAATATCCCATCCGGAAGCTACAACTTCAGCGGTTGGACCTTTAAGAGCGTTGGAAACGGACAGGAAACCTTGGTCTTTTCGGATGGCGCAGATGTGGAAATCACCTCTGGCTATGAGAAGATCAAGTTCGAAAACTTGAGTGTTAGCGTAGACACAGGAAATATGACCGCTCCTGTGTTTAACGCGGTTGGCAACCTGTATCAAGCAAACCTAAACGTTGTAGCCACAGATACCACATTCAGTGGTGACTCAGTAAACAACGTAAGTTTGTTTTACTTTGCTCCTGCTGCGGCTGGCTCGGGTGGTTTGACGATCGAGTTGTCTGGAACCTCACTATTGCAAGACTGGACAGTAGAAGGCGACAACTCTTCTGGTGGTACAGTAGTGCACAACGTTGTTGCGAAGGATGCAACAACCATGGCTCCCGCCACGTTCCAGGGTACTGGAAATCTAAACGTAGCGCAAAGGTCAGCTTATGCTGCGCTAGCGTCTCAGACCAGCTTAACGGGAACTAAGACCCTTAACGATACAGGGGGAGAGTTTGTTCGTTTAGTGTTTAACGAGTCCGTTGTTGGGACTACGGAAGTACTTGTGGGGGCCCTCCTGTTGAAGTCCAACACTACAATAGCAGCAAACTCCTATACGTACGCTGGAACAGTGGCTGGGGGTTCCGACACAGCGGTGGTTGTTCTCCGTCAGGAAGTTGGCGGAACAGAAATAACTTCGTGGACAAATACAGGTGCACTAGGACAGCAAGCTCTTGGTTCAAACATAACCTTCACAGCAGGCGGGTGGGTTGGTATCTACTTGAAGGCTGGAGGAGCAGCGCAAGAAGCTCTGCTTAAGGGTATGCACCTTGTTCTTTACTCTAGCTCTGGAACGCTAGGAGAGTGACATGGCTAAGCAGACAAATGTAAACATTGATTGCACTACATATTATGCGTCTCAAGCCTTCTTTTCGTTGAAAGAATTGCTGAAGGCTCATGGGTGGACCGTTGTTAATTCGGGTACTGGATCGGCTGGTTCATACTTTTCAACTTCCGACGGAATTACTACGGCGGCATTAATGGACGGGTCACGCGCTTGGTACGTGATCCGTGACCCAGCCAGTAAGTTCTGGCTCTGTGTACAGCGGACTACGTCGAACAACGTGTTTCGCGTTAAGATTGCAGTGTCTGCATTCTCTGGTGGAGCACCGGACAGAGAAGTTGTTCCAAGTAGCACCACAGAGACTACGTTAATCGGAAGCGGAACGGATGGCTCTCCTACCGGAGCGAACCCCTTCACAGGTGGCGCAATGGCACCAAGAGCGCACATCATCACCTATGATAACGATCAAAACGCAGGAGGAATCCGCTCATTCTATTTGTTGATGACTCAAGGAACTTCAACCCTACTAGGTGGATTTTGCTTTGAGGCCCTGGCAAACGGGTCGTACCCAACGAGCATGACAGAGCCTTTTGCCGTGGGGTGGAGCACCGGAAACACCTTTTTGACGCTGTCGTCGGGCTGGACGTGGTGGTATAAGCCTGGCACTGTTTGGGCTTCCTCTACACCGCTCGCGCAGCCATACAACAACGCGGCGTACATCGCAGGTTCTCAGGTTCCAGGTGTAGACCCTTGGAATAGTGATGACCTAGGAATTCCTACATGCCTTGGGCGCGCGAGCACACAGAGCCAGCCAGGCTTCGTTGGCTTCCTGGCCAACATTAGACTTCGTGGCGTAGCTAGAAGCTATCCTGATACAGCCACGGCGGCAGGCGTCACAAGTGTATATGCCGGGGATTGCTTAGTTCCGTATGCTGACGGAGTTACCCCACTTTGAGGAGGACACATGGCTGATTATGCCGCGAAGTTTTTAACCTCTCCAGACACTTTCAAAGGCAAGGAAGGCGTAGGGTCTGCTTCGGCAACCTACTACACACAACGTGTGTGGGGGTCAGGAAACGCAGCTTGGTGCTATTATACAAAGACGGAGATAGATGCTTCTCCTTTGTCTGGGGAGACGACTCCAAACTGGTCTGGTTCGATTTCAAACCATTCAGTTGTTTCTGTTAGGGTTGGATAGTTTGCTTGCTAATGTAGCAAAGTACAGTACACTTTAATGATTTTGTGGAGTGAGGCATGAGTAAGAGTAATACTTGGGAAAATGATCTGTTGCTGCTGTTGTTCAACAACACAAACTCGTCTCTAATTGGAGACGCAACTGGATTGCGCGGATCTACCACAGCAGGATCCTTGTATGTTTCGCTTCATACCGGAGACCCAGGAGAAGCTGGTGCTCAGAACACCTCAGAAGCCACATACACTGGATACGCACGTGTGGCGGTAGCAAGGTCTGGTTCGGGATGGACCGTGACTGGAAACGCTGTTGAAAACGCATCTGCAATCACGTTTGGTGCATGCACTGCGGGTTCTTCAAACGTGACGCACTTCGGAGTTGGTACCGATGCTTCCGGTGCAGGAAAGTTGTTGTATAAGGGTGAGCTGTCGCCTACAATCAACATCACGTCTGGCATCACGCCTCAGATTCCAGCAGCCGGACTAGATATCACTGAGGATTGATGAAGCCTAGAGTGCATTGGGACGCAGTGAGTGGGTGGGTTGTAGACACTCCCATTTCACTGAGCAAGAGACAGCTTAAAGCGTGTGTGGATTGGACTGTGAAAATCCAATCAGAACGCATCAGAAGCATGCCGCACGGAGATAGGCGCGAGCAGGCTGTCGCAGCTTTAAAACGACTGTCTGTGGATACTTTGAAGGTGAATTTGCTCCCAGAGTCTGGGTACTCCGGAGGAGAGCGAGTCCTGTATCTGCAGGATAAGAGGTAAGTATGGCTCAGACATGGACCGCGTATTATTCTGGAATCGCGTTTGCTGCCTCAAAGAATATGGCAGCGGTGCTTAATTCTCACGCTACTGAGATTTTGCGCATCCGTCGTGTAGGTGTGCTAAACGCACAGACTGCTGCTGTTACTGGAGTAGTGTGTCAGTTGGAAATGCGTGGGTACTTTGCTGGTGGCGTGAGCTTAACCTCCTCCACTGCTGTAACTCCAACTTCGCACGACACAACCAACACCGCCCCATCGTCTGCAACGTATGGCCACGCAGGAACCATCGCAGGGACTGCAACTACGTTTAGGCGCGTGTTCTGGTCTTCTGACGAAGCTGCAATCTCCACAGGTACGATCGACGAGCTTGAAACCTTTGTTCCGTTGAACATCATCTTCGACGCAGGATATGGAGACGCAAACGTTCAGCCCCTGACACTGCGCCAAACTCAAATGGCAATGGTATTCAACGTCACAGGCGCCGCAGGCTTGCTAGATACGTGGATTGAATTTACGAAGGAGTGAGCGATGGCTGACACCTTCACAGCATACTATCCAAACGTGACTTTCGCTGCCACGAAAAACATGGCAGCGATATTAAATCAACATGCGACGCAAGTAATCAAAGTTCGACGCGTCGGCATTCTAAATTCGCAAACTGCCGCGGTTATTGGTGTTCTTTGTTCCATAGAAATGCGTGGGTACTTTGCGGGGTCTCCCAATTTGACAGGGTCTACCTCCGTTACACCCGTAACGCATGACACAAACAACACCACACCAACATCTGTGATTTATGGTCACGCAGGAACTATTGCTGGTACGGCAACTACGTTTCGAAGAATTTTTTGGTCTTCAGACGAGCCTGCGATCAGCGGCGCTACGATGGACGAACTAGAGACCTTCATTCCATTGAATACGATATTCGATGCCGGGTACAATGACGCAAATGTGCAGCCTCTGACACTGAGGCAAAACCAGATGGCCATGGTGTACAACGTTTCTGGTGCTGCAGGTTTGTTAGATTCGTGGATGGAATTTACGAGGGAATGAGCATGAGAATTTCGGCACACTTTTGGACTCCAGAGGTAAACCATACGGTCGTGGAAACCAACTTTCCCGAGCTTCATAGCCACATCAATACTCAATGCTTGATCGGAAAGGGTTTGATTGCAGACCACTATGGGTCTCTTCCAGCTGACTATTCGTTGTGGGCCGACGGTCAGTGTATCCAAGCCGTAGGAAAGCACAATCGTTTTGTAAATGATGCAGAGGCTAGCGTAGATTGGGATGAAGCACTGTGAGGCCAAATGGCAGACACGTATTATGTTGGTACTGAGCTAGTGACCCCAGTTGGGTCTGTGGAGCGTTTGGCCCCAGACCCAAACGGCGAGTACAACACAGTACGTGGTTTGATTGGACCTACAGGCTATCAGACTGCCGCAGGAGCAGCTACTACCGGGCAGTACGTGGAACATGGGGCTTGGTACGCTCTGTACAATGCGCCGGGGTCTGGAAAGAAAATCAACATACTAAACTTGTCGCTGGTAGAAAACCAGGCCAGAAGAGGAACTACCGCCACAGTAGCAGAACTGTACAGGACCACCTCAGATACCGGAGGAGTCGAAGTCCCTGTAACTTGTTTTGATAGCGATTCATACGATATTCAGCCGCAGATGAAGTTTCGTATCAACTGTGATCTTCCGACCACCACGGGGTCACAGCTTAGGGAAATATTAGACCTTCAAAAGCTAACACTAGGACAATCTGTAGCGTATCCAAACTGGGCGCGACCCAGCGGGGGCCGATTGGATAACTCAGTTGTTTGGGATATGTCTGGCCTGTCAGAGATTCAACCTCTGACACTGAGGGAAGGTCAGGGAATTGCTCTGGTGGTAAATACTGGAGGTGGTGGCGTAGTTTGGCCCTTGGCCCTCACCGTCCTCTTTAACATAGGCACAGTATCTTACATTATGAGACAGCCGATCCTGTTTCAGTCTGTAGGAGCCTTGTTTTCTATGTTCAATGGTATCGGGTCTAACAGAACAATAACTGTCCTTAATATATCCGTAACAGAGATCACGGACGTCCAAACAGCTGTCCTACCATATGTTGAAGTGGCTACAGTAAGCGGGCTTCATCCAAATTCTTTGGGTCTGACTGAGCCTGTTTTGAAACTAGATTCCAACAGCCCAGACCTTCCGCCTCATATTCAATCTTGTCAAAAGGCTGGAGTATTCCTAGCGCATTCTTCTTCTTTCATCATCTCCTCAGGAATGCGAAGGCGCGGAAATGAGCAAGCCATACGGCAGGTTCCTTTAGCGCCATACGGTCACTTTCCAGGTGCTGCTACTCCGGTAGGATTTGGCCTCATACCAGGAACTAAAACTAAATCACTACTAGACTTTACCTACAGAAATAGATCCTCCACGGATTGGCCACACCAGCTAACCTTGCGCGAGGGAGAAGGTATCGCAATTGTGCAGCCTCAAGGGACTTCCGGCCGTGGTCAGGGGTTTTGGATGGATTTGCTGTTTACTGTGGAGGACGCTGCAAACCGTTCCGCAGTGGGTCCAGTAATCAACGGTGGATTTGTGAGGGTAGAATGAGATTTGTCTCTGTACCTTTGGGGTCTACTCATACACTGAACTACAGCATAAACAACCCGACAACGAATGAGGGGTTGCCGCCCGCTGAGGTTACCCAAACCATTTCCGTATACAGAAACACCTCAGGGTCTCCTGCCACCGTGTCAGCTCAATCTCGTGGCGTAGATGGGTTATTCTATTGCCAGGTTCCTGTGTCCAAGAGCTTGTACACGGTAAACGATTTTTTGAACGTAGTGCTTGAGGCCACCGTAGACGGTGTGACTACACGTTGTGTGATTGCCACCATTCTAGTGGCACCTCCGTACATTACGGGGGCAGTAACCGCAGGAACCAGCAGCAATTCCGCAACCAGCTTCTGCAGTAACCTCGTTGAGGGTGATTTAGTTGATAGTGTTTTGTCTAACGTAACTTGCCATTTGCGCTCATCGGATGGCATCACGTTTGGAACTGGGTCTGCTGTGGCTACTTGGGCCAGTCAGGTTACTGGTAGCGTGGACTTCACACAGGGTACCAACTCTCTACGGCCATCGCTAACATCAAACGTTGTAGATTTTGATGGAACTGATGACTACTTACTTGCCTCTGACAATACAGCAATGGAGCCTAGCACTGCCTGGACCATTGCTATGCGCATTCGCATAGACAATCATACGACAACCTCTCAAATGATTCTGTGCAAGGGGACAAACTCTGGTGGCGAGTGGGCGCTTCAGCTAAACTTTGGAGAACTTAGATTCTTCTTTGCCACTGGCGCGTGGGTAAACTACGGATACAAGAGTAGCGCATTCGCATCTGCAGGAACCTACACACTCGTAATTGTGTATGATGGTGGCGGGTCTACAAACGCCGACAAGCTAAAGTTCTGGATAGACGGCGTAGCGCAAACCTTAGCCTTTTCCGGCACTATACCCACCAGCAACACCGGAAGTTCTAACAGTGTTGGTTTGGGCGGAGCAAACAACGGCACGCAGCCTTTTAACGGCGCGATTACCGAGCTAGTTTGTGCAAAAACAGTGGCCAACGCCACACAGGTAGCTGACATCACGGATCTTCTAACCAACCAACGTGTGGATTTTTGGAAGGGCTGTTTGTTGTTGTTCACGTCGGGTGCCTTGGCTGGACAAGTTCGCAAGATCACAGGATTTGACCGCACAAACAGGTTCCTTAGTTTCACGGATGGGTTCTCCCAAACTCCAGCTACCGGAGACCAGTTTGTTGTGCTAAATACATGACATGAAGTATACGGCAGTACCTCAAGGCGTTGTAGTTTGTGTAGACTTTGGTGTCACCGACCCGGACACTGGAGCCTCCACAACGCCATCTGCTGTTTCCGCGGCAGTATATGAGGACGGAACTACCGTGGCCCTTCTTACACCTACTCCAGCGTCAAGAACTACTGGGGTATATTACGTAACCTTTCGAACCTCACAAGCTAATGGTTTTGAGGTTGGAAAGTCATACACAGTGACTGTGTCCGCAACCGTTGGCGGTAATGTAATTCCTGGTGTTGTAGCCAACTTCCTCATCCGACCGGCGGTAATACAAGGTGCAGTACTTGACCAGTACGCTGGCGTGTCATCTACTGTTTTCGGTATTTCTGCTGAGGCGGAAGACACTCCAGTAACTTTGCTTCCCTCTGCGACAGCGTGGTGGCGCTGCTCACGCGGTGTTACGTTCATTCCTAGCTTAGCTCCAGAAGTGCAAGATTGGGATGACAGCATCAACGGTATTCCAGTTTCCTACCCAAGCAACTCTCCAGCCATAGATACAAACGGGTTGATGGATTTTAGAGGCGGGACATACGAAGGTTTGGCGAGCGCTGGGTACGAGTCTGTTCTAGCCGGAGGCACAGCCTTTACTCTTGGGGTAAGGTTTAGGTTAGACACGACCGCGTCTACTCAAACCATCGCCATGCTTTTTGATGGCACCGACTACGAATATTGGCTGTCTGTGACCACAGGCACTGTGTCCCTGAGCCTGAATTCCGTTGGTATTGCAACTAGCTCTACAACGCTAAGCACCGCTACTTGGTACAATCTAATCGTGGTGTACGACGGCAGTGCTACAGGAGATGCAAACCGCCTAAAGCTATGGATTAACGGGGTACAAGATACCCTGTCGTTCTCGTTAGCAGTTCCAGCATCCATAACAGCAAGAACCTCCTCCCAATTTTTCATTGGCGTAAATTCTGGCGTATCCAAGAATCCAATGAATGGTCAACTGGTTCAAATATTTTTCGCACAACAAGCTGCGGATGCAACAACCGTTGCAAAGCTCACGGACATGATGAGCGGTGCTAGAACCGATAAGTGGGTGAACAGCCTTTTGACGTTCACAACCGGTGCGTTAGCAGGACAGCTACGCAAGATTACGGATTACAACTCTGACAACGAAAGAGTTACTTTAGAGTCGGCACTAACAGATACTCCCGACGTTGGGGACGCGTTTGTTCTTGTAAACCAGTAACGGAGGCTCAATGAGTAGAATTCTCTTTGAGTACTTTGACGCCGCCCCTACAGGAGTAGTAACTGCTACCGGCAGTGCAGCGGGTACTTCTACCGCTGCAAGCAGCTTTGCAGCCACTGCGGCATTTACTACAACCGTAGCTGGAACGTCTACTACTGCTTCCTCGTTTGCAGGAACGGGTGCCTTTTCTGGTACTGCAGACGGTACCTCTACTGCGGCCTCCAGCATGTCCGCTCTCACGGACACATCTGGAACGGCTGCCGGATCTTCCACGGCCGCCTCGTCGTTTGCCGGCTCTGCAGCATTCTCTGCTACCGCGGACGGTACAGTAACCGTAACGTCCACCTTTTCAGGTACCGGCACATTTTCTGGTACTGCTGACGGAACAGCAAGTACTACCAGCACAGCTACAGCAACAGGATCGTTTTCTGGTACTGCGGATGGTGCCGCAACCACAGCTAGCTTGTTTGCAGCCGCTGCAAACACGTCGGCAACGAGCGACGGAACTGCGACGGTAACATCCGGATTTGCTGCCACAGCAGCACAAAGCGGTACTGCAGACGGCACTACCACCATATCCGGCTCCCTGAGCGGGTCGGCTGAGTGCTCAGGTACGTCCTCTGGAAGCTGCACCAGTGCAGCTGCCTTTGAGGCAACTGGACGCTTTACAGGTTCCGCAGCAGGTACTTCCACAGCAGCAAGTACCGCCGAAACGATTAACGCGTTTACAGGTGCTGCCGCAGGTACTTCCACAGCGTCGTCTTCTTTTGCAGCAACGGCCAGCATGTCCGCGTCGGAGGCAGCTGCCGCAACTACGACCGCTCAGTTCAGTGCTACCTCCAGTCAGAGTGGTACGTCTGATGGCTTGGCAACTGTAACCGCGGCAAGCGAAGCTGTGGCAAGTACCACGGCCTCGGCAAACGGCACAACAACGATTACCTGTTCTCTAGTCGCGTCCGGAGCGTTCTCCGGGTCTGAGGCGTGTACTGGAACTTCAGCTGCTTCTTTCCGAGCGGATGCCGCATTTACGGGCGCAGAGACCGGATCTGCAACGGCAGCAACGGACATACAATTCCTCGGAGAGTTCACAGGTTCTGCAGCAGGTACTTCCACAGCGTCCAGTACCATACAGTTTAGTTACTCTTTCACTGGTACTGCGGATGGAACCTCCACAGCATCGGCTAGCCTGGTAGCAGGCGCTGAATTCTCTGGATCCGAGGCTGGTACGGCAACGGCTGCTTCGGCATTCACAGCTTCTGGAAGTGTTACTGGAGTGGCAAACGGTGTCGCGACCACGACCGCAACGACACAAGCACTTGGAGTCCAAACAGGATCTGCGGCGGGAGCGGCAACCATTGCTTGCTCTTTGGAAGCATCTGGGTTGTTCACCGGCTCCGAGTCCTGTACAGCTTCGAGTGCGGCTGCATTCGCGGCAGCATCCCAACAAACAGCGAGTGTATCTGGATCGTCAACGGCGTCCGCTACTATTGATCCACTTGCGTACTTGTATGGAAGTGAAGCGGGCACAGCCACAGCTACGTCTTCGTTTGCAGCTATCGGAGAGTTTACGGGGTCGGCGGCTGGTACGTCTACGGCTACTGCCGCTTCTGGCGGCGCAACCAATCTTTTGGGTACAGCAGACGGAACTTCGACTGCTTCGGCATCCATAATTGCGATCGTACCTACGGCAGCGACAAGTTCCGGAACTGCAAGCGTTTCTGCAGACTGGGCTGCAAGAGCACGTTTTGTAGGCAACATAACCAACACTGCAAATGCTGTAGCTGACCTTGAGGCTGATGCTTCGTTTACGACTGCAGCAGAGGGAACTTCAACGGCACAGGCAACGAATACCGCTGTGGCGTCTTTCGACGGTACCAGTGACGGTTCTGCTGCAGCGTCTGCTGATATCATCTCCGCTAAGATTGCGGTAGGTCTTGCAGAAGGAACCAGCTCGGTTGCTGCATTGCTGGACGCACTCGCGATTTTGAATGCTTCGTCCTCCGGTATAGCGTCTACAGCGGCTGTTGGGATGTTTACGACCGCTCCAGGGTACACGTATCCGGGTGTTGGGGTTCCCGCGGCGAAGACTAAGGAGCCGATACGTGATTACTGGCTTCGAGAGACGAAAAACTCTGTGTTGGAGGGTCCTTACACCTACTACGAAGCGGAAACCCGTGCTAGAACGGCTACCAGAGAAGCAGCACGCTTGCGAAGAGGTCCGTTGTACATGGAACTGATTACGTTCGTTGGGTCCAGAGAAGGAGACCCCAGAGTGTCCCCAACAGCCAATGTAGTGTGCAGCTATCTGGCTGGACGGAAAACTGTGGGTGGTAGATTGGCAAAGTACAATTCCGATAAGAGGTAAGATGGTCTGGAGACGCAGCAATAAGCAACCTAAGCAGAAGCGAAGCTCTACCAGGGACAACAAGATGCTAGATTTGTATGATGCGTTTGTTGCTAAGAATAAAGCTGATTTTATCATTGGTATAGACGAGGTTGGTTGGGGGGCGGTCGCAGGGCCGCTAGTGCTTGGTTGTGCTGTATTTAAGCCTGACTACATGAACCTGAAAATCAAAGATAGCAAATCCTTCACCACTGAACGTTCCAGAGAAAAAGCTCTTGACCAAGTCAAGCTTTACGCGCTATACCTCGATATAGAAGTGGTTAGCGTAGGTACAATTTCTATGTTCGGAGCGGGAGCGGCTATCCAACAAGGACTTCATAATCTGGCAAGCAGAGCCGTCGCTCAGTTTCCGAACAACAGTTGTGTAGTAATGGATGGATCAAACACCATCAGGAACTTTACGCACCCACAAGCGGCTTACCCAAAAGCGGATACCTTTGTTACAGCGGTAAGTGCTGCTAGCATTTTAGCCAAATGCCATCGCGACCAATTGATGACCGAGCTATCTAAGGAATATCCAGAGTATGATTGGTTTGCCAACAAAGGATATCCAACAGACCGCCACTTTCAACTGATTCGCACACACGGCGTGTCTGCCTACCACCGAATGAACGTGCAAGTCATAAAACAAATGCATCAAAAGTTCGGAAACTACGAAGATCGCGGAGGAACAGAAAAGTGAAGGCAAAGAAGGTCAGCGACATTAAGCACGGGCAGAGAGTGATTGACATCCTTAGCGCAGGACCGACTCCTGCTTGGGATATAGAGAGAAAGACTGGGCTGGACTGCTTTGCCGTCCAGAAAGCTTTAGCAGATTTGCAAAAGCACGGATTCATCAGAAAGACTGAAAAGTCTTTCTGGACAGTGGTAGAGGCTCAAGATGCGGAAACGACAACTGCTTGATAGCGAAGGAGCTAGTACAGGCTGCAGCTGGACCTCGGCAGATGCCGAGGACGATGAAGGATTTAGACAGCTTCTTCAGTCTGAAGAGGGCTGTCCTGAATG
>ERZ1066115.418-NODE-418-length-11350-cov-13.167065_pt1 | contig 11350 bp, 11 predicted proteins | sample MGYA00382762_ERZ1066115 | MGnify/ENA primary metagenome ERZ1066115 (study PRJEB33369, sample SAMEA5778345) | biofilm metagenome | biome: Industrial cooling water; feature: Water cooling tower basin; material: Biofilm | place: United Arab Emirates | collected... | reverse complement strand
CGAAATAACTAAAGATGTTTTGGATCGTTCGGGCGGGGATAGTATTTCATCCCGCTCAAGCGGGACGATTCTGAAGATGCAGGTATGACGGGACTTGACTAAGAGAATTAATCCTCAGCAGGAGGATGATATGATATTATTGGTTCCGTAGTACAATGGATAGTATTTCAGATTCCGATTCTGAAGATGCAGGTTCGATTCCTGCCGGGACTACTGAACCGGACAAATCAGGGAACTTTCTGATTTGTCCTTTTTTATTTTCCTTCGGAGTGGTTGAAAAATAATGAGTTAGCTCAAGTATTGCATTGACTTTCTCGGTTCGATAATGCTCAATTTCCCGATCGAAGCGAATGCCCCCCGGAAAGAATAATTCCTGTAGTTTAACCTTTTGTTCATAGGGTGCAGAAAGCCACAGATTGATAAGATTTGAGCATATTTTTAAGGCATGCTCGATGAACTTGGCCGGGTTCGATAACTGATTTTTGGAGTCCTCCATTTCTCGATCCAAAACCCTGATTTCCGCTTTCAGTTTTTCACTCACTTTGAGGTATAAATCGCGGTCGATTTCACCAAAGGCAAAACGATTCTCCAGTGTTTCCAGTTTACGGGTTAAGTCCCCCAGGCTACGAGAGCTGATCGCCTGCAACTCCACCCGTGATTCCGTGAGATGCTCGTAGGTCATGAGAAGCTGCTCCTTGAGCAGGCCAAAAGAGTCCGGATCGATCTGATAGCGCTGTAATAACTCGATATAAAGGTCATGCATCCGTTTAGCGCTACGATTACATTTACACCCAATCTTGTTACACTTATAATAATAAAGACCTTTGGCCTTCACCAGATAAGCGGTAAAAGGAGTTCCGCAGGTATGACAGCGGACATAGTTTTTCAACGGAGTATGACCATTTTTTTGTTCCTGTTTGTATCCGTAAGCGTTTTTGGAAAGCGCATTATTGGCTCGGAGGAATAATTCTTCTGAGATAATGCCGTCATGTTTTCCTTTGAGGATTTGACCTTCCAGAAAGGAATGGGAGAGATAGCCGCAGTAGAAGGGATTTCGAAAGGTTTCAGACAATCGCTTTTTTCCGATTATCAGTCCAGCCCGGCTCAGCTTCTCGGCAATTTCAGTGTTACTGACCCCTTGCGCCTTCCATTCAAATGCTTGCCGGATCAAACCACTGTGCACCGTGGTAATAATTCGTTGTTCCCTGGAAGTTCGGTCGTATGAGAATCCGATGGGTACGCCCCCGATCCATTCCCCCCGTTTGAGTTTTTCCTTCATGCCGGCAATACATTTCTCCCGGCGGAGGTCATTATCATACTTGCTGAAGATAAACTGAATATTCTGTTGCAGGACACCGGTATGGGTGGAAACATCGATGGGCTGGGTGACGGAGACGATGGAAATTCCACGCCGCTTGAGCTCAGCAGAAATGAAAATGGCGTTGTCCCCCGTGCGACTGAACCGATCCAGGCTAAAGACCAGAATGAGCGCCACCCCTTCACGCTGATTCTTGACAAACCGAATCATGCGGTTGAATTCATTGCGTTCATCGGTTTTGGCGCTCTCGTAGGTGCCACCAAAGAACCCCAGGATATTGAGGTTATGCTTGAGGGCATATTCAAGACAATATTTTTTCTGGGTTTCCAGGCTTTGGTTAGTCTCGGCCTGTTCTTTTGAGGAGACACGGGTATATATTACCGCGTTTTTACTGTTTCGGGTCTGGGGCTGGATTATTTTCCCCTTGGCGAATTGTGAGAGCTGAATGAGGTTGTTCATAGTGAGATTGCTGGTTAATACTTTCAAATAAAATGACAGAAAGCCGTTCCAGGCTGTTGATGATCAAGTCAACTTCCTGATCGGAACAAGTTGCAAAGCGCGCGCATTGCCGCACACGGGCCTTTGAAATACGTTTCGATTCTTTCCGGTTTGCTTTTTCCACAATCTTCGACTATAAGCAGAGCCGATAAAAATGAAAATCGGGATCGACAAAATGACCCAACTTGGAGGGAAGTTGGGTTCATTATTTTGTGGATGCAGATGATACCTACCCGAGTTATAGAGGGACAAGCGCCTGGAACATCCGGCCTGCATACCAACTGAATTGATTTGGTTAGAAATGAATGATCAATGAATGAGGAATGAAGGAGTGGCTTACAGCAGCCCTTCATCCGCGAAGGAGAAGTACCCTTCTTTGGTCAGGATGAGGTGATCGAGGAACTGGATTTCAAGAATCTTGGCACCCTCATGGAGCTTGCGCGTCAGGGTGAGATCCGCTTGAGAGGGAGCCAGGTTCCCGGAAGGATGGTTGTGCGCGACAATCACGCTGCAGGCATTGGTCTTCAGGGCAGCGGCAAAAACGAGTTTGGGGTCAACCACGGTGCCGCTGTTGCAGCCGGAGGACACCAGCACGAAGCCCAGGACGCGATGGGCGCGGTTAAGCAGGAGGACTTTGAACTGTTCTACGAATTCGATTTGCTCCGGGTCCCAGGAGTTGAGCAGGACCCGGTAGGAATCCTGGGAGCAACTGATCCGAGGCCTTTCGGAGGGCTTGATCTGCGTTTTGTAGAAGAGCTGAATTTCAGCGGCAAAGAGATGGGGTTTTTCATTTCTGCTTTCCATAATCATGAGGTTTAATTATGGCGCAGACCATGGCGTTGGCCGGAACTGGCGCAAGGAGGAACGGAATAAAGGAGGGGACGGGGGCGGGTTGTGTTTATGCCGGAAATTCCTTGCCAGCCCGTTCCCGGTCAACGCCTACCTTGGTGACATAATGAAAACGAAAGGTGAGGGAGCGGCTTAACCATTGAAGCAGCTAAACTCGGAAGGTATCAAAGGTGTCAAAGAACGAAGGGCAAGAGAATTTAGAATGATCCGTCTCAGGCCCGAACAAAGTCAGCCATTTTCACCGGCAAGCCACCAGAAGCGCATGGTGCGGGGTGTTTGTCAAGGGTGGCGATTCCACAGTGAAAAAAGTAAGAATACATCGCCACTGGTCTTGCCCTTGACAAGCGCCCCGCAACAGGCCTAGCTTTCTTGCCGGGAGAATGGGCCACCCGTAAGATCTTGTCGGAAAAAACGGCACGGATGGCACGATAGGGAATTTTTGGCAAATCTTCACTTACCCCAGGTTCAGAACTGAGCAGTTCCGATAGGGGTGAATGATCCAGGTGGGTAGTGATTTCCTGGAGCAGACGGTTTACCCGGAAGTAAACGATTTCTGCATCTCCCCGGGTGGGCTTGAAATCCGGATCATACCGGGAATCGATATAGGACCGGAAGAGGAAGGCGAAAGCCTGTTCTTCTTCCCCGGCAATACCTTTCAGGATGGCATTGAGTTCATAAGAAAAATTGGCCGTGAGTTGGAGCAGTTTTGAAAGGCGATGTGTAGTCGGACGATATCCTAACCGGGAATAGATTATGGAACAACACCCATGTTCCACGCATTGGTGGAGCATGAAGAAAGCCAGGGGATAACTTTCATTAGTGATCAGATGATGGGCTCCCTTCAGACAAGAAGCGGCTATGCTAAAATGATGATCTGCGAAACTTTGGGCTGTAACCAGATCCACAGCAGAATCCAGCATGCGTAACGATTGCCACAATCCATTCCGGTCATACACCACCCGGCCATACTTTCGGACAACGGAAAAGAACGGACTTCCGGACCGGAGCCCATCAACTACCCCGTTAACTTGATGGAGAACAAAATTGAATCTGGATTCGGAATTAGTTAAAAGGCTTCCAATACGGTATTCAACCTCTTGCGCAGTTAATTTTTGATCGATCGAAGTAACAATCAACAAATCATATTCACGAATAGTACTGGTAACGGGAGAACGATCGAAAGCAGACCAGCGCTGTCGTTTCAGACTGCGTATGCCATAACAGAGGATGAGCTCAGGTTTGATCCGGTCAATAAACGGCTTGATCAACACTGCGAGCTGCTTTATCTCCGAACCGGGATCTCTATCCGTTTTGTTCACGGTCATACTTTTTCCTTGCTTTCTTAATGGCCTGCAATTCTGCATACACTTTCAGGGCCTGTTTCATGATACCGTCATAGTCGGCGTCGATCTTGCGGCTTCGCTTTTGAATGATCTTATCGTACTCGGCAAAGGTTTCGTCAGTACCGTCATCAAGTCCTACACTTCGGAGGATGAGGAAATCCAGGTGGGGTTGGAAGTAGCAGTTGTAGAGCCCGGCCTCATTGAGGGCTGTGAACAATTTACGGGATTTGAGTTCTTCCTTGATTAGCATTAGAGGCAATTGCAGATCTTCAGGGATCCTTACGATGGGTGTGACATTGAATGCTTTCATGACGGGATAATTTGAAAGCAATATAACCAATATGGTTATATATCCAAATCGGAATAGTACTGATCTTTCACTATGTCTAAGAGATCGTACCCATCAAAAAAGGAATACAATCGAATAAAGCAGGTTCTGGAAAAGCAGGGCAAAACTCAGACATGGTTGGCAGAGCAGCTTGATCTGGATTTTGTTACGATTTCCAGATATGTTAATAATCACCGGCAACCCAGCATTCCGATACTTTACGAAATAGCTAGAATTTTAAAAGTAGCACCGGGAGATCTCCTGAATTAGGTTCTCGCAAAATTCTAAATTGAATTTCGTAGAATGAACATGCCACCCTAGATAATTTGCTGAATCAGTCTTTTTAATAGAAAGTTCAAATTAGCTGTTGGGAAATTTTGAAACCACCTAATCAATCCTTAGGCTTATAGTAGGATTAACTGAAGTGGTTTTCATGGTTTGAAAGGCGACAATTACGATAGAAATGATAGCAACAATTGATGCGGAATAAATAACCAACCATAAGCTGAGATCTACTTTCATGGAAAAGTTGTCAAGGTACCAATTCGCAATTGAGAAATAGGAGATAGTGCCAATTACAATTGCGATTAGCATCCTTTTACCATATAAACCGAACATTAACCATATTATTTGTGTGGCAGAAGCCCCAAAAACTTTTCGAATTCCAATTTCCTTTGTTTTTCCTTTGACAAGTAATAACATAAATGAAAACAGTCCTATCATCGAAACAATGAGCGAGATCACAGCAGCAAAAATGAACAAACGCGAAATAACTTGATCCCGTTTGAAAAGTTTTTCAAATTCATTATCTAAAAATTGATATTGAAATTCAAGGCCTGGATTTACTTTAGCGTTTAATTTCGCAAGGAATTGTAATGCCTCTTGTGTCTTTCCTTTTGCAATTTTAGCAAGTATAGGACGATCTACAAATGGTTGACAAACTACGACTAATGGCTTGATAGGAATCCCTGTACTCTCAAAATTGAAGTCCTTTACAACACCAAGTATTGTAAATTTGCCCCATGATGAATTCTCTATTTGATGTCCAATCGGATTCGTTATTCCAAACATTCGTATAGCACTTTCATTTAATACTGCAACTGGACCACTTCTTGTCACGGCTTCACCCTGTACAATTGTTAAACCAAATAGTTTGAAAAAATTATTCCCTACTGACATTGTTGGGATATCGACTGAGGGAAAGTCAGGAGAAATTCTCCAGTTGAATAAAGTTGTTGTTGTTGGAAAATCACCTCGATCATAATCAACAATATACGATGTTGATGACAAGGCGGCATCGATGTAGCTTAATTGGGATTCACGATTCTCCTTACCTAGATAGGTAAAATCTGGTCCCAATAAATTTACACGAATGATATTCTCCTTTTCATATCCTGGGTTACTATTTATCATAAATTTGAATTGCTCATTAATTAGTAATGCAAGTGCGATACAAGTTACTGAAACACTTATTTGTAGAACCATTAGTCTTTCTTTAAAGGAACCTACTGAATCAATTCTAATTGTTCCCTTCATCAAAGACAAAATATTCTGGCCACTTAATATTTTAGGTATAAGAAATGAGGACAAACAAGCCAAAGTCAGACTGATCAAAAACCAAAGCATTAACAAGATCGAAAGATCATCTTTATCCATTCTGACTTCAAGTCCGGTTAATTTTATGAATGCAGGAAATAGGATGTATGACAATATGGCCGAAACAATCCAAGCACTGATGAAATAGATTAAAGATTCAATAAAGAATTCAAAAAAAATCGTAGTGTCTCTTGCGCCATTCAATTTACGTATCCCGATGTCTTTTAGTCGATCCATAAGTCTTGAACTAGCCAGGTTAAGGTAGTTAAGAAATGACGCTACTAAAATAATCAAGCCTATAGTTGCCATAATTATTACATAATTCACATTACCATGGTCAAAACCTGAAAAATCAGATTTGAAATAAACATCTGATAATGGATAAGCTGCTGATTCCAACTCAATTAGTCCATTTGCCCCATAATAGAATCCTGCACCACCTACATTTTTAAACTTGCGGTTGAAACCTAATAGATTGGCATTTTTTTCTAGGAGTAGGAAATCAAGTGGCATACGTCCCCATGACTTTTCAATAAAGTACGGGACAATAAATTCAAATTGAATGGAGGTATTGGAAGAAGGTGACCTAACAATTCCTACGATTTCCAGTTCCTGTTGATGTTCAAAAGTAAAGTCTATTGTCATACCAATCACTTCAATAGTTCCAAATAACTTACGGGCAAGATCTTCAGTAAGGAATATTGATTTTGATGAATTGGTCTGCCCATTTAAGGTACCCTTAATGAGGGTCAGATTGAACATTTCAAAAATGGATAGTGTTGAAGCTAATCCTTTTGCCCGAAACATATTTCCCCCCTTGGTCAATTTGCTATCTTCTAGTCTGACTAATGAGGTACTATTTTCAATTTCAGGAAAGGCCTGGTATGCAATTTCATTTGGTTTTGGAAAGGGAGAAATAGGCCTGTAGATAAGATCTTCCTTCGCTTTGCTTATAACTAGATATAATTGAGGTAATTTTCTATACTCATGATTAAACGTAAGTTCATGTTGAACCCATATTGATATTAGAAACATTACTGCCAGTCCTATAGCTAGTCCAAAGAGATTAGTTATCGATGAAATCTTACTTTTAATAAGATGTCTTAATGCCAATTTAATTTGAATAGACATATCACTAATGTAGTAACATATGATTTACAATTCAAGTTTACAAAATGATTGAACTATCCAAATGGCTGACTCATTAAGCATAATTAAATAGAAGGTACAATTTAATCTTAGCTCTATAAAGATTGTAAAATGCAAAGATATCTTACGTAAGATAAGATGGGAGTTACTCCTATTCCTTGAATAGGAAATTAAGTCAGGAACTAAATTTCGTTGGCATGATAATGATTTATGAAAATACAAAAATATCTATTTAGACTTCAATTATTGGAGAACCTAATTGAGCGCGGATCAACGGGATCACCAAATCAAATTGCTAAGAGATTGGGCATTTCACGAAGTATGCTTTATAAATATATTGACTATATAAAAGAAAAGAATGGGGAAATAACATACTCAAGAAAGTTAAATACATTTAAATACAAATAGTGAAATCGATTCTAATTATTCCATTCTCACTAAAGAGTCATGTAAATGCAATGCGAGAACTTGTACTCATTCTAAATAAGGATAATATCCAAGTTACATTTTGCTTACCAAGCACATTTAAAATGGAAGAGGACCTTATCAAATTCAACATAATTACGCTGGATGGTCTTCCTTTTGGACTAGGATTTGAAAGAGAGTTAGTAATAAGTGAAGGAAGTAGGAATAGCTATTTAGACAATTTAATAGCTCGAATTACGAGACGAATCATCATTGATCGCAAGACTAAGCTTAATACTATAGTATCAAATCTGAAGCCTGACTTAATTCTGATTGATTCATACATCTCATCTGATTTTATTCTTTTGAATGAATATTGTCGTGTCAACAGAGTTCGTGTAGCATTTATTCAGACTATGCCTAGTTTAAGAAGATGTAATCAAATTCCAATCACAAGTTCTCGCCAACCAGATAAATATCTGATAAATAAATGGGAGTGGTTAAAATATTATGTTAATATAATTATATATAAACTTACTTCGAAATTAGTTTATCTGGGTAATGATAACATAAGTCAAGTTCTGTCTGAGTTTAAAAGAGCATCAGTTAATCTTAAGTACTCAATCAAGTATGTTGATCGATTGCAAATAGTATATAATTCCATAAGAGAATTCATCTTAATTCAATCTGAATTCGATTTCAATGAGTATCCAGATCAAGATCAACGTTACTTAGGAATGAAGGTTGATCTTACACGTCAAGAGTCAGAAAAGCAAATTGAATTAATCGATCAGTTTATAAATAACCAAATCATCGGTAATAAAACAATTTACATATCATTTGGAAGTCTTAAGTCTAACAAGGATAGATTATTAACGAGTAATTTAATAGATGAGATTATTTGTATAGCTGAAAGAAGAAATGATCTTAACTTCATAGTTGCAGGATGCATGTACGTTAACGTTAGGCCATTACCAAACATCTTATTAATCGATCAAGCACCACAACTACATGTATTAAGAAAATCATCAATATTTATAAGTCATGGCGGGTTAAACTCAATAAAGGAAGCAATAATGTGTGGAGTACCTATTATCTCAATTCCTTTAACAAAAGGACTTGATCATAGTGGTAACTCTTCTCGTATTGTAAATTCTGGAGTAGGGCTGGTTCTAAATATTAAACGGACTAGTTTAAACCAATTAGAAATCATGATTGATTCATTGATTTCAAAACCCTATTTTAAAATGAATTTACTTAAGTTTTCAGAACGTGAAAGGGTTGTATACCAGCAAATTAATATCTTGAGTGAATTTAACAAACTGGACTATATTATTTAATGTTTAAAAAAATATTTTCCGTCCAATTTTAATAGACCGGACCTCATTTAATTTGAATTAACATCATACTGCAGATGATGGAGTAATTATTTAATTGCAAACTAAATTTTACATGAAAACAAAGTTAAAGAAAATGACTAGGGTCATTATGTTGGCCACTGGTATCGGTGTTCCAGCAATTCTGTCTACCCCAATTGATGTAAGCGCTACTGATTATGGAGGATTATGCTGTCAAAAGATTGCAACATCCTGTTCACACCCGAATGGGATGGTTTTTGCTGATGCACAATGGACTCCAGGAAAACAGTTTTGCCCATAACCTTAATTTCATCCGTAATCCATATCCTGGGTTACGGATGTATTTTTTACACAATTATGAAGTATGTTCTAATTTCATTAATGTGTCTCTTACTCATTATTTCATGTGGTCAAGAAGATAAGAGATTAGATGAATCATATCAAATAGTAACATTCTCGGAAAGCGATTTTGGTGAAGAAATTGACTTAATAAGTCGATCTATATCAATCGAGAATCTATCATTTCCCCGCAAATTATTAATTGTTGGCGACTGTCTTATTATTTCTGACTCAAATCCAAATTACCTTATTCAGCTAATTAATCCGAACGATGGTAGTTATCTTAAGAAGTTTGGGAAATATGGAGCAGAGCCAGGAAATATAAAGCACATTTGGGATTTACAACCTGGACTTGATTACAAAAGTTTTTGGGTATATAGTAATAGCGATAAACTTCTTTCTGAATTTAAAATAAAAACATTAGACTCACTTTCATCCAATCAATATAAACAGATTGATGATTTCTTTCTAGCGACTGACGTAGTATGGACAAGTGAGGCTACATTTCTTACCAAATTGGCAGATCATTCGGATAAGTTTGTTGAATTTACAACACAGGGAAAAATGAAATCCAAATATGGTACATGGAAGCATATGGGATATGATAGATACCCTAATAGTATCATTGCTAGCTTACACCAAGGCCAGCTAAAGAGTAATATTGAAAGGAGTAAATTTGCATTTTCTTGTATCCACAGGAATATCATCGAATGCCTTGATTGGAAGACAAAAAAAATTATTTCAATAAGGGGATCTAAAAACCTTGTAAACAAATTTAGAGTTGACCATTCTTTGGGCTATCCGATGTTTGAGCCGAGTAATGACTCAAGGTATCATTACATGGATACATTCCTTGGTCATGAATACATTTATGCCATATATTCAGGTAAGCAAATGTTATCTTCATCTTCAACAGGCGATTTTTGCAATGAGGTATTAATTTTCGATTATAATGGAAATCCAAAAATTAAGCTTAATTTGGATAAACCCATATTTTCATTTACAATAGACGAGGTCAATAAGAAACTATTTGGTATAGTGTATGGAATCAATTTTGAATTGATCGAGTTTGATTTGAAAACACTTAACATTTATGAACATTAATTGCAATAACTCTATTGTTTAACTGCGTTGAATTTAAAAGCACCCCATTTCTTTCTTGATTTGTTTTAAAGGAATACATCCGAGTTCCGAGGATGCCGCCTCCGAATGACCATCGGGAATAAGGAGCAAGATATTTTCGGATACGAAAATACATCTTGCTGATGCCATAAGTCAGGCATCGATGGTTACATTAATTTGTCGCGTCATTGGTTTAGACCTGTTTGACGTAATTTTGACGTCATTGGATAAATTGGAACTACTTTAACCTATTTCAACCAATTTGAATCAACTTTTTCGAGGGAGTATATTAACACCATTTAAGTTTAACTAAAGAGGTTGGTATAAAAGCCCAAAAGTCATGTATTGTTGAAATCTGGGCAATTTCCTGGCTTCCAAAACGAACCTCAAGTTGACCACATTTCAACATTGATATTATTGTAATAATGAAAATGAATTCTTCTTTTGAATTGTCCTAAAATGGGGATGCTTACACATGCCTATTGGACATCTAGCTCACGAATCAATCCTTCTTACTTTGTGGTCGCCCAATAAATGCTGGTAGTGCTTAATTTGAGTTACACATTAAATCGCTTCATGCTTATTATCGGATGAATAAAATAGAAACATTCTTGCTCTCTTCGTCTGTAAGACTATAGAATAAACACAGCTCAAAATAAGATCAAAATTTTCAATATCGATGTAATGTAAGGAGTATAGGCTCTTGCAAATTGCCTCAATGATCAGGATCAAACTTATTCTTGTCAAACTTTAAATTAAAAACAAAAGACTTATAACGTATCCAAGAAAAAGTTACACCGTCCTTCACGCCAGCAATATACGTTGGCATTAGGTGACCATCAAAAAGTTTATAGTCTGAGATAATCCAATAGATATTGTATTCAGGGTCATAGATAGCATCTAACAGATTGGATTCAATATCAAACAATAAGACATGGGTATTTTCAGATGTTTTGATTTCAATTTCGTGGCTTTGCACCGACTTTCCTGGTGCACCTACCCCTGAAAATCGGGCCATTTATAAGTAGACAAATGTATAACTTTA
>ERZ1066115.417-NODE-417-length-11366-cov-10.683494_pt1 | contig 11366 bp, 15 predicted proteins | sample MGYA00382762_ERZ1066115 | MGnify/ENA primary metagenome ERZ1066115 (study PRJEB33369, sample SAMEA5778345) | biofilm metagenome | biome: Industrial cooling water; feature: Water cooling tower basin; material: Biofilm | place: United Arab Emirates | collected... | reverse complement strand
TTGGCTGCGCTGGCGCGCCCGGAGGGACTCGAACCCCCGACCTGCTGCTTAGAAGTGCGCGGGCCACAATGAACCTGCTGCTTAACGAATCTTAATAAATATTGTTTTAATTGAATATTTTGACTGAAAGACCTTAACGGGCTAGCATTGAAATTAACCGAGTTTGCTAGCCCACGCTAGCCCGGTGCTAGCCCGCCACAGGATTCAGTCATGACAGCCCAATCCAACCGCTTCAAATTCACCAAGACACAAATCGCTGCTTTGCCATCTCCTGAAAAGGGCCGGGCAACCTTCTACGACGAAAAAGTCCCCAAACTTGCCGTCCGAGTTACGCCGACCGGGACCAAAACGTTCTATGTCGTGAAGCGGGCTGGAAGTGAAATGGTTTGGCTAAAACTGGGAACGTTTCCCGATATGACCGTCGAGCGTGCCCGAGAGGATGCAGAGAAAGCACTCGGAGAATTCACGACCGACAACAACCCCGCAGCAATCCGCCGTGCCCTGAAAGAGGAATTGACCGTCAGTGAGTTCTTCGAGAAAGAGTACGGACCACGGCATGCCAAGAACCTGGCGAGCTGGCGCACCGTCGACCAGCAGTTCCGTGACTACATCAAACCTGTGCTAGGGGCGAAAAAGCTATCCGCTGTCGAACGGCAGCAAGTTGCCCGCATCCTGTCTGATTTGGACAAAAAAGGCTTGGCCGGCAGCAGCGTGAACAAGGTTCGCAACTTAGCTTCTGGAATGTATCGGCTAGCTATCGAGTGGGGATTTACAGACAGCAACCCTGTAACTGGAATTCGAGGTCGTAAGGGCGTAAAGCGGGATAGATTCATTCAGGCGGTGGAACTGCCGCGATTCTTCGCTGCCGTTGCTGCCGAGGAAAACCCTGATATTCGCGACTACATTTTGCTGTCTCTGCTTGCTGGCGCTCGCCGGAGTAACGTCTGCGAAATGCGATGGGAAGAACTGAGTCTTGACGAGGGGATTTGGCGTATTCCAAAGACCAAAAATGACGAGCCGCAAAATGTTACTTTGGCTCCGGAAGCTGTTGAAATTCTCAGATCACGGGAAGGAAATAAATCGGAATGGGTTTTCCCCGGAACTGGAAAAACAGGGCATCTAGTCGAGCCCAAATCTGGCTGGAAGCGCGTACTGGATCGCGATGAAATAACACAGCTCCAGGCGCGTATTCGAGCCGCTGGTGGTTCGTTTGATTGGCCAGCCCCACTTTCCAAGCCTGCCGGACACAGAGGCCGAATTTATGAGCGTGTCGAAACCTCTCTAGAGCGAGCGAGAATAATTGCCGAGAAAATAAAAGTTGACACGGTGGGAGTACGTCTTCCCGATCTGAGGCTTCATGATCTGCGCCGGACGTTGGGTAGCTGGCAGGCCAAGACAGGGGCTTCCTTGGTGATCATCGGAAAATCGCTGAACCACAAGTCACCGTCCACGACGGCAATCTACGCCAGATTGGACCTTGATCCGGTGCGCGATGCTGTAAATACAGCCACGTCTGCAATGCTGGAGGCCGGTGGCTTTAAGGGCTCCACCCCCGCCAAGGATGTCGCCTAAATGGCAGGAAAGCGTCCCCAAAAACCACGTGGTGCTGAAGAGAAGTTGGCTCAGACGATGGCGGCCAGAGAGGCTAGAGAAAGCCAGCGCGGTTTTACTTTCGCATGGCTCGAGGGGCTTTTTGTATCCGGAATGAAACAGCAGCAATGGGTGACTCGTGCTGAAGCGGCTCGTTGGCTCACAAAGGAAAGTGAGTCATCTGCGCAGATAGGGGGCGGGGTCGCGCTGTGTGCCTGGAGCGACGTCTCGCGTGGCTACAGCCGTGATCTATTTGACAAATTGCGCGCTTGGGAAATAAAGCACCGCTTGACCTACCGTCCAAGGGGCGTGCCGTGCCCACTGGCTGATCCAGATGCTGATGCGTCAGTTTTTCCTGCCCCCTAAAACATAACTGCACAGACGGCTTCGTTGGCTTTACGGAAAATTCGCATCCATACCGCATCGCAGCGGGATTTAATGGATGCAAACCATGAGTCTTCAAAATACCGTTGAACGTAGCCGCGAACTCCTTGACGACAAGGCTGCTGCGGCCGTCCTCGACGTTACTCCCGGGACCCTCAGCGTCTGGCGATCAACAGGACGTTACGGCCTTCCCTTTTTGAAAATAGGGCGCAAAGTTCGCTACCGCCGATCCGACCTGGACGCTTGGCTTGATCGCCGGACTCGTGAAAGTGGAGCTACGGTATGACCCCCCCGCTTTGCAGTGCAGGGGCTTGCCTCGGCGAACTGGACTTCACCACTTTCACAGTTGAAGAAATCGCTGATTTCTTGGTGGCGCATCAGGATGAGTTGGATACGGAAGGCGCAACCGTAATGGATGTCTTGGAGCAAGTCAGATTAGGCCGGGCCGCTCTGGAAGTTCGTCCGTGGGGCTTTGCCTTGATACAACTCGCTGTTGCTACAGGAACGGACGAGCGCATTCCGCACTTGTGGGTCTTGTACGTTGCAGCGGGGCAGCGAAGTAAGGGCCGAGGAACTATGTTCATGCGAGAACTGCTGCGGAAGTATTCCGGCTATTTCCACATGACATTGAACTGCGGCGGCCCCCGTCGACGTAAGTTCTTCGGCCGGTTTGGGTTTCGGGTGGAGAACAAGACCGGGGAAATGCGCCGGATGACAACGAACCCGACGCCTTGGCAATAGTTGCGGTGGTCTTTCTTTGGTCGTGATGACCAACATACCCCCATGAACCACCACAAGAGGTAATCATGGCAAATCAAATCCAGATCATCAGGCGCGCAAAAGCCGCCCCCATGCTCGGGGTATCAATTAACACCCTGGATCGAATGGTGAAGGACGGGCGGCTGCCTGAACCTCTGCGCTTTGGTCCACGTATCGTTGGCTGGCGTGAACAGACTTTGCTCGATCTGCTGAAGATGCGGGAGGTCCAATCATGCAAGGCATGAAAAAGCGAGGTGGTCGAGACCTCGCTTTTTGTCAATCTGTGCTAGGCAGCACACACTTGGAGCAACTCCAAATGCACGATCATCAATCTATCAGCACGCCGCACGACGTGCAACTCATTTCTGGGCAAGCAGCGCTTACCGACGCTCGCCGACTGGTGGCTTACTCGCTTGCCAGCCTCAGCGACAAAGAGCGGCAGCGTGCAGTTGGCAATCTTTTCCCAATCGACGACACCGACATTGTAGAGTGCGCCCGCCAGCGTATTGCTGCAGAAATGTGTGATCGATTCCGCTTTGGCGTACTGGTTGATTCAATCTGCTGGCTGTGGCGTTGGCAATTGGTTGGTTTCAACTATTTCGATCCAGCGCCGGGAACCGATATTGACTTGGAACGCGGCTCTCACCTTGAGTGGTTGCGCCCCGGTGACGACGATAATGTGGTTCGCCTCGTTGTCGGCGATGAACCTCAGCTTCTCGTTTCGGAAGATTCTGGCAACGTTTGGACTGAAATCAGTATCGGGCTGCTCGGGGATACTCTAGGCGACTGGCTGGCCGCGCGGGGGGCAGCATGACCACCGCTACCATAAGCGTCCCGGCCAGCCTCGAGAAAATCGAGAAAATCCAGTCGGCTCTGAGTTTCGTTCTGCCGCAAGACCGTGACGTCTGGGTGAAGATGGCGTTTGCCATTCGCTCAGAACTTGGAGAAGACGGGTTCTGGGTCTGGGATGACTGGAGCCAATCTGCATCAAACTACAACGCAGCTTCCGCCAAGTCCGTCTGGAAGTCAGCAAAGCCGGGCAAGGTCGGCATCGGTTCCCTTTTTTACGACGCAAAGCAGGCCGGATGGACCTGGGACCGCCCAGAGCGCAAGCTGTCTGCAGCCGACATTGCTGCGATCCGCGAGGCATCGCGACTGAAGGCAGAAGCTGCTGCCGCTGAAAAAGCGGCGGATCAGGCCAAGGCTGCAGAACTGGCCGCCGCCATTTGGAACAGTGCAGAGCCGGCAACTGCGCATCCCTACCTGATCCGCAAGCGCGTTTCCGCGCATGGTCTGCGCGTAGGCGTCTGGGATGTCATCAATCAGGAGACCGGCGAGGTCCGGCGAGTCTCCAGCAATGCGCTGCTGGTGCCGATCAAGGACCGCACCGGGCGCGTTCACAGCATGCAGGCGATCATGCCAAACGGCAGCAAGCTGTACCTAGCCGGCGGCGCCAAGGCGGGTAATTTCTACGCAATCGGCAAGCCGCAGGAGTTGAACGGGCGCAAGGTTTGGGTGCTGGCCGAGGGGTTCGCGACGGCCGCTTCGATCCATGAAGCGACCGGCCATGCCGCTCTGGTCTGCTTCGACGCCGGCAACCTGCTGCCGGTGGCTGCCGCCATCCGTGAGCGCCAACCCGAAGCCATCATCTTGCTGGCAGCCGACGATGACCGATTCACCGTCAAAAAGGACGGCTCGCCCTACAATCCTGGTGTCGACGCGGCTACCAAGGCGGCGCAGGAGGTCGGCGGGCTTCTGGCCATACCGCAGTTCGCCAGCCTGGACGGGGAACCGAGCGACTGGAACGATTTGGCATGCCGAGAAGGTGCCGACGTGGTTGCTGCGCAGATTGCCGCTGTGCTGGCCGGCCCCCCTGTCCAAGCCGAGGCGGAGCCCGCTGATGAACTGGTGGGCTCGGTCGACGCACCGGAGGCAGACGCAACCGGCGCCCAGACGCAAGTGACTGATGGAAACGCCATAGCCTTCCGGCCGCCATCCCTGATCGCCGCCGATGTGCGAGACGGCACGGAATGCACCCGCCCCCTCTCCGAGACAGGTAACGCGCTCCGCCTGCTGGACATGCACGGGGAGCGCCTTCGCTTTGTCCCCGAGGCGAAGGCCTGGCTGGTCTGGCGCCACGGTGCTTGGCAATGGGATATTGATGGTGCGGCCGTTCGAGCAACTGCCGCCGATCTACCGAACCGGATTTACAACGAGGGGGCGGCGTTCGATTTCATGGAAGCCGAGCACTTTGCCAAGTGGGCTCGGAAGAGCCAAACCGCGAAGGTGGTAGATGCTGCGGTGCGCCTGCTTTCAGATCGAGGTGAAGTCCGGCTTCCGCTGGCTGTGGTCGACAGCGATCCGATGCTCGCCGGCCTCAACAACGCTCGAGAAGTGATCGACCTGACGACCGGCAAGGTCCGGCCGGCCGAGCCTTCCGACCTGGTGACCAAGAGCCTACGGGTCTCTGGGATCGGCGAAACTGCCAAGGCCTCGCGCTGGCTTCAGTTCCTCGACCAAGTTTTCGGCGGTGACGAGGCGCTGATTGACTGGCTGCACCGCTGGTGTGGATACCTTCTTTCTGGGAGCACGCGGGAGCAAATCATGCTCTTTTGCTTCGGGCACGGAGCCAACGGGAAGAGCATCTTCGCGGAAACCTTGCGTCACGTGCTTGGTGACTATGGGCGAAGCGTGCCGGTTGAATCGCTGTGCGAGTCCAAGCGCCAAGCCGGGGGCGCCACCCCTGACCTTGCCGACCTGATCGGCTGCCGCCTCGCCATGAGTTCGGAAACCGAGGACGGGCAGGCGCTTGCCGAGTCTCTGGTGAAATCGCTGGTTGCCGGCGACACGATCAGCGCCAGGCCGCTGTACGGCCGCCCTGTGCAGTTCGCACCGGCATTCAAGCTGCTGATGCTCGGCAACCATCGGCCGGTGATCCGAGGCACCGATAACGGCATTTGGCGCCGCATCCGCCTGGTGCCATTCAGCCGAACCTTTGGACCGGATGAGCGAGACCCGGCCCTGCTAGACAAACTCAAGGCAGAAGCGGAGCACATTGCTGCCTGGATGCTGGACGGCTGCATTGAGTGGCAGCGCCGAGGGCTCGCGGATGTACCAAGTGTTGTCGCTGCTCAAACGAAGGATTACCGCGAAGAACAGGATCTGGTCGGGCAGTGGCTGGCTGAACGCGTCGACTCAGGCGCTACGGCCGCAGGGTGCAAGTGCCCCAGCAAATTGCTCTACGGGGACTACTGCGAGTGGGCCGAAGCAAATGGCTTGCGCCCGTGCTCAGCCATTGCACTCGGACGACGACTGCGCGAGCGAGGCTTTGTCAGCGAACGGAAGGCCAGCGGTCCAGAATTCCAAGGGATCGCGCTCAAACCGAAGCATTGAAGGCGAATCTCCAGTCAGGCCGGGTCTTCCGGCCTTTTTATTGAGCAAAGAATGATCCTTATGATCCTTTTTTGCTGTTTTGGAAAAGTCCCCTAGAAAGCAAGACAGGGAAAGTTTTATGAAAAGGGGGGAAAAGGATCATTTCGATCATTCAGGCCAGTCAGCCCTTTGTCACGCTCGTCACCGCCCAGCCTGCCATCGGCCTGCCGGCTGTCACTGACCTGGAGCGCGTGACGATAGTCTTGTCACCATGATGGAAGACAGTCCCCAAACCAATCAGCCCGACCAGTCTGCGATCCGCGATGCGGCACGGCATCTGTACGAAACCACGCCAGCGACCTTCGATCAGGTCGGCGAAGATGTCGGCGTCTCCGGGCGCACCGTGAAGAGATGGTCTGCGGCAGATGGCGGTTGGTCGAAGTTGAGCGGGCCTGAAATCACTGCCCGAGCACAAGCGGTCGCCGACACTATCCAAACTGCCGTCACCGATCTGGGACCGCAGGCCGGCGAGGAAGAGCGCCAGGAGGTTGTTGCCCAACTCCGAACCAATGCAGCAGTCGATCAGCGGGCTGCAATCCTGGCGCGACATCGTTCCGAGTGGGGCATTGTGCGTGGCCTGGTGGCAGAGGCTGTACGTGGTAGAGACGCAGCGAGGGCGAAGATGGCCGTCGACGTCGGTCGTGCGCTTGACCTGGCGCAACGTGGCGAGGCTCGCGCCTGGGGCTTGGATTCCGGCGAGACTCCGGGGGCGGGTGGCGTGACCGTGATTATCGAGCGCGGGTAGCCGGTCAGACGCTACACTGCCAGGACGGCCAATTATCTGGAGAGCATCATGGCGAGATCCGTTTTCGTAACCCGGCGCAAAGACATAATGGGCTCGGTGCAACTCCGCTATCTGGCGAAGCACCTATATGATCCCGAACGCTGGCCGATGAACGAGCCTGTCAATTACAGAGCAGTCGAACTCGCTACGCAGATGATGGCAGCAGCCGCAGCACATGATCCAGAACTTGGTCCTCTAGTCCAAGGGATGATTCTCGCCGGCCTATAGCGCCTGTGCCCCGCCCCCAACACCCAGCCCGCCGAGCGCGGGCTTTTTGTTGTCCGCAAGGGTATGCCTGTGCGGACGCTGCAAAGGTTAATCAAAAATATGTCCGTATGGGTTGTTAATCATTTTTGGACATGGTTTAATTCGGACATGACCTTTACGGACAGTCCGCCATGACCAAAAAACCAAAGACAATTCTCTACGCCAGGGTTTCGACAACCGAGCAGACCATTGAGCATCAGCGCACCCAAGCGGAAAAGGCCGGGTTCGTCTTCACCCACATAATCGCTGACGATGGTGTTTCTGGGGTAAGGACGCGACTCGCTGATCGTCCTGAAGGAAAGCGTCTATTTGACCTTCTGGGTGCCGGCGACACGCTCGTGGTGCGCTGGGTTGATCGTCTCGGTCGCAACTACGCGGATGTAACCGAGGCAATTCGCCATTTCATGAATGAGGGCGTGGTAATCCGCACCGTCATCAACGGCCTGATCTTCGACGGATCAACAACTGACCCGATACAGCAAGCCGTGCGCGACGCGATGATCGCCTTCATGGCGGCGACCGCGCAGGCACAGGCAGAGGCGACGAAAGAGGCCCAGCGAGCTGGAATAGATCATGCCAAGGGCGATGACGAACGAGACGCGTATCGTGGTCGCAAGCCGTCCTTCAATCAAGCCCAGTTCGAGCAAGTGCAGGTGATGCTATCGCAAGGCGCGGGCGTGTCCGCTATTGCCGCCGACGTTGGCGTCAGCCGGCAGACGGTTTATCGCATTCGCGATGATGCAGCGGCCGCTGCTGCCATGCTGGAGCGCTGGGAGCAGAAGAAGCCTGAGCCGGTCGCCGCCTGACCTAGTGAAGGCCTCAGCGCCTACGGCGACCGCCATCCTGGAAGCGCATCATCGCGCTCCACACGTCCATGTAGGCGTCGTGCCTGTCGCGGTCCTTCACCGTCCCTTTGAAATTCGGATAGGTCACTGCCCGCACCTGATCGGCCATGGCCTGGGCAACCTGTTCGCGGTCGACGCGGGCACGATAGCGGTAGTCCGTGCCGCCCCCCTCGATCACTTCGGCGTCGGGAAACACCGCCTCAATGTCGCCGGCCTTCCTGGCGCGCACTAGAAGCGTGGAGCCGGTCAGGTCGCCCTTGTCGACGATCGACAGGAAACTGCCGCTCAAAAAGGCCCACATACCCACTCCCCTCGATATTAGAGACCAAGCCAGCACCGCGCTGGCATGCTCGTGTTCGTCACATCAAAGCCGCGTTCCCCATAGTCGAAGGAGCGCCCCCGCGTGTCGCTGGCTACGAGGTTCATGTCATGACCAACGTGCAAGCGCACCTTGGAATGCAGCCTATAGAAGCCGGTAGGCGTCAGGTGCCGCGTTACTAGGTCAATCAGGCACTCAGGGTGCATTTGCAAATCAGTCGGCCACGTTCCGTGGACGGCGAAGAAGCCATCAATCGCCTGTAGCGTGCGAACTAGGTTGCCGCCTTCCTGCAGCACTTCGCCGGAAGAGTCCTTTGCGGTGGCCAAGGCTAACTGCAAAGCGCTCAGTACCGGCTTGTCTGCGGCACCGTTGAGCAGGCCAGGCAATGCATCAAGCGGCGCCAGCGTGCAGGCCTGCGATTCCCAGCCCATCAGGGACGGCGTACCGCCTGTGCGTTCGCCGATGTAGTACCGTGTCAGTGTGGTCGTGCGCAGGAAATCGCCGAGCAGGCCGACGATGCGCACCTTCAAACCGGATTCTTCCCATGCTTCGCGCGCAGCCGTCGCCTGCAGACTCATACCGGCTTCAACACGGCCCTTGGCAAAGGTGCAGTTGTAGCCGGCAAAGGCATTCGATGGGTGCACCGTCCACACTCGGCCATCAGTCTCGAGAACTATCACCCCGGCGGACGCCTTTTTGCCAACGGGGACTTGCATTGCCGCCTCAACGAGGTCCGGCATTAGCCCCTGGTAGCTGTTCCATTCAGCCGTGGTTCTCGGGTAATCGCCCCAAGGCATGAACGGGATGCCGTTCAGTTCTGCAGGCATTGAACCACCTGCCGCAACCGTGGCAACAGCCTTTGGGTCGTGCCAGTTCTCAAGCGGTGTTGGCGCCGTCGGCTTTTGGATGACGACCTGCTCACCGGCGTCGTTTGGTCGTGGGTGGATGGTGGCGCTCAATTTACCCCCTATTTTTACCCTGTTTTTTTAGTCGTGATGAAAGACTTCATTCACGCCGCGCCACTTGCGCGACGACATCATCATAGCCCTTTTGGAGCAAAAACAATGAGCCCAACCAACACCATTGATCAACTGAACGAACAACTCACCGCCGCAAATGCAGCATTGGACCAGGCGCTGGCTTCTGGCTCTGATACGACGGCAGTCCGTTACACGATCGGGCAGCTTGAGGCCGAAATCGCCGCCGCCGTTCGCCGCCAGCGCGAAGAGCAGGCCGAAGCCGAGCGCGCCGAGCAAGCTGCAGTAGAGGCCGCCGCTGCCGAACTTGCCGCCCAGACGCACAGTGCAACGGTTGCCGCAGTCGATGTGCCTGGCCTTGCCGATCTGGTCGGCGAACTGAACGAGGTGCAGGAGGATCGGGAGATTGCCTGGGCTGCGCGTGAGGTCGCCCGTTGCCGCGCCGCCTTGGAGCGTGCCGAAGCTAATTACCGCCCGCATGCCGAGAAAGCCGCAAACCTTGGCGCCCGCCTCGCTGAGAAGCGCGCCGCTTCCGACGCCATCCGCGCCCGCCGCGTCGCTGGTGATGAACGCGATGGCGACGGTGCCGATCTGACCGTTCTGCAGGACGACATTCAGGCGCTGACTGAACTGCACAACGCTGCGCTGTCTGCTGCCGCCGCTCAGGATGGCCGTCCGGCGGCTCGTGCTGCCGTGACTCAGGCTGAATCGCTGCTTGAGGGCTGCCGCAAGCGCCTCGCCTTTGATGCTGCACGCGCCCGCCTTGTTGAAGCCGAGCGCGTCTATCTCGTCGCCTGGAACATCATGGCTGAGAGCGGTCGCGCGATCGGCAAGCACAGCCCATGGAGCGAGTGCCCGGCGTCGAATGAGATGCGCCGTGCGGTGACTGGCTCCTTGGTCGGCATGCGTGGTCTGTGAGGATGGACGCCATGCCGAAGACCACTCAACGCGACCCGCAAGGCCGCTTCCCTGCAGGCAAGACTGGGAACCCTGCCGGCCGGCCTCGCGGAGCAACCCCGGCCAAGACGCTGCAGAAGCTACTTGCCGCCGATGGCACCCAACTAATCGACCGTGCGTTTGCTCGTGCGCGGGACTCTGACGTGCTTCTGGCCGCCGTCGTCAACCTGATTGCTGCCGCCGAGGTGGCGACCGCTCTGGCTGACGCGATGACCAAGGCTCAAACCGATTAACTATGGCTCTGCCCGCACCTCTCCTGGCGGGCACTTTTCCCGGCGGGTAGATTCCTGCCTGCCGGGTCTTTTTTGAAGGCACAAAAAATGAGCGACCACCTTTTCAAAGCACACTGCAAGGCCCTGGAAGAGGGCGAATTCGCGGGCGTTTTCCGGCTGATGCGCAAGGCGCTGGGGCCGAGGCCGCGCCGCCTCGTCCTGGCCAAGTCGTTGCTGACCAAGGCCGCGAAGCAGAAGACGACTAAGCCGGCCAAGCCCACCCCCAAGCCAATTATCGTTCGCAAACCTCAGTTGAGCGACCGTGAGTTGGCGATATTTCTCGGGGATGCGACTGTGCGCGGCCTACTCAGTGGCAGCTTGGCACTTCAGGCCCAGAAGGACGTCGACGCCGGACGCAAGATGCCGACTGAAGCGCGGGCAATTCTGCTCGCTGCCTATGGCGGCAAGTCTGGCAAGTGAAGACAGGGCGCCAACAGTTGGCGCCCTCCTGTTTCAGCAGCAGCCAGCAGAGCACCGGACGTGGATTCCATCCGACCTCTTGTACCCGTGCAGCATTCCCTGCCTGCAACTGGCGCAGCCGAATTCAAGTTGATGCCAGTCGATACCAAGCCCTTCGCCCTCACCTGAAAGGGTGAGCCATTCGACCGCCTCGTCGGGCGTCATGAGCAGAGTCGGCATCGTGACTGCCGCCGGTTGTTCCCCCTGGTGCAGTTGTTCGACGCCGACATATTCAACCCTGCCGTCAATTTCCAGTTCGATCAGGAGACGGTCGGCCTCGTCGCGGTACTCGAAGGCCTGACGCTCGGCGCTCCAGTATGT
>ERZ1066115.416-NODE-416-length-11368-cov-17.916821_pt1 | contig 11368 bp, 9 predicted proteins | sample MGYA00382762_ERZ1066115 | MGnify/ENA primary metagenome ERZ1066115 (study PRJEB33369, sample SAMEA5778345) | biofilm metagenome | biome: Industrial cooling water; feature: Water cooling tower basin; material: Biofilm | place: United Arab Emirates | collected... | reverse complement strand
CAAGGGCGGCGAGCACCTGGTGTTGATCGGCGCCTTCGCCAACGAAGGTAATGTCAAGGTTCTCAAGAGCAAGCTTGGCGAACTCAACATCAAGACCTATACCGAGCCGCTCGACACGCCACAGGGCCGCAAGATTCGCCTGCGCGCCGGGCCTTTCCCGAACCGCGACGCGGCCGAAAAGGCACTGGAAAAGATGCGCCGGATCGGTGTTTCCGGTGTGGTTGCGCCCCGCTGATGACGATTTTCGACTACATCGTTCTCGCGATTGTCGGCTTTTCGCTGCTCTTCGGGCTATGGCGCGGCGTCGTCGGTGAAGTGATTGCGCTGCTGGCCTGGGCGCTGGCGGTCTTTGCGGCTGTCGAATTCGGTGCCTTTGTCGGTGCCCATGCCTTTGACGGCATGGCCGACCCGGCGATGCGGACGCTGGCCGGTTGTGTGCTGATTTTCGTCGGCGTTCTGGTGGCTATGGCGCTGGTGCGGATGGCGGTACGGAGCATGGTCAAGGCGCTCGGTCTGTCGGTTTCGGACCGTCTGCTCGGGATGGTGTTCGGCATTGCGCGCGGTTTGCTGGTGGCGCTGGTGCTGGTCGCGCTGGGTGGCATGACCTCGGCGCCGCAACAAAGCTGGTGGCGGCAGGCGACCCTGTCGCCGGCGCTGGAAATTGCGGTATTGGCCTTGCGGCCCTGGTTGCCGGATGATCTGGCAAAGCGGATCAAATTTGGTTAAACGGAAGGTTGACCGTGGATGTGGGCCGGTTTTAGCCGGTCCCCGACGCAGCAACCCTCTTACTCGATTTAAATACTAGGCAGGAAAAGATTATGTGCGGGATTCTCGGTGTCATGGCAAACACGCCGGTCAACCAGTTGCTTTACGATGGCCTGATGGTGCTGCAGCACCGTGGCCAGGACGCGGCGGGCATCGCCACGGTCGAAGGCAACACCTTTCACCTGCATAAGGGGCCGGGGCTGGTGCGCGACGTCTTCCGCACCCGCAACATGCGGGCGCTGCCGGGTAACTGGGGGATCGGGCACGTTCGCTACCCGACTGCCGGTTCGGCCTACAATTTTGCCGAGGCCCAGCCCTTCTACGTCAATTCGCCCTTCGGCATCGTCCTCGGGCATAACGGCAACCTGACCAATGCCGAGCAGCTCAAGGAAGAGATGTTCCGCATGGACCGCCGGCACATCAACACCAATTCCGATTCCGAAGTCCTGCTCAACGTGCTCGCGCACGAACTGCAGGCGGCTTCGTCGGGCTACGAGCTCGATATCGACGCCATCTTCCAGGCGGTGGCCGGGGTCCATCGCCGTTGCCGTGGCGCCTATGCCGTGGTTGCGCTGATCGCCGGTTATGGCCTGCTTGCCTTCCGCGACCCGCACGGCATCCGGCCGCTGGTCTATGGCGAGAACCAGACCGCCGACGGCACCGAATACCTGGTTTCCTCCGAGTCGGTGGCGCTCGATACGCTGGGCTTCAAGGTGGTGCGCGACCTCGAACCCGGTGAAGCGATCTTCATCGACCTCAACCAGCAGTTGCACAGCCGCCAGTGCGCGCAGCAGCCGCTGTATGCGCCGTGTATTTTCGAATACGTCTATCTGGCGCGGCCGGACACCGTGATCGACGGCGTCTCGGTCTACGAGGCCCGCCTCAAGATGGGCGAGGCGCTGGCCGAGAAGGTCAAGACCATGATCCCGGTCGAGGAAATCGACGTGGTGATCCCGATTCCCGACTCCAGCCGGCCGTCGGCGATGCAGTTGGCGCAGGTGCTGAACATTCCTTTCCGCGAAGGTTTCGTCAAGAACCGCTACGTCGGTCGCACCTTCATCATGCCGGGGCAGGCAATGCGCAAGAAGTCGGTGCGCCAGAAGCTCAACACCGTTGGCCAGGAGTTCAAGGGCAAGCGCGTGCTGCTGGTCGACGACTCCATCGTGCGCGGTACGACCAGCCGCGAAATCGTCGATATGGCCCGGGCTGCCGGCGCGGTCAAGGTCTATTTCGCGTCGGCCTCGCCTCCGGTGCGCTTCCCCAATGTTTACGGCATCGACATGCCGACTCGTGCCGAACTGATTGCGACCGGCCGCACCGATGCGCAGATCGCCGCCGAAATCGGCGCCGATGCGCTGGTCTACCAGGACCTTGAAGCGATGAAGCAGTCGATCACCGCGCTCCGCGCTGACCTGACCGTATTCGATGCCGCCTGTTTTGACGGCTGCTATGTCACCGGCGATATCGACGAGTACTACCTCGATGCGGTCGAAGGCAAGCGCGGCGGCAAGGCCGGCAAAAACGACGACGACGGCGATGGCAAGGCCTCGCAGCAGCTGGCCTTGCAGGTTGCGGCGGACGGGCAGGACTGATGGCTGGCGCGCTCGAAAAATTCGGCGCCGAGGGTGCCGCTTACCAGCCGGAAACCCTGGCGGTTCGTGCCGGGCAGGAGCGCAGCCAGTTCGGCGAGCACGCCGAGGCGCTTTACCTGACCTCCAGCTTCGTGTTCAAGAGCGCGGCCGAAGCGGCCCGCCGTTTTTCCGGTGAGGAAACAGGCAACGTTTACGCCCGCTTCTCGAATCCGACCGTCAGCATGTTCGAGGAACGCCTCGCCGCTCTCGAAGGCGCCGAGGCTTGCGTCGCCACCGCCAGCGGCATGGCCGCGATCATGGCCACCGTGCTCGCCCATCTCAAGCAGGGCGATCACATCGTCGCTTCGAACAGCCTGTTCGGTGCCACCGTGCAGCTGTTCTCGAACATCCTGGCGCGTACCGGCATCACTACCACCTTCGTCGCGCAGACCGATCCGGCGGCGTGGGCAGCAGCGATCCGGCCCGAGACCAAGCTGTTCTTCCTCGAAACCCCGTCCAATCCGCTGACCGAAATTGCCGATATTCAGGCGTTGACCGTGATTGCCAAGGCGCGCGGCATTCTGGTCGCGGTCGATAACTGTTTCTGCACCCCGATCCTGCAGAAGCCGCTCGAACTCGGTGCCGACCTGGTCATCCATTCGGCAACCAAGTACCTCGACGGCCAGGGCCGTGTCCTCGGCGGTGCCGTCTGCGGCGCCAAGAAGCTGACCGACGAGGTCTTTAAGTACCTGCGCACCGCCGGTCCGACGCTGTCGGCGTTCAACGCTTGGGTCCTGCTCAAGGGCCTGGAAACCTTGAAGCTGCGGGTCGAGGCGCAGGCCGCCAACGCCGCGCAACTGGCCGCCTGGCTGGAAGCGCATCCCAAGGTCGAACGGGTTTACTACCCCGGCCTGCCTTCGCATCCGCAATACGAGCTGGCGCAGCGCCAGCAGAAGAGCGGCGGTGCGATTGTTTCCTTCGTCGTCAAGGGCGGCCGCGAACAGGCGTGGACGGTGGTCGACCACTGTCAGTTGCTGTCGATCACCGCTAACCTCGGCGATACCAAGACCACCATCACCCATCCGGCCTCGACCACCCACGGCCGCATCACCCCGGAAGCCCGCGCGGCTGCCGGCATCGGCGAGGGCCTGCTGCGCATCGCCGTGGGCCTGGAGTCGGTGCTCGATCTGCAAGCCGACCTCGAACGCGGGCTGGCGCAGATTTGATTTTTTTACCGGGAAGCGCAGAACGGACGATCCACGCCGTTCTGCGCCCGGCTCATCGCTTTTGTCCTTGAGCCACGGTGTTCAATTTTTTCAGGAATTCCATGAAATTTACCGACCTCGGCCTTAATGCCGAAATCCAGCGTGCCGTTGCCGAACAAGGCTATGACACGCCGACGCCGATCCAGCAGCAGGCGATTCCCGCCGTGCTCGCCGGCCACGACCTGATGGCGACGGCGCAGACCGGCACCGGCAAGACCGCCGGGTTTACGCTGCCCATCCTGCAGCGACTCACCGCCGGCGCCAACGACCGCCTGAGCCGGGTCGCGCGGACGCCGCGCGTGCTGGTGCTGACACCGACCCGCGAACTGGCGATCCAGGTCGAGGAGAGCGTGCGCACCTATGGCAAGCACTTGCCGATCAATTCGCTGGCGGTCTTTGGCGGCGTCGGCATCAATCCGCAGATCGGCCATTTGCGCCGGGGCGTCGATATCCTGGTGGCGACGCCGGGGCGCCTGCTCGACCACGTGCAGCAATCCACGGTCAACCTGTCGGCGATCGAGATTTTCGTCCTCGACGAGGCCGACCGCATGCTCGACATGGGCTTCATCCGCGATATCCGCAAGATCATCGCGCTGCTGCCCAAGGAACGGCAGAACCTGCTCTTCTCGGCGACCTTCTCGCCGGAAATTCGCGAACTGGCGACCGGCCTGCTGCACCAGCCGGTCAGCGTCGATGTCGCGCCGCGCAATACGGCGGCCGAAACCGTCAAGCAGACGGTGATCGAGACCAATCGCGAGCAGAAGAAGGATTTGCTCGAGCATTTGTTTAACGAGCGCAGCCTGCACCAGGTGCTGGTCTTTGCCCGCACCAAGCACGGTGCCGACGCACTGGCGCGCAAGCTGGACAAGGCCGGGATCAAGGCCGGCGCAATCCACGGCGACAAGTCGCAGGGGGCGCGCACCCGCGTGCTCGGCGAATTCAAGGAAGGCAAGCTGGCGGCGCTGGTGGCGACCGACATCGCCGCCCGTGGCATCGACATCGACGGCTTGCCCTATGTGATCAACTACGAACTGCCCAATGTTCCCGAGGACTACGTGCACCGGATCGGCCGGACCGGCCGTGCCGGGATGGAAGGCGAGGCGATTTCGCTGGTCTGCCACGACGAGCGGCCGCAACTCAAGGACATCGAGAAGCTGATACGGCGTTCGCTCGACCGCGTCGTGGTCCCCGGTTTCGAGGCTGCCGCCCAGGCCGCACCGCGTCCGCCGCAGCCGACGCCGGCCAAGCGCAGCGGTCAGCCGGCCCGCAAAGGCGGTGGCGAACGCAGTGGGGGCGGTGGCCAGAAGGCCGGCAACCCGCGTAACGGCCAGCCGCACCGCAGCGGCAGCCGACATCGCTGATCGCCGCTGGCTGCTTGCCGGGGAAGCGGTGAGCAGCTACTGTTCTGACTCTCCTGTTCGACCTCCGTCAGCCATCGTCATGCCGCGTGTTTCCGTTGATCGCCTGCAGCCGGGCGTATTCATTTCCCTGGCCGAACTCGGCTGGCTCGACCACCCCTTTCTGCTCAATGGCTTCCGCATCGCCGATGCGGGCCAGATCGGGGTCTTGCGGCAAATGCGCCTGGAGTCGGTCGAATGGGACCCCGAGCGCAGCAGCGTCGAGCCACTCCCGGAAAGCGGGGAGGGCGCTGAGCCGGAAGTCGATTTCGCCGCCGGTGCGCTCGACGCGATGCTCGACTCCAAGCGCGAGCGGGCTGTCCGCGTGCGCGAGCAGCGCGAGCGCCTGGCCCGTTGCGAGCGGCTTTACGAGCAGGAAACTGCCGGCATGGGCGAAATCCTCAAGGACCTCGGCGCGCGTCCGGTCGAATCGCACGCCCGGGCCAAGGCGGCGGTCGGGCGCATTGTCGGCGGCCTGCTCAAGGCCGACAGCGTCGCCGTGCACCTGGTGAACATGAAGGGCAAGGAGCCGGGCCTGGCGCATCACGCGATGAACGTGATGGTGCTGTCGCTGCTGCTCGGCAAGGCTGCCGGGGCCGGCGAAGAGGATTTGAAAAATCTCGGCCTGGGCGCATTGTTCCACGATGTCGGCAAGACCGATGTGCCGTCGCGGGTGCTGAAGAACGCCCAGCGCTCGGCGTCGGAAGAGCATTTCTACCAGGCCCACGTCGGTTACGGGATCAAGAACGTCGCGGCGATTACCGACATGGCGGTCGCTGCCAAAAACATCATCGCCTGCCATCACGAGCGTTTCGACGGCAAGGGCTACCCCAATCACCTCCCCGGCGCCAAGATTCCCCGTCTGGCGCGGATGGCGGCGATTGCCAACCGCTACGACAATCTCTGCAATCCCTTCGACCTGCGCACGGCGAAAATGCCGACCGAGGCGGTGGCGCAGATGTTCCGCGTCGAGGGGGCGGCCTTTGATCCCGAATTGCTCAGCCTCTTCATCAAGGTTCTGGGGATTTATCCGCCGGGTAGCTTCGTCCAGTTGAGCGACGGCAGCGTCGGCATCGTGGTCGAAACCAACAGCCGCGAATTGCTGCGCCCGCTGGTCATGCTCTACGACAAGGATGTACCGCGTCACGAGGCCCTGCTGATCGATCTGGCCGACGCCGACCTCGGCGTCAAGCAGGCGCTGCACCCGGCCAAGCTGCCGCTGCCGGTGGTCGAATACCTGGCGCCGCGCGGGCGGGTCGATTACTACGTCGAAGCGGTGCATTGAGCGGTTTTGCCGATGATTCACGGTCGACCGTGAATTTCGGCCTTTTTGCCGCCGCTGCAGATGGGCTGCGTTTTGGCTTTTACCGGTTTTTGACTTTTTGACGGATTGTTGATGGTGGCGCCGCTAAAACATGCTCGCGGCTTGCCGCCATCGGCAAAAGCCGCTAACGTTGCGCGTTGCCGCCGCCCCGGCGGATACTGAACCCTCTTCCCTTACCAGGAGTCCGGGATGCCCCCCCCGCAGAAAATCCGCCTCGGCGACCTGCTGATCGAGCAGGGCCTGTTGACCCAGGAGCAGCTCAAGGCTTCGCTGGATCAACAAAAGGCAACCGGGCGCAAGCTGGGGCGGATCTTCGTCGATAGCGGCTACGTCACCGAAGAGGGTATTTCGCAGGCGCTGGCCCGGCAGTTGCGGGTGCCCTTCATCGACCTGCGCGGTTTCAAGCCGCCCGATGAGAAACTGCTCAAGCTGCTGAGCGAAGCCCAGGCCCGCCGTTTCCGGGCGCTGGTGCTGGGTGAGGAAGATGGCCTGTTGCGGGTCGGCTTCGCCGATCCGACCGATCTCCAGACCTATGACGAGGTTGGCCGCCTGGTGCGCCGCGAGATGAATATCGCGGTGGTCACCGAAAGCCAGTTGCTGGCGCTGATTGACCGGGTGTACCGGCGCACCGAGGAAATCTCCGGGCTGGCCAAGGAGCTGACCGCCGAACTTGGCGAATCGACCGTCGATTTTGGCGATGTGATGGGGCTCACCGCGACGGCCGAAGACGCGCCGGTGGTCAAGCTGATTCATACCGTGTTCGATGAGGCGATGCGGTCCCGGGCGTCCGACATCCACATCGAGCCGGAAGAAAAAAGCCTGCGCATCCGTTTCCGCATCGACGGCGTGCTGCACATCCAGACCGAGGCCGACATCAAGGTGGCCGGGGCGCTGGCCCTGCGGCTCAAGCTGATGTCCGGCCTCGATATTTCGGAAAAACGTCTGCCCCAGGACGGTCGCTTCAATGTCAAGGTGCGCAACCACTCGGTCGATATCCGAATTTCGACGCTGCCCACCCAGTACGGCGAATCGGTGGTGATGCGTCTGCTGGCGCAGAATGCCGGGCTGCTCAGCCTCGACGCGGTGAGCATGCCGAAGAAAGTGCTTGAGGTCTTGCGCCGGGCCATCGCCAAGCCCTCCGGGATCGTCCTGGTCACCGGGCCGACCGGCTCCGGCAAGACCACCACCCTGTATGCCGCGCTCAACGACCTGAACTCGCCCGAGCGGAAGATTTTGACGGTTGAAGACCCGGTTGAATATCGCTTGCCGGGGATCAATCAGGTCCAGGTCCAGGAAAAAATCGACCTGACCTTCGGTCGGGTCTTGCGTGCCGCCTTGCGTCAGGATCCGGACGTGATCCTGGTCGGCGAAATGCGAGACCAGGAAACCGCCGAAATCGGCCTGCGGGCGGCGATGACCGGCCACCTGGTGCTGTCCACGCTGCACACCAACGACGTGCTGTCGACGCCGATCCGCCTGCTCGACATGGGCATCCCGCGTTACATGGTGGCGCTCAGCCTGCAACTGGTGATGGCGCAGCGCCTGGTCCGGGTGGTCTGCGAAAGCTGCCGTCAGCCGCATGCGCCGACGCCGACCGAGCATGCCTGGCTGCTCGATGCCTTGAAGGGCTACAAGAACGAGCCGCGTGCTTTCAAGGGCGTCGGCTGCGAGCAGTGCAACATGACCGGTTATCAGGGGCGGACCGGGGTATACGAATTCCTCGAAATGACCACCGACATCGTCGATGCGCTGAACGACCCCGACCCCAATCGCTACGTCCAGGTGGCGCGCCGGCAGATGGTCGGCAATACCTTGCGCGACGACGCCTTGCGGCTGGTGATGACTGGCCGGACGACGGTCGATGAGGCGATGCGAATCACCGGCCAGGTGGATGACTGATGGCGTTTTTTGAATATACCGGCCGTGCCGGCGACGGCAGTGAAGCACGCGGGGTGCTCGAAGCGGCGACTCCGGGGGCCGCTGCCGACCAGTTGCTGCAACGCGGCATCCGGCCGGTGCGGATCGTTCCGGGCAAGGCGCCGGCCCAGGCGCTTGATCTCGGGGCCGTGTTCGCCAATCTCAACAAGCCGAAAATCCTGCCGGCCGATGTGATGCTGTTCACCCGCCAGCTGCATACCTTGCTGCGTGCCGGCGTACCCATCCTGCGAGCGCTCGCCGGTCTGCAGGAGTCGATGAACAATCGCTCGATGCAGGCGGTGCTGCAGGATATCCGCGACAGTCTGCAGGGCGGGCGCGAACTTTCGGCCTGTTTTGCCAAGCACCCGCGTGTCTTCACGCCGTTTTACGTGTCGATGGTGCGGGTCGGTGAAATGACCGGCCTGCTCGAAGAAATCTTCATCCGCCTTTACGAGCATCTCGATTTCGAGCGCTTCATGCGCGAGCAGGTCAAGTCGGCGCTGCGCTATCCAAGCTTCGTGGTGATGGCGATGGGGGCGGCGATCGTGGTTGTCAATCTGTTCGTGATTCCGGCCTTTGCCAAGGTGTTTGCCGGTTTCAAGGTGCAACTGCCGTTGATGACCCGGATCCTGATCGGCTTCTCGGACTTCATGCAGAACTATTGGTACGTGATGCTCGCCGGGGTGGTGGCGGCGGTTTTTGCCTTTCGCTCCTGGACTTCGACCAGTAGCGGCCTCTACCAGTGGGACCGGATCAAGATGCGCATCCCGGTCGCCGGCAAGATCGTGCAGAAAGCGACGCTCGCCCGTTTTGCGCGCAGCTTTGCGCTGGCTTTCCGCAGCGGCGTGCCGGTGATCCAGGGCTTGTCCAACGTCGCGCTCACGGTCGACAACGCCTATGTGGCAAAAAAGATCGAAGGCATGCGCGAAACCGTCGAGCGCGGCGAAACCGTGCTCCGGGCAGCGGTCGCATCCGGCATCTTCACGCCGGTGGTGCTGCAGATGATTGCGGTGGGCGAAGAGTCCGGCGCACTCGATGAAATGATGGGCGAAGTCGCCGAAATGTATCAGCGCGAAGTCGAGTACGAATTGAAGACCCTGGCGCAGCAGATCGAGCCGATCCTGATCGTCTTCCTGGGGGCGATGATACTGGTCCTGGCGCTGGGGATTTTCCTGCCCTTGTGGGACCTGGGCAAAGCCGCCCGAGGAGGATAACGGATGCGCCAACGCGGTTTCACCTTGCTCGAACTGGTCCTCGTGATCATCATCTTCAGCCTGCTGGTTGGCGTTTACCTCCGCTCGGTGCGGCATTATCAGGAAATTGCCGAGCAGGCGACAGTCTCATTGACCCTGTCCAATATCCGCACCGGCATGGCGCAGGAATGGGCCGACCGCATCGTCAATGGCAAGGCGGGAGAAAAAATCGAGCACCTGGTTGGCAGCAATCCCGTCCGCTGGCTCGAAACGCCGCCGCCCGCCTATTACGGGGAAATCAAGAATCCCAACCTGGAGCGCATGGAAGCCGCTGCCTGGTACTTCGATCTGGCTCAAAAAGAACTGGTTTATGTCGTAAATAACGGAAATGAGCTGGAAGTGGAAAATATGTCAGGAAGGAAAGTCTTGCGCTGGAAAGTCGCACTGGAGGACAATTCAAGCCAGGTCTCGGCGACATTTGGCAATCTGATTTTGCGGCCGGTCGTAAAGTATCGTTGGTTTTAATTACAGGAGTGGAAGAATGAAAAAGCAGGCGGGTTTTACCCTGATCGAACTGGTCGTCGTGATCGTGATTCTCGGCATTCTGGCAGCCACGGCGTTGCCGAAATTTGTTGATCTCGGCTCCGATGCCCGCAAGGCGACCCTCAAGGGCTTGCAGGGTGCGGTGCTCGCTGCCGCCAACATGGCTTACGCGAAGGCCGCCGTTGCCGGTCAATTGGGTGCAACGGGTACGGTGGATATCAACGGCACGTCGAGGAGCCTGAAATACGGCTATCCGGCAAGCACCGAGATTCATAATTTGCTGCAAGATAGCGCCGGAGCGACGTTTTCCGCCGGGGTGTGGACCTTGCAGACCAATTGCACGGCGACTTACAACGAAGCCACGGGGGCCAATGCGCCGGCAACGGTTACGCTGGAACAATCGGGTTGTTAATTCAATGGGTTTTCGCGTGCTTTTTGACGCGAAAACCTTGGCTTGATTCCGCAGTTTTCGGGAAGGGGCGAGATGGCAGTTCAGCCTCTCGCCTTTTCTTTTGGTTGGAGTAATTCAGGTTCGATGATGGCTTTGCGCAGATTACCGTCTATTGTCTCGCTGCTGGTCAAAATACTGGCCCTGTTCGCCTGCGTCTGGCTATCGCTGGTGCCGGCGCAGGCGGTGACCTACGCCAATGCCTCGATCCCGCTGGCCTGGATTGATCCGATTTCCGGTGGCCATACGCGCGTCGGTTATAACACCGGAATCAATTCTTTCTCGAATACCGGATCATGCGGGACAACCCAGCCCATACTCGATGACACGCTGAGCAACGCCATCAGCCTTGGGTTCAACTTCTGGTTTGGTGGGGTGTCCTACTCTTCAGTGCGAATCAGTACCAACGGCCGCCTGCAGTTCAACAACACCACTTGCGGTGCCGGTACGCAGAATATCGGCCCGCCGCAGACCTATCCCTACGTCTATCCGAATACCAGCATGGATCGGACGATGAAGATTTTCGGAGCCGACCTGGATCCGACTGACCTTGCTGACCGACCGAATTATCCCTCCGCTGGTGCGCAAACCAATTGCCGGCAGGCTAGCACAGGGTGCGGCATCTACATTGCCAAGCTGGGTAATGCCCCCTACCAGAAGTTTGTTGTGACCTGGTACAACGTCCCGGAGTGGGTGAATTTCAGCAATACCTCGGGTAGTTTCACCATGCAGGCCATCCTGCACGAGAACGGCGAGTTCGTTTTCCAGTATCTGAACCTGAATCACGGCGGTACCGGGACGGCCGAGGTCGGTTGGCAGATTGATTCGCAGGACTATGATGTGTTGCAGTTCGCGAATGGCACCGAGCCTGATCCGAATACCGCGATCAAGTTTTACATCCCGCAACCGATGGCCGAATACCGGATGGAGCAGGGGAGTTGGCCC
>ERZ1066115.415-NODE-415-length-11372-cov-21.646461_pt1 | contig 11372 bp, 7 predicted proteins | sample MGYA00382762_ERZ1066115 | MGnify/ENA primary metagenome ERZ1066115 (study PRJEB33369, sample SAMEA5778345) | biofilm metagenome | biome: Industrial cooling water; feature: Water cooling tower basin; material: Biofilm | place: United Arab Emirates | collected... | reverse complement strand
CCCTGGAAATAGGCAATCGCCTCATCGGCCAGCTTGGGATCGGTAGGAACCGGCTGCGCTTCGCGTCCGTCGTCGCTGACGCGGAAGGTTTCGATCTTGCGCCGGGGTTGCAGCACGGTCATCAGGTTGCCCTTGAGGTAGCCGAGATTCTGGTAGGTCGACAGCAAGGCCCGCCCTTCGTCCGGTGCCATGCGCAGGATGTCGCGGCCGACGAAATGGTCCTCCTTGGCCAGCCCGAGCAGCGCCAGCAGGGTCGGCACCAGGTCGATCTGGCTGGCCAGGGTATCGACGCGGCCGGGCTTGAGCCACTTGGGCGCGTAGAGCACTGCCGGGATGTGGTAGCGGTCGACCGGGATCTTGGTCTTGCCGGCACTGCTGGCGCAATGGTCGGCGACGAACAGGAAGACGGTGTTGTCGAACCACGGCTTCTGCTTGGCCATCTCGATGAAGCGGCCGACCGCGTAGTCGGCGTACTTGACGCCACCGCGCCGCTTGCCCGGCGAGGGGATGTCGATGCGCCCTTCCGGGTAGGTGAAGGGAACGTGGTTGGATGCGGTCATGACGTGGCCGAAGAAGGGCTTGCCGGCCGCGTGGTCGCGGTCGATTTCGAGCAGCACCTGGTCGAACAGGTGTTCGTCGGCGACGCCCCAGATGTTCTCGAACTCGACGATGCCGTCCTGGAAGCCGGTACGGTCGGTGACCTGGTAGCCCTGCGCGGCGAAATAAGCGTTCATGTTGTCGAACGCGCCGTAGCCGCCGTAGAGGAAGTGCGGCTGCCAGCCGTGCTCGGCCAGCGAGGCGCCGAGGGTATTCAGATTGCTGACCTTGGGCCAGCGCACCACCGACTTGCCGGGCAAGGGCGGCAGTGCTGCCGACAGGGCTTCGAGGCCGCGCACGGTGCGCGTCCCGGCAGCGTAGAGGCGGCTGAACAGCAGCCCTTCGCCGGCCAGCCGGTCGAGGTTCGGGGTCAGCCCCTCGCGGTTGCCGAAAGTCGCCATGTATTCGGCGGAGAAGCTTTCCATCATCACCACCACCACGTTCGGCTGCTTGCCGCCGAGCGCCTGCGGCGCCTGGTAGGCGACCTTGTGCACTGGCGCATGGGTGGCGCTGACCGTGGCGTGGCCGGAAAGTCGCTGCAGATCGCGCAGCACTTCGGCATCCGGGCGGGTGGCGTAGAACTGGCGGTAATCGAGGCGATTCTGCCGCGCCGCCCAGATGAAGCTGCGCCAGCCGTTATCGGCCAGTTCGTTGGCAAAGCCGTTGCTGGAAAATTCGGCCGGCGGCACCTTCCAATAAGCCAGCCCGGCGAGCAGGCTGATCACCAGCAAGGCCGGCAGCTGCCGCCAGCGACGGCCTCCCGGCTGGGCAGGGTTCTGCCGCTGGGGAACTTGCAGGACGCACCGGCAGCTGCCGACGATCAGCAAGGACGCACCGATCAAGGCCGCGACAATCGGCCCGACCGGATAGGACTCGCGGATATTGCCGATCACCTCGGTGGTGAACACCAGGTAATCGAGCGCGATGAAGTTGAAGCGGACACCGAATTCGTCCCAGAAAATGCCTTCCGACACCGCGACAAAGAGCAGTACGAAGACATAGACGAAGAGCAGCGGCAGACGCAGGCGCAACGCGCGCGGCCCGGTGAAGCAGCTGGCGAACCACAGCCAGGGCAAGGCCAGCAAGGCCGCAACCGGCAGGTCACGCAGCATGCCGAGAGCAAAACCTGCCGCCAGCGTCGCCAGGGGCTGGCCGGAAACCAGCGTGGCATGCACCAGCAAGGCCAGGCGGGTGAGCACAAACACCGCCAGCGCCAGCGCGGCGGAGAGGCCGGCGCTACGCCAGCCGGCAAGAGACAAGAAAGCCATGCAATTCCCCGAAATGATTTTCGGGGATGCAGGCTAGTCGACCGTGTGTGAGGAAATTGTGAGGTCGCCCGGGGCAAAGCGCAGCCGGATCAGGCCGCCGCCCTCCGCCGCATTCTCTGCGCTGACCTGCCAGCCGCAAGCCTGGCTGACGTGGCGGACCAGCGCCAGCCCGAGCCCGTGCAGGCCGCGTCGGCCGATGTAGAAGCGGTCGAAGACATGCGCCAGTTCGTCTTCGGCAAAGCCGGGACCGCTGTCCTGCACCGCCAGTTCGCCATCGCTCAGCCAGCAGCGGACGCTGCCGCCAGCGCTGTAGCGCAGCGCGTTGTCGAAAAGATTGCGCAGGACCAGTTCGCACAGCGCCGGGTCGGCCTGCAGCCGGAGATCCGGTGCCAGCCGGTTGTCCAACCCGGCAACCGGCTGCCCGGCCGGCAAGGCAGCGCAGCTGCGCTGCCAGACCTCGTCCACCAGCGCCGCCAGCGCCAGCGGCAGGCGCTCGCCCGGGCGCGCCTCGCGCGCCAGCAAGAGCAGGCTGGCGGCCAGCGAGTTGATCCGGTCCACGCCGGCAACGATGCGGCTACCGCGCTTGGCCACTGCTGCCGGCTGGTCGGGTAACTGGGTCAGCAATTCGGCATCGGTACGGATTGCGGTCAGCGGTGTCCGCAGTTCGTGCGACAGATTGGCCGCGAAAGCGCGCTCGCGCGCCATCGCGTCGCGCTGCCGTGCCCGCTGCCGGTCAAAGGCCTCGGCCAACGCCAGTACCTCGCGTTCCATCGCCGGGTCGGCCAGCGCTGCCGGCACCTCGTGCTCAACCGCCTCGGCCAGTCCGCCCAGCCGCCGGGTCAGCCGCCCGGCCAGCCAGTAGCCGGCGCCCAGCGTGGTCAGCGCCAGCAGCAGGGCCGCCGCGAGCGTGCTCCAGAACAGCCGGTTCAAGCGGAATTCGTGGTCCTCGACGTCGTACACCAGGATGTAGCGGGCCTGCGCGTCGGCGCGCACCAGGACATGGTATTCGTGGCTGCCGATGTAGACCTCATGATCGCCGACTGCCAGCCCGGCAAACTCCGATGGTGCCGCTACCCGCTTGCCGCCCGGCCGCAAGGGCTCGCGGTAGAGCCACATCGCCGGCGAATTGGGCAGCGCCGCCTCCGGGTGCTCGCGCCACAGCGCCATGCTGTGCGCCATCTGTTCCTGCAACTGCTGGTTGATGAAGGCGTCTTCCTGACGTTCAAGCAGCCACAGCCAGGCCAGCGACTGGGCCAGGATGGTCAGCAGCGCCAGCGCCGCAAGCGCGGCGGCAACCCGCCAGCGCAGGCTGCGCATCGCTTCAGGCCAGCGCCAGTTTGTAACCCAGGCCATGCACGTTCTCCACTTGCCATCCCGGATGCGCTGCCAGCGCCTTGCGCAGGCCGAGCAGCACCGAGCGCAGGTTGTCGCTGGAGGCCTGTGCCTCACCCCAGATCGCGATTTCCAGTTCGCGCCGGGCATAGACCCGGCCCGGCTGCGCCGCCAGCGTCGCCAGCAGCCGCCAGGCCTTGGGCGACAGGTTGAGCGCTTGCCCGTCGAGGCTGGCCGCACGGGCAGCCGGGTCGAGCCGCAGCCCGCGATACTCACGAACCGCCGGCACCGGCGCCACCGCCCGCCGCTGCAGTACCTGCAGTCGGGCCGCCACTTCCTGCAGGGCATAGGGTTTGACCAGATAATCGTCGGCGCCGGCGGCAAAACCGTCGAGCTTGTCGTCGAGCCCGTCGCGCGCGGTCAGCAAGAGCACCGGGGTGTAATCACCCTGTTCGCGCAGGCTGCGCACCCACTGCGCGCCGTCGCCGTCGGGCAGGTTACGGTCGACCAGCAAAACCGCGTATTTTCCGGCCCGGCAGCGCGCCGCCGCTTCGGCGAGACTCGCTGCGTAGTCGCAGCGATAACCGCCGGCTTCGAGATAATCGTAGAGATTTTCGGCAATGGTTCGCTCGTCCTCGACGATCAGCACCGCCACTGCGTCGTCAGCTGCTGCTTCCCGCACCCCGCCGTCCCCTACTCAAACCTCGAAATGCCGGCGGACGCAAACGGTCAGCAAGCGCCGCAATTCGCTCTCGCCGCAACCGGCCAGCTGCTCGTGAATGTCCTGCGCCATGCCCCGGAAAACCGCGATCACGGCCGGGTCGAAATGGCTGCCGCTGTCGCGTTCCAGAATTTCCATCGCAGCGGCGAAGGACAGCGGTTCCTTGTACGGGCGCCGCGAACAAAGCGCATCAAAAACGTCGGCCACCGCAAAGATGCGTGCCGCCAGTGGAATTTCCTCGCCGGCCAAGCGGCGCGGGTAGCCGCTGCCATCCCATTTTTCGTGGTGCCCGGCGACGACCGCGTGCGCGCCGTCGAGCCAGCCCATGCCGTGCACGATGTCTTCGCCCTGGGCAACGTGGGTGCGCATGATTTCGAATTCTTCGGCGTCGAGCTTGCCCGGCTTGAGCAGGATTGCATCGGGAATCCCGATCTTGCCGACATCGTGCAAGAAGCTGCCGGCGATCAGCGCCTGCATTGCCCCCTGGCGAAAGCCCATCCGTTCGGCGATCCGCGCCGCGATCCAGGCGACGCGGTAATTGTGGGCGCCGGTGTCGGAATCGCGCTTGGCAATCGCCCGCCCCAGCGCTTCCATCATCGCGATGTGCGAATCAAGCACTTCACGCGCTTTCTGCTCGTTTTCGCGCGACAGGTACACCACCACCGGGTAGATCGCGGCACCGCACAAGAGCGCCGCCAGCGCCGCGAGCAGGGCCGCCGCCAGCGCGCTGTTGCGAATCTGCTGTCGCTGCCAGTCGGGGACCACGCGCACGCCCTCGAAATAGCCGGCATCGGCCAATGGCACCATCACCCGCAGCGCCCAGCGGCCATCGGGCAGGTTGATCCCCAGGTAATCCGGGGTTTCGCCCGCCGGCCGGTGGTGCGGCGGCAGCAGCGCTTCAATCGCTTCACCCACCGCCGTGGCTGCCTCGGCCCGTTTGTTGCCGGCCGCGTCGTAAATCTCGGCGATGTCGAAGAGCCCGCCGACAATCGCCTGCGCCGCCTCGGCGGCGTGCGCAGCCGCCGCCGGGTCAGCCCGGTCGAAGGCGGCAAAGTGCTGGAGCAGTCGTCGCGACTCCTCCGCCGCCAGCGCCACCGTGGTTTCCTCGGCGCTTTCGCGGGCGACATACCAGGCCAGCGGGCTGGCCAGGCCGGCCAGCAGCAGGCTGACACCGGCGATGCGCAGGGCTGCGCGACGGTTGAAGGGATTGAGGATCATGAGTGAGGGCCAACAAAAAGACAGCGACGGAGGGCGGCAGTTGCAGCGCGGGAAAGGCCAAGGCCCCCGCGCGGAAACTTTAGGCGGCCAGGCTTAAGGCTCGCTTAATCCAGCGCCGGCATCATAAGAAGATCATGCCAGAGGCCAAGGCCAAGATGAATCGCCGATCCGCTTTTTCCGCTTACCCGCCACTTGCAGCCATCCTTGGATTGTCGCTGCTTTTGCTGACGCCCGGCCGCCCCTTGCTCGCCGGCGAGTTGTTGCTGCAGGCCGCGCAGTTGCGCGCGCACGGCATCGAGCTGGCCGCAGCCGACGCGCCCTCGCCCCTGCGCGGGGCGACACTGCCGGCGCAGGTGGTGGTCCCGACGGCACAATTGCGGGTGGTCGCGGCGCCGCTCGGCGGCGTCATCGAGAGCCTGCTGGTGGCGCCCGGCGAAACGGTCCGCCGTGGTCAGCCCTTGGCGCGCCTGGCCAGCCGCGAAATCCTCGAACTGCAACGCGACGCGGCCCAGGCCAGCAGCCAGGCGGCACTGCTGCAGCAAAACCTGGCGCGCGACGAAAAACTCTTTGCCGAAGGCCTGATCGCCGAAGCCCGGCTGCAAGCCACCCGCGCCGCCGCCGTGCAGGCAGCGACGCAGGCCAGCGAGCGCCGCCAGGGCTTGCAATGGGCAGGCGCCGGCAGCGGTGGCGGGATCGCACCGCTGCTCACGATCAACGCGCCGATTTCCGGCGTCGTCCTTGAACAGTCAGTCCAGACCGGACAACGGGTCGAGGCGGCCACGCCGCTCTACCGGATCGCCGCGCTGTCGCCGCTATGGCTGGAAATCCAGGCCCCGCTGGCCACCGCCGGCATGCTGCGCGTGGGCCAGGCCTTGCGCCTGCCCGAACAGGGCCTCGCCGCCCGCCTGATCGCCGTCGGCCGCGCCGTCGACCCGGCCAGCCAGAGCGTGCTGCTGCGCGCCGAAGTCCGCCAGGGCGCCGAACGGCTGACCCCGGGCCAGATGCTCGGCGTCGAACTGCCGGGCAGCGGCGAGGCGCAGCCCCAGGTCCGCCTGCCGGCCGGCGCCGTGGTCCGCAACGGCGAGCAGCACCTGGTCTTCGTCCGCGACAGTCGCGACGAGCGAAGCGGTGCCCAGCGCTTTGTCGCACAGCCGGTGCGGATCGTCGCGCAAGGCGGTGACAGTGTCACGGTCGACGGCCTCAAGGGCGACGAAATGCTGGTCGTGCGCGGCGCCTCGGCGCTCAAGGCGATGCTGGTCGGCGTCGGCCGCGAATAAGGGAGCGCCACGATGCTCGACGCCCTGATCCGTTTTTCGCTGACCCAGCGCCTGTTGCTGCTGGTACTGACCGGGCTGCTCGCCGGCGCCGGCGTGCACGCCCTGCTCAAGCTGCCAATCGACGCCTTTCCCGACGTCTCGACGACGCAGGTCAAGATCATCCTCAAGGCGCCGGGGATGACCCCGGAAGAAGTGGAAACCCGGATCGCGACGCCGGTCGAACAGGAAATGCTGGGGATTCCGCACCAGCGCCTGCTGCGCTCGACGTCGAAGTACGCACTGACCGACATCACTCTCGACTTCACCGACGGCACCGACATCTACTGGGCGCGGCAACAGGTCGGCGAGCGCCTCAACGCGGCGCTGGGCAACCTGCCACCCGGCGTTGACGGCGGCCTGGCGCCGATCACCACGCCGCTCGGCGAAATGTTCATGTTCACCCTCGAAGGCGAACTCTCGCTGGCCGAAAAACGCAGCCTGCTCGACTGGACCATCCGCCCGCAACTGCGCACCGTACCCGGGGTTGCCGACGTCAATAGCCTGGGCGGCGAAGCGCGGACCTTTGAAGTGGTGCCCGACGCGGCGCTGCTGGCGGCGCGCGGCCTCTCGCAGCAGCACTTGGCGCAAGCCCTGGAAGCCAACAACCGCAACGACGGCGCCGGCCGCCTGGGCGATGGCGAGGAAGCGCTGCTGGTGCGGGCCGAAGGCGCGATCCGCAGCCTCGACGACGTCCGCGCCATCGTCGTCAGCGCCCGGAGCGAGCGCATCGTGCGCATCGGCGATGTCGCCGAGGTCCGCCTCCGCGCGCTCACCCGCTACGGGGCAGTGACCCGCAACGGCGAGGGCGAAACGGTGCAGGGTCTGGTCCTCGGTCTGCGCGGCGCCAACGCCCGCGCCGTCGTCGCCGGCGTCAAGGCGCGCCTCGACGAAATCAGCGCCGGTCTGCCCGCCGGCGTCCGCATCGTTCCCTTCTACGACCGCAGCAGCCTGGTCGACCGCGCCGTCGGCGGGGTCGCCAAGGCGCTGGCCGAAGCCATCGTGCTGGTCGTGCTGCTGCTCCTCGCCTTCCTCGGCAACCTGCGCGCCGCGCTGGTGGTGGCGCTGATGCTGCCGCTGTCGGCGCTCGCCACCTTTGTCCTGATGCAGCTGGCCGGGCTTTCGGCCAACCTGATGAGCCTGGGCGGCCTGGCCATCGCCATCGGCATGCTGGTCGATGCCGCCGTGGTCGTGGTCGAGAATGTCGAGACCCAGCTCGCCGAAGGCCAGCCCGGCTTGCCGACCCTGCACCTGGTCTATCGCGCCGCGCGCGAGGTCGCCGCCCCGGTCACCTCCGGGATCGCGATCATCGTCATCGTCTTCCTGCCCTTGCTCACCTTGCAGGGGCTGGAGGGCAAGATGTTCGCGCCGGTCGCGCTGACCATCGTCTTCGCGCTCTCGGCCTCGCTGCTGTTGTCGCTGACCGTGGTCCCGGTGCTTGCCTCGTGGCTGCTCAAGCGCGGCGTGCACCACGAGCCGTGGCTGGTCAGAAAACTTGCCGCGCTCTACGACCGCGTGCTGGCGCAGGCGCTGGCGCACAGCCGCCGCTTCATCCTCGCCGCGCTGCTGGCGCTGGTCGCTGCCGGCGGCGTCTTTCTGCTGCTGGGCAAGAGCTTCATGCCGACGATGGACGAAGGCGACCTGATCATGCAGCTGGAAAAGCTGCCGTCAATCGGCCTCGACCAGACCATCGCCGTCGATACCCGGGTCCAGCAGGCGATCCTCGAACGCGTGCCCGAGGTGCGCGGCATCGTCGCCCGCGCCGGCGCCGACGAGCTCGGCCTCGACCCGATGGGCCTCAACCAGACCGACACCTTCATGGTGCTGGCGCCGCGCAGCGAATGGCGCCAGCCTGACCCGGCCGCACTGCAGGACCGCCTGCGCGAAATCATGGCCGATTTTCCCGGCATCGGCTTCGCCTTCACCCAGCCCATCAACATGCGCGTCTCGGAAATGCTGACCGGCGTGCGTGGCGATCTGGCGATCAAGGTCTATGGCCCCGACCTCGCCACCCTCAACCGGCTGGCCGGTGAAATCGTCGCCAGCGTCGGCCGCGTGCGCGGCGCCGAGGATACCTTCACCCTCAAGAACGACGGCGTCCAATACCTCAAGATCGGCATCGACCGGCTGGCCGCCGGCCGCCTCGGACTCAACGTCGCCGACCTGCAGAACGAATTGAAGACGCTGCTCGAAGGCCGCCCGGTCGGCACCGTGCTCGACCAGGGCCGGCGGGTGCCGGTGCTGCTGCGCGGCCCCGAGGCCTTGCGCAACTCGCCGGCCGACTTTGCCGCCTTGCGCATCGCGCTGCCCGGCGAGGCCGGGAGCACCGCCGCCGGCCGCAGCGTGCCGCTGGCGCAGCTGGCACGGATCGAGCGGATTGACGGCCCGGTCAAGGTCGACCGTGAAAATGCCCAGCGCTACGTCGTCGTCCAGTCCAACGTCCGCGACCGCGACCTGGTCGGCTTCGTCGAGGAAGCCCGCGCCGCCGTCGCCCGCGAGGTGACGCTGCCGACCGGCTACCGGCTGGCCTGGGGCGGCCAGTTCGAGAACCAGCAGCGGGCCGCCGCACGGCTGGCGGTGGTGGTGCCGGTGGCGCTGCTGCTGATCTTCTTCCTGCTTTTTTCGACCTTCGGCTCGCTGCGCCAGGCACTGCTGGTGCTGGCCAATATTCCCTTCGCGCTGATCGGCGGCGTCTTCGGCCTGTTCATTGCCGGCGAATACCTGTCGGTGCCGGCTTCAGTCGGCTTCATCGCGCTGCTCGGCATCGCCGTCCTCAACGGCGTGGTCATGGTGACCTACTTCAACCAGTTGCTGGCGCGTGGCCTGCCGCTCGCCGAGGTGGTGGTCGAAGGCGCCCGCCGCCGCCTGCGGCCGGTGCTGATGACCGCCAGCATCGCCGCCTTCGGCCTGGTGCCGATGCTCTTCGCCAACGGCCCCGGCTCGGAAGTGCAGCGACCGCTGGCCATCGTCGTGATCGGCGGCCTGCTCACCTCGACGGCGCTGACCCTGGTCCTGCTGCCCATCCTGTTCCGCCGCTTTGGCCTTGAAACGCGCTCGCCGCTGCCCCGCTGAGGATGCCCATGCCCCCCGAGACCGAGTTTTCCGCCCCCTCCCCCGCTGCACTTTCAGACAGCCCCCCGCAGGCCGGCGAAATCCTGCTCACGCTGATCGCCCCGATGGCCGTCGCCGAAGCCGTCGAAGACCTGCTGCTGGCCCGCAGCGACCTGGTCAGCGGCTTCACCAGCATCGCCGCCGACGGCCACGGCTCACGCCTGGCGCTGCACGGGGCCGGCGAACTGGTCAGCGGCCACGCGCCCCGGCTGCAGATCCAGACCATCACCACTCCCGGCGCCGTGCGCGAACTACTTGCCGCACTCAAGGCCGCGCTGCCACGCGCCGCGCTCTACTACTGGCTGACGCCGGTCCTGGAAAAAGGCCCCCTGTAATGTCACGCCACTTTCACCCCCTGCTTTTTGCCCTATTCACACTGTCGACCGTGGCCGCCACCGCCAGCGCCGACCCCGCCCCGGCAGCACTGCACGCGGTGCTGCCGCCGGCCGCAGCAGTCGCCCGCGTCCTCCGCGAACACCCGGCACAGGCCGCCGGCGAGCTCGCCATCGCCGCCAGCGCCGCCGAACGCCGCCGGCTCGAAGCCGGGCCGCACGAATGGACCCTGCGCCTGCTCGGCCAGCAACGCCGCAGCCTGCCACTGGCCGCGCCGGAACAGCGTTTCAACGAATGGAACGGCGCCATCGAACGCGCTTTGCGCCTGCCCGGCAAGGCCGCGCTCGACAGCGAACTGGGCGCCGCCGGCGAAGCCGCCGCGCGCAGTGCCGCCGGCGAACTCGGCCACACCACCCGACGCGAACTGCTCGCCCGCTGGTTCGACTGGCTGCGCGAACACGCCGCCGAACAGCAATGGGCCGGACAAACCACATCGCTCGGGCAGCAGGCGGCCAGCCTGCGCCGCCGCGAACAACTCGGCGACGCCGCCCGCAGCGAACGGGTCCAGGCCGAAGCCGCGCACGCCCAGGCCGAAGCCCAGCTGGCGCAGGCCCGGCAACGCCGCCTGAGCGCCGAGCAGCAATTGCAACGCCGCTACCCCGGCCTGCCGCTGGACCCGCCCACCCGGCTCTCACCGCCGCCGGCCTGGACCGGCAACGACGACGAATGGCTGGCGGCGCTGCTCGCCCACAACCACGAACTCGCGCTGGCCAATGCCGAAGCCCAGCGCGCCGCCGTCACCGCCGAACGCAGCCGGCGCGAACGCAGCCCCGACCCGACCATCGGCCTGCAAATCGGCCGCGAACGCGGCGGCGAAGAACGCCTCGCCGCCGTCTACCTCAGCCTGCCGCTGCCCGGCGCAGCCCGCAGCGCCGCCGCCGACGCCAGCCAGGCCCTGGCCGCCGCCGCCGAACGCCAGCGCGAAGCCGTCCGCCGCCGCGTCGAGGCCGACGCCGCCAGCCTGCTGCAAGCCCTGCGCCTGAGCAACGAACACTGGCCGGCCAGCCAGCGCGCCGCCGAACGCCAGCAGCAGGCGGCAGCGATGAGCGAACGCGCCTGGCAACTCGGCGAAGGCAGCCTCGGCGAAGTCCTGCACGCCCGCCGCCTCGCCAACGAAGCCACCCTCGCCGCCCGCCTGGCGCAACTCGACGCGCTGGAAAAACATGCGCAGGTACTGCTCGATGCGCATCGCCTGTGGGATGACGAGGACTGAAGCCGGGGCGGCTTCCTGGCCTCAGGACGTAGAGGCCTTCCAGCTCCGGCCGGGCTTAAGGCTGTTTTTTGCTGATTGACACGGTCCACCGTGGGAATGGCGGTTTTTTTGCGCGGTTCGCGGGATTCATGCCGGACGGGTTTGGGCTGGTGGCTGGTGGCTGGTGGCTGGTGGCTGGTGGCTGGTGGCTGGTGGCTGGTGGCTGG
>ERZ1066115.414-NODE-414-length-11383-cov-17.737376_pt1 | contig 11383 bp, 9 predicted proteins | sample MGYA00382762_ERZ1066115 | MGnify/ENA primary metagenome ERZ1066115 (study PRJEB33369, sample SAMEA5778345) | biofilm metagenome | biome: Industrial cooling water; feature: Water cooling tower basin; material: Biofilm | place: United Arab Emirates | collected... | reverse complement strand
GCGCAGCCGGCCACGGCCGATCTGCCAGCGGTAAAAACGGCGCAGGGTCGATAGGTAACGGGCTTGCGAACTGGCCCGGGTGCTGCGCGAGAGTTCGGCGACGAAGCCGATCAGGGTTGCTTCGCTGGCTTCGAGCAGGCGCTCGCTGCTGTGTTCGGCCAGCCAGCCGGCCAGATGCTTGAGGTCGGAACGATAGCTGGCCAGCGTTGCCCGCGACAAGCCATCCTCCAGCCAGAGGCCGTCGCAGAAGCGGTCGATCTCGTCGAGTTCAGCCGCCGCAGGCGCCTTCATGCCCGAGTAGCCAACGTTTGATGTCGAGCAGGAAGCCGCCGCCCTGACGGTTGAAACCGCCGAGTCCGCCGTTGGCGGCGAGGACACGGTGGCAAGGGACGATCAGCGGAAAGGGATTGGCTCCGCAGGCCTGGCCGACTGCGCGCGGGGCGTTTTTGAGGTTTTCCGCCAGTTGACCGTAGCTGCGCGTCTGGCCCAGCGGAATCGCCGAGATTTCGTGCCAGACCCGGCGCTGGAAGGGCGTGCCTTGTGCCAGCAGAGGCAGTGAAAATGGGGTGGTCGGATCGTTCAGCCAGGCGGCGAGCTGCCGGGCTGCTTCGGCGGCCAGCGGTCGGTCGGGCGCCTGGGCCGGTTGCGGCGGCAGAAATTCGATCCGCTGCAGGCAGTCGTCGTCGCAGCGCAGCCCGAGGGCAAAGCCGGGGGCGGCGACAATCGCCTGCCAGCCGGCGGGCGGGGCGGAGGAATCAGAACAGCGTGACGTCATCGTTGAGCAGGGGCATGCTGACCTCGCCTTGGGCGAGCAGGGTTTCGTAACAATTGATTTGGTTGCGGCCGTGCTGTTTGCCGTGGTACAGCGCATGGTCGGCGCGGCCGAGTGCGACCGAGGCCTGGTCGTCCGGGTGGAGTTGGGTGTAACCGATGCTGAGCGTGATGTTGCCGACCTGTGGCATTTGGTGTTGCTCGACCGTGGCCCGCAGGCGTTCGATCAGGCGGGCGACATCGTGTTCGCCGATCTGCTGGATCACGATCACGAATTCCTCGCCGCCGAAGCGGAACAGCTTGTCGGTGCGGCGGCACAAGCGGCGCATCAGGCGGGCGATCTGGATCAGTACTTCGTCACCGAAGAGATGGCCGTACTGGTCGTTGATCCGCTTGAAATGGTCGATGTCGAGGATCGCCAGCCAGCTGTTGCCGGCGCTGTCTTCGGGGTGGCGCTGCTCGTGGTCGCGAGGCGGCAGCCGGGGTGTCTTCTGCAGGATGCGTTCCAGGCTGTCGTCGAAGGTCTTGCGGTTGAGCAGGCCGGTCAGCGAATCGTGCTGGCTGTAATTGAGCAGTTCCAGATGGTTGCGGTAAAGGCCGAGCATGCCGTGGATCATTTGCAGCTGGCGCATGCTCAGTGCCCGGCTGCTGCGGATTTCGACACAGGCCAGCAAGCGGTCGTCAGCGACCACCGGGAACCAGCAGCAGTGCAGGCTCAGCCGTCCTTCCTGCTGGATTTCGGTGTGGAAGACGTGCAGGCTGATCGCCCGCTGCATGGCCTCGGGGAGGGTTTGCGGTTCGCAGAGGTATTCGTTGTGATCCTGTTCGACGCCATTGCAGCTGGCGGTCTGCGTGATGTGCAGCAGTTCGTCGTCGCTATCGGTGCGATAGAGCAGGACGTTGATCCGCCGCCGGTCACGACCGAGCATGCTGGTCAGCGAACTGACCAGCCCGCAGTCGAGCTGCGTATGGTCGCGATGGCTGGTCAGGCGCTCGGCATGCAGCAGCGATTCAGCGGCGGGGATCGGTGGCATGCGCGGGCGGGCTCTCCAGTATCAGGCGCGGACGTGCCCGTCGCCGAGCACGATCCACTTCTCGCTGGTCAGGCCTTCGAGACCGACCGGGCCACGGGCGTGGATCTTGTCGGTGGAAATGCCGATCTCGGCGCCGAGGCCGTATTCAAAGCCATCGGCAAAGCGGGTCGAGGCGTTGATCATTACCGAGCTCGAATCGACCTCGCGCAGGAAGCGCATCGCCTTGGAGTGGTCCTGGGTGACGATGGCTTCCGAATGGTGCGACGAATACTGGTTGATGTGCGCGACGGCCTCGTCGAAACCGCCTACGACCTTGACCGAGATGATCGGCGCCAGGAATTCGGTGTAGTAATCCTCGTCGCTGGCGGCGACGGCGTTCGGCACCAGGGCGCAGGTTTCGGCGCAGCCACGGATTTCGACGCCCTTGCCGGTCAGCATGGCAGCAATCGCCGGCAGCTGGGCAGCAGCGATGCTGCGGTCGATCAGCAGCGACTCGGCGGTGTTGCAGGTGCCGTAACGCTGGGTCTTGGCGTTTTCGACGATCTTCAGCGCCTTGGCCGGATCGGCGTCGGTTTCGACATAAACGTGGCAGTTGCCGTCGAGGTGCTGGATCATCGGCACCCGCGCTTCGGCGAGCAGGCGGGCGATCAGGCCCTTGCCGCCGCGCGGCACGATGACATCGACGAACTCACGCATGGTGATCAGCTCGCCGACGGCAGCGCGGTCGGTGGTGTTGATCACCTGCACGCACTCGGCAGGGAGACCGGCGGCCTGCAGGCCTTCCTGGACCAGGGCGGCGATGGCGCGGTTGCTGTTGATCGCTTCCGAGCCGCCGCGCAGGATCGCCGCGTTGCCGGACTTCAGGCACAGCGCAGCGGCGTCGGCGGTGACGTTGGGGCGGGCTTCATAAATGATGCCGATGACGCCGAGCGGGGCGCGCATCTTGCCGACCTGGATGCCGGACGGACGGAATTTGATGTCGCGGATTTCGCCAACCGGATCGGGCAGCTTGGCAACCTGTTCGACGCCTTCGGCCATCGCCTCGACGCCTTTGACGGAAAGCGTCAGGCGATCCAGCATGGCGGGCTCCAGGCCGTTGGCGCGGGCCGCTGCGAGATCCTGCTGGTTGGCGGCGACGAGCGCGGCCTGTTCGCGGCGGATGGCGGCAGCGATGTGCAGCAGCGCGGCATTCTTTTCAGCCGTCGTGGCCATCGCCAGGCGGCGCGAGGCGGCGCGCGCCTGACGGCCGACGGTCTGCATGTAGTCCTTGATATCCATGTTCGTGCACGAAACTAAAACTTCATTATAACGAGCAAATATACTGGGAACTTCTGTAAGCAGGTAAACTCTTAGCCCTGAGTTCAAAAGGGTTTTCCATCGAGGATGAGATGGCTGAAAAATTGATTCTGCCGACCGAGGTCAAGGTTTGTGCGACCTGTAGCTACTGGGACGGTGAACGTCGGGTTGATCCCGAAATGCAGGTGGTGGTGGTTTCCGAAAACTGTCAGGGCGAATGCCTGGCGCAGGAGGAGCAGAAACCGGCTTTGCTCGACGCTCCCAGGCATGATTGCGACTGCATTTGGGAGGATTTGACGCCGGATGCGGCCGAGGCTGCCGAGCGTCCGTGCCAACCCGATCCCGCCGAGGCTGCTTAGCTAGGCGGCTGGTGGCAGCCAGCGGGCGAGTGCGGCATAGAGGTCGGCCGGTACAATCGGCTTGACCAGGTGTTCGTTCATGCCGGCCGCACGGCTTTCCTCCCGGTCTTCGCTCATCGCGTGCGCGGTCATGGCGATGATCGGCAGCTTTGCCGACCGAGGATCGGCTCGCAGTTTTCGGGTCGCCGTCAGCCCATCCATGACCGGCATCTGGATATCCATCAGGACCAGGTCGATTGTCGGTTGAGCGGGCTGTTGCAGGCGCTCGACAGCTTCCGCGCCGTTGACTGCGACCTCGACCTGGAGGCCGACTTTCTTGAGCAGGGCCTCGGCAATCTTGCGGTTGAGCGCGACATCCTCAACCAGCAGAATCCGTCGCGTTGACCAGTCGGGTAGTGCCGCTGCCGGAACCGGCTGGGCGGCGCTGCCCGGCAGTGCGGCCGGGCCGCTCTGATCAACCACGGTCAACCGGGCGCTGAAGGAAAAAACACTGCCGGCTCCGGGCGTGCTTGCCAGGCGGATTTCTCCTTCCATCAGCTCCGCCAGTTGCTGGCAGATCGCCAGCCCCAGGCCGGTGCCGCCGAAGCGTCGGGTAATGCTGTTGTCGGCCTGGGTGAACGGGGAGAAAAGTTGCGCCTGGCTTTCTTCCGGAATTCCGATGCCGGTGTCGCGCACAGCGAATTCGAGCCGGATCTGTGATCCTTGGCGCGGTTCCAGGCAGCGGATGGAAACGGCGATTTCGCCGGCCTCGGTGAATTTGAGGGCATTGCTGACCAGATTGATCAGGATCTGGCCGAGACGTAGCGGGTCGCCTTGTAGGAGCGGCGGCACATCCGGGGCCGTGGCAATGCTCAGGGTAATGCCCTTTTCCCGGGCTTTGCCGGCAAAAATGCTGCGCAAGGACTGGAGGACCTTATCTAGCGGGAAAGTGGTCTTCTCGAGGGTCAGGCGCCCGGCCTCGATTTTCGAATAGTCGAGGACGTCATTGAGGATGCCGAGCAGGGCATCCGACGAGTGTACGATCTGCTCGACGTGCTCACGTTGCGCTGCCGGCAACTCGCTTTCCAGAACCATCCGCGAGAGGCCGACGATGGCGTTCATCGGGGTCCGGATTTCATGACTCATCCGGGCCAGGAAGGCAGATTTTGCCTGGCTGGCCTCACGCGCCTCGCGGGTAGCCTGCTGCAACGCGGCGGTTCGTTGTTCAACCAGTTTTTCAAGGTTTTCGCGATAGCGTGCCAGTTCGCTGTCGCGTACCTGGAGATGCTCGAGCATGCCGTTGAAGGCGTGTCCGAGGCGGCCGATTTCATCGCTCGACTCGACCCTGACTCGCTCGGCCAGCGAACCGCGTTCCGAGATGCTGGCGACGACTTGGTTCAGTTGTTCGATGGGGGCGGTCAGGCGGCGTAATACGAAGCGGGTCAGGGTCAACGCTGCGATCAGTGCCCCCAGCAGCAACAGCAGGGTTTCCAGCCGGGTTTCGGCGATCGTTCGGTGGTACGGGGTAAGTGATACCAGGAGTTCGACGTGGGCTGCGGGGGCTTCGCCCGGAATCAGGATGACCGCTTCGCGGACAAACAAGTGGTCGCTGCCGAATTGGGTGTCGAGCGAACTATCCGGGAAGTCGGCCAGGCTAGCGGTCGGCTGCTGATAGGAGGCCCAGGTTTGTCCGCTGATCCGGACGCGGCCGGCGACGATGCTGGGGTTGGCGGCTAGCGAATCGAGCAGGTTATTGGCTTCGCGGGCATCGACGAAAGCCACTGCAGCGTGCAGATTGGTCGCCAGCAACTTGGCCTGAGTGTGCAGCGACTCGCTCCACTGAGTTTGTAGCAGGCGTTGCTGCTGGGTCTGCACTAGGGCAAAAACCAGCAGCACGATCAGTACCAGGAAGGAGAAGGATAGTGCCACCAGCTTGTTGTGCAGGCTGTTGCCGATCCGGTTGAAGCTCATTCCACCCCCCGGGCCAGGCGCAGCAGCTGGGTATTGAATTCGAAGCCCTGTTTTTGGGCATTGCGTCGATTGATCAGGATCGCAACCCGTTCTCCCTCGACCGGCAGTTCGATCATTCCGCCCTGACGGGCGAAGCCGGGGATGTCCGAGACCGTGACCACCCGGCGCTGCTCGGCCCGTTGCAGCCAGCGTTCAAGGGCCGGTTGTTCGCTGCGGGCAATGAAGATCAGGTGGCAGCCGGCCGGGTCGCTGCCAGCGCTGCGAACCTCGGTGCCGGCATTACTGGCGATCTGGCTGAGGGCGTTGCCGAAAGGGTTGCTGCCAGCGATGCAGAGCGTCGGGGTCGGGCCGGGTTTTTCGCCGCCCGGCCAATAAACGAACTGGCTCAAGCGGTAAAACAGCATGGCCTTCATCCCGTACTCGGGAATATCGGCGGCGGTGACCGCTGGCGACAACGGCACGATCCCGGCCAGGCCGCAGGCCAGGGCGAAGGTTCGCAGACGGCAGGCCAGCGTGCGCATGCTCAGAACCGGTACTCGATGCTGCCGACGGCGGTGCGGGGTTGTTGTGGGACCTGCGACAAGACCGAGCTGGAAGCCGAGGTGTGGGCTGCGTAATAACGTTCGTCGGTGAGGTTGTAGAGATCGAGGTAAAACGACAACTGGTCACTGCCCAGCTTGTGCATCGCCAAGTGCAGGCTCAGGCTGCGGTAGGCATCGGTCTTGATCCGTTCCGGGGAGGTCGCACTCAGCTCCTTGCCGGTATTGGTTTCACCGATCCATTGCAGGCGTGGGGTGATGGTCAGCCAGTCCTGGTAGCGGAAGGTGATGCCGAGTTTGACCTTGTGCTGGGCGATATTGATCTGTTCGCGTTCGATGCTGCCGGTGCTTTCCCGGGTATAGCCGCGAATATAGCTGTAGCTGCCCCAGAGGTCGGCGCTCCAGCCGTGGCCGAGCGAGGTCTTCCACTGCGGGATCAGGTCGATGCCCCAGTAGCGGTCGTTGCCGGAATTGGCCTTGGTCGTGCTGCTGCAGAGAATGGCACCGGGAATGTACTGGTTGGCACCGAGCAAGCGCTTGGCGTCGAAGGGGCAGGGGGTGGAGGAGTCGCCGCTTTGTGTGGTGATGACTTGCTCGACCCGGGCGCTGTAGGCGTTGGCGATCAGGTTGAAGTCGCTACGCGGGCGCCAGTCCCAGGTCAGCGACAGGTTTTTCGATTTTTCCGGTTGCAGGGCGGTGTTCGGCGCGCGGAATCCGGTGCCACGGTAGGGGGTGCCCGCCTGCGCGGTGAAGCTGCCGAATGCACTGTAAACATCCTCCGGTGCCGGGGCGCGGAAGGCTTCGCCGTAAAGCAATTTCAGGTAATTGCCGGGGGCCGGCCGCCAGACGGCGCCGATACGCGGATTGAGCGTGCCGCCATAGGTCGAGTAGAGGTCGCGGCGGGTGCCGAGCATGGTCGAGAAATCTTCGCTCCAGCGGGCTTGCCATTGCAGGTAGGAAGACCAGCTGGTGAAACGGCTTTCAAAGTTTTGCAGCGGCAAGCGGGTGTTGGTGTAGACATAGCCCTGGTTGGCCGGTCCGGTCGAGGTGTTGTAGGGGCCGGGCAGGTCCGGGGTTTCGACGGCGTAATAGTCCTTGTAACCAAAGCCGGCCAGCAGGTGATGCGCGTCGTTCAGCTGCCAGTTGAAGTTCTGCTCGATGCCGCGCCGGCGGGCGTAGGCATAGTCGTAGCCGTTGTTCTGGAAATTGGTGGTGCGGTTGATGTAGCGGGTCCGTGGATCGATTTCGTAAGTGGACTGATCGACCACGGTTTCGGCTTTCAGGCCGGGGACCAGTTCGGCCCGATATTTGCCGTACCAGGTGTCGATGGTGGTGTCGAAAAACACGTTCGACAGATAGAACGCGGCGGCTGGGGCATCGCCATTGCTGCTCAGGTTGCGGAAACGGTTGCGGTAAAAACCCAGGGTCAGGCGGTCTTCATAATCGAGCCGCGCATACTGACTCTGGCTGGAAATATCTCCGACGTAGTGCTCACGCTGTGCTGCTGGTATTCCGCCGGCGGCGACCTTGGGGTAGCTGTCCGGGTAATACTTGTCGAGCGGGGCGCGGTCACTGGCTTGTTGGTGGGCGCTGGCGGTCAGCGTAAAGCCAGGGAGCGGTGAGCCGCCGACGAGAAAATTGTCTTCGCGCGTTCCGAATTGGCCAAAGCCGACGCTGGCCCGACCATGCAGCGCTTCGGCCGCCTTGTCGGTGATGATGTTGATCACGCCGGCAAAGGCGTCGGCCCCGTAGAGTGCGGCGGCCGGTCCGTAGAGGACTTCGACCTGCTTGGCGAAGTGCAGCGAAAAATTTTCTGCGACCGGAATCTTGCCGCCGGCGGGGTGGTCGATGCGGACGCCATCGAGCAGGATCAGCAACTTGTTGTTGGAGAGGTGGCCCTGGAAGGCGAAGTGGTTGTACTGCGCCGAGCGGGTGGCACGCTGGAAGTCGACGCCGGGCAAGTCTTCGAGGAGGTCGGCGAGGCTCTTGTAGCGCCGTTCGCGAATTTGCTCACGGGTATACACCATGATGTGTGCCGGGGTCTGTTCGCGTGACTCTTGCTTGCGCGATGCGGTGACCACCGGGGTTGCCATCAGTTCGTCCAGCGATAGTGGCAGCAACTCACTCAGGGCTGGACTGGCTGACCAGGCCGGTAGACTGAACAGGGCCAGCCAGGCAGCAAATTGCCCGGAGCGAAGCGTGTGCATGGTTTTTCCCCTTTTTACGCGTCGACCGTGGCTGGGCCTTTCAGCTCGATTTTTGCCTGGGTCGCGACTCGCAGAGCATCAGTCCAAGGCGCAGCAACTCCTCCCAGAGATTGCCGCGACTGATGCCTTTGATGATTTTGTCGATTGTAGCGGCATGTGCCAGCGCCTGCATTAAGCCTTTTGTGTGCAGGCGCTGCAAGGCCTTCTTGAATAGTATTTGACGCGGCCCCCAGACTTTTGCGTCGCGCAGCAGTGCATCATGCGGCAGATTGCGGTCAAGGCCGGCACGGATCGTTGCCAGGGCACGGATTTCCTCGGTCAGCGCCCAGAGCACCAGGGGTGGCGCCTCGCCTTCGTGCATCAGGCCGTCCAGGTTGCGCTTGAAGCGGGCCAGGTCGCCCTGGAGCAGGGCTTCGCGGAGGCCGTCGAGGTCGTAGCGGGCGACGTTGAGCACGGCTTCGCGGACCTGTTCCGGGCTCAGCTTGCCGGTCGGGTAAAGGAGCGCCAGCTTCTGGATTTCCTGGTGGGCGGCGAGCAGGTTGCCTTCCACCCGTTCGGCGATGAAGCTGAGGCTCTCGGGGTCGGCGCTCTGTTGCTGGCGGCGCAGGCGGCCGGCGATCCAGCCCGGCAGTTCGGCCAGCGGCGGGGCGTTGAGTTTGACCGCGACGCCGGCGGTGGCGAGGGCGACGAACCAGGCGGCTTTTTCTTCCTTCCAGTCGAGCTCGGGCAGGGTGATCAGCAGCAGGTTGTCGGCCGACAGGTTCTGGCACCAGGCCTGCAAGGCACTGCTGCCTTCCTTGCCCGGTTTGCCGTTGGGAATCCGCAGGTCGATCAGCTTGCGGTCGCCGAACAGCGACAGGTTGCCGCCGGCGGCGAGCAACTGGTTCCAGTCGAAGCCGGGTAGCGCGGTCAGTACTTCGCGTTCGCTGTAACCCTGCTGGCGGGATTTTTTGCGAATCGCGTCGGCGGCTTCGAGGACGAGCAGCGGCTCGTCGCCGTATAGGACATAGAGGGGGCGCAGCTCGCGTTCGAGGTGTGCGCCGAGCTGGTCGCCCTTGAGTTGCATCAGTCCTCGTCTTCTTCCTTGGCGACCTTGGGTTTGATGATCGCCAGCCGGCGCATCACCTGATTGACCAGGTCGCTGGTCATGTCGCGCCAGAGCAAGCTTTCTTCGAGGTCCTTGGCGAGCACGTTGGAGTCGTCGAAGGCGATGTCGCGGGTCAGGTTCACTTCGTTGGGGGCGACCAGCACCTTGCCCTCGGGCGTGATCACCCGGAAGCTGTAAGCCAACTGCAGGCGATACTCGCGCACGCGGCCCTGGGCATTGACGCTGAGGATGGTCTTGCTGCGCTGGTCGGCCATCTGCTGGAAGATGGCTTCGGCTGCCAGTGGGTTGTCGGTCAGTTCGGTGCTGCCGGTGGCGTTGATGTAGCGTTCGAGCCAGATCCGCACGTCGGCGGTTTCGGGCAGCGCGATATGCAGCGAGCGGTAGGGTAGCTGGGCGCTTTGTGCGCCGCGCAGACGGAAGCCGCAGCCTGCCGTCAGCAGCAGGCCGGCGGCAGGAAGCAGGGTGAGCAGACGGCGGCGAGTAAGCATGTGATTTTCAGGGCTTGGTTGCTGGCGGCGAGTCATCCATCGCCAGCTGCCAGCAGCTGGCAGCCAACGACGGGCGACTCGATTTACACCACGATATTGACCAGGCGGCCGGGGACGACGACGACCTTCTTCGCCGGCTTGCCTTCCATGAACTTCACCGCGCCTTCCGAGGCCAGCGCAGCGGCTTCGATGCTCGCCTTGTCGGCTTCGGCGGCGACGCGGATGGCGCCGCGCAGCTTGCCGTTGACCTGGACCATCAGCTCGATTTCGTCCTGCTTGAGCGCAGCCGGATCGGCCTTGGGGAAGCCGGCGAGGCCGGCATCGGCGCCCGGTTTCAGCTCAGCGTACAGCGCCTGGCCGATGTGCGGCACGATCGGGAAGAGCAGCAGGGTGACGGCTTCGAGCAGTTCCTGGGCCAGGGCGCGGCCAGCGGCGTCGCTCAGGTCGGTTTTGTCGTAGGCGTTGAGCAGCTCCATCACCGCAGCAATCGCGGTGTTGAACTGCTTGCGGCGGCCGTAATCGTCGGCGACCTTCTGCATCGTCTGGTGCAGCTTGCGGCGCAGATCAGTTTGCACGGTCGACAGCGTTTTTGCCTCGATTTCGGCGTTGACCGTGCCCGTCTGCACATGGTCATGGACCAGCTTCCACAAGCGGCGCAGGAAGCGGAAGGCACCCTCGACGCCGGCGTCCGACCATTCCAGCGACTGGTCGGGCGGGGCCGCGAACATCATGAACAGGCGGGCGGTATCGGCGCCGTACTGTTCGATCAGCGATTGCGGGTCGACACCGTTGTTCTTCGATTTCGACATCTTCTCGGTGCCGCCGATGATCACCGGCTGGCCGTCGGCCTTGAGCGTGGCACCGGTCGGGCGGCCGCGCTCGTCGGTGACGACATCGACATCGGCCGGGTTGAGCCACAGCTTCTTGCCATTTTCGCCTTCGCGGTAGAAGGTCGGCGCCACCACCATGCCCTGGGTCAGCAGATTGGCGAAAGGTTCACCCAAGTCGCCGATCAGGCCGACGTCGCGCATCAGCTTGGTGAAGAAGCGCGAATAGAGCAGGTGGAGGATGGCGTGTTCGATGCCGCCGATGTACTGGTCGATCCCGCCTTTACACCAATAGGCGACGCGCTCGTCGACCATGGCCGTGGCGTTGTCCGGGCAGGCGTAGCGCAGGAAGTACCAGGACGACTCGAAGAAGGTGTCCATGGTGTCGGTTTCGCGCTTCGCGTCACCGCCGCACTTCGGGCACTTGCATTCGTAAAACTCGGGCATCTTGGCCAGCGGCGAACCGGCGCCGGTGATCTCGACGTTTTCCGGCAGCACGACCGGCAGTTGCTCGTCCGGCACCGGCACGTCGCCGCAAGTCGGGCAGTGGATGATCGGGATCGGGCAGCCCCAGTAACGCTGGCGGGAAATGCCCCAGTCGCGCAGGCGGAACTGCACTTTCTTTTCACCCAGGCCCTTGGCGCCGAGGTCGGCGGCAATCGCGTCGACGGCGGCTTCATAAGCCAGGCCGTCGTACTTGCCGGAGTTGATGCAGGCGCCTTTCTGCTTGTCGCCGTACCATTCCTGCCAGCCGTCGAGGCTGAAGCTTTCGCCGTCGGCGGCGATCACCTGCTTGATCGGCAG
>ERZ1066115.413-NODE-413-length-11427-cov-18.801970_pt1 | contig 11427 bp, 14 predicted proteins | sample MGYA00382762_ERZ1066115 | MGnify/ENA primary metagenome ERZ1066115 (study PRJEB33369, sample SAMEA5778345) | biofilm metagenome | biome: Industrial cooling water; feature: Water cooling tower basin; material: Biofilm | place: United Arab Emirates | collected... | reverse complement strand
GTCGAGGATGTCTCGTTCGGCCCGCTCAACCTCGGGCTCGACCCGCAGACCGTGCGCCAGCGCGTGAGCGACGCCTTGCACGCGGTCGGAATGGCTGATTATGCCGAGCGGCCGGTGCACCAGCTCAGTTTCGGCCAGAAAAAGCGCGTCTGCATCGCCGGTGTGCTGGCGATGGAGCCTGAGTTGTTGTTGCTCGACGAACCGATGGCCGGGCTCGATGCGGCAATGCAGGCGGAACTTCTGGCGGTGCTTGACGGTCTGTCGGCGCGCGGCATCACCGTGCTGCTGTCCACCCACGATGTCGATTTCGCCTATCGCTGGGCCGACGCGATCCATCTGCTGGTTGCCGGGCGTTGCGCCGCGTCGTTCGCCGCTGCCGACCTGCCGTCCCACGCCGCCAGCTTGCTGGCCGCCGGGCAGCCGCTGCCGGCGGTGCTGGCGCTGCAACAGGCGCTGGTCGCGCACGGCGTGCTGGCGGCAAGTAGCGAACTGCGCAGCCTCGACGCCTTGCTCGGCGCCTTGGGGCCGGGCGGGGAGCGGGGCGGATGAAGCGCTGGCGTCACCCCGCCGCCGGCTTGAGCCGGCAGGCGGAAAAACAGTTTTTTCACGGTCGACCGTGAAAAGCATGAAAAAAGCAGGAATGCAGCCGGGAAAAGGCTGTGTTTCGATCTTCACTACCAAGGATTGAGCCAAGTTATGTCTGGAAAAATCTGGTTTGTCGGCGCCGGTCCTGGCGATCCCGACCTGATCACCGTCAAGGGCCGCAAATTGCTCGAACAGGCAGGCGCCGTGCTCTTCGCCGGTTCGCTGGTCGATCAGGCGGCGACGCTGTACGCACCGGAAGGCTGCGAGATTCGCGACTCCAAGGACATGACCCTGGAGGAAATGACCGACTGGCTGATCGCCGCGACCGCCAAACACGAAACGGTGATCCGCCTGCAGACCGGCGACCCCGGCCTCTACGGCGCGCTGATCGAAATGACCCGGCCGCTGACCGCCGCCGGCATCGAATGGGGCGTGATCCCCGGCGTCTCGTCGGCGATGGCGTCGATGGCCGCCGCCGGCGAAACCCTGACCCTGCCGGAAATCACCCAGACGGTGATCCTCACCCGCGTCGCCGGGCGCACCCCGATGCCGCCGGGCGAGGAACTCGAAGCCCTGGCCGCGCACAAGACCACGCTCTGCATCTACCTCTCGATCACGCTGCTGCACAAGGTCCAGGAGGCGCTGCTGGCGGCCGGCTGGAGCGAGGATGCACCGATTCTGGTGGTGCAGAAGGCGAGCTGGCCGGGCGAGGAAAAGATCGTGCGCGGCACGATCAAGGACATCAAGCGCAAGTGCCAGGACGAGAAGATCGCCAGCCAGGCAATGATCGTCGCCAGCCCGACCCTGGGCGCCGCCGACTGGCCCGACCTGATCCGCTCCAAGCTCTACGACCCGACTTTCGGCCATCGTTTCAGGAAAGCAGCTTCCAGTTCTTAGCCATCAGATGTCAGCCGGCCCTCGCTGCCGACTTCCAGGGCTCGACCATTAACTAACAGCCAATCAGCAATAGCTAACAACCAGGCATGCACATGAACGACACCACCATCCTCCTCGTCGGCCACGGTTCGCGCGGCCGCGAGGGCAACAAAGAAACCATCAACTTCGCCGCCCAGTGGCGCGAACAGCACCCGGACTGGCGGATCGAGGTCTGCTTCATCGAGCACGCCGAAGTGCTGCTCGACGAAGGCCTGGACCGTGCCGCCAAGGGCGCGAAGAAGGTGATCGCGATTCCCTTCATCCTCAACGCCGCCGGCCACGTCAAGATGGAACTGCCGCACGCGCTGGAAGAAGCGCGCCAGCGCCATCCCGGCGTCGAATTCATCGTCACCCGCCACCTCGGCATGGGCCGCGAGGTCTTCGCCGTGCTGCAAAACCAGCTCGACCGGCTGATGAAGCAGTTGGCGATGCCTGACCCGATGACCACCGGCGTCATCCTGCTCGGGCGCGGTTCGTCCGATGCCGGCGCCAACGGCGAACTGGCCAAGATGGCGCGCTGGATTTTCGAGGACAACGACCACGAACTGGTCGACCTGGCCTTCACCGGCGTCACCTGGCCGCGTCTGGAAACCGTCGTCCAGCGCCAAGTCAAGCTGGGCATGATGCAGATCGCGATTGTCCCGGTCTATTTGTTCACCGGCGTCCTGATCGAGCGGATCAAGGAGCAGGTCGAGCGCCTGCAGCGCCAGTACCCGCAAGTCAGCTTCGCGCTCGGCACGCACTTCGGCTTCGATCCCGGCATCTTCTCGCTGCTCGACGCCCGTTCGGCGGGCGAACAGCAGGAGGGCGCCATGCTCGAATGCGACGGCTGCAAGTACCGCGAACTGGCCGAGGAAGAACATCTGCACGACCACAGCCATACCGCGCTGTCGGCCGGTGGTGGCTGCGGCCATGCGCATGGCCACGACCATGGTCACGCGCACGGCCATGATCATCATCAAGGACACGGGCACAGCCATCCGCATCATCACGGCTGCTCACACAAACACGATTGATTCGGGAGTCTCGCCATGACCATCAACACCGCCAGCAATACCGCCACCGAACAGCTGACCGCCGCCGGCCGCGCCATCGAGCATGAATCCTTTGCCGTGATCGACGCCGAAGCCGGTCCGCACGATTACACCGACGAGCAATGGCCGCTGGTCCGCCGGATGATCCACGCCAACGCCGATTTCGAATTCAACGGCCTGACCGTTTTCCACCCGGAGGCGATGACCGCCGGCATGAACGCGGTGCTCAAGGGCAACACGCCCATCGTCGCCGACGTCGAAATGATCTGCGTTGGCCTCTCGAAGCCGCGCCTGGCCCACTTCGGCCTGACGACGCACCACTACATTTCCGACGCCGACGTGATCGAACAGGCCAAGGCCGAGAACACCACCCGCGCCGTGCAGGCGATGCGCAAGGCGCAGCGCGAGGGCAAGCTCGACGGCGCCATCGTCGGCATCGGCAATGCGCCGACCGCGCTGATCGAACTGGTCCGCCTGATCAAGGAAGAGGGCGTGCGTCCGGCGCTGGTCGTCGCGATGCCGGTCGGCTTCGTCTCCGCCGCCGAATCCAAGGACCTGATGATGACCGTGAGCGAAGTGCCCTGGGTTGCGATCAAGGGCCGCAAGGGCGGTTCGACGCTGGTCGTCGCGGCGATCCACGCGATGCTGTCGCTGGCCGAAGCCGAGCAGAAAAAGGCGGCATGAGTTTTTTTGCCCGCACGCCGAAACCGCCGTACTACGCCGTGATCTTCTCGTCGCGGCGCAGCCCCGGCGACGACGGCTACGCGCAAACCGCCGCGCGGATGGTCGAGCTGGCCGGGCAGCAGCCCGGCTTTCTCGGCGCCGAGAGCGTGCGCGGCGAGGACGGCTGCGGGATCACCGTTTCCTACTGGGATTCGGAAGCCAGCATTGCCCGCTGGAACGCCCAGCACGAACACCTGACCGCCCAGCAAGAAGGCCGGCAGAAGTGGTACGAAGCATTTGAAATCCGCGTCGCGAGGGTGGAGCGCGCCTATGGGAAACAAGAGGATACGGATTGATGAGTAGCGAAAACAAGGTCGGCCACGCCAGCGCGCCGGAAAAAGTGCGTAAAGGCGACGCCAAGCGCGAACGCGGCAACCGCACCGGCTTCACCACCGGCGCCTGTTCGGCCGCCGCCGCCCGCGCCGCGACCCTCGGCCTGCTCTACAGCGAAGTGCCGGAAAAAGTGGTTTGCCGCCTGCCCAACGGCAACGACCAGGAATTTGCGGTGATCGAAGGCTGTGTCGAGGAAGTCGCCGGCTACGCCAACGCGGTGATCGTCAAGGACGCCGGCGACGACCCGGATGCGACCCATGGCGCGCACATGACCGCCGAAGTGCGGATTCTCAAGCACCGCGCCGGCGAGGTCGTGCTCAAGGGCGGCCCCGGTGTCGGCACGGTGACCAAGGAGGGTCTCGGCCTCGAAGTCGGCGGCCCGGCGATCAACCCGGTGCCCCGGCGCAACATCATCGACAACGTGCGCGCGGCCGGCAGCGAACTGCTCGAACACGACGGGCTGGAAGTGACCATTTCGGTGCCGGGCGGCGAGGAGATGGCGAAAAAAACGCTCAACGCCCGCCTCGGCATCCTCGGCGGCATCTCCATCCTCGGCACCACCGGCATCGTCCGCCCGTATTCGACCGCCGCCTTCCGTGCCAGCGTCGTCCAGGCGGTCGACGTCGCGTCCAAGCAGGGGCAGACCAGCGTGGTGTTCACCACCGGCGGCCGCACCGAAAAATTCGCGATGAAGCAGTTGCCCGAACTCGACGAGTCCTGCTTCGTGCAGATGGGCGACTTCGTCAAGGCCGCCTTCACCAGCGCGATCAAGCGCCAGATGCCCCACGTCTATGTCGGCGCGATGGTCGGCAAGCTGACCAAGATGTGCCAGGGCCTGGCCGTGACCCACGCCTGGAAGGCCGAGATCGACCGCGACATCCTGGCCGACTCGGCGCGCGAAGTCGGCGCTCCGGACGACTTGATCGAGGAAATCCGCGCCGCCGAAACCGCGCGTTTCGCCGCCGAAAAACTGGCCGTACTCGGGTTGACCGTGGCTTTCCACCAGCAACTGGCGAAAAAGGCGATCAAGAGCCTCAAGAGCGAATACCCCGGCGCCTACCACCTGGCGGTGCTGGTCTGCGACTTCGAAGGCAACTTCATTTGCCGTGTCGATGAAGAAGAAGCCCTCGGGGAGGCAGCCCTGTGAGCGCCAAACTATTCATCATCGGCATCCTCGACGACGGCTGGGCCGGGCTGGGCGACGCTGCCCGCCAGGCGCTGACCGGAGCCGGGCTGATCATCGGCGTCGGCCGCACGCTGGAACTGGTCAAGGCGCAGTTGCCGGCGGTCGAAACCCGCGACATGGACGGCGCACTGACCAAGAGCCCGGCGTGGATTCAGGCCGCGCGGGCTGAAGGGAAATCGGTCGCCGTGCTGGCGACCGGCGACCCGCTCTGCCACGGCATCGCCAGCTATCTGCTGGGCAAGCTCGGGCGCGATGCAGTCGAAATCCTGCCGGCGCCCTCGACCCTGCAGATCGCCTTTGCCCGCTGGCAGCAGCCCTGGCAGGACGTGACCGTTGCTTCCTGCCACAGCAAGGATGCCGGCGAATGGACGCTGGGCGCGACGCCGGAACACGGCCTGTACCCGCTAATGCGGGCGATTGCGCTGAACCGCCGGGTGTTCGCCTTCACCAGCCCGGAAAACGACCCGGCGCGGCTGGCGCGGGCGCTGCTGACCGCCGGTTATGGGCCAGATTCGGGCGATGACGTGACCCTGTCGGTCGCCAGCCGCCTGCTGCTGCCCGACGAAAGCGTGCACACCGGCTTATCCACGGTCGACGCCGCGCAAATGCAATTTTCCGAACCCAGCGTGGTGCTGATCGAACGCAAGGATCTGGATCGCGGGCCGCATTTTGGCCTGGATGATCTCGACTACATCCAGCGTTCGCCGGAAAAAGGCCTGATCACCAAGCAGGAAGCGCGCGCCTTGTCGCTGGCCAAGCTGCGGCTCAAGGCCGACAGCATCGTCTGGGACATCGGCGCCGGTTCCGGCTCGGTCGGCCTCGAATGCGCTCGCGTCGCCGCGCATGGCCATGTCTGGGCGATTGAAAAGAACGAGGGCGACGCCGCCAATGCGCGCGCCAACGCCGCGCGTTTCCGCGTCGGCAACTACACCCTGTGTGAAGGCAAGGCACCGGCACGGCTCGACACCTGGCCCGACCCGGACGCCGTCTTCATCGGCGGCTCGGGCGGCGAACTCGGCGAGCTGATCAAGCTGATCCTCGGCCGGCTCAAGCCGGGCGGCCGGCTGGTGATGAACTTCGTGACGCTGGAAAACCTGGCCACCGCGACGACCACGCTGAAAGACCTCGGCGCCGGCTGGGACGTGGTGCAACTGCAAGCCAGCCGCAGTCAGCCGATTCTCGACATGCACCGGATGGCGGCACAAAACCCGGTGTGGGTGGTGACTGCCTGGCCGGGCGAGGCGGCGGTAACGCAGATTGTCGATTGTAGTAACATACCTTCATCGTCTGCCGTTTGAGGTGTGCCATGACCATCACGACCTTCTCCAGCCGCCAATTCAATCAGGATGCCAGCAAGGCCAAGCGTGCCGCCGAGGTGGGTCCGGTTTTTATTACGGATCGTGGCCGTCCGGCGCATGTCTTGCTGACCTACAGTGAGTATCAGCGCCTGACCGGCCAGGGCGCGCAGATTGCCGATCTGTTGGCGTGTCCGGGGAGTGAGGACATTGATTTGCCTTTGCCGGCATCCGGTGAGTTGGCTCGTTCGGCTGATTTTTCATGACGTATCTGCTCGATACCAACGTCGTTTCGGAATTACGCAAAGTTCGTAGCGGCAAAGCCGACGCGCAGGTCGCGCGGTGGGCGGAAGGCCTGCAGGTTGCCGACTTGTTCATTTCCGTGATCACCGTGCAGGAGCTTGAAATCGGTGTGCGCCAGGTGGAACGGCGTGACGACAAGCAAGGGCAGATACTGCGCGACTGGCTTGATCACCACGTTTTGCCCGCTTTTGCCGGACGCATCCTGGCAGTGGATCTGGCCGTGGCGCAATGCAGTGCGCAGTGGCATGTGCCGGACCCCCGCCCGTTTCGCGACGGCTTGATCGCAGCGACGGCCAAGGTCCACCACATGACCGTGGTGACGCGCAATACCGCCGATTTCAGCGGGATCGGGGTGAATTTGCTTAATCCCTGGCTACCCGTGGCCGAACTTGAACATTAACCCTCGACTGAGTTTTTACATGACTGAACCCAAACGCTACGGCAAACTGATCGGCGCCTCGCTCGGCCCCGGCGACCCCGAACTGATCACCCGCCGCGCCTGGAGCGCGCTGCAATCCGGCGCCCGCTGGTTGTATCCGGTGAAAAAAGCCGAGGAATCGTCCTACGCGCTGTCGATTGTCGAGCGCGGCGGCCTGGCGGTGCCCGGCGATGCGGTCGAACTGGTCTTCCCGATGACCCGCGACGCCGAAATCCTGGCCAAGGCCTGGGCGCGCGCCGCGACGCAGACCGTCGAACTGCTCGCCGAAGGCCGCGACCTGGTCTTCCTGGTCGAAGGCGATGCCTCGACCTTCGCCACCTTCGGCCACCTGGCCCGCGTCGTCCGCGAGCTGGTTGCCGAGGTTGAGGTCGAAACCATCCCCGGCGTTTCCTCCTTCGCAGCCGCTGCCGCGACCACCGGTGTCACGCTGGCCGAGGAAGACGAAACCTTCGCCATCATCCCGGCTGCCTACGGCGTCGAGGTGATCAACCATCTGCTCGACGAGTTCGACACGCTGGCGCTGCTCAAGGTCAAGCCGCTGGTCGATGAAGTGGTCGAACTGCTCGAACAGCGCGAACTGCTGGCAACCTCGGTCTTTGTCGAGAAGGTCGGCTCGCCGGACGAGCGCATCGTCCGCGACGTCGCCAGCCTCAAGGGCGAAAAGGTCAATTACCTGTCGCTGATGCTGGTCCAGAACCCCAAACGCGAACGCGGCGAACTGCGCCGTGGCTGCCGCAAGCGCAAGGCCGCGCAGGACGGCAGCGACACGGTCGACGCCTGAAAAACTCAAAAACCAAAAACAGCCCCCAACCCCAACCCACAGAGAACACAGAGCATGAAAATCGCCGTCGTCTCCATTACCAAGCACGGCATCGCGCTGGCCGGCAAAGTCGTTGCCGCGCTGCCCGGTGCGCAACTGTTCTGCCCGGAAAAATTCCGTGCCGAAGGCGAAACCGCTGCCCCTGGCGTGACCAACTGCTACGAAGGCAAGGTCGGCGACCAGGTGCCGGCGCTGTTCGCCGCCTTTGACGGCATCGTCGCCATCGTCTCGCTCGGCGCCGTCGTCCGCCTGATCGCGCCGCACCTGAAGAACAAGGAGGTCGATCCGGCGGTGGTGGTGATCGACGAAGCCGGCAAGTTCGTGATCCCGATGCTCTCCGGCCACCTCGGCGGCGCTAACGGGCTCGCCGGCCACCTCGCCACCGCGCTTGGCGCGCAGGCGGTGCTGACCACCGCCTCCGACGCCCGCGAAACCATCGGCGTCGACATCCTCGGCCGCGAACTCGGCTGGAAGTACCAGGCCAGCCATGACGAAATCGTCCGCTGCAGCGCCGCGATGGTGAACGACGAACCGGTCGCGCTGGTTCAGGAAGCCGGCGCGCGCGACTGGTGGGCGAACCACGCCAACGGCCGCAAAGGCCCGCTGCCAGCCAATGTCACGCTGTTCGAACGGCTCGAAGAAGTCGATCTCGACCGTTTCGCCGCCGTGCTGTGGATCGCCGAGCGCGAGATGCCGGCGGAACTGGCGGCCAGGCTCGCCGGGCGGCGGGTGATTTATCGCCCATGACAATCGGCATGATCGCTTTGCCACCGCTGTTTTCCGCCGTTGACCGGCGGCTGACTTTCTTTGCTTCGCCAAAGAAAGTCAGCAAAGAAAGGCGACCCCTGCGTTCGCGCCGGGCCGCTGGCCCGGTTCCCTGCGCTGCTCGTCTGGCCGGGGGGCTGGCTAAACTCGCCTGCGGCTCAGACACCGCCAGCCCACTTCCCCCGGCCAGCCTGCGCTGCTCGGCGCTCGCGAAGGGGGAGAGGGGGCTTCGTAGAAAACTCGGCGGGTGGGGCTGCAGCTGGGGAGGTCGGGTATGAATCTCGCCCTCGGCCTCGGCTGCGACCGCAACACCCCGGCGGCGACGATCCAGCAGGTGATTGACGAAGCGCTGGCGCAGGCCGGGGCGACGCTGGCTGACGTGCGGGCGGTGGCTTCCATCGACCTCAAGGCCGACGAGGTCGGCCTGGCCGAGGTCGCTGCCGCCAACGGCTGGACGATCCGCTTTTACCCGGCGGCCGAGCTGGCCACGGTCGACGTGCCGAATCCGTCGGATACCGTGCGCAAGTACACCGGCACGCCGTCGGTGTCGGAGGCTTCGGCGATTCTCGTCGCCGGCGCCGACCAGCGCCACCTGATCATTGAAAAACACAAGCTGCGCGGCCCGGATGGGCGGAATGCGACAGTTTCCATTGTCCGCATGCCCTGCTGACGCGCCTGACCACTTTCAACTTTTGACTGAACATCATGAACGCACCTGAAACCACTGTGAAAACCGGCAAGATCATGCTCGTCGGCCTCGGCCCCGGCAGTCAGGACCACCTGACCGCCCGCGCCCGCGCCGCCATCGCCGAAGCCGATACGGTCATCGGCTACGTCACCTACATCCGCCTGGTCGCCGATCTGGTCGAAGGCAAGGAAGTGATCAAGAAGTCGATGACCGAGGAACTCGACCGCGCCATTGAAGCGCTTGATCGCGCCAGCCAGGGCAAGAAAGTCGCGCTGGTCTCGTCGGGCGACGCCGGGGTGTACGGCATGGCCGGGCCGACCTTCGAGGTGCTGTTCCAGGCCGGGTGGACGCCGGAGTCGAATATCGAGGTCGAGATCGTGCCCGGCGCCTCGGCGCTGAATACCTGCGCCGCGCTGGTCGGCGCCCCGCTGACCCACGATTTCTGCGCGATTTCGCTGTCCGACCTGCTGACCCCGTGGCCGACCATCGCCCGCCGCCTCGACGCGGTGGCCTACGCCGATTTCGTCGTCGCGCTCTACAACCCCAAGAGCGGCCGCCGTACCCAGCAGATCGTCGAGGCCCAGCGCATCTTCCTGCGCCACCGCGACCCGCAGACCCCGGTCGCCATCGTCAAGTCCGGCTACCGCCCCAAGCAGCGGATCGAGTTCACCACCCTCGACAAAATGGCCGAGGCCGACATCGGCATGCTGTCCACGGTGCTGATCGGCAACTCCAACACCTTCATCAAGCACGGCCTGATGGTCACCCCGCGCGGCTACGCCAACAAGTACGCGGTGGAAGAGGGCGAGCGCAACACCAAGGACGGCGAACAGGCCGGGCGTTCCTTGTCTACCGGCCTCAATGGCTGGATGGCCGCGATCCAGGCCAGCGGCAAGAGCGCTGCCGAGTTGGCCGCCGAATACCGCCTGCCGGAAGACTATATTGCCGCCGTGCTGCAGTCCGAACTGCCGCCGGAAGGCGAGGAGAACGAGATTGAAGGCTGAACGCGACGCTGAAAACATCGTCAAGCCGAAGATCCGCGACTACAGCCGGCAGGTGCTGATCTGCACCGGCCCGCGCTGTACCCAGAACGGCGAGGGCGAGGCCTTGTTCAACGCATTGCAGGCCAAGTTCCGCGCCGCCGGCCTGGGGGTGGACGCCGGCCCGGCACGGGTCAAGCGCACCCGCACCGGCTGCGTTGCCGCCTGCCAGGGCGGGCCGATTGTCGCGGTGCAGCCGGATGGCGTGTGGTACTACAACGTCACCGACGCCAACATGGATCGGATCATCGAGCAGCACCTCAAGGGCGGCCAGATCGTCGAAGACCTGGTTTTCCATAGGAACGGCGAGGGCGACCCGTGCTGAGCGCCGGCAGTGCCTTTCCCGCCGGTTGCGTCTCGCTGATCGGCGCCGGCCCCGGCGACCCGGAACTGCTGACGCTGAAAGCCTACCACCGGCTGCAGCAGGCCGAAGTGCTGCTCTACGACAACCTGGTCAGCCCGCAAATCCTCGAATTCGTGCCGTCGACCGTGGAACGCATCTTCGTCGGCAAGATGCCGGGCAACCACACCTTGTCGCAGGATGAAATCGGCCCGCTGATGCTGGAAAAAGCCCGCAGCGGCAAGCGCGTGGTCCGCCTCAAGGGCGGCGATCCCTTCGTCTTCGGGCGTGGCGGCGAGGAAATGGAAGTCCTGCTCGCCGCCGGCGTCGGCGTCGAAATCGTCCCCGGCATCACCGCCGCGCTCGGTGCCGCCGCCGCCTTCGGCTTCCCGCTGACCCACCGCGACCACGCGCAAAGCTGCCTGTTCGTCACCGGCCACCTCAAGGACCACAGCGTGGACCTCAACTGGCCCGGCCTCGCCCAGCCCAACCAGACGCTGGCGATCTACATGGGCATCACCGGCGTCGACACCATCTCCCGCGAACTCCAGGCCCACGGCCTGCCCGGCGAGACCCCGGCGGTGCTGGTGTACAAGGCGACCTGGCCGGAGCAGAAACTCCACCACGCAACCCTGGCGACCCTGCCGCAGGTGGTTCGCGACCAGGCGATCAAATCGCCGACCCTGCTGGTGATCGGCAGCGTGGTGAGTCTGGCCGCCAAGTAATCGCCTCCGCCGGCTGGCTAAAATTGAAAATGGCAGCGACCGCAAGGCGCTGCCATTTTCATTGCTTGCTTGCTGGCTGCGTGGGCGGGCTGAGTGAAGCGCCGTTGTGGCGTTCTTTATGCGGCTATTGCCAAGGGTGCTGCGATCCGTCGGGAAATGTGGCTTTGGCGCTTAACCTGAGCGCCTTTTTCGGTATTTCCGGGAATATGAAATAA
>ERZ1066115.411-NODE-411-length-11449-cov-16.968931_pt1 | contig 11449 bp, 7 predicted proteins | sample MGYA00382762_ERZ1066115 | MGnify/ENA primary metagenome ERZ1066115 (study PRJEB33369, sample SAMEA5778345) | biofilm metagenome | biome: Industrial cooling water; feature: Water cooling tower basin; material: Biofilm | place: United Arab Emirates | collected... | reverse complement strand
TGCGCAAACCACGACACCCCTCTCCCTGCGGGAGAGGGGCCGGGGGTGAGGGGCTGGCCTACTTGCCTTCCGCGATCCGTTGCGTGATGTGCGCCAGCGCTTCATCGACCTGGTCGATCAGGATCAGGCAGAGGTCGCCGGGGTGCAGGCGTTCGAGCGCCAGGTCGATGGCGACGAACTCGCCGGTGATCTCGTCGATGCGCCGGGTGCGGCTGGCGTTGCTCAGGCCCTGGCGGAGCAGGGCGATCACTTCGCCGTCTTCGCGGCCGCGCTGGCAGGCGTCCTGGTAGAGGATCACATCGTCGAAGGCGGCGCCGAGGATTTCGGTCTGCTGGCGGATGTCCTCGTCGCGGCGGTCGCCGGCAGCGCTGATCACCACCGAGCGGCGGACCGCCGGCATGCCTTCGATCGCCTGGGTCAGCGCCTGGATCGCGTCCGGGTTGTGACCGTAGTCGGCGATCAGCGTCGCGCCCTTGTAGTCGAAGACGTTGAAGCGGCCGGGGGCGGTGCTGGCATCGCTGGTGAAGCCGGCCATCGCCTGCTCGATCAACGGCCAGTCGATGCCCAGCGCCCAGCCGGCGGCAGCTGCCGCCATCGCGTTTTCAACCTGGAAGCCGATGCTGCCGTTGCGGGTCAGCGGGATATTGACGAAGGGAACGCGGTGTTTCTTGTTGCCGTGCTGGAAGATCATCGCGTCGCGCTCGGCATAGACCACGCGCTTGCCCTGGGCCTTGTGCGTGGCCAGTACCGGGTTCTTCTTGTCGCGGGCGAAGAAGATCACCTCGCCCGAGCAGTGCGGCGCCATGCGGGCGACGATCGGGTCGCCGGCGTTGAGCACGGCGTGGCCGTCGCGCTTGACGTTCTCGATGATCACCCGCTTGACCACGCTCAGTTCATCGACGGTGGTGATGTAGTTGAGCCCGAGGTGGTCGCCGACACCGATGTTGGTGACCACGGCGACGTCGCAGACGTCGAAGCCGAGGCCTTCACGCAGCACGCCGCCGCGTGCGGTTTCGAACACTGCGGCATCGACGTCGGGGTGGAGCAGCACATTGCGCGCCGAGCGCGGGCCCGAGCAGTCGCCGGTGTCGATCCGGCGGTTCTCGACGTAAATGCCGTCGGTGCTGGTCATCCCGACGCGCTTCTTGTCAGCTTCGAAAATCCGGCCGATCAGGCGGCTGGTGGTGGTTTTGCCGTTGGTGCCGGTGATCGCGACCACCGGGATGCGGGCGTTATCGGGTTTGCCGTCGGGGCCGGGCTTGAACATCATCTCGATGATCGCCTCGCCGACAGCGCGGCCCTTGCCGTAAGACGGGTCGAGGTGCATGCGCAGGCCGGGCGCAGCATTGACTTCGACAATGCCGCCGCCTTGCTCTTCGAGCGGCTTGAGAATGGTGTCGCAGACCACGTCGATGCCGGCGATGTCGAGGCCAACGGTCTGCGCGGCGGCGACGGCAGCGGCGGCCAGTTCCGGGTGCACGTCGTCGGTGACATCGGTGGCGGTGCCGCCGGTGGACAGGTTGGCGTTGTTGCGCAAGACCACGCGGGCGCCGCGCGCCGGGATCGAATCCGGCTGGTAGCCTTGTTCGGCGAGGCGGGCGATGGCGATTTCGTCGAAGCGGATCTTGGTCAGCGAGGTCGCGTGGCCGTCGGAGCGGCGCGGATCGCTATTGACGATGTCGACCAGCTCGCGGACGGTGTGGGTGCCGTCGCCAACCACCAGCGGCGGGTCGCGGCGGGCGGCGGCGATCAGCTTGTTGCCGATCACCAGCAGGCGCCAGTCGTGGCCGGGCAGGTACTTCTCGACCATGATGTCGTCGCGGAATTCGATGGCGACGCGGTAGGCGTGGCGGACCTGTTCCTCGCTGGTCAGGTTGACCGAAATACCCTTGCCCTGGTTGCCGTCCTGCGGCTTGACCACCACCGGCAGGCCGATTTCCTGCGCCGCCGCCCAGGCGTCGTCTTCGTCATCGACCGGGCGGCCGAAGGGAACGGCAACGCCAGCGGCGTGCAGCAGCTGTTTGGTCAGCTCCTTGTCCTGCGCAATCGCTTCGCCAATCGCGCTGGTGAAGCTGGTTTCGGCGGCCTGGATGCGCTTCTGTTTGGAACCCCAGCCGAGTTGCACCAGGCTGCCCTGGGTCAGGCGGCGGTAGGGAATGCCCCGGGCGACGGCAGCGGCAACGATGGCGCCGGTGGAGGGGCCGAGGCGGATGTCCTCGTCGAGGTCGCGCAATTCCTTGAGCGTGCCTTCGAGGTCGAAGGGGGCGTCGTTGAGCGCGGCCAGGCACAGCTGCTCGGCGCGTTCGAAGGCGAGGCGGCCGACTTCTTCCTCGGTGTATTCGACGACCACCTGATAAACCCCGGCTTCGACCGTTTGCGCGGTGCGGCTGAAGGTCACCGGGCAGCCGGCCTGGGCCTGCAGCCCGAGGGCGCAGAATTCCAGCGCGTGCGCCATCGACACGGTATCGAGGTGGTCGGAGGGGATCAGGTCGCCGAGTTCGGGAAAGCGCTCGCGCAGGCGGGCTTCGAAGCCGGGCAGGTTGGCGATGGCGGTTTCGCCACCCTCGCAGGTGACGATGGCCTGAATGGCGGTGTGGCGGCTCCACAGGTTGGGGCCGCGCAGGGCACGAATGCGGGAAACGTCCATGACGCTTTGTTCCTTGTTATTTCTGCGACAGCAGCGTGGCCAGGTCGGCCAGCTCGATTCCGTAAGTCTTCAGGCCGGTCTTGATCACGTCCTTGGACAGACCCAGCGCCCAGCCGGCGGCGGTTGCCGCGAGCACGTTGGCAATGTCGGCCGGCTTTTTGGCCTTGCCGATCAGCGGCACGTCGCCCAGGCGGCAGAGGCGGACCTCGTCGCTGCCGGTGAGCAGCACGATGCGGCCGTCGTCGAGGGTGACGACGCGTTCGCCGGCGGCAAGGTGCGAGAAAATGCGCGGATTTTTACGGTCGACCGTGAAAAAGATGGTTTTCCCTTCGCACAGCTCGGCAAAGTCGGCAACCAGCGCGTCATCGGCGTTGAGCACCGCAATCCCGGTGTTCGGCTGCACCACATCGACCTGCGAGCGGTAGATCGCGCGCGGCGTGGTGTAGTAATCGCTGTCCAGCGGCTGCACGTCCCAGCGCGACAAATCCTCGGCGTTGGGTACGACATTGGTGACGACGCCGACCGAACAGTAATCGTAGGCAATGCCTTCGCCGAGGATCACTTCGGCACCGGCTTCGATCACTGCCGCTTCGACGGCGCGGTTCATCAACAGGCGGCGGGCACCGGCGAAATTGCCGGCATCGTTTTTCTGCACCTGGCGGCGGCCAAGGTAGAGGCCGTCGCTGCAGGCCAGGCCGGTGTGCTTGCCGGAGAGGTAGAGCAGGTGGGCGACGATCTTGGCGACGGCGGTCTTGCCGTGCGTGCCGCTGACGCCGACCAGCGGCACGCGGCCGCTTTCGCTGGCGGCAAACAGGTTATCGACAATCGCCTGGCCGACCGGGCGCGGCTTGCCGACGCCGGGCTTGATGTGCATCAGCAGGCTGGGACCGGCATTGACTTCGACGATGGCGCCGCCCTGTTCGGCCAGCGGTTTCGAAATGTCGGCGCAGACCAGGTCGATGCCGGCGATGTCGAGGCCGACCACACGCGCCGCCAGAGCGGCGACGGCGGCGGTTTCGGGGTGGACTTCGTCGGTACAGTCGAAGGCGTGGTTGGCGTTGCGCTGGATCAGCACTTCGCGGCCGGCGGCCGGCACGCTGTCTTCGGCGAGGCCCTGGCGTTCGAGTTCCAGCTTGGCAGCGGTGTCGATGCGGATGATCGACAGCGGATGCAGTTCGGTATCGCCCCGGCGCGGGTCGTTGTTGATCTGGCTGGCGATCAGCTGCGGCACGGTCTGCTTGCCGTCGCCGATGACGATGATGAAGTCGCTGCGGTTGGCCGCGACCAGCTTGCCGCCGACCACCAGCAGGCGGTGTTCGATGCCCTGGATGGCGCGTTCGACGAGGACGCCGGAACCTTCCTCGGCGGCAATCGGGTAAGCCTTGCGCACCGCTTCCGGCGTCACCAGGTCGATGAACACGCCGCGCCCGTGGTTGCCGTCGGTCGGCTTGACCACCACCGGGTAGCCGATGTCTTCGGCGGCCTCGACCGCATCGTCGGCGCTATCGACCTCGCGGCCTTCCGGCACCGGCACGCCGACCGAGGAAATCAATTCCTTGGTCAGGTCCTTGTCGCGCGAGATGGTTTCGGCGATGGCGCTGGTCTGGTCGGTTTCGGCGGTCCAGATGCGGCGCATTGCGGCGCCGTAGCCGAGCTGCACCAGGTTGCCGTTGGGCAGCAGGCGGATATGCGGAATGTCGCGCTTTTCGGCGGCCTGGACGATGGCGGCGGTGGAGGGGCCGAGGTGCTTGCGGTCGACCTGGCGGCGCAGCTTGGCGATGGTCGCCTCGACATCGTGCGGCTCGTCGCGGATCGCGGCCAGCAGCAGGTCGCGGGCGAGGTCCAGCGCGTAGCGCGTGCATTCCTCATGCAGGTTGCTGATGATCAGCTTGTACACGCCGCGCTCGGTCATTTCGCGGGTCCGCCCGAAGCCGTCGCGGGTCCCGGTCAGGCCGGCCAGGTTCATCAACTCGAGCACCACGTGTTCGAGGATGTGGCCGCTCCAGGTGCCGTTGCGCAAGCGCTGCAGGAAGCCGCCGCGTTCGCCGATGTTGCAGCGATGTTCGATCAGGCTGGGAATCCACGCGGTCAGTCGCTCGTACAGACCGGGAATCTTGTCGGAAGGGTAGTCTTCCAGCTCGCCGATGTCGATCCAGGCCTCCAGAACCGGGTAGATGGTCCAGATGTTGGGGCCGGGCAGCGAAAAGGTTTCCCTGATGATGATGTTTGCGTTCTTCATGCTGGCAACTTGGTAAGTGTCTTGGGCACTGCGACGAATTCACGATTATCAACGCATTTGTTCGCCACCGGGCTGACCGCTGGCAAAAAATGTCACCGTTTCGCCACAGGCGGTTACAGGGTGGCGCCTTACAGGAAACGGTCAAGCAGCTTGCGGCTGTGCCGGTCAAGCTGGTTGAGGTCGCGCACCAGGAACTGGATGCCGTGGCTGTCGGCGATCAGCAATTGCGTGCGCGACAGGCGGCGGATGTCTTCCTCGCCTTTGAGTAGCAGCTCGCAGGCGCCCCGGCTGGTGCTGACCTGCCAGGTGCTGGGGCAGGCGAAGCTGGAGACGGCGATGATTCGGTCGATTTCGGGAACGAATTCGCGGCTGGCCAGTTCGTCCTCGACCAGGGCGCGTGCCGCCGGCGGCAGGTCGGCGACGCGGTCGGCCCAGGCCACTTCGTGGCCTTCGGCGCTGATCAGTGAAATGCCTTCGTCCGGCGCGGCAATCGGAAAGGCGCGCACCGGGGTGACGCCTTCGTGGCGCTCGCCGTTTTCGCGGGTCAGGACCAGTCGACCGTAGGCGTCGCGGGCAAGTTGAAAGGAAGCGGTAGACATGCGGAATTCTCGGTCAAAGGCGGGGGCGGGCGTCAGGCGGAAGTGGCCACGGTCTTGGGCAGGTTGGGCGCTGCCGGTTCCGGGTCCTCAGTATCGACATTGCGCGCCTGCGCCATGTACAGCTTGTGGTAATGCCCTTCGGCGGCCATCAGCTGGTCGTGGTTGCCGATCTCGACGATCTTGCCGCGATCCATCAGCACCAGCCGGTCGGCCTTGCGCAGCGTGCTCAGGCGGTGGGCGATGGCAATCGTGGTGCGGCCCTTGACCAGGTTGTCGAGGGCGCGCTGGATTTCCTTCTCGGTTTCGGTGTCGACCGCAGAAGTCGCCTCGTCGAGGATCAGGATGCGCGGGTCGATCAACAGCGCGCGGGCAATCGAGATGCGCTGGCGCTCGCCGCCGGAGAGGCCCTGGCCGCGTTCGCCGACCAGCGAATCGTAGCCGTGCGGCAGGCGCAGGATGAATTCGTGGGCGTGGGCGGCGCGGGCGGCGCCGATGATCTCGGCGCGGCTGGCGTGGGGCTTGCCGTAGGCGATGTTCTCGGCAATCGTGCCGAAGAACAGGAAAGGCTCCTGCAACACCAGGCCGATGTGGCTGCGGAATTCGGCGACCGGCACCGAGCGCACATCAACGCCGTCGATCAGCACCTGGCCCTCGGAAACGTCGTAGAAGCGGCAGATCAGGTTCACCAGCGTCGATTTGCCCGAGCCGGAATGGCCGACCAGGCCGATCATCTCGCCCGGCTGGATGACTAGATCAACATCCTTGGTCACGGCGCGGGTGCCGTAGCGGAAGCCGGCCTTCTTCAGTTCGATCTGCCCGGTGACTTTCTCCAGATGCACGGGCTTGCTCGGTTCCGGCACGCTCGATACATGGTCGAGGATGTCGAAGATGCGCTTGGTGCTGGAGGCGGCGCGCTGGGTCGCCGAGACGATGCGGCTCATCGAATCGAGGCGGGTGTAGAAGCGGCCGATGTAGGCGAGGAAAGCGGTGAGCACGCCGACCGTCGAATCGCCACGGGCGATCTGCCAGATCCCGAAAATCCAGACCACGAGCAGGCCGACCTCGGTCAGCAGCGTCACCGTCGGGGTGAACACCGACCAGGTCTTGTTCAGCTTGTCGTTCATCGCCAGGTTGTGCTCGTTGGCGTTGCGGAAGCGGTCGGCCTCGCGCTTTTCCTGGGCAAAGGCCTTGACCACGCGGATGCCGGGGATGGTGTCGGCGAGCACGTTGGTGACTTCGGCCCAGACCCGGTCGATTTTCTCGAAACCGGTACGCAGCTTTTCACGCACGGTGTGGATCAGCCAGCCGATGATCGGCAAGGGCAGCAGGGTGACCAGCGCCAGCCACGGATTGATGGTGAACAGAATCACCGCCGTCATCGTGATCATCAGCACGTCGGTCGCGAAATTGAGCAGGTCGAGCGACAGGAAGACGTTGATCCGGTCGGTCTCGGCGCCGATCCGCGCCATCAGGTCGCCGGTGCGCTTGCCGCCGAAGTACTCCAGCGACAGGCCCAGCAGATGCTCGTAGGTCTGGGTGCGCAGGTCGCGGCCGATCCGTTCCGAGACCAGCGCCAGGATGTAGGTGCGGACCCAGCCCAGCCCCCAGGCGACGATGGCGGCGCCGAGCAGGCCGCCGAGGTACATGCTGACCAGTTCCCAGTCAATCGGCTGGCCGTTCTGGAAGGGGATCAGCACATTGTCCATCAGCGGCATGGTCAGGTAGGGCGGCACCAGCTGCGCGGCGGTCGAGGCCAGGGTCAGGATGAAGCCCATGAACAACTGCCAGCGGTAGGGGCGGGCAAAGCGCCACAGGCGGAACAGCGTCCAGGTCGACGGGGCGACGGTCGCTTCGCGATTGCAGATCGGACATTCGTCCTCGCCGGGCGGGATCGGTGCCTTGCACTTGGGGCAGTTTTCGTCGTCCGGGCGCTGCACCGGCTGGCCGGAAACCCGGCTGTCGCGGTGCAGGTCGAATTCGGTGATGACCCGCAGCGCGGCCAGGTTGCGGGCCAGCGTGTAGCGCCAGGTGGCGACCCGGCCTTGGTCATTGACCAGTTCGAGCAGGCCGACGCCGGCGTGGTCGTGGTGCTCCAGGCGTTGCCCGGCGGCCAGCGGCCAGCTTTGCCAGTTGAGGTCGCCGCCGGCGCGGGCGAGCAGGCGGCGCTCGGTCAGCACGATCAGGCCGGGGGCAAAATAGAGGCGGGCGTCGAGGTCGGTTTCCAGCCAGGCTTGCACGCTTTCGCCGGCTTCGAGCCGGCTGCCGACTTCGGCGGCCCAGTGGGGCGGCAGGGTCTGGTCGGGGTTTTGCGGCATGGTCGTGGCCATGCTTTTTGATTGAATTGGGGTCTGGGTCATCGCGGAAGTATACCGGAAGGTGCTGCTGCCTAACGCCCGAGCCGGATTGCGGTTGACCGGCCAGCGCCACGGTCCACACGCAAAAACCGCCTTTTTTCCCGTCGACCGTGGCGCTGGCCGCGTTGGCGGGGGCCAAGCTTGACTCGCATCAATGTAGCCAGGGCCGCTCTGCCATTGAATACGCCGACGCCCAATCTGCCGCACCCGAGCAAGGAAACCCATGTTCCGCATTTCGCAATTCATGCAGGAAATCACCGCCCCGACCCCGGTCGGGCCGCGCCGCAATCCGCCTGGTCCGGTGGTGATCTGGAATCTGATCCGCCGCTGCAACCTGACCTGCAAACACTGTTATTCGATTTCCGCCGACACCGAGTTTGCCGGCGAACTGAGCTTGGCCGAAGTGGCGACGGTGATGGACGACCTCAAGGCCTTCCGCGTGCCGGTGCTGATCCTCTCCGGCGGCGAGCCGCTGCTGCGCCCGGACATCTTCGACATCGCCAAGCGGGCCAAGGCGCAGGGCTTTTACGTCGCGCTCTCGTCCAACGGCACGCTGATCGACGCAAGCAACATCGAGCGCATTGCCGAATGCGATTTCAACTACGTCGGCGTTTCGCTCGACGGGCTGGGCGCGACCCACGACAAATTCCGCCGCCTCGACGGCGCCTTCGCCAAGTCGCTGCACGGCATCCGCCTCTGCCGCGACCTCGACCTCAAGATCGGCGTCCGCTACACGATGACGCAGGACAACGCGCAAGACCTGCCCGGACTGCTCAAGCTGATCGAGGACGAGGGCATCGACCGCTTCTACTTCTCGCACCTCAACTACGCCGGGCGCGGCAACAAGAACCGCAAGGACGACGCGCAGCACCAGCTCACCCGCTGGGCGATGGACCTGCTCTTCGACACCTGCCTCGACTACCAGCAGCGCGGCCTGCACAAGGAATTCACCACCGGCAACAACGACGCCGACGGCGCCTACTTCTTGCACTGGGTACGCCGCCGCTTCCCGGCCAGCGCCGAACACATCGCCGCCAAGCTGGTGCAATGGGGCGGCAACGCCTCCGGGGTCAATGTCGCCAATATCGACAACCTGGGCAATGTGCACCCCGACACCATGTGGTGGCACCACACCCTGGGCAATGTCCGCGAGCGGCCCTTCTCGCAGATCTGGAGCGACCTCTCCGATCCCCTGCTGGCCGGCCTCAAGCAGCACCCGCGCGCGGTCGAGGGGCGCTGCGCCGGCTGCGCCCATCTCGCCCGCTGCAACGGCAACACCCGCGTGCGCGCCCAACAACTGACCGGCAACCCCTGGGCCGAAGACCCCGGCTGCTACCTGAGCGACGAGGAGATCGCAGCATGAACCTCAAGGAAATCACCAAGATCATGATCCCCGCCGGCTTTGCGCTGTGCTCGCTGCTGGCGCTGAGCGAACTGGCCCAGGCCGCCGATGCCCCGGCCGCCGCCGCGACGCCCGCTGCTCCCGCTGCCCCCGTTGCCTACAAGGAACACTGCGCTTCCTGCCACGGCGAGGCCCGCCTGGGCGGCATCGGCCCGGCGCTGCTGCCCGACAACCTGGCCCGCCTGCGCAAGGCCGAAGCCGAAAAGGTCATCCGCGAAAGCCGCCCGGCAACGCAAATGCCGGCCTTTGGCGACAAGCTCTCGGCGGCCGAGGTCAAGGCTCTGGTCGAGTACATCTACACCCCGGTCAAGCCGCTGCCGGTGTGGGGCGAAAAGGAAATCACCGCCTCGCGCATCGTGCACCAGGCCCAGCCCCTGCCCAACCAGCCGGTGTTCAAGGCCGACCCGCTCAACCTCTTCGTCGTCGTCGAATCCGGCGATCACCATGTCTCGGTGCTTGACGGCGACAAGCTTGAGCGCATCCACCGCTTCCCCTCGCGCTTTGCGTTGCACGGCGGGCCGAAATTCACGCCCGATGGCCGCTACGTGTTTTTTGCCTCGCGCGACGGCTGGGTCACCAAGTACGACCTGTGGAATCTCAAGGTGATCAGCGAGGTCCGCGCCGGGATCAACACCCGCAACGCCGCCGTCTCCGGCGACGGCAAGTTCGTCGCGGTTGCCAACTACCTGCCGCACAGCCTGGTCATCCTCGACGCCGACCTCAATTTCGTGAAGTCCATCCCGGTTGCCGACAAGGATGGCAAGACCAGCTCGCGGGTTTCCGCCGTCTATGACGCCAGCCCGCGCCAGAGCTTTGTCGCCGCGCTCAAGGACGTCAAGGAAATCTGGGAAATCTCGTACAACCCGAAGTCGCCGGAAATCCCCGCCGGCATCATCCACGACTTCAAGTATCGCGAAGGCGCCTTCGTCCCCGGCTTCCTCAACCCGCAGCGCAGCCAGACCGAGGACTACCTCGACGACTTCTATTTCACCCAGAACTACGACGAAGTGATGGGCGCCTCGCGCAACGACGCCAAGAGCGTGGTCAGCGGCCAGGTGATCAACCTCGACGCACGCAAGAAGATCGCCGACCTCGAACTGCCCGGCATGCCCCACCTCGGCTCCGGCATCAGCTGGAAGTGGAAGGACGCGCAAGGCCAGGAACGCACGGTGATGGCCACCCCCAACCTCAACGAGGGGATCATCAGCATCATCGACATGGCGACCTGGAAGACGATCAAGCAGATCAAGACCCGTGGCCCCGGCTTCTTCATGCGCAGCCACGAACTCAGCCGCTACGCCTGGACCGACTCGATGATGAGCCGCGAATTCAAGGACACGATGCAGGTGATCGACAAGCAAAGCCTCGAAGTCGTCGCTGAACTCAAGCCCGAACCGGGCAAGACCTTCGCCCACGTCGAATTCACCCGCGACGGCAAGTACGTGCTCGCCAGCCTGTGGGAGATGGACGGCGCGCTGATCATTTATGATGCGGTCACGCTCAAGGAAGTGAAGCGCCTGCCGATGAAGAAGCCGGTCGGCAAATACAACATCTGGAACAAGATCACCAAGTCCGAAGGCACCAGCCACTGATGCTCGGCGCGGGGCCGTCAGTGCCCCGCAGCCCGCTTCTGCAGCCTGATCCTCTCCAAAATAAAGGAATCCTCCATGGAACGTCGCGAAGTCCTCAAAACCGCCGCCGCCGCTGTTGCCGGCGCCCTCTCTGCCAGCGCTTTCGCCGCCGGCCAGCACGATCACCACCATCATCACCACGACCACGGCGGCGCCCAACGCAACGCCGCGCTGATCGCCGCCGCCGCCGACTGCCTCAAAACCGGCGAAGCCTGCCTCGCCCACTGCCTCTACCTGCTCGGCAACGGCGACAAGGAAATGGCCGCCTGCGCCCAGTCGGTCAACGAACTCCTCGCCTCCTGCACCGCGCTGATGAAACTCGCCGGCCAGGACTCCCGCTACGTCCCCGCCCTCGCCAAGGTCGCCGGCGAAATCTGCGCCAACTGCGAAAAGGAATGCCGCAAACACGCCGACCACCACGCCGAATGCAAAGCCTGCGCCGACTCCTGCGCCGCCTGCGTCAAGGAATGCAAGAAGGTGGCGGCGTAAGGCGGCGGTAACGGACCTCAATGGTCGCCGGCCGGGAAGGCGGGGGGCCGGAAAAGGAAAAAGCCCGGGCGGATGCCTGGGCTTTTGG
>ERZ1066115.410-NODE-410-length-11464-cov-10.959155_pt1 | contig 11464 bp, 8 predicted proteins | sample MGYA00382762_ERZ1066115 | MGnify/ENA primary metagenome ERZ1066115 (study PRJEB33369, sample SAMEA5778345) | biofilm metagenome | biome: Industrial cooling water; feature: Water cooling tower basin; material: Biofilm | place: United Arab Emirates | collected... | reverse complement strand
CGCCGTGGGCGGGGTCGGCGGCGATGACGAGCGTCGGGCGGGTGAGGCGGGCGACGTGGGCCCGCACATCCCAATCGTGGTTGTCGCGCACCATGCGCTCGAGAGCGAACCGCGACGCGGCCTTCGCCGCCCGCACCCGAAACTCCACGTCGAGCGGGTGCCAGTGCGGGAAGTCGGCCGCGATGCGGTCGACCGTCGCACCGTCGTGGTTGGCCAGCTGCCCGGCGAGCACGGTCTCGCGCGCCGACTCGTCGACGACGATCGCGGGGTCGAGCAGCACCAGGCGGCGAGCCCACGCGGCATCGAGCGCCCCGGCCTGCGCAACCGCGGCCCCGCCGATCGAGTGCCCCACCACGAGGTCCCAGCTCGTGCCGCCCTCGGGGCGGGTGCCCAGCAGGTCGTCCGCGATGTCGTCGATGCGGTAGCGGGATGCCCGCGGCGCGTCGCCGTGCCCCCGCAGGTCGACGGCCGTCGCCGACCACCCGCGCTCGGCGAGGCCCTCGCCGAGCCGCCACTGCGTGTGCGCGGATGACCCCAGGCCGTGCACGAGCAGCGCGCGTCGGGGGGCATCGGGCGACCCCCAGTGCAGGCGGGGGAGGGTGACCGTGCTCATGTGCTCGACCCTACTCGCGCCGACGGGCACGACCGCGACCGGGCGGCATGCCCGCGAATCTGCCGAGCGCGGGAATCGTCGCGCGCCTGCGAGGGTTGCCCCCAGCATGACGCGCATCATGATCATCATCGGCTCCGTCCGCCCCGGCCGCGTGGGCCTGCCCGTCGCACACTGGGTGCGCGACCGGGTGGAGGCCGCCGGCCATGAGGTCGACCTCGTCGACCTCGTCGAGCTGAACCTGCCGTTCATGGACGAGCCCGAGCACCCCGCGAAGCGCGCCTACACGAAGCCGCACACGATCGCCTGGAGCGCCCGGGTCGAGCAGGCCGACGCGGTGCTGCTGGTCAGCCCCGAGTACAACCACAGCTACAGCCCGGCCCTCAAGAACGCCCTCGACTTCCTCATGCTCGAGTGGCAGGGCAAGCCGGTCGGCGTCGTCAGCTACGGGGGCGGCTCGGGTGGCCTGCGCGGTGCGGCGGCGCTGGATGCGGTGCTCACCACCATCGGACTCGTGCGGGTGCCCGTCGACGTCGCCATCAACTTCCCCCACGCGCACGTCGCCGACGGCGTCTTCACCCCCGACGCGAAGCACGACGCGACCCTGACGAAGATGCTCGACGCTCTCGGCCGCTACGCCGAGGCGCTGAAGCCCCTGCGGGCGTCGTAGTGCGGTCGACCGCAGGTCGGCCCTGCCGCGCTAGCTGACGACCTCGACCGGCTCGGTGTCGGGCAGCGGGCTGGCATCGCGCCCGCGCAGGTCGGGGTGCCAGCCGCGGAACAGGCCGGCCACGAGCATCCCGATCACGGCGAAGGCGATCGCCGCCCAGAAGCCGCCGATCGGGCCGAACTCGTCGATCAGGAAGCCGGCGATGGCCGAGCCGAGCGCGGCGCCGATGAGTTGCCCGGTGCCGAGCCAGCCGTAGGCCTCGGCCGTCTCGCTGAACTTCACGCTCGCCGACACGATCGCGAACATCACGGCGAGCACGGGCGCGATGCCGATGCCGGCGACGAGCAGCGCGAGCGCGAGCCACCAGAACTCGAGCGCAAACGGTGCCATCGCCATGCCCACGACGACGATTGCGAAGCGGCGGGCCATCGCCCAGGGGCCGATCGGCAGGTGGCCCATCGACAGGCCGCCGATGAGCGACGCGATGGCCCACAGGCCGAACAGGATGCCCGCCTCGGTGCCGCCCTCGCCGAACACCGCCACGACGCCGACCTCGATGGAGGCCGCCGAGCCGATGAGCAGGAAGCCGCCGACGGTCGACAGCAGCACCGCGCGGTTCTTCAGCACCACGCCGAGCTTGCGGCGGCTCGGCGGAATGCGCACCTTGCCGACCTCGGGGCTGGCGATGAACCAGATGCCGCCGCCGACGAGGAACGCCCCGGCCACGGCGATCGCGACGACGGGGGAGACCTGGGTGGCCAGGATGACCGTGATGAACGGTCCGGTGACCCAGATGATCTCCTGCGCCGAGGCGTCGAGCGAGAACAGCGGCGTCAGCTGCTTGCCGGTGACCATCTTGGGGTAGATGGTGCGCACGGCCGGCTGCACCGGAGGGGTCGAGAGCCCGACCACGAGGCCGGTGAGCATGTAGGCCCACAGCGGCAGCAGCGCGAACCCGATGAGGAAGATGCCCGATGCGCAGATGACCAGCGTCACGATCAGCACGGTGCGCATGCCGAAGCGGCCCATCCAGCGGCTGGTCAGCGGCCCGGCGATGGCCTGGCCGACGCTCGTGGCGGCGAGCACAAGCCCGGCAGCGCCGTACGAGTCGAAGATGCGCTCGATGTGGATGAGAAAGGCGAGAGAGAGCATCCCGGAGGGGATTCGCGCCGTCAATTGGGCAGCGATGATGCGCGCCACGCCGGGCGTTCTCAACAGGTCTCGGTAGCCGCTCACAAGGTCTTCAGCCTACGGCCCGCGGAGTGTCGGAGGTTGCCCACAGGCTGTGCATAAGTCGCCGGAGTTATGCACAGTTGGGGACGACACGCCCACTACATCTTGGGTGTGAAGATTGTCAGACCCCCGATATATAGTGATGGCACCGCGCGAGGGGAACAGCGCGTGAAGCCCGGTTTTCCGGGCTTTTTCCGACAGCAGGCGGCTGAGCAGCGGCCGCGAGAAGACCAGGGCCGGCCAGGCCCCGAGAGGGAGAGTGGGCACGTGAGCAGCATCACCGTGGTGAAGCGCGATGGAAGCCGTGAGCCGTACGACGCCAACAAGATCAACCTGGCGATCGAGCGCGCGGCCGAGGGCCTGCCCGACCAGGTCGCGTGGGTGACGCAGATCGCGAGCGAGCTCGAGCTGACGCTGTTCGACGGCATCACCACGCAGCAGCTCGACGAGGCGGTCATCCAGGTCGCCCTGCAGAACGTCAAGGACGACCCGGCGTTCGATGTCGTCGCGGCGCGCCTGCTGCTCAAGACCATCTACAAGCGCGTGCTCGGCGACTACGAGAACGCCGCCGAGCTGCGCGAGCTGCACCGCGCGCACTTCGCCGACTACATCCGTCGCGGTGTCGACGAGGTGCTGCTCGACTCGCGGTTCCCCGAGCTGTTCGACCTCGACGCCCTCGCCGACGTGCTCGACCCGCAGAACGACGAGCTGCTGAAGTACATCGGCGTCGTCACCCTCAACAACCGCTACGGCATCAAGGCGCGCAACGGCGAGCCCCTCGAGACCCCGCAGTACTTCTGGATGCGCGTGGCCATGGGCCTCTCGCTGAACGAGGCCGACCCCACCGCGCACGCCATCGCCTTCTACTCGAAGATGTCGAAGCTCGAGTACCTCGCCGCGGGCTCGACCCTCGTCAACGCCGGCACGAGCTACCCGCAGCTGTCGAACTGCTTCGTCATGGAGATGCAAGACGACATCGAGCACATCGCCAAGAGCGTGCGCGACGTCATGTGGCTCACCAAGGGCACCGGCGGCATCGGCCTCTCGGTCACGAAGCTGCGCGCCCAGGGCTCGCCCATCCGCTCGAACAACACGACCTCGACCGGGCCGATCCCGTTCATGCACACGATCGACTCGGTGCTGCGCGCGGTCAGCCGCGGCGGCAAGAAGTTCGGTGCCCTGTGCTTCTACATGGAGAACTGGCACATGGACTTCCCCGAGTTCCTCGACCTGCGTCAGAACTCGGGCGACCCCTACCGCCGCACCCGCACCGCCAACACCGCGGTGTGGATCAGCGACGAGTTCATGAAGCGCGTGCAGAACGACGACGACTGGTACCTCTTCGACCCGCTCGAGGTCGCCGACCTCAACGAGCTCTACGGCAAGGAGTTCTCGAAGCGCTACGCCGAGTACGTGGCGATGGCCGAGCGCGGCGAGCTCAACATGTTCAAGAAGATCGGCGCGCGCGAGCAGTTCAAGCAGATCCTCATCTCGCTGCAGTCCACGAGCCACCCGTGGCTGACGTGGAAGGACACGATCAACAACCGCGCCATCAACAACAACACCGGCACGATCCACCTGTCGAACCTCTGCACCGAGATCTGCCTGCCGCAGGACCGCGACAACATCTCGGTCTGCAACCTCGCCTCGATCAACCTCTCGCAGCACCTGATCCAGGACGAGCAGGGCGGCCGCATCGACTGGGTGAAGATCGACGAGAGCGCCCGTCAGGCGGTGCGCCAGCTCGACAACCTCATCGACATCACGGTGTCGAGCGTCGACGAGGCCGACCACGCCAACCAGACCAACCGCGCCATCGGTCTCGGCGTCATGGGCTTCACCGACGTCGTCGAGAAGCTCGGCTACTCGTACGACTCGGAGGAGGCCTTCGAGCTCATCGACGAGATCATGGAGCACGTCTCGTACGCCGCGATCGACGAGTCGGCCGACCTCGCGCGCGAGCGCGGCTCGTACCAGAACTTCGCGGGCAGCCGGTGGTCGCAGGGCCTCGTGCCGATCGACACGATCGACCTCACCGAGGCCGATCGCGGCGTCGAGGTGCAGGTCAACCGCACCACGCGCCTCGACTGGGATGCCCTCCGCGAGAAGGTCAAGGGTGGCATGCGCAACGCCACCCTGATGGCGATCGCCCCCACGGCGTCGATCGGCCTCGTCGCCGGCACGACTCCGGGTCTCGACCCGCAGTTCTCGCAGATCTTCAGCCGGTCGACCAGCTCGGGCAAGTTCCTCGAGGTCAACCGCAACCTCGTGGCCGCGCTGCAGGAGCGCGGGCTGTGGGAGCGCGTGCGGGAGGACATCCTGCGCAGCCAGGGCGACATCTCGGGCATCACGACGATCCCGGAGGAGATCCGCGCCGCCTACAAGACGAGCTTCCAGCTCTCGCCCTACGCCTTCCTCGAGGTCGCGGCGCGGGCGCAGAAGTGGATCGACCAGGCCATCAGCCGCAACATGTACCTCGAGACGCGCGACATCGACGACATGGTCGACATCTACTCGGCCGCCTGGAAGAAGGGCGTCAAGACCACCTACTACCTGCACATGAAGCCGCGCCACACCGCCGAGCAGTCGACGGTCAAGGTCAACAAGGCCGAGGCCATCGCCGGCACGGGTGCACCCAAGAAGGGCTTCGGCGCGGCCGCCGGTGCCTCGGCGGGTTCAACGGCAGGGGCCGACACCGGCGCTGGCGCGCCGGCGGAAGCGCCCGCTGGCGCTCCCGCCGCACGCAAAGGCTTCGGCTTCGGCGGCGCGGTGAAGGCGGGCGAGTGATGCACGACTACTTCGACGGCGCGGCCCCGGCCGCCCCGACCACCCAGCTTCTCGGCTACCAGGTTCCGATCGACCCGATGGACGAGCTGCAGTGCGAGAGCTGCCAGTAGGCAGGTCTCGCACCATCCACCCCACACACCTATCAATCCGCTCCAGAAGCAGAAAGACGCGAACACATCATGGGAATCCTCGGAACCGGAATCCAGGAAGGCCTGCTGCTCAAGCCGGTCACCTACAAGTGGGCTATGGACCTCTACGACCAGGCTGTTGCGAACACCTGGTTCCCCAACGAGGTGCAGCTGGGCGAGGACATCGCCGACTTCAAGAAGATGACCGATGAGGAGCGCCACGCGATCACGTTCCTCATGTCGTACTTCAACCCGAACGAGCTGCTCGTCAACAAGGCGCTCGCGTTCGGCGTGTACCCCTACGTCAAGGCTCCCGAGGCGCACCTCTACCTCGCGAAGCAGATGTGGGAGGAAGCGAACCACTGCATGAGCTTCGAGTACGTGCTCGAGACCTTCCCGATCGACCGCGCTGCCGCCTACGACAGCCACGTCGACGTGCCGTCGATGGCGCGCAAGGAGGAGTTCGAGGTCACGTTCATCAAGCGCATGACCGAAGACACCCTCGACATCACGACGACCGAGGGCAAGCAAGACTTCATTCGCAACCTGGTCGCGTACAACGTGATCCTCGAGGGCATCTGGTTCTACAGCGGCTTCATGGTGGCGCTGTCGTTCCGCCAGCGGAACCTGCTGCGCAACTTCGGCTCGCTCGTCGACTGGATCGTGCGCGACGAGTCGCTGCACCTGAAGTTCGGCATCAACCTCATCCTGACGGTGCTGGAAGAGAACCCTGACCTGCAGACGCCGGAGTTCGCCGCCGAGATCCGCCAGATGATCCTCGACGCGGTCGAGATGGAGGAGGCGTACAACCACGACCTCCTGCCGAACGGCATCCTCGGCCTCAACGCCAACTACATCAACCAGTACGTCAAGTACCTGGCCGACCGCCGCCTGGAGGAGCTCGGCTTCGAGCCCGCCTACAACGTGTCGAACCCGGCCAAGTGGATGGCGACCGCCAACGACACCCTGCAGCTGGTCAACTTCTTCGAGTCGACGAACACGTCGTACGAGGTCAACGCGAAGACCTCGGCGTAGCAGCCGAGGCCACCGACCGCGTTTCTCGCGAACGCCTCCCGAGCCCGCGACCAGAGCCCCTTGAGCTGCTCGACCCTAGGGCGCTGGAACGCGGGGTAGCCGAACGTCTGGCGCAGCTCGCTACGAGTCGTCAGCAGGATCATCGCGGACGACAACGCGCGGCACGTGGTCGAGGTGGCCGATGGCCTCGTCGAGCAACTCGACCACATGCTGGTCGAACAGCGTGTAGTACATATGCCGTCCGTCGCGGTTCGCGGTCACGAGGCTGAGGTGTCTCAGCAACCGCAAGTGGTTCGAGATGGTCGTCTGACCGGTTCCAAGCAGTTCGCTGACCTCGGTCACCGTCGTCGGCCGAGTTCGGAGGAGACCGAGGATGCGAAGCCGAACGGGGGAGGCGAGCGCGCGCATGACGTCGGCGAGTCGAACTGCGTCCGCCTCCGAGAGAAGGGTCGTCTGGTGGGTCGGCGCGTCGGTAGTCATCACAATGTCCAGCCCGCATCCTACCTCGTCGAGCCAGAGGATCACATGATACATACATCAAGATATTGTGATGTAAGGTACCAGCATGACGACGCCTTCGACGACGAACACGCACCAATCGGCACCTGCCCCGGCAGCCCGGCAAACCAGCGAGCACGGCTCTGCTCGCTGGGAGATGGGTTTCGCGATCGCCTCTGGTGCGACCTACGCGGTGGGCATGATCGCCGAGTACGGGCTGGGGCTGCCGGTCATCGGAGTGCCGCTCGCGTTCTTTCTCGCGACCTACTTCTTCGGCGGTTTCTACACCGTTCGCACGGCAATCGAGTCGACTCTACGCGGCAAATTCGAGGTCGATTTCTTGATGCTGGTCGCGGCAGTCGGTGCCGCGCTGATCGGCAGATGGGCAGAGGGTGCGGTACTGCTGTTCCTGTTCAGCCTCGGCCACGCCCTCGAGGAGTACGCGCTCGGCCGGGCCAGCAGGTCCATCGAGGCTCTCGCCGAACTGGCTCCTCGCAGTGCCCTGGTGCGGCGCAATGGTGAGGAGCCCATCGAGGTTCCTGTGGAAGACATCGTGGTGGGCGACATCGTCGTGGTGCGTCCCAACTCGCGCATACCGTCCGATGGATTCGTCATCGCCGGAGTCTCCGCTGTCGACCAGTCAGCGGTCACGGGAGAGTCAATCCCCGTCGAGAAAGAACCTGTGCCCGATGCAGCGCGCGCGATGCGCACGGTCGACACCCTGCCCCCTGCCCATCGCGTGTTCGCGGGAACGGTGAACGGTTCGGGTGCGCTCGAGATCATGGTCACGGCAACGGCTGCCGACTCGACGCTGAGCAAGGTGGTCGAGCTCGTCCGCACGGCCGACCAGGCTGCGTCTCCCACCCAGCAATTCATCGATCGATTTCAGAACTGGTACGTGCCGATCATCATCCTCGGCGTCGCCGCGACGCTCGCCGTGTCGATGCTCGGCTTCGACCAGCCACTCGATGACGCTTTCTACCTCGCCATGACCGTGCTGGTCGCCGCGAGCCCGTGCGCGCTGGCGATCGCGACGCCCGCAGCGGTGTTGGCGGGAGTCGCCCGCGCTGCCCGCGCGGGGGTGCTCGTCAAGGGGGGCGCGCCACTGGAGACGCTCGGACGCGTGAAGGCGATGGCGTTCGACAAGACCGGCACGCTTACGTGGGGCGCCCCCACGGTCACGTCCGTCGTCACGTCTGACGACGCGTCGGAGGCGCTCCTCCTGCGCACGCTGGTCGCTGTCGAGTCGCTCAGTGATCATCCGCTCGCTGCCGCAGTCGTGCGTGATCTCGCTGACCGTGTCCCCGAATCGGACCGGCTGGTGGCGACCGAGCTTGCCGCGGTTGTCGGTCGCGGAGTGCGAGCGACGATCGACCGAGATGCCGTCGAGGTCGGCAACCTTCGCATGTTCGAGGAGCAGGGCCTGGAACTCCCCGGAAGGCTGTCGACGGCCTACGCCGAGGCACGGGACTCAGGACAGACCCTGATGATCGTGCGGCGCGGCGGTCGATTCTTGGGCATCGTCGGCATGATGGACTCCGCGCGCGCGGAGTCTGCTGAGGTCTTGAGCGCCCTTCGCGACGCCAATGTCGGCACTCTCATCATGATCTCCGGCGACAATCAGCGGGTGGCTGACGCGGTCGGCCGCGAAGTCGGTGTGGATACGGCGATCGGGGAGCTGCTGCCGGAGGACAAGGTCGCAGAGATCACCCGGCTCCATGAAATCCATCGGCCCATCGCGATGGTCGGGGACGGCGTCAATGATGCGCCGGCCATGGCGCGCGCCGACGTCGGAATTGCGATGGGAGCGGCCGGCTCGACTGTTGCGCTGGAGACGTGCGACATCGCCTTGATGAGCGACGACCTCGGTCGTGTGCCATTCGCTGTGCGGCTGAGCCGAGCGACAGGCCAGATCATCCGGCAGAACCTCATCGCCAGCCTGCTCGTCGTGGTTGTGCTCATCGTCGCCACCTTCGCGGGGCTCACCATCGGCGCCGTCGTACTCGTGCACGAGGGGTCGACGCTCATCGTTGTTGCGAATGCGCTGAGACTGCTCAGATTCCAGAACGGCAAGGAGCACGCGGGCATCGACCACGAAGAGAAGCCGGAGAACGACCGCTAGCGCGCGAGCGCCTTGCGGATGCGCTGCACCGAGATCGGCCCGTGTGCACCGAGCGGCTGCGCGAAGAGCGAGATGCGCAACTCCTCAAGCATCCACCGCACGGCGACCAGATCGAGTCGCGCGTCCGTTGCGAGGGGCAGCGTGCCGCCGGCGCGCGTGTAGAGCGTCGTCGCCTCCTGCTGCTCGGCCATGCGGATGCGGTCGCGACCCACGTCGTCGGCGAGTCGCTCAACGCGGTGCGTGATGCCGCGCAGGTAGGTCACGAGGCGCGGCAGGCGGTCGAGCCCCGTGCGCGCGATGAAGCCGTCGAAGACGAGGGCGTTGAGTTGCTCACGCGCGTCGGCGAGCGGCGCCATGAGGGCGAGCGACGAGGCCCGTCCGATCGCGACGTCGGCATCGCGGGCGGCGGCCAGCACGGATGCGCATGTTCCCACGACCTGGAACATGCGGTCCGGCAGACCCGCATTCACGCGATCGCGGAGGGCCTCGAACGCGGCGCGGGTGAACGGCAGGCCGACGCTCGCGCCGTGTCCGGCGGCGGTGTCGAGCTCTGCGTCGAGTTCGGCGTCGACGACGGCGCGCAGGGCGTCGTCGATGAGCGCGGCCGTCGAGCGGTAGGGCGAGGCGGCGAGGGTGAGCTTCTCGGTGTGCGTCAGGTGCTCCTGCACGTAGCTGAGCGGCGAGGGCACGCCGAGCTGCACGAGCCGGCGCACTCCCGCGCGGTGCGCGCGCGCCTGGTCGGCGGCGGTCGCGAGCAGCCGCACGGCGACGGTCGAGCCCTCGTCGACGAGCGCCGGGTAGGCGCGGATCACCGTCTCGCCGCGGCGGGCGTCGAGCGTCTGCGGCAGCGAGCCGGGTGCGGCGCCCGAGCCGGCGCCGATCGTGTCGTCCCAGGCGGTGAGCCCGCCGCGCTCGATCGGGTTCTTCGCCGCTGCCGTCGCGACGCGGGCCACCGAGTCGCGAGAACGTGCGGTGAGCTTCGACTGCAGCGACTCCAGGTCGGTGCTGCGCGCGAGGCGCGAGCCGCGCTCGTCGACGACCGCGTAGCCCATGCGCAGGTGGGCGGGCAGGCGCTCGAGATCGAAGTCATCGGGCTCGACGGGCGTGAACGTCTGCCGCCGGATCTCGCGCGCGAGGAACTCGGTGATCGACAGCTCGCGCAGGTCGGCGCCCTCGGGCACGGCGGCGAGCAGCTTCGCAGCCCAGTCGGCGGCGGGCACGACGTTGCGGCGGATCGCCTTCGGCAGCGTCTTGAGCAGCGCCGTCACGAGCTCGAGGCGAAGCCCCGGCACGAGCCAGTCGAAGCCCGCGGTGTCGAGACGCGGCAGCAGCGGCAGCGGCACGGTGACGGTCACTCCATCGTCGGGGGTGCCGGGCTCGAAGCGGTATCCGACGCTGAGGGTCTGCTCGCCGAGCGTGAGCCTGGTCGGGTAGGCGTCGTCATCGACCGCGATCTCGTCGGCCTCGACGAGATCGTCGCGGCTGAGCGTGAGCAGGTCGGGATGCTCGCGCCGGGCATCCCGCCACCACTTCTCGAAGCGGCGCACGTCGGTGACGTCGTCGGGGATGCGCCGCTCGAAGAAGTCGACGAGCCGCTCGTCGTCGAGCAGGATGTCGCGCCGCCGCTGGCGCTCCTCCAGCTGCTCGAGCTCGCGCCGCAGCCGCGCGTTGTCGCGCACGAACTGGGTGAGCCGCTTGTCGAGTCGAGAGACATCCCACTCGCCCTCGACGAGCGCGTGGCGGATGAACAGCTCGCGCGCGAGCGGCGCGTCGATGCGAGCCAGCTGCACGCGCCGGCGCGGCACGATCGGCACGCCGTACAGCGTCACCTTCTCGTCGACGACCGCAGAGCCGTGGGCTTTCTGCCAGCGCGGTTCGCTGTACTGCTTCTTGGCGAGGTCGCCCGCAAGGGCCTCGGCCCACGCCGGGTCGATCGCGGCGACCGTGCGGGCGAACAGCCGGCTGGTCTCGACGAGTTCGGCGGCCATGACCGCGGCCGGTGGCTTCTTCGCGAGGCCCGAGCCGGGGTACACGACGAAGCGGCGCCCGCGCGCGCCGAGAAACTCGCGGCCGCGGGCCGGGCGGGCGTCGGCCTTCGCGTCTTTGCCGCGCGCGCCCTTCTGGTAGGTGCCGGTCGCGGCCTCGCGGTCGTCGAGCAGGCCGATGTGGCTGAGCAGGCCCGAGAGCAGGGCGCGGTGGATCGCGTCGGCGTCGCTCGACTCGGGCATCGCGCCCTTGGGCCGCGCATCCTTCGGCATCAGCCGCAGCACCTGTCGCTCGACGTCGGCCCACTCGCGCACGCGCAGGTAGTTGAGGAACTCGGCGCGCACCTCTTTGCGGAACTGGTTGCCGCTGAGCTCGGCCTGCCGCTTCTGCAGGTG
>ERZ1066115.409-NODE-409-length-11470-cov-10.580640_pt1 | contig 11470 bp, 11 predicted proteins | sample MGYA00382762_ERZ1066115 | MGnify/ENA primary metagenome ERZ1066115 (study PRJEB33369, sample SAMEA5778345) | biofilm metagenome | biome: Industrial cooling water; feature: Water cooling tower basin; material: Biofilm | place: United Arab Emirates | collected... | reverse complement strand
CAATTATAGTGCGTGGTGTAGGTTCCGGAGGTGACCACGCTGGAGGCAGAGTTTTTCTTCTCATAATGTTCGATGAGCCGGTAGTAAGAATCATATCCGAATGCTCCTGCCTTTAATGACAATTCAAATCGTACGACCCACCGGCTTTCATACGTTGCCCAGGCATCATCGGTCACATATAAGGTAGGGAAGTCCTTGGTTTCAGGGGATCTTGGGGTAGTGGTGCAACCCGCTAGAAGCAAAACCAGTGCAAATACCTTTTTCATACACGAATAGTAAGGTCCCATTACACTATAAACTGGCCGATTACGGAAGATACAAATTTTTGTGTTCATATCAGGAATAAGGTGATCGGCAAAGGGTTGCTACCAACAATGAATAAATGGTTTTAACTTTGCCAGATGGACTTAACCCGTTTTCACGAACTCTCCAGGAACCGATCCGCAGAAAACAGGAAGTTTTTACATTCATTGAAAAAGAAGGATTCCCGTGTTGTGGATGAAGCTTTTCATACCGTGCATGAAGCTGTATTTGAGGAAACGGATTGCCTGAGCTGTGCCAATTGCTGCAAGACAACCAGTCCGATTTTTTATCAAACGGATATTGAACGAGTTGCCAAGGCTCTTCGAATGAAACCCGGTGATTTTATTGAAAAGTATTTACGCATCGATGAGGATAAGGACTATGTGTTAAAATCAGCTCCGTGCCCCTTTTTGGATCGTGATCATTATTGCCAGGTGTATGAAAGTCGGCCAAAAGCGTGTCGTGAATATCCGCACACCGATAGAAAGAAGATGGTTCAGGTTCTGGACCTGGCTTATAAAAATACCTTGGTTTGTCCGGCTGTATTGGAAATGGTTGAGCGATTAAAGAAAGTGAAGCTATGAAATTTATTCTGATTGCTCTCGTAATGATTTCATCGATTACCGGGTTTACACAAAATCGGACACGGGATTTCGGAATAAAAATAGGAGTGTTAAACACTGGCAAACTGAATGCCATTACGGATGTTTCCGGATTACAAGTTGGGCAAGTGACGATCATGGAAGGAAGTGCCATCCGAACCGGAGTTACGGCCATTCTTCCGCATGACGGAAATCTTTTCCAAAGCAAAGTCCCGGCTGCGATTTATGTAGGCAATGGTTTTGGAAAATTAACGGGTATCACACAGGTGCAGGAGCTGGGTAATCTTGAAGTCCCCGTTATTCTTACCAATACCTTGAGTGTGTCAACCGCAGTAGATGCGGTTGTAGAATACTCACTCAGTTTAAGGGGAAATGAAAATGTTCAATCGGTGAACGCGGTAGTAGGTGAAACCAATGACGGATATTTGAATGACATTCGTGGTCGGCACGTAAAGAAGGACCATGTCTTGCAAGCTATTCGCAACGCGCAATCCGGCAAGGTGACGGAAGGCAATGTTGGTGCTGGCACCGGCACCGTGTGCTTTGGATTTAAAGGCGGTGTCGGAACGGCTTCGCGGGTACTGCCGGAAAAATCAGGTGGCTATACCGTAGGTGTGCTTGTTCAAACCAACTTTGGTGGCATTTTGCAAATCGATGGCGTGCCGGTAGGAGAAGAGTTAAAGCAATTTTACCTGAGCGAACAGCTGATGGACAAAGCCGATGGTTCCTGTATGATAGTAGTAGCGACTGATGCACCGGTGGATGCCCGAAACCTGGAGCGCATGGCCAAACGCGCCATCATGGGCCTTGCCCGGACGGGTGGCATTGGCTCCAATGGGAGTGGCGATTATGTCATTGCTTTTTCAACGGATCCTTCACTTCGCATCCCACATGAGTCAGCCGAACGTTCGAACACGGCTAACACTTTGCGCAATGATGCCATGTCGCCCTTATTTCTGGCGGTAATTGAAGCCACGGAAGAAGCCATAGTTAATTCTTTATTTGCTGCCGAGACGATGACTGGCAAAGACGGTCATACCATCAAAGCTTTGCCTAAGGATGACGTGTTGAAAATTTTAAAGCGATATCAGGCCATTAAATAAATATGTATTCCTTTTTCAATAATGCTTTTGTGCCTGTGGAGAAAAACTATATCCACGTAAGTGATCTGGCCACCCAGCGGGGCTATGGAATTTTTGATTTTTTTAAAGTGGTTCAGGGTAAGCCGCTTTTTCTGCAGGATTATCTGGATCGCTTTTATAAATCAGCTGACGCAATGCGTTTGCCAGTTTCACTGTCGCGGGAATCACTAACGGCTATTATCGATGAGTTACTTAAGAAGAACGGGGTGCCGGAAGCCGGAATTAAGATGATCTTGACGGGTGGCTATTCTCCTGATGGGTATGAAATTGGTAAACCCAATCTGATTATAACACAACATGGGCTAACCATGCCAGGCCCAGCGTTGTTGGAAAAGGGAATCAAAGTCATTACCCATGAATATGTTCGGGATATACCGCATGTGAAAACGATCAATTATATCATGGGCATTTGGTTACAAAAAAAGGTAAAAGATCAGCAAGCTGCTGATGTGCTGTACCATCGGAATGGGTTGGTTTCTGAATTTCCGCGGTGCAACCTGTTTATCGTCAAGGAAAATGATGAGATCGTAACACCTGCTTCCCATGTGTTGCCGGGAATCACGCGTAAAAAGGTTCTTGAACTTTCGGGTAAACCTTATCGCATACGAGAATCTGAAGTGCGACTCGATGAAGTATATGCTGCCAAAGAAGTTTTTCTAACCAGTACGACCAAGCGGATTTTGCCCATTGTTCAGGTTGATAATAAATTGATCGGCACGGGTAAGCCGGGTTCGGTTTCGAAGGCCGTTTTAGATAGAATTATAGAATTTGAGAATAATTGAAGGTATGATTTCAGCACTTTTCAAATTCCAGAATTAAGTGCTTACCCAGAAGAACATCAAACGAAGTGTTTAGCGCCATAATATTTTTATAAGTGGCTTCGTGAGCAGGATCCAATTTGATCTGTTTCTTCGTGGCCTTGCGATTCGCGAAATAAAGAGCCGGATAAAATAATAACATCAACCAGAAGGAAGTAGAACTCCGTTTGGTAGGGTGCAGTTTTTTGAGGCGCAACTCATTGATCGCGGCCAGCGTTCTCAGGCGAAGCACACCGCTGATGAATAACTTACTGAAATATCCTTCTGTTCCTGAAGTATTCCAAGGGGTAAAGGCATTCAACTCATTGGGTGCCGGAGCTCCATAATGTTCGCTTTCCATTAAGAACTGCGAAAACCGACTGCGTAATGATGAGCTATTGGGAGTAGTAAGAATAAAGGTGCCTCCGGTTTTTAAGATCCGCGAGGTTTCCTGAAACAAGAAGAACTGATTGGGTAAATGTTCAATGGTTTCGCAACAAATAGCGAGATCGACTGATTGGCTGGCGATGGGAAAGGGTTGCTGTAGATCGATGCGGTCAACCGGAGATTTTGCGAACCGATTTTGATTGGGAAAAAGGTCATATAACCTGGGTTCCACCCCGGTTAGCTCAAATAAACTGGCAATGTAACCACGCCCGGCCGATAAGTCGCAAAACACTTTTCCTCGCAATTCATCACGATGATTTTTTGTATACGAACGAAAGAATTCCAGCGTGGCCTCGCGTGAATGATCGACATGGGGATGGTCAGTCATGATTAATTCTCAGGTATTGACGAGCTTGTTCAAGATCTTCCGGAGTGTCAATCCCCACGGTTTCGATTGTGGTTTCGGCTACTTTAAGGGTAAATCCATTCTCGAGCCAGCGTAACTGTTCCAACGACTCAGCCCGTTCAAGTGCCGATACTTTCAGTTGGGTGATTTTAGCCAAAACATCAGTCCGGTACGCATACATGCCCAGGTGTTTATAATACTGGTGGTGATGCACCCAGTCATGTTCATGACCCCGCCAATAGGGTATAGGCGAACGACTGAAATACAAGGCCTCATGAGTTTTACTGAAGACCACCTTCACCACATTGGGGTTGATTAATTGACTTTGACTTTCAATGCGCTTAACGAGAGTGGCCAACTCGGTCTTACCGTCCAGCAACGAAGCTAATAATAGTATTTGTTCAGGTGCTATGAAGGGTTCATCGCCTTGTATGTTTATGACATAGTCATACAAATCTGATTGTTTGCTTAGTACTTCATAGCAACGATCAGTACCACTCACATGGCTTTCCGCGGTCATGCATACATCGCCTCCAAATTGGGTTACATGATCGAATATTTTCGGATGATCCGTGGCTACAATCACCTTACTCAGTTCATCACACTTTTTTGCCTGAGCGTAAACCCGGTTGATCATCGACAGGCCTCCCAAATCAGCCAGTGGTTTGGCTGGAAATCGGGTGGAGGCATACCGGGCTGGAATAATTCCCAGGATTTTCATTCGATCCGTTTCACTTTTAGGGTTACACCTTCTGTGCCAATTACCTGAATGGACTCACCCTTTTCAATAAAATCGCCCCGGGTAAAGGCATCATAAATCTGACCGTCAATCAACACCTTGCCACTGGGCCGAAGTACGGTTTGAGCAGTTCCGGTTTTGTTCATGAGGCTTTGTTGAAAAGAATTTACGGAATAGCCCTTGGCCGATTCCTGGGTATCTGTTAAAGCAATTTTTTGAAAGGCCTTGGTTTGGGTAAGCCGGGCACCTCCAAAAAACAGTAACAGAACTCCACCGGCCAGTCCACCTAAAGTGGCCATGGTCGCTACGATTATATCCCCTAGTGGAACAAACTCAAAATTGAAGAAGTCATTGTTCAACATGATCAGCACGAGGGAAATAACAGTGAGTGCAATGCCACTGATACCGGCTATTCCAAAGCCGGGGATCACAAAGATCTCAGCAATTATTAAAAGGACGCCTACAAACAGGGCTATGATTTCCCAATATTCGGCTAGTCCATTTAAATAGTAGGGCACCAGATATAGAACCAAAGCCGTAATGGCCGCAAGTAAGGGAAAGCCCACTCCGGGAGTTTGCAGTTCAAAATAAATCCCGCCAATAATCACCAGAATTAGAATTCCGCTGATGAAGGGATTCAGAAATATGGCAATGATTTTCTCAGTAGCATTTAATGTATATGTTTCGAGATCATATTCGGAAACCCCATTGCGCTTTAGAATCTCTTCAATGGATTCAACTTTGGCTTCGCAGTAGCCATGTTCAATGGCTTCTGAAGTGGTAAAGGTGATCACCTTTCCCGCTTGTTTTACACTGTCAATCACCACGTTTTCGTCAACCATACCCTCAGCAATTCTCGGGTCACGTCCATTTTCTTCTGCGGTTGATCGCATGATCGACCGCATATAGGATTGATATTTGTCAGGGGCGGCTGCTCCACTTCCATCGACCACGGTAGCTGCACCAATGGTGGCACCGGGTGCCATGTAAATACTATCGCAGGCTATCGAAATAAGGGCACCTGCCGAGGCTGCATCGGAATTAACAAATACCCACACCGGAACCTTTACATCCATGATTAAATCAACAATTTGTTTGGCATCATCCAGTGCGCCACCGAAGGTGTCCATATCCACAATAATGATTTCCGCTTTTGTTTCTTCCGCATGAGCCAGGGCCAATTTCACGTAGCGAGACATGCGTGGATCAATTTCTGCCTTAATCTCCATCACCATCACCTTCTTTCGCTGACTTTGACCCAACACGCCAGGCGCCAGAAATAACAAACAAACACCCAACAACAGCTTTTGCATCGTTCTCGTATTTTAGCAATCAAAAATACTAAGTCTTGACGGAAAATACCCGCTCTTATTTATCGCTTAACCTGGAGGGAACTATTTGGACCATGATGCCTGTGCCCGACAGGTCGTTGATTATTATTGAATTGCGGAATGAAGGACAAAGACGAGTAACCTTTTTGGCCTATGATTATGAAGCCGATCGGGTAATCTGGCAACAACAATCGCTACCCGATCCTTGGTGGATCAACCTTTCGTGGGTCAGTGACCGGCAGGCATTCTTAAAAATTTTTGAAGATACCAACAACCCGGATAGAACCCGATTGTTGGCGCTTAACCTGGAAAGTGGTGAACTGCAGGAGGCAGCAGAACCAGCTGCGCATACGAACCCCGCCCGATTACCGTTTCACTATGTAGCGGGTGAACCTGATTTTGATACCGTGAAAAATTTTATTGTTCAGCAACTTGAAATTATTCCGTTCGGTGGACTTGAATATCTGGAATATGGTACCACCTTGGTGATTTCATTTTATCACGGTGAGCCAGGTCACCTTTGCAACACCCTGGTTGGGTTTTCTACACAAGGTACGCTCTTGTGGAAGCAAGAAATTGGCATGAATTTGAAAGGGATTGGGGTAAATACGTTTTTTATGGTAGCGGATCGGTTATTTTTTGTAAAGAACAAGTCAGAATTGGTAACTTTTCGCATTGTTTAAACTATGATAAAAGTAATTTTTTTGACTCTTATTTCCTGGAGCAATCCCGCTCCGGTTGATTCATTGCGGATGGAGACAATCAATGGGAAGCAATTTATTATTCACCGCATTGACGAGAAGGAAACCTTATATGGAATTTCCAGGCGTTATGGAGTTCCGATTACCGCCATCTTAGAGCATAATCCTGCGGCCGATGGAGGATTATCAGTAGGTCAGATCCTAAAGGTACCCTACACTCCCAAACCGAAAAGTACAGGTTCTCAGGATCGAATCCACAAAGTGGCTCCTAAAGAAACCTTGTTTTCCATATCCAAATTGTATGATGTATCGGTTGAGGATATCAAATCCTGGAATAATTTAAAGGATAATACCCTCTCAACCGGACAAGAGTTGATTATTAAATCAAAAACATCTACCCCCAATGTTACGGTGCCGGAGCAAAAATCCTTAAAAGGAACTCATACCGTAGCTACCAAAGAGACTTTGTTTTCCATTGCACGGCAGTATGGCATTACCGTTCAACAGTTGCGTGAATGGAATGGACTTACCAGTGATGAGGTGAAGGTGGGGCAAGTGCTCTTTTTGACACAACCTATGAATGCTGGAGCAGAAGTTAAACCGGAAGTAAAAAATCAAGAGGTTAGGACTGAAGTTAAGCAAACCACTACAGGTGCCGTTAGGCCACAACCGGAAGTGAAAGAGACGATCAGAATTTCAGAACGGGTGGCAGGATCGGATGAGGTGAAAGAAGGTGGACTTGCTGAACTAATTGAAGGTACTGATGGTAACCGTAAGTACCTGGCGTTACATCGGACCGCCAAAGTGGGCACCATTCTTAAAGTTCGAAATGAATTAAACAATCGTGAAGTGTTTGTTCGGGTGGCGGGTCCGTTGCCCGATGTAGCGGCTAACACGAATGTGGTGATTAAGATCTCCAAATCTGCCTATGATCGGTTAGGCGCGATTGACCCACGCTTTCGCGTAGAGGTAACGTACTATAAATAATGCTGCGGTCAGGAGTAGGCATACTTGTGCTTTCTGCTTTTTCCCTGCACGGGCAAAATCTGGTACCCAATCCAGGATTTGAACAATATCACAAATGTCCGGGCTCGTTTAGCAACAGCTCATCGGGGGAAATTGCGCCCGGCTGGATGTCACCCACCACGGGTACCCCAGACATGTTTCATAGCTGCAGTTTGGGGGATGCCGGAGTACCGACCAACTGGGCTGGATATTCCAAAGCCTATACCGGTTCAGGCTATGCCGGTATTTATGCGTTCATGTTTGGAGGCAACAAAGATTACCGGGAATACCTGCAAGCAGAGCTGACTTCGCCTCTGGAGGAGGGCGCCAAGTATTTGGTTGAATTTTACTTTAAACTTTCTTCTAATTCGAAATACAGCATTGATCGCCTGGGGTTTTTACTTTCCGATTCGGCCTATCAGTTGGTCGGGGATGAGGTATTTCCAAAAAAGGCAACCTACGAGCGAATTAATCAAACGATTTATAATCGCGCTACGGGATTGTGGACCCGGTTTTACTATGTGCATATTGCGCACGGTGGCGAACGATACATTACCATTGGAAATTTTTCTCCCCGTGAAAAAACCCGGTTTCAGTTTATTACCCAGTCACAATCCACCGAACCCATGTTGGCAAGGGCAGCCTACTTCTTTATTGATGATGTTAAAGTAATCCAGGTGAGCGAATCACCGCAGGCCCCGGTTTTGTCAGGTTACCCCACCATTAAAACGGATGAAAATTACGTGCTGAAAAATATTCAGTTTCGGTATAATGACTTTACCTTGTTGGAGTCATCGTATCCGGAACTGAAGAAAGTAGTGGAGATCATGCGCTTCCATCAAACCTGGAATGTGGTGGTAAGCGGGCACACAGACGACATTGGATCTGAAAAATTCAATTTAGATCTTTCCCTGAACCGAGCCGGTAGTGTAGCGGATTATCTCATCGCCCAGGGGATTAACCCGATTCGAATTAAAACCCAGGGATTTGGAAAGCAAACACCTCTGGTTACCGGTACTGATGACGAAGCCCGGGCTACTAATCGCAGGGTGGAAATCCGATTTGTAAATTAATGCCGGTCAAGAAGATCAATTGGCAAGACCTAAAGGAGTTTTTGGACGATTGTGTTGATCAATACAACCGACCTGAGTTCATTGAATTGGATCCAATTTCAATTCCACATCAGTTTTCCCGAAAGCAAGACATAGAAATTGCCGGTTTTTTTGCCGCAACACTGGCCTGGGGCCAACGAACAACCATCATAAGCAAATGCCGCGAATTGCTTGGCTATATGGGGAGCAGTCCCCATGATTTTTTATTGAATCACACCCTATCCGACCTCAAGCCGATCACCCGGTTTAAACATCGCACATTCAATGCCACCGATGCATTGTATTTTATCGAATCTCTTTCGCATTACTATAAAGTGCATGATACGTTGGAAACAGCCTTTGTATGGGATAGCCGCGAAAACACACGTGAATTTCCGCTGGAGGCCGGCCTCATTCAATTTCACAACCTGTTTTTCAGTTGCCCGGATTTTCCCACCCGAACCCGGAAGCATGTGGCTACGCCAGAGCGTAAATCGGCTTGTAAAAGATTAAACATGTTTTTACGATGGATGGTTAGACATGATAGCCGGGGTGTGGATTTTGGGATTTGGAAACAAATTTCACCGGCTCAACTGGTTTGTCCTTGCGATGTTCATGTTGAACGCGTGGCTCGCAAGCTCCGCCTAATAAAACGGAAAGGAATGGATTGGCAAACTGCCCTGGAACTGACAGCCAATTTACGCAAACTCGACCCTCAGGACCCGGTGAAATATGATTTTGCCCTTTTCGGTCTGGGCATTCTGAATAAGATTTAAGCAACCTTATGATCAAATTATGATGAACGGTTGCGCAGTTTTATAAGAAATGTTTTTACCTTAAAAGTCGTTTTAAACTCACCGTAAACTATGAATTTGAACATTGACGCAGAGAAACAACTTACCTACGATGCCATTGTAGTAGGTACAGGAATCAGCGGAGGCTGGGCTGCCAAGGAACTCACAGAAAAAGGATTGAAAACCCTGGTTCTGGAGCGCGGCCGAATGGTCGAGCACCCGAACTACCCCACCTCAACGAAAGATATTTGGGAATTTCCCAATGCCGATCGCCCCACGCAGGAAGATCTGGAAAAGCAAGGCGTACAAAATCGTACTGGCTACACCGTTCGTCAGTCAACCAAACACTGGTTTGTGAATGATCTTGAGAATCCTTACACTGAAAAGGAAGGAAAGCGATTTGACTGGATGCGGGGTTACCATGTAGGCGGAAGATCCATCATGTGGGGCCGCCAAAGTTACCGGTGGGGTGATTTTGATTTTGAAGCAAACCTGCGCGAAGGAATAGCCATCGATTGGCCGATCCGGTATAAGGAAATTGAACCCTGGTATGATTATGTGGAAACGTTTGCCGGCATTAGCGGCCAGGCGGAAGGGTTATCCCACCTACCGGATAGCAAGTTCATCACGCCAATGGAATTGAATTGCGTGGAGAAAGAATTGAAAAAATCCATGCAGGAAAAGTTTGGACGGTTGTTAACTATTGGTCGCGTGGCCAACCTGGCAGGTCCGCTGGCGCATGATAAAAGCCCGCACCGTGGAACGTGTCAGTTTCGCAATTTATGTAGCCGTGGATGTCCGTATGGTGCTTACTTCAGCAGTAACTCATCAACCTTACCGGCTGCCGCCAGTACCGGTAACGTGACGCTGCGGGCCAATTCAATTGTTTATGAGTTGATCTATGATGAACAAAAGGGAAAAGCAACCGGGGTAAAAGTGCTGGATGCCGAAACCGGTGAGCAGTTGGAATTTTACGCCAAGGTAATTTTCCTATGTGCGTCCACCATGGGCTCAACCTACATCATGCTGAATTCCATTTCAAAGCGGTTTCCCAATGGTTTTGGAAACGATAGTGGCGAATTGGGTTGCAACATCATGGATCACCACCTGGGTGTGGGGGCCAGTGGTGAGTGGGATGGTTTTGAAGATCAATATTATTTCGGTCGCAGAGCCAATGGAATTTATATTCCCCGATTCCGGAATATGGGCAAGGAGAAGCGAGATTACCTCCGTGGTTTTGGGTACCAGGGCGCAGCAAGCCGCCAGGGTTGGTCGCGCCAGATTGCCGAAATGAGTATCGGTGCTTCCTTAAAAGAAGAAGCGGGAACACCAGGAAAATGGACCCTGGGTATGGGTGGTTTCGGAGAAGTGCTTCCTTACCACGACAATCAGGTGACGATCAATCGCGATAAGAAGGATAAGTATGGATTGCCCACCTTGTTATTCGACACGGAATTGAAAGCGAACGAAATGAAAATGCGGGTGGATATGGCTAACGATGCAGCCGAGATGCTCGATGCAGCCGGATTCAAGAATGTACAGTCCTATGACCGGCCAAGCCAGCAGGGGTTAGGATTGGGAATTCATGAAATGGGAACAGCCCGTATGGGGAAAGATCCTAAAACTTCGGTTTTGAACAAATACAACCAGGTGCATGCTTGCAAGAACGTATTTGTTACCGATGGGTCATTTATGACCTCCGCCAATTGCGTGAATCCCTCACTCACCTATATGGCCTTCACAGCCCGTGCTGCTGACTATGCGGTAAGTGAACTAAAAAAAGGTAACTTGTAAAATCTTAATCGAGAACACTATGAATCAACCTATGGATAGAAGAGAAGCATTGCGCAAGGCAGCTTGGCTGATGGGCGCAGCGATTTCTGCACCGGCTATGGCTGCTATTTTGCAGGGTTGTAAAGCTACTCCGGAGTTAACCTATACTCCGCAATTTTTTACAGAAGAGCAGGCCCGGATTATCAGCGAACTCGCGGAAACCATCATCCCCAAAACGGATACCCCCGGTGCGAAGGATGCCGGTGTACCCGGTTTCATAGATTTAATTCTGAAGGATTGCTATAAAAAAGAAGATCAGGATCGCTTTTTAGCGGGCTTAAAGGAGTTTGATGACGCTGCCAAAAGTGCTCATGGCGATAGTTTTATTTACCTGGAACC
>ERZ1066115.408-NODE-408-length-11471-cov-9.222057_pt1 | contig 11471 bp, 5 predicted proteins | sample MGYA00382762_ERZ1066115 | MGnify/ENA primary metagenome ERZ1066115 (study PRJEB33369, sample SAMEA5778345) | biofilm metagenome | biome: Industrial cooling water; feature: Water cooling tower basin; material: Biofilm | place: United Arab Emirates | collected... | reverse complement strand
TTCAACCAAGGATTTGGTCAGTTGAAATTCATTCTGACGGCCATCCAGTTTGCGACCGGTTTCCGTCATCTCTTCGCGAATCAAGTCAATGGTCTTTTCCAAAGACGCAATGCGTTGCAGGACATCTTCTTCCTCGCGTTTGAGTTTATCGAGATAAGCGTTTTTATCCTTGATTTCTTCGGCCAGAACTACGGTTTTCTTTTCAAATTCAGCGATGCTCGCACTCTGTTGTGAGGTATCGGACGTGGTGCGTTCCAGTTCTTGCTTGAAAGAAGAAATTTGGATCTCCCGAATCTCCAGGGCTTTATTGAACTGAAAGGATTCTTCCTGCCGCGACCGATAAACCTGCCGCAAGGCATCGGCTTCGCCCTGCAGAGTATAGGTGGCCGCTTTCTGAGCTTCATAATCCGCCTTTAAGGCATTTACCTTATCGGAGATTTCGTTCAGAATCTGGTGCGCAGTATCGCGTTCTGCCTCCAGACTTTGAATGCTGAAGCGGGCGCGTTCATTGCTCTTCTTATCCTGATCGATTTGCTCCCTCAGGTTGTTTACCCGATCGTTCAAAAAGCGGAGCCGCTCGTTTTTGATTTGCTTCTCGCTTTCGTATTGCCGGATATTGGCAACGAATTCGTTGATTGACTTTTGCCGGTTGGAGAGCGTCTTTTCTTTTAAGATCAGTTCCGCTTTTGACTTTTCAATGAGCGCTTCCTTTTCGGCTACTTCCGCAGTAAGCTTGGTTTTACGATCATTCTCCTGTTCAATCTGCCGTTGTACGGTAGTGAGTGTTTCTTTTTGTTTGTTCACCACTACCTTCGCCAGGTTGATGCTTTTATCTTTATAGTCTTCCTTAATCTTGTAATACTGTTCGGTTTGCTTGGCCTGCTTCTCCAGGCTCTTCATGTTCTTTTCAATTTCAAAGAGCAAGTCTTCTACACGCTCAAGGTCCGCATCGGTATCTTCTAGTTTCTTTAAGGTCTCTTTCTTACGTTTTTTAAACTTTGAAATTCCGGCTGCTTCTTCGAACAGCATTCTGCGAGAATTATCGCGATCATTCAGGATGTCATCCACCATGCCCAATTCAATAATAGCATAACTGTTGGACGCTACCCCGGTATCTAAAAATAAGTTGGTGATATCTTTCAACCGACAGGTAACACCGTTCAGCAGATATTCACTTTCACCGGAACGATACAGTCTGCGCGTAATAGTCACCTGGGAATATTCCGTGGGCAGGATGTTCTTGGTATTGTTGATGGTGAGTGACACTTCAGCCATTTGTTGTGCCGAACGTTGGCTCGTACCGTTGAAGATCACATTCTCCATTTTCTCGGAGCGGAGGGCACTGGTCTTTTGTTCACCCAATACCCAGCGAATGGAATCAACAACGTTGGACTTACCGCATCCATTGGGCCCTACAATCCCGGTAATCCCTTCATCAAAATTGATAACTACCTTATCAGCAAAACTCTTAAAGCCCTTGATCTCCAACTTCGATAACTGCATGAAACCTGATAGAATTTAGTGGTTGTAAAAAATAAGATGGCAAAGATAACCGGAGGTTTGTCATTTGGAAAACCAGCCATGCCCAAATCATCCACATTTTATCCCGGCTAAAATGGGCTTAAATGGCGGTTTTTTGAATTATTTCGGTACCTTTGGTTTCAGTATGGATATCCAATTCTGGATTTGGTTAATCGTAATCGTGATCACCCTGATCGCGCGGGCTAACAAGAAAAAGCCTAATCCGGCTGATGACGATGGGCAGGAACCTTTGCCTGAGAATAAGCCAATCAGTTTTGAGGATTTGTTGCGGGAGATTCAGGCTACCCGCCAGCCAAAACCAGCAGCACCGGTTACTCCCCCGGTGGCAAAGACTTCCGCCTACGAAGTGGAGGATTATGATGATGACCTGAAGGAAGAGGCAGCTCCAGTTGAAAAGTCTGACTACCGGACAGACGATGAAATTTATGAAACCTATGAACGGGCTAAGCGTGAAGCTTTTGCCAAACCTTCTTTGGAAGAAACCTTGAAGGTGGAGGATACCCAGGTTTCCTTTGAGCAATTTAAACGATATAAGAAACAGGGACGGAGTAATGCAGCCAGTGAGTATGTGAAGGAGCTTCGAAACCCATCCAGTTTTAAGAAGGCATTTATTTTGAGCGAAGTATTAAAAAGACGCTATTAAAAAACGTCAATTTTTGATAAAACATTACGTAGAGGGAGGCTTGTGGGGTAATTTGAATAAGTTGGCATGGTAATTCACTTTACATGAGTAAAGTACATTTTTTAAGCTTTTGCACCGCCTTCCGGAATCCACTATCTTGCTTTAAATTAGGGCTTTATATGAGTATTTCTAAAACTCTGAAATACAGTTTATTGATTTTGTCTTTAACCACCTGGCAAACACGGGCTGATGGTCATAAAATCTCACGTGTTCCTTGCCGTGAATTAGCGGTAACAGTGAAGATTACCGATACTACGGAAGGCCAAACTAATGGTGAGATTTCCTTGGACTATCCCGATACGAAGGATACCTATACGTATTTCATTTTTTCCGGAGCGGAGCAAGACAATCAATTGAAGGGCACCGGAAAAAAGATCAGTAACCTGAAACGCGGAACCTATAATTTATACGTGCAAAACCAGGAGGGGTGTACGAAACATTTTAAACTGAAGATAAATTGATCGCTGGGTGAAATCGAAACTTCTATTTTTTACGGCCCTTGTCTTACTGACATCGCTTTCCTTAGCTTCCCGGGCTGCGGCACCGATTGTAACCATAACCAATGTCAAGGATGCCTGCCGTGATTTATTGGATGCAGGCGGCAATCCCGGAACGGATGGAACACTGGATAATGGGTCAGCCATTATTACGGTTACTTCTGGCATTCCACCAGCCACCTTGTTTATTCTGGGCCCTGTTAATTACGTAGGCATTCCCATGACAATCGGAGTTCCATTTCTGGCTTCGAATTTAAAACCCGGTATCTATTTTGTTATAGTTCAGGACGGAAACACATCTGATTTCAATGGATCATTCACCATTAATGGCACCACCGATATTACGGCTGGTATCACGCCCGGATTTCCAATCAATAGTACGAGTTGCGGCACACCCAATGGACAAATTGCGATTGATGTTTCCGGGGGAACAGGTTCATATACCTACTCTTGGACTGCCACCAACGGGTTTACCTCATCCGCCCAGGATATTAGCGGCTTGACTGCCGGTGATTATACAGTTGTAATTAGTGATAATGGAACCAATTGTACTCAATCTATTGGCCCCATTACCATTACCGAACCGCCACCACCTTCCAATGCCGTATTGAGTCTAACCGGTCCATCTCCAATTTGTGTAGGTCAGTCTTCAACAATGAAGGTCGACTTTACAGGAGGTACCGGCCCTTTTACACTGACCATTACCAACCTGGGTGTTGTTAACAACTATACCAGCGGAACTGATATTTCTGTTTCTCCGGTTGCCTCCACGACCTATACCTTAACGGCTGCCACCGATGTAAACGGTTGTCCCTCAACTGCCGTGAGTGGTGCGGTCACCATAAATGTGAATCCAACACCGGCTGCTCCCGGGGTTTCCTTTACTCCCTCAACGTATTGCGAAGGAGATGCCATTATCCCACCGACTATCACCACGCCAACGGGCGGAAGTACCTACAATTGGTATGATGATGTCGCATTAACCAATCTGATTACCACGGGTACTAACCCGACAAATGGTGCCCTGGGGTTTAGCAGTGCAACGGCTAATGTAAGGACAGTCTATGTGACGGAGACAAACAGTTTGAGTTGTACCGGACCCGCCACCGCAATAACCCTAACCGTTAATGCCAACCCGGTTGCCCCCGTCATTACCTTTAATCCGGCAACCTACTGTGTGGGGCAACCCATTACACCTCCGGTAGTCACCACACCGGTAGGCACGAGCACCTATACCTGGTATGATGACGTAAGTCTATCCATCATTCTGACTACCGGAACTTCACCGACCAATGCCCAACTCGGTTTCAGCAGTGTGGTGGCTAACGTTAAAACGGTATATGTCACGGAAACTAATCTCAACAATTGTGAAGGCCCGGCAAGTCCGGTTACACTCACGGTTAACACAACTCCGGCAGCTCCTGGGGTAACCTTTACCCCCAATACCTATTGTGTAGGGGATGCTATTACTCCGCCTGCCATTACAACACCGGTTGGAACAAGTACGTATCGTTGGTACAGCGATGCTGGGTTAACAACGCTATTGACTACGGGTACCAATCCTGCCAATGGTGCCTTGAACTTTAGTAGCGCGGCCGCCAATGTGACCACGGTATTCGTGACGGAAACAACCAGTAGCAACTGTACCGGTCCTGCTGCCGCAGTGACGTTAACGGTCAATAGCATTCCTTCAGCACCGGCAGTAACGTTTACGCCCAGCAGCTATTGCGAAGGTCAGCCCATCACTCCACCTTTTATTACAACACCCACGGGGGGCAGTACCTATCGGTGGTATAGTGATGTGAGTTTATCGACCTTACTCACCACCGGAACAAACCCGACCAACGCCCAATTAGGATTTAGTAGTGTTACCGCAACAACGGTTACAGTTTTTGTTACGGAAACCAACAGTAATAACTGTACCAGTCCGGCCACTTCGGTAACCTTAACAGTCAATCCTATTCCGGTTGCACCAGGCATTACGTTTACACCCAGCACATACTGTGTTGGAAATGTCATCACACCACCGGTAGTCACCACACCTACCGGGGGTAGCACATACCGGTGGTATAGCGATGCCGGTCTTACCACCTTGTTAACTACGGGTGTCAATCCTACTTCGGGAGCATTGGGCTTTAGTAGTGCCGCTCCCAACATAACCACGGTATTTGTTACCGAGACCACCAGTGCCAATTGTACCGGACCCGCCACTCCTGTAACCTTAACGGTTAATGCTGTACCGGCAGGCCCTGGCGTCACATTTACGCCCAGTACATATTGTGTTGGCGAAGCAATAGTTCCGCCTACCATTACGGCTCCGGTTGGCGGCAGTACCTATACCTGGTACAGTGATGTGAGTTTATCCGTAGTGCTAACCACTGGCACTAACCCAACTAATGCTCAACTTGGGTTTAGTAGTGTGGTACCCAATACGACCACCGTATTTGTTACCGAAACAAACATTGGAACTTGTGAAGGTCCGGCAACTGCGGTTACATTAACCGTTAACCCGGTACCGGTTGCTCCGGCCATTACCTTTTCTCCGAATACGTATTGTGTGGGTGAAGTGATAATCCCTCCCTTTGTTACGACACCGGTTGGAGGCAGCACCTACACCTGGTATTCCGATGCAGGATTAACGACTATTCTCACCACCGGTACCAACCCCACTAATCTTCAAATAGGCTTTTCCACAGCCGTTGTAAACGTGACCACTGTATTTGTTACGGAAACCAATGGTTTAAATTGTGAAGGACCCGCTACCGCAATCACACTCACAGTCAATTCAACGCCAGCCGCACCCGCGGTTACCTTTGCACCCAGCACCTATTGTGTTGGAGATGCCATCACCGCTCCGGTCATTACGGCACCGGTGGGTACCAGTACCTACCGGTGGTATAGCGATGCGGGTCTTACCACATTGTTAACATCTGGTACAAATCCTACCAATGGAGCGTTGGGCTTCAGCAGTGCTGCACCCAATGTAACAACCGTTTTCGTTGCCGAAACAACGAGTAGTAATTGCACGGGCCCCGCGACTGCTGTCACCCTGACTGTGAATGCCAACCCCGCTGCACCTGGGGTTACCTTTTCACCAAGCAGTTATTGCGTGGGTCAGGTTATTATTGCCCCATTTATTACCACACCAACAGGTGGAAGCACCTACCAATGGTATAGCGATGCCGGCCTTACTTCCTTGTTAACAACCGGTACAAATCCTACCAATGGTGCATTGGGCTTTACAAGTGCTGCTCCGGCAACAATTACTGTTTTTGTTACAGAAACGAATAGCAACAACTGCACAAGCCCGGCTACCTCGGTTACGTTAACAGTAAACGCCATTCCGGTTGCACCAGCCGTAACCTTTGCCCCGAATACGTATTGTGTAGGCGAAGCGATTACCCCTCCGGTTATAACCACTCCATCCGGTGGCAGCACGTACTCCTGGTATAGCGATGCCGGATTAACGACCTTGTTGACAACGGGAACCAATCCTACCAACGTAGCTTTAGGCTTTAGCAGTGCAGCCCCGGTAACCACTACGGTTTATGTCACCGAAACATCCAGTGCCAATTGTACCAGTACGGCAACGGCTGTTACGTTAACGGTCAATCCAGTTCCGGGAGCACCGGGTATCACATTTGCACCCAACTCATATTGCGTAGGGGAGGCCATAACGGCTCCAACAATAACGGCCCCGGTTGGCGGTAGTACGTATAATTGGTATAGCGATGCAGGTTTAACCACCTTAATAACCACTGGTACAAATCCCACAAACGGTTCATTAGGCTTCAGCAGTGCTACCGCTAATGTTACCACGGTCTTTGTGACCGAAACCAACTCACTCAACTGTGAAGGACCAGCCACATCGGTCACCCTGACGGTCGTGGATATTCCGGTTGCTCCGGCCATCACCTTTACTCCGGATACCTATTGTGTGGGTGAGGTGATTACACCTCCGTTTGTAACAACACCCACCGGTGGAAGTACCTACACCTGGTATGATGATGCCGGTTTAACCACTTTACTCACCACGGGTACCAATCCTACCAACCTGCAACTGGGCTTCAGTAGTGCTGCAGCGATTTCAAAAACGATTTTTGTTACCGAGACCAAAGGACCCGGTTGTGAGGGTCCAGCCACTGCAGTAACGTTAACAGTAAATGCCGTTCCGGCCGCCCCGTCAGTTACATTTACTCCTGCCACCTATTGTGTAGGTGATGGCATTACCCCGCCTGCCATTACTACTCCAGCGGGTGGAAGTGTTTATTCGTGGTACAGCGATGCAGGTTTAAGTACCTTGCTTACAACCGGTACCAATCCGACCAATGCCCAGCTTGGGTTTAGCAGCACCAGTGCCAATACCACAACAGTTTTCGTTACAGAAACGAACACCGGTTGTACCAGCACCGCGACTGCAGTTACACTAACGGTTAATGCCTTGCCCACGGCAGAATTAACCGGAACCACTTCCATTTGTGTGGGACAGAGCACGGATTTAACCGTTGATTTTACAGGTACCGGTCCTTGGACATTCCAATACTCAGATGGTACCACCACGTTCCCCGGTAACTCGGCCACTAATTCCATAACCCTTTCCGTTAGTCCGGTGGTTACCACGACCTACACCTTGATTAGTGTGGCCGATGCCAATTGCACCGGCAACGTTATGGGAGCTCCGGTTACGATAACGGTTGATACCCCACCTTCCAATAGTTTAGCCGTATCCGTTAGCACATCACCCATCTGTTCAGGCGGATCCAGTACGATTGAAGTGGCGGCCTCAGAACCTGGCGTTAGTTATCAGCTTCGCAATGATGCAGATGACAGCACGATCGGTACACCGGTGGCTGGAACGGGTGCCACAATTAGTCTTCCTACTGGCTCCCTAACATCAACAACGACCTTTAATGTGTTGGCAACACGAGGAGCATGTGCTCCCGTTGAGCTGACCAGTACGGCAACGGTAACGGTATTGGGCGTGATAAATACAGGATTAGCGATCTCCGCTCAGGACCCTGCCGTATGCTCGGGTTCGGGAACGAATATTCGAATAACGTCTTCAGAAACCGGAGTGACCTATCAACTGCGTAATGATGCAGATGATAGCGTGATAGGAGTTCCGGTAGCAGGATCAGGCGCTACTATTGATTTACCAACCGGTAACCTGGCTTCCATAACGGTATTTAATGTATTGGCATCCAATGGAACGTGTTCGATTGAAATGACAACTACCGTAACCGTCACGGTGGATATTAATCCGAATCCGGCTTTGACGGTTACCGGCCCCGCAACCACATTGTGTTCTGGGGGCACCACTGTAATTGATATTGGAAATTCTGAAGTAGGGGTCAGCTACCAACTGCGGAACGATGCAGATGACAGTCTTATTGGAGCCGCGCTAACGGGCACCGGGTCAACCCTTTCGTTACCCACGGGGGCCTTGACGGCCACTACCACATTCAATGTATTGGCATCCTCTGGCGTATGTACCCCCGTTGAGTTGGCCAGCGTAGTGACGGTAACCGTAGGCGGGTCAATCAATCTTGCCCTGACGGTAACAGCTCAGAATCCAACCCTTTGCTCAGGTTCAGGAACTAATATTCAGATCGCGAACTCAGAAGTGGGTGTCAATTACCAATTACGGAATGATGCTGACAACAGCTTGATCGGTACACCCGTGGCCGGAACTGGCGCCTTGATTAGCTTAGCCACTGGCAACTTAAATACGACCACAACCTTCAACGTGATGGCGTCTAACATTACTTGTGCGGCCATGTTAACAAACAAGGCAACCGTAACGGTCAATCTCTCTCCGGATACAGGGTTAACCGTAACCGCGTTATCCACCAACATTTGCTTCGGAACCACCACCTCCATTGAAATATCCAATTCAGAAGTGGGAGTGTCTTACCAACTGCGCGATAATGCCACCAATAATCCGATCGGAAGTGCCGTAACCGGTACCGGCAGTACCCTCTCCTTACCAACAGGTGCACTTACCACCAACACCACCTTTAATGTATTGGCCTCCCTGGCAACTTGTTCGGGTCAATTGACTGATGTGGTAACGGTCACCGTGTTGCCGAGTGGAGATCCCTTGTGTGCTCCTCTTAACAACTGCGCCACGGTAAGTATTACCCCCATTACTACGCTGGCAACCTGCGGGGCCGCAGCACCGGATGGAACGGTTACCTTTGATATTGTTCCCGCCACGCCTGTGGTCAATATTGTCGGTGTGATTGTGGATATTGATGGCCCTATTCAAAAGACCCAGTTTAATAACTTCTTGTTTACCGACTTACCGGCAGGACTCTATGACTATACGGTAACGTATGGCGATGCAACCAATCCTGCTTGTATTAAGCAGGGTAATTTTACGATTGATCCAACCGGCAGCCCTGATTTTGTGGACTTCAATATTATTAGCGTAAGTTATGAATGTTTAACCAGTGCGGGTTCAATTGTACTGGGTGATTTTCTGGGTTCAGCCAATACCGATTATTCTTTTGAGATTTATCAAGCAGGTGCCATTGTCCAAAGCGGGGTTATCACCAAGGACCAGGCCGCGAGTGGGAATTTTTCCATCGGGGGTTTGGCGTTGGGCGACTATGAGGTTCAACTCTTCCATGATCAATCCGCAGTGAATGGTTGTGTGGGCGTAGCTCGGTCGCGCTTCAAATCATTGATTGTAGAGGAACCTGTGTTTGGTTGTGGTTTGTTCATTCCAAACGTATTTACACCAAATGGTGATGGCAGCAACGATTTACTCGTGATCCGGAATTTACCAGCCAATTCTCAAATCAGCATCACCAACCGGTGGGGTAAGGAAGTTTACTCGTCAACCGATTATAAGAATGACTGGACCGGTGGCGACACAGTAGATGGTGTCTATTACTACCGGCTTAAGGTTGCCGATCAAACGTATACCGGATGGCTGGAGATTATGCGGGGCAAGTAAAGCGGGTCTACTTTAACTCCGTCAAAAATTTCATCGTATCGATCCGATCTGCGTAATCATCCACATTCGGAGTTTGAGCCTGACCGAAGGGAATGCTACCGGCATACCAACCCTTGGCAGAAACAACACATTGCAGTTTTTCGTGATGTTGGGCTAACTGATTTTGTAAATCGAGCTGATCGCGATACGATTGATAATAAAGTACAGAAATAGGAGATACCAGTCCTTCATGGGCGGTGATCAATAAAAATCCACTGTCGAAAAATGGAATTTTGTTCACTAATAAGATCGACTTCTGATAGTCGTAGTTGTTGGCATACTTATGATGATGAATGATGGCCTGGTAAGGCTCGAAACTTTTGATCAACTGGATGAAATCATATTCTTCCGGTACATACACTTTGGATACATTGCGGCAGCCCAAACCAAAATAGGTAAACACATCCTGACCTAATGGGGTCAGTAAGGAAGAATCCTCTTCACCCATCAACACGGCACACGATGACCGGTTTTTTCGGATAATGTGGGGAATGTTTCGAAAGTAATATTCAAAATAGCGGGCCGTGTTATCGCTGCCGGTGGCGATAACAGCTTGAGCCGCGTTAAGTCGCTCCTGAAACTGAATCTGGTTACGGAATCTGGGCTCCAGTTCAATTAACCAATCCGCCAGCAACCCGATGAGGAAGGAGTCTTGCGAACTTTTTTTGGCAAGCAGTTGGTGTCCTGCAATCAGCACACATAAAAAGTCGTGAAAGCCCACCAACGGAATATTGCCGGCCATGGCAACGCCAATAGTTTTCGGGTTGGTCGCCTCAATCGGGTATCGTGCAGTCCAGGCTTTCAGCCTGGAGCCATCCAGATAGTGTCGGATACCGTTTAGGGCCTGTTGTACGGATTCCGGGGTAAACCAGCCGTTTTCATTCGTGGCCTTTTGAAATACCAAATCCCGGTTAGCCCCAGCAAGGGCATCGATGCGTTGCCCGAGTTTAACAAACGCTGCGATCCGGTCTTTCAAATTCATAACGGGGTAAAACTTTTAGGGGGGTAACGCTGTTTTGAGAGATGCTTTGGTAGCCTTATTTTTGTGGCAAAAGTATACAGAACCTTTGATTTTAGCGTGCAATGGCAATAAAGATAACGGATGAGTGTATAAACTGTGGAGCTTGCGAACCGGAATGCCCTAACACGGCCATTTATGAAGGTGGCCGGGAATGGAACTGGGCGGGTGGTACCGCACTTACTGAAGTGGAGTTGGAAGATGGTTCTAAAGTGGATGCCAAATCATCGCAGTCACCCGTATCCAATGAATTTTATTATATCGTTTCCGGTAAGTGTACCGAATGTACCGGCTTTCATGAAGAGCCTCAATGTGCAGCGGTTTGCCCGGTTGACTGTTGTGTACCGGATCCGGATATGGTTGAAACCAAGGAAGAACTTCAGGCCAAGAAAGCCTGGCTTCATAACGAACAACTTCAGGCCTAACGCATTTTAATGCGTTTGATCAGGTAGGCCTGCAACACCTCAAAATATCCATGCTGAATATCGGCTGAGATGAAATCAATCTTGAGCTGATTGCATTTCATTTTCAGCTTGTGATGGTACTCCTTAAGTTGGGCTACGAAGCGATCCTTGATTTCGTATGGATTCAGGATAACTTTTTCACCATTCTCAAGGTCCACAAATTCATAGGGTCTTTCTTCAAACTTGAAATCAAGTTCGGTTTGGTGATCGGTTACATGAAAGAGGACTACTTCGTGCTTATTGTGTTTGAGATGTTGTAAGGCTTTGA
>ERZ1066115.407-NODE-407-length-11477-cov-10.260988_pt1 | contig 11477 bp, 8 predicted proteins | sample MGYA00382762_ERZ1066115 | MGnify/ENA primary metagenome ERZ1066115 (study PRJEB33369, sample SAMEA5778345) | biofilm metagenome | biome: Industrial cooling water; feature: Water cooling tower basin; material: Biofilm | place: United Arab Emirates | collected... | reverse complement strand
CCTTCTCGAAAACGGACTTTACTAAATTACCGCTGGCACTGATTACGGGGAGCACATCACAATGGATTCGTTTGATTGGCCGTGATTCTTTGATTAGCCAGGTCAGCTGTTACGGGCTCGCAATAGCAGGGCGTGCGATCAGGTCTTCGAGAACAGAGGGAAGTCTCAGCAAGCTGGCTTCCACAATCGTCCCATGTCCTTTGAGTTGTCGCTGAATATGTGGTGCCATGAACGAGTCAGCACGGAAAACCGTGACGTAGGGAGCGTACATTGCGTGCATTGCATCCACCGGCTGGCTATCGCTCGGTTGTTCCTTGCGCGAACCGCCAATGTTGTCCCACACGGAAGAGAAAATTGAACGCACCACAGCCGAAAGTCCAGGACAATAAAGATCAACATCCTTCGCCGTAATCGATGTGGTGGTAAGTTGCCGTTCCGTGGAAAATCGTGTGGCTAGATTGACCAAGATATTCTCTTGCATCTCAATCCACCGACGAGTGATCGCTCCCTGCTTGCTTGTAGGGGGGAGTAATTCGCCAGCATCAATCAATTGTGCTGCCCACTGCTTCATTCCACATGACAGAGTCCGGAGCATGTCCCCAAGTTCCTGACCGGGTTTGCGAACCAAATCGGCGATCGGGCTGGCCAGTGAGTGTGTTGTCGTAAACCACTTCATCATCCAGTGTGGGTCACGCAGACTGGCGCGCAAGGCTTGGTCGAACTCCTGCTCCGATGCTCGCCCCAAGCAATATTGAGTAATGATGGTTGCGTGCTCGCGCTTCATGGGGTATTGGCAAATCAACTCATTAAGCATGTGATCCAGGTTGAGGCGCTTCCATTTCTCGGTTAATGCTGCAGTTGGTTGTCCATGCTTGAACAGTTTTTTGAGTTCTGCCCGGCGCTGCTGGCGGGAGTAACCCAGCGCCTTAAGGTCCTCATCTGCTCGGGTGCGCATTTCGTTCCATGGCGCTATCGTTTGGTGAGGGAACTCCGGGGGAGGAATACTGGGAAACCAATCACCGAAGGGGTCTAGAACATCTGGCGGTAGTGGCTGGGTTTGCTTACCCGCGAGAGCGGCCATTTCGATATCGATGAGACGATCAAAGGAAATAAGGGCGTTTGAGCCACACAGATCGCTCAACAGTTTTCCTCTCAATTCGGCGAGAAGGCTCCAATCAGGATTGAGGGGAGCTGCCTCACTGATTACCGCAGCAGAGAAAACGAACTGGATCTGCTGCGTTTTGGCTAATTTTAAAAGCGCATCACGGGTCAGGTTAACCGCAGCGCTTTGACGCTTGGGGTCGCTAAGCGTTGAATAGTCCTGAGAGTCCAGATAACAGGTGATCATGAATTTATCATGGCTATTTCAACATCCTGTGCAGAGGTGGTGAAATAGTCGCCAGAGTAGAATAGCCAAATGTTCTTAGGTTTGTGTGTGCTAGGCAAGCCGTAAGTTTCGAGGCATTTTTCCGCCATGGTCCGTTGCTCGGCCAGAAGGGACATTCGACTCGCTTGTTGGTTCAGTCTGCTCTGTGTCACCAACCTGCCTCTGAATAAGCTCAGAATATAGCCAGGTAAACTATGGAATTTGATCGATGCCGCACCAGCCAATGGATAGAAATACAAGAGCGGGAGAAGTGATGGCTTCTAATGAGTGCCAGGGATGGGCAGTTGTAAGACTGGTAACCATGCAAAAAAAAGGGGAGATGGGCAGGCTGCTATTTACTGCAGTCACCGAATTGGCCCAAGGTAGGCCCACACCAACAAGCATGCGGGGCGTTGATAGCTTCACTCTCAAGGAGAGCGGAGAGAGGCTGTTCTTTCGCAGAACCATCCTATCGAAAGAGGATGCCATAAGGTGGTACAGGTCCCTGGGGGAGGGAGAAAGACCGGCACCAATCCCGACTCGTGAGGAAGATCGCGAAAAGTTGGATGATGTATTCATCCGGGTGCCAAGATTGGAAGATGTCCAGCCTTGGCCGGCGTTAGGCTTGCCCATCACGGAAGAGCTTTTCTCCGGGCCACGGCGACGCACAATTGACCCTGCGCCATTCATCGGAAGTGTGCCAGGGCGCCTGCATCGACGCTTTGGCGACCGCGCTGGCCTGGAGGTGTTCCTTAAGGATACGGGTGCCCAGGCATTCGTGGCCCGACGCATGCACATCGACCTATTCGAATATCAAGAGTATCTCGGCAGCGCTGTCTATATCGCACCGGATCCGGTGGTCCGGCAAATCGACAATTTCATGGTGCCGGCCAAGAATGGTCGCGGGGAACGGATTATCTATCGCATCGTCCCGCGCCCCGGCCAGAGTCTGGAGGGGGTGCGCATCACCGCATTCGATAAAGAGGCCCGACTGCTCACCAGCTTCAAGACCTATCAGGTTCCTCACGACGGCATCTTAGATGTGGATAAAGGAACCTGCATGGGGGAGTACGGTTTCGTGGTGACTCATGATCAGTATGGAGTCCTCGCATATCAGCCTTCATCTTCCTTCATGCGGCAAATGAACGTCAGCATTCGTGCCGTTTCGAGCAACAGTCGCAAGGTCAGAGTGCCTTCGGGTGACTCCGTGGATTCGCCACTTATGGAATACCAAGCGTCCATGGGATCAGAACTAGCATCCAAGTCCGTTCTTGGAGAGGTCAAGACTCCCGGTGCGGGCGTGCGCGTAGCCGTAGAGGCCACGAAGCGCGAAAGGCTCGCCGATGCAAAGCATTATGGGCAGCGGTGGTTTGCTGAAGGCTCGCGCGACGAGGCAGCCCACTTTATCCGAGAACTGCTTAGGGCGGCACGCTCCAGAGTGATAATCGCTGACCCCTACCTTGGCGCATTACAGTTAGGACAGTTCCTCTATACGGTGCATGGCAGTGAGGTGAGCGTAACTTTGATGACAACGAAGCTTGCATTCAATCCCAAGCTTTCTGAAACCAAGCAGGGGGTGCTGGACGCGTTTAAGCAAAGTCTTGAAAATTTGAACAAGTACCAACAGCTGGCACCGGAAGTCAGAGTCATTTCTTCATCTAGCCTGCATGATCGTTTCCTGGTAGTGGACCAAGATGTGTGGTTCGTAGGTAACTCACTGAATAGCTTGGGTGAAAAGGCCTCAATGATCGTCAGACTGCCTAACCCGAACGAAGTCATTGAGCGGCTACAAGAATTGAGCTCCAAGGCTTCCACACTGGATGACTATATTCACAAAGTGTCCAGAGCAGACACAGGTCAAGAGGAAGAATGAATAAATTCGATTCGGGCCTCAATCTTCCCACGAGGCCATCACGTACGCCCTTAAAGACCGAGATTTTGTGGGGATGCGAGCGTGGCGGGAGTCATCACTTTCCCAGAGACATAGGGGAAATCCAGACGCGCAGACACTCCACTGATCCCAAACCGTTGGACGCGTTCCGCATAGCTGTCATGAACGCTATGGATCGGGTGTGGGTAATGGATGAGTATTTCTTGATGCCAGACGGTGGCACGAACCCGGATAAGCGCATCCTAACAATCCTTGATTGGCTACATACCGATCTCATCGCCTGTGACATCAGAATCCTCACAAAGAAACACGATGAGATCGATAAGGACATGCTGGAGTTATTCCAGATTAGAGAGAAGGAAATCAATGCCTATCAGACCCGACGCCCGAAACAGTGCAGCATCCTAGTAAATACCTGCCTCAGGGATAAATTCAATTACATCCATGACCGCTTTGCCATAGTCGACGACGAGCTCTGGCACTTTGGGGCGACGGTCGGGGGCTTCCATGCAAGCGTCAACGCCGCCAGCCGGGGTTGGAGTGCAGTAGATTCGGGTGCCATCGCGTTCTTCGAGTTGGCATGGGACAAGTGCAAAGAAAGATGACAATGCGGTGGATACGCGAACGCAACGCCGAGCTTGAAACGTTTCAAAGCAATCACGATTTCATGACCAAGGAAGACTTCCTCGGGTTTATGGCACAGGTAGAGCACGACTCCCCTCAATTGATCGCTTCGCTGGCTGAAGAGCTTATGGCAATGGGCGAGCCATTGGAGATCGAATCGTTACAAGCATTCGCCAGGCAGCGAGTGGGGCTTTCATTCGACGCTGACATGCTATTGACAGCGGCTTGCGCATGGAAACTCGGGAGAGTTCCACAACTGGAAACTTGGCTGAAGATCAGGAAGATCGCGCGCAATTCTTGGCAAATCGAACACTGGTTGAGCGAGGCGATGTCTGCCCATGCTCAGACTGATGCCGATGCCCGGAGTGCATTCGTTAATCTCGCTAAACAGTTGTTCAAGGCGCTGGAAAGCGGAGACCTAAAGTCAGAGTCGAAACACAAGAACGAGGCGCGTGAAGGCGCCTGGTCGTATTGGCAGGGCACCAAATACCAGCTCGAGGAACTCTGGTGGGGGTTACGGGGCTCCGACTTCATGAATTATGAGGAGGAGATGCGCATCTTCGGCCTTCTGAGTGAGATCGCCCTAGAAGAATTCCAGCAGTTGATTGCTAGCTCGGCTAATCCCTTTCTCGTAAGCTCCGCCCTGCTGAGTGCCGGCATGGGTGCATTCAGCCCTCGCTTCGCCCAGTGGGAAGCGTGTATCAGGGCGGCGCCACTCGCCTTCGCCCCAGACGGTAGCTGGCGGGGTTCGATATTGCTGCCATTGCTGCTGGTGCATGCACGAGACGAACTGCACGAGCCTGGCAGGCGGGTTCCTATCTACGGCGCTGATGAGGCCGAGGTCGCAGCGCTCACTGCTCAAGTCAACGAACTGGTTCAGGCTGTGGTGGATGTTCTCGCCACCAGGGAGGATGCATCAGCGATATTCGCACGATGGAGTACCTGGCTGATGAGGCAGCAGGTACTACGCCAGAGAGAAAAGAGTTTCAGTGATATCCGATCCCATGGTTATGTGGACAACACCCTGCTTGAAGCGATAGGTAGGTCTATGCAGGGGCGGCCACTGAGCCTGAACACCCCTGAGGACGCTGCGCCATGGGAAGCCTGGTGCTATCGCTGCGCGCTGTCGGCCTTTGCCCATGATGGGTTTATAGCCCCCCCTTCCTTCGAGGAGTTCGCCAGCCAATGGCAACTCACCCCGGAGAGCTGGCATGAGTTGGGGGGGCGTGGCTTGCTGGAACGGGCTGAACTCCATATACCCCGCGATGACATGCCAGGTTTGTCTGCGAACCTGCTAGTGTTTCCGTTGGCATCGAAAGATAGTTTTGCGTCAGGCTGGAGGCAACTATGGGATGGTGCCTATTACCTGCGAGAAGTGCTTGAGTTCGGTTTCCTCAATGCGGGGGCGAAAGACTATTCAGATCGAGTGGACGCGAGCCGTCTGTTGCTGCTGCTAGGCTGCATGGGTTTGGCTTGTTTCGACCAAGCCGCTGCCCGTCTAGAGGCGTCCCGGAAACTGCTGACAGAGGAAATGATAAGCTTACATAAGGGGCTTTCCCAAGCGGCCATGGAGGTGCTGCACCTAGACGACACTCTCAACCGTGACAAATGGCAGACATTTTTGCAGCATCTAGCGCTACGACGGGTGTACTGGGACGGTAGCTATATCACCGAACATCCCGTCGCACTGTTCGATGGACAACATGAACCGACCATCCGGGACTACCTGAGCTATTTTCAGGCAGACCCCGATGATCTGGTAGCCTTCCTGTATGCGTGCATGCTCAATGGCTCGGATTCGTTCGCGTTGAGAGAGGAACTGCGGGGTGCCTCCATTAACCTGCGCGCCTGTGTGGATATACTCAAGCGGCTGCACGAGCTGCGGGAACACCGGTATCCAATAGATTACCGGGCCATCAAGGCGATCGAGCCACTCATGGACTGTAGCAAACCTTAGCGATGACATGTTCGCTTTGGGTCGTTTGTGTGAATACCATGGATCGAGATGCTGAGCGGCAGGTAACTGGCGCATAGTCGTCCAAATCTAGCCAAGTTTCCAAGGTCGGCTCCGGCCGAAAAACTGCCTTTCTTTACCTAATGAATATCTGTGCCGGAAAGATTTTTAGGCATAACTGTTCCAAATCGGTATGTTTATATCTCTAGGGACAACAAGGCTGTTGCTGCGCCCCCCCCTTTCACCCCATACGATAGATCGCCAGCGCCGGCTTTCGATTGTGTCGAGCGGGTGCCCACATCCACGCGTCAACAATGCCCAGAGGAAGGCGTTGCAACGTCACGACGTAGGTCGAATGCGCATACATGCCGCGTTGCGTCTCCTAGGGAAACTCTGCACAAGCGAGCGTCATGCAGCACGATTTGAGAAAATGGCGCCATTGTCATGAAGCCGGTTTAATAGATGAAGCCGATGAAGCAACTGAGCCTGGCCGAGACAGGATTCCTGCCGAAAGCCGGGAAATAAACCCGCAAGGCAGTGTTTCTGGCGGAGATGGAAACGGTGGTGCCGTGGTCGCGCCTGGAGGCGCTGATCGAACCGTTCTACCCGAAGAAGGGCAACGGCTGTCCGCCAATGCCGCTCGCCACGATGTTGCGGATTCACTTCCTGCAGCAGTGGTTTGGCTACTCCGACCCGGCGATGGAAGAAGCGCTGCACGATGTGCCGCTGCTGCGCCAGTTCGCCGGACTGGATGCGTTCGAAGACGTGATGCCGGACGAAAGCACCTTCCTGCGCTTCCGGCATCTGCTGGAGAAGCATGATCTGGCGGTGGCCATCTTCGCCGAGGTCAACGTCATGCTCTCGGAGAAAGGCCTGTCGATGAAACGCGGCACGGTGGTCGATGCGACGCTGATCGCGGCGCCGAGTTCGACCAAGAACGGGGAGAAGAAGCGCGATCCAGAAATGACGCAAACCAAGAAGGGCAACCAGTGGCACTTCGGGATGAAGGCGCACATTGGCGTCGATGCCGACAGCGGCCTGGTCCATACCGTGGCATGCACGACGGCGAAGGTGGCCGACATCACGATGATGGAAGCCATGCCTGCACGGCGAGGAAAGCCTGACCTTGGGCGATCGGGGCTATCACAAGAAAAACCGGACGATTGACGACTTCGAGAAGGAAGGCGATCTGACCGTTCTGACGCCGACGAAGAAGCCGGCCGGCGGCACGCTGACCGGCGAACAGAAAGCGTTCAACCGACTACTGTCGGCGGTCCGGGCGATTGCTGAGCATCCGTTCCGCGTGGTGAAGCGGCAGTTCGGTTTCGTGAAGGTTCGCTATCGTGGTTTGGTGAAGAACACCGGGCAGATCGTGACGCTGTTTGCCTTGGCCAATCTGTGGCTGGCACGTAAGCGATTGCTGCCTTTGCTGGGCGAGGTGCGCCCGTGAGTCGGGAATGGCGGGATAAAACCCCGGATTTCCAAGGCCAACGGTCAGATAACGCCCATTTCTCATCGTTCTTATGACAGCTCGCCAAAAAATGGCCGGTTGTTCAGAGAATCCCTAGGAATAAATGACACGAGGTAAGCACAGGGTATACCAGACTGTAGCGAAGGGTTATTGCCGACGTGGCTCATACGCGGGGGGCATGCTTTCACCCCCCCTCTCTTCTTTATTACTTTCACCATATCGAACAATCTCCACCCAGTTTTCGCCGAGCCCAGGAGAATCGTTGATCACTAAAAACCCAACAGGCAAATGGTGCCGCTGTTTCACACTACTATTTTGCATGCCCTCTACTCCCCTCACCTAGTTTCACCTGACAACAAACGAGCCTGCCAAAGTTTAATTTCTTCCAAACGAGCAGATGCAACGGCTGCTTCTTGCTCTGCTTTCACCCTGCCCTCCCTCTCAGTAGATAGCGCCTCGCGGAGAAAATCCAGCTCTGCCTCTAGCCGAGGAAGCACTTCAAGCCGTACTTCAGCCGTAGCCAATTCCATCCGCGCCGCCTCGGCGGCTTGCCGCTCCCGCAGCGCTTCGTCCCGGGCTGCAGCCAGTTCACTTTCCATCTGCCCCAGCTTGCCGGCCATTGCTGCTTTCTCCTCGGCGCCCAGGTCCAGAGATTCCGCCTGGGCCTCAATGGTCAAGGCCTGCCGCTCGTTCTCGGCGATCAGATCCACCTGGGTTTTCTGCGCCTCGGCCAGTTCCATCTCCAGCCCAGCCTTGGCCGCCGCTACCTCCTGGGCCATGAAATCCAGCAAGGCGCGGGTCAGGGTCGGCGGAAGCGTCACTGCCTGAGCCGCCGGTTGCACCTGACCTCCATGCCACACTTGAAGTAGTTTGAGGACGGTCGCCATGCTGCCTGTACCCAACTGCTCCCGGACAGCGCGAGCCGTAGGTTTGCCGCCAGCTGACCGAATGAAATCAGCCGCCGCGTTAACTTGCTCCTGAGTGATGCTTGCTTCCCGCGCCATAACAGACCTTGTTTAGTTACGTTACGTTACGTTACGTTTTTATATTACACCACACCTAGGAGGGCAAACAAGTAAAAAATGTTTTTTGACTATTTATTTGATCTATCCCTGAGGTAGGTATCGACAGGGAGCACTCGCTTGGAGGTTCGGAAAATCGTGGGAATCTGTAACCAGACTTACCACTGGAGACAAGAATGAACGTCACGATTTACTCCTTAGGCGACCACGAGATAATTCGTGCCGGCTTAAATGCCATCGCGATGCTATTTGATAGCGGGAACACTCAACTGCTGACAGGAGCTGGTTCAATGGGGTTGGGCTATGCAGCTGGGTTCGGCCTGATGGTCAGCCTGGCATGGATTTTCATGCGGGTCTTGCTGGGGACCCCCATGAATCCGGGGCATCTACTGGTGATCCTGCTGGCCTACGTGATCGCCTTTGTTCCAAAGACAACGGTTTATGTCGAAGACATCTATAGCGGACAGGTTGGTGTGGTGGCCAACGTTCCGCTCGGCGTAGCGATTCCGGGAGGGATAGTATCGTCGCTATCCCATTCCTTGACGACAAAATTGGACCAAGCATTGCGCTTGGCGGACTCAGCAACCAGTTCGTTGAGCAAAGATGGCTTCGTTGCTCCTCTAAAGCTAATCCTTGCCGCGCGCGGGGCGGTGACCACAAACCCGGCCACCGCCGCTAGTCTCAGCAGATATATCGACGACTGCACAGACAACATCCCGCTAAATGCCCGATCAGAAGCAACGGGACCAAATGTTTTTTTGGACACCCCGTTCCCCGGTCGATTGACGCTGATGTACTCACAGCAGGGGGCGTCGACGAATTCCGACGTCGACTACCTAGCTACCGACGGGATCGCCTGTCATGAGGCGGCTGCCAACCTCCAGGGCCAGTTAGCCGATCTGATTTCCAGTGAAAAGTACGACAAGTATTTAAGTGCCCGCATGGATGGCAAGCGGCCGAACGGTGGCATGGGCGGAAAGTGGGCCTCGGCCGATTTACAGGACTTCATCTACGACTTGGCCGGGGCTGGAGTGGATGCACAGCAGGTCATGCTGCAGCTGGCCACCAGCGATGTGATTTCCGATACCTACCGCTGCGGCCCCCTCGATACGAGCGATGCACTAAATTGTGCAGCAGCAATGCGGGGAGCGCTCGAGGGCCATAAGGGCGACGCCGCTGGCCGGGCCGGGGTATTCACACGGACAATGATCCCCAGCATGAACGTGTTCATGTTCCTGTTCTTCGCTGTAGCGCCGATCATTGCGGTCGTAATGGTCATGAGCGGGATGCACGGGATCACCAAAATCCTGCCCAACTATTTGCTCTTTGGTGTCTGGACCCAGACCTGGATGCCAGTTGCTGCCATCATCAACCATTTCATTCAGAGGCAAGCGGCTGATGCGGCAAGCGTCGGGCTACTAACCGCAGATGGTCTGCCCCTCAAATCAGGTATCGAATTCTATGATCTATTGAGTACCAAGATTGCCGCTGCCGCTGACCTGCTTGCAGCAACTCCGCTGGTATCCCTGGCACTAATTTCCGGGTCGGTGATAACGCTCAGCCACCTGGCAAACCGCGCCAGTGACAAATTCGATGAGAAAGCTGTGACGCCCGGGGTCACCAAGAACTCAGAGGCAGTCTCCGTCGGTGGGCACTCCTTCAATCAAACTCCATTTGGCACGATGGCCGGGGGAGCTGCCGACAACCCCTTCTCCCTCAAAGCCAATAGCCAGGTGATGGACAGGATCTCTGCAGGAGTCCAGGCGCAGGTTGGCCAAGCGCGCACGTTGGCAGATACTGCGTCCTCAAGGCATGCTAGCTCGCTCTCCAGTCAGCTGTCAGGCCGAATCGACAGTGTTCGTGGAGCGTACCAAGATGCTGCGCTCGACCAGTCCGCTGGCGTAGCGATCCACAGCGGGCAGCGAGTGGCAAACAGCGCGGTCTCCTCGATGTCCGAAGCGGACCGCAAAGCAGTTGGGGTTGATTTCATTCAAGGGATGGCTGCAGCCGTCAGCGCCGGCCAAATGGAAGGGGCTGCTCGCGGCCTCAAAGGCAAGGCCTTGCAGCAGTTCGCGCAGCAGACAGCATCAAATTTTGCAGCCGGGTATTTGAAGCGGTTGGGCGCCGCCGGCAAGGGCCTGTCGGCCGGGATTACGGCTACCGTCGATTCGGCCTTGCAGAAGGCTGTGGCCCATGAGTTCTCGGCCAACAAGGACGAATACGACAACTGGTCCGCTCGCTATGCCAGCGGCCAGCGCAGTGCCCAGGAGCGCAAGCTTGAGCAAGCGTATACCCAAGGATGGAACGCCAATTCCGGAGCCGAGCTATCGGCTCGCAATGAAGATGCTCAGCGGATTGAAGAGACGGCAGCTCACACTGGTGAGTGGTCAAAGATGAAAGGCACGGATATTTCGATGTCGCCCCAGGAGATTGCTGCCCGTAGTGGTCCCCGTTTCCTTGCCGGTGCGGCACAAAAACTGGCCGATGCCGGAGTTGGACAACAAGCGATCCGGGATGAGGAGAGGGACCTGCGCCGTCGCGGCCTCTATGTCGGCAACTCCATGCATGACAAATTGTCGCGCCGTGCTGTGGCACTGGCGAGTCTGATGGCTAAAAATGGCATGGCAGGTGACGCCATCGGCATGCTGCTTCAAGAAGACAATTGGGATACCAAGAACTTTTTAACGCCGACAGAGGCTGGTGTCTCTGGCCAGGCCGCAGCGACAGGCAAGAAAGCCGGTGATGGGGCCGGACTTGCACCTGATCGTAAAGCTGCTGTACTCGCTGCCGAAAGCTCGGCTCGAGATGAGGGTGACCGGGCCGAGGCTAAAACGGGGTCGGTGCCGAAGCAAATTGCCGGCATTCAACAGCAAGCTCAGTCGCAGGTTGGTCCCAATGAGTTTGCCACTTATCGGGGGGCTGCCCTGACTGCTGGTAACAACTCGAATCTTTGGAGTCAGGCAGTGGCGCGGGCAAAAGAGGCTGGATTGCCGCAGCCCGTCCTCGATGCGATGGCACAGCAGCACCAAGACTGGATGGCTTCCCACACGTTCGACGGCTTGGCTGGCCAAGTCTGGGACCAGGTGAAGTCTGACCCCAGCGCTCAGGCACTGGTGGCTGCGGTTGGCGTGTCTGCTGCAGCACCGGCC
>ERZ1066115.406-NODE-406-length-11512-cov-13.654883_pt1 | contig 11512 bp, 12 predicted proteins | sample MGYA00382762_ERZ1066115 | MGnify/ENA primary metagenome ERZ1066115 (study PRJEB33369, sample SAMEA5778345) | biofilm metagenome | biome: Industrial cooling water; feature: Water cooling tower basin; material: Biofilm | place: United Arab Emirates | collected... | reverse complement strand
TGCGCCACCGACGCTGGCCACCCGTAGGCCGCGGCGACGGCGACGTCGAGCTTCTTGTGCAGCGCGGCGAGGTCGGTGAAGCCGCCCTCATCCATGAGGTTGTAGAGCGCGGTCAGACCCATGTCGTGCTCGCGGCACAGCTCGCTTCGCCGGGCATACAGGGCGGCGGATGCGGAGGCCACGGCTTCTCGCTGCTCAGGCGTCACGGGGTCGGGCCAGGGGAAGGTCGCGAACACCGTCGTCGGCGTGTAGCGAAGATCGCCCTTCAGTGTTGACGATTGCGCCCAGGCCCACGCGTCGTGTGCCCTCGAGAGCAGGATGCCCATGCTGTAGTCGTCGTCAAACGCGAAGACCATGTTCGCGTTGTTCGCCAGCGTTCGTGGATCTAGCCAGGTGAGGTTTAGGCGCTTCGCGTGAGCACCGACGGCGATTGATCGATCAAGGGGTTCGGTTGCTTTTCGCATCCCGACGCGGGGCTCTCCGTATTGCCACCACTTGAGGCGATGCCCCTCACGACGCACGGTGTCCCTGAACGGCTTAACGCGTTCGCGCACGATTGCGAGCGCTCGCGGAAATCTTGTCGCATGCTCCAGTCCCATTTGGGCGAAGTCGATAATCCACCGGCTCGGCGACTGGTCGGGCCTCGAAGCAATGTCGTCGCTTGTCAGGAATGGCCGAATGACCTTGGCATACTCGGCAGAGCCATCGGCCAGCATCGACTGCGCTTCGGCCTCCGTAACGATGAATCCCTTGCCGACCGGAATCGGCCCCTGAAAGCACTTGTCGCGATTAGCGGTCAGGGGCTGAGGCTTCCAGTCATCCGCGTCGCCTTCGCGCAGCGAACTCGTGATGCCCGAAACCTCGTCGCCGTCGAGAACGAACTGCTCGACGGGCGCCGTCGGCTGCTTCACCCAGTTGACGAGGCTGACGTGCACCTTCGCGTCTCCAGGCCAGCGTTGCGACGACACCGCGTCGGTGATGACCCCGCCCTTCTCGACGATGTAGTCGAGTGACGCCTCTCGGGCAGTGTTCTGCGAGACGGAGTTGGTGCCAACGAGCCCCGCACGCTGACCCGGCTTGAGGTGGTCGTGCGCCTTGCGGAACCAGTAGACGCACAGATCTTTGATGCCGACACCGAACGTTGACGAGAGCCAGCGCAGGTAGCCGTCGCCGAGATTCGCCCGCAACAGCTGCGAACCCAAGAACGGCGGGTTGCCGATGATCGCGTCGACCTCGGGCCACTCGGCCTGCAACGCATCGATCGCCCGCACGCCCGAGAGGTCGGTCAGCGGCAGCACGGGCTCGGCGGGGCCGAAACGCTCGACCATCTGGCGGTGACCCATCCAGAGGGTGACGCGCGCGACCATCACGGCGACCTGCTCGATATCGATGCCCTTGACGTTCGTCAACGGGTAGTACGGCAAGTCGCTCGCGGCCGGAATGCCCTGCTCGGCACACAGTCGGGCGTAGCGCTGCTTCAGCTCGAACTCGAGACCGCGCAGCTCGCGGTAGGCGACGTACAAGAAGTTTCCGCATCCGCACGCCGGATCAAGAACGCGGAAGGTGACCAGTTCATCCAGCAGCGCGCGCACCTCGGCGGGCGTCGACGTCGCCTCGACCCGCTCACGCCACGGCCGCACGATCGTCGGCCCGACGATCTTCATGATGTCGGCCTCATGGGTGTAGTGGGCTCCGAGACGTTCACGGCGCTCGTCGCCGAGAATGCCCTCCATGAGCGAGCCGAAGATGGTGGGGTCGACCGCACGCCAGTCGAACTCTGACGCCCGCTTGAGGTGTTCAAGCTCGGGCTTTGTCATGAGCACCTTGGCCGGGCGAGCGAACAGCTCGCCGTTGACGTAGCGCGTGCCCGCGTAGCGACCCTGCCTGTTGTGGTCGCCCTTCTGGTTCAGCAGCTCGAACAGATACCCGATGTCGCGCGCGCTGTCGGGGTGCGGCGAGGCGAGCAGTTCGAGAATCGTTGCCTGTAGCGGGTAGCCGTCGAGCATGCCGAGGTCTTCGGCGAACAAGCACCACACCAGTTGCATCGTGAAGCGCTGAATCTCATCGATCGGCGCCGCCGCTCGGTCGGCGAGGGACGTGTAGAGGTCGGCGATGTGCCGCGCGGCATCGGTCGTGAGCTCGCGACGATGCTCGGCAAACACCGGCTCGATCGTCTCGCTCTGCAAGAACAGCAGCGCGTCGTAGCGGTCGGGCAACTCGGCGAGGCTGAAGCGCGCGCGGGCCGCGCCCGGAAACCGCCCCGGCTCCCAGATCTCGAACTCGCGGAAGTTGCACGCCACCACCCACCGGGCGGCCGGGATGTCTTCAGCCTCGTTCGCGGACTCGCGCCAGTATCGCTCTCGCTGATCGGCCGCCTTTTCAAGCCCGACCGTCGGCGCCTTCATCTCGACGATCAGTACGCCGGGCCAGTGCAAGTCCATGAACCCGGCCGACGTCGCGAAGTCTTCGAACAGCGCACCGACCTCAGAGCGGTCGCTACCGTAGCAAGCGAACAGCTCGTTGAGGAAAGTCTGGGCCTCGGCCCTCTCGGTGCCGCTGAAACCCGACCACTTGACGACGAAGGCGGCGAGAGCCGCCTGAATCTCGAGACCGCTGCGCACGGTCAGATCAGACGCAGCGAATCGCCGGCGTAGTAGGTGTCGTGCATGAAGCGCTTGTGATTGCGCTCGAGGTCGGCGATCAGCTCGGTGAGCGCGAGTTCGACGTTGTGGTCGCCGCCCGACTTGCGCACGCGCTGCAGCGCCTTCTTCGCGCGGGCGAGCGTGTGCTCGAGGTTGAGCAGCACGTCGCTGATCTCGCCGAGCGCCTGCTCGCGCGCAACCTCGGCGGGCGAACGCTCGTCGGCGGCTGCGCTGCTCATGGGGCCTCCGTCAGTGTCGAGTCGTCGTGCTGCAGAACTGCGGCCAGTCTAGGGCGCGGCACCGACGTGCGGCGGAGCGCGAGCATCCATGTCAGGGCAATCACCCTAGGGTCGAACCGTGGACGAGACGACAGGGCCCGGCGGGCCGAGCGCTGAGCTCACCACCCACGGGCTAGGGCCCTGGAAGGGCGCCTGGCCCGACGACCCGCGCCTCGACCCCGAGCTGCTCGCCCACGGCGACAGCCGCAACGTCATCGATCGCTACCGCTACTGGTCGATGGAGGCGATCGTCGCCGACCTCGATGCGCGGCGGCACCCCTTCCACGTCGCGATCGAGAACTGGCAGCACGACCTCAACATCGGCTCGATCGTGCGCAGCGCCAACGCCTTCCTCGCCGCCGAGGTGCACATCGTCGGCCGCCGCCGCTGGAACAAGCGCGGCGCCATGGTCACCGACCGCTACCAGCACGTGCGGCACCACGCGTCGATCGACGAGCTGATCGTCTTCGCCCGCGCCGAGGCGCTGCCGATCGTCGCGGTCGACAACGTGCCGGGGTCGGTGCCGGTGGATGCGGAGCCGCTGCCGCTGAGATGCATCCTCTTGTTCGGCCAGGAGGGCCCCGGTCTCTCGGAGGAGGCGCTCGCCGCCGCCGACCGGGTCGTCGAGATCCGGCAGTTCGGGTCGACGCGGTCGATCAATGCGAGCGCCGCGGCCGCGATCGTGATGCACGAGTGGGTGCGGGTGCACGCGAGCCCTTGACGAGCATCCGCTCAGCCGATGGACTGAGCGCATGACGGTGATCACCGATGATCTGCCCGCCCAGTTGATCCACCAGGAGCACGAGGGGTGGGAGGCGATGACCCGCGGAGAGGGCGGCACGCACTCGTACACGGCGATGCTGCCCGACGCGATCATGGTCTTCCCGGGCACGCTGCTCGAGCGCGGCGCGGTCATCGCGGCGCTCGACGGCGTGGTGTGGAGCGACTGCCGCATGAGCGACCAGCGCGTGGTGCGCCTCGGCGATCGCGCGGCACTGCTCGCCTACCGGTTGCGGGGCACGCGCGATGGCGCGCCCGTCGACCTGTGGGCGACGACGACCTACGTCTACAGCGAGGGGCGCTGGCGGGTCGGCGCGCACCAGCAGTCGCCCGCCGGGGACTAGTCAGATGAGCGCCCGCAGGATCATCTGGTTCGCTGCGGTGGTGCTCGTCATCGTCGGGCTGGGGCTTCTGTATCAGGCAGGGCTGCTGGGCAACGTCGCAGTGCCCTAGAACGGCGGTCAGCGCGCGCGGCGGATCCGGATCGGGCCCTTCTCCGTCGAGGGGTCGACGACCTTCCCGCCCCGCGTGATCTCGACCTCGCCGGCGGCGACGAGCCGTCGGGCCGCGCGGCGAGCGGGCTCCATCAGCGCGCGCCACGCGTCGCCGTCGCGCCCTTCGGCACGGGCGACCGCGCGCGCCGCCTCGCTCGGGCAGATCGTCGCGCCGCCGGCGCGGTTGGCGAGCAGGCTCCGGATGCTCTCCTCGAGCGCCCGATCCACGGGCCGCACACCGCGGGCGCGGCAGGCGTCGCTGCACCAGCGCACCGCCTCCCAGTCGCGCGCCCACTTCGCGCGCCACTCGATGCGGCGGCCGCACGAGCCGCAGACCTTCTCGGCGCGCGGGTCAGCGGATTCTTCTGCCCGCGTGTCTCGCTGCCGACCCATGCGGTCAGCCTGCCCGACGAAGCCGACGACTAGCTTCGAGCGCTCGGGTCTCCAGCCCGTCGGCTGCGCGCCAGCAGCAGCCCGACCCCCGCGACGACGAGCACCGTCACCGCGGTGCCGACGAACAGCAGGGTCGCGCCGCCCGCCTCGTAGGCGAGCCCCGAGACACCGGCGGCGATGGTCGCGGCCGCGAGACCGATGCCGCGCAGCAGCCCCTGCGCCGAGCCGGCGCGCGCCGGGTCGACGGCGTGGGCCATCGCGGCGGCCGCGCCGATGAAGGCGAGGGCCTGCCCGGTCGACTCGACGAACCCCATGCCCGTGGCGAGCCATGGGTTGCCGACGAACCCGTAGAGGGTGACGATCGGCAGCAGGATCAGCAGCCCGCGGGCGTAGGCCGCGACGCCGCCGCGGCGGTCGGCGAGGCGGCCCGCCCACCCGGCGACGAGCACGTAGGGCAGGGCGAAGAGCGCGTAGCTCGCCGCCGTCAGCACGGGGTCGGCGCCGATGTCGGCCATGAACCGCGGCCAGATGCCGTCGTAGGCTCCGGTCGGCACCATGACCGCGGCGTACAGCAGCACGATGCCGATGATGCGGGGCGAGCGCAGCAGGTCGAGGCTCGTGCGCGGGGCGCTCGCGCCGAAGCGCAGCGTGCGGTCGGCATCCGTGCCGTCGAAGCCGATGACGCCCGCCGCGATGCCGCCGGTCGGCGGGTGGGGGTCATCGTGGCGGAACCGCGAATCGCCCGCCGTCACGGGAGTGGCCACGTGCGCCGCCTCGAAGAACCCGACGAGCACGGGGATGAGCGCCAGCAGCACGACGACGGCCGACACGGCGAGGATCGCCGACGGCGCGGCGAACGCGAGAGCGATGCCGGATGCGAGGGGCCCCACCGCGATGCCCGCGAGCTCGGCGGCCCCGAGGCGCCCGAGCAGCTCGCCGCTGCGCGCATGGTCGAACCGCACGATGAGGGCGCTCGCGGCGATGACGAAGATGCCGAAGCCGAAGCCGCCGACGGCGCGGCCGGCGATGAGGTGCCAGCCCTCCGTGGCGAGCGCGCTCAGGCCGAGCGAGCCGGCGACCATGACGACGCCGATGACCGCCATGAGGCGGGCGTGGCCGCGGTCGGCGGCGGGGGCGACGAGCAGCTCGGCGACGAGGGCGGCGGCGAAACCGGCCGCGGCGAGGTAGCCGATCTCGGCGGTGCTCACGCCGAGGGTGCCTTGCAGGGCAGGGATGAGCGGGAAGATGACGAACGATGCCGACGACAGGATCACCATCGCGGCGACGACGCTGGGCACGAGCAACCGTCGCTGGCGGTGCGCGCGCTGCTGCGGGGACATGGGGACCTCTCCGAGTTGTTGTCCAACTGGACAATAAGGCTAGCACCGCCTATCCGGATGGACAACAGAACGGTATCGCGGCCTATGCTCGACGCGTGAGCGAGAAGAGGAGCGCCGCGCGCAAGAGCAGCGATGAGCGGCGCGACGAGATCGTGCGCGCCACCCTGCGCCTCGTCGCCGCCAAGGGCTTCGCCGGCGTCACCCTCCGCGAGGTCGCCACCGAGGTCGGCGTCGTGCACGGGCTCATCCGCCACTACTTCGCGAGCCGCGACGAGCTCGTCGCCGCCGCCTTCGACGTCGCCGTCACCCGCGAGCTCGCCGCCGACCAGCAGCAGCTCGACGGGCTCGACCCCATCGCGGCGCTCGCCGGCTGGCTCGCCGCCACCAACGAGAACCACTACCACGTGTGGATCGACGCCTGGAGCGAAGCGCCGCGCACCCCCGCCCTGGCCGCCGCGCTCGCCCGGCATCACGACGACTGCGAGCGCATCCTGACCCGGGTCATCGAGCGGGTGGTGGATGCCGGGCTCGGCGCGAGCGCCGACCCCGCGGCCGACTCGCGCCTGCTCACCGCCGTCGCCGACGGCGTCGCCGTGCAGCACCACGTGGTGGGGGTCATCGGGGTCGACGAGGCCAACGACATCGTGTTCGGGGTCGCCGAGCGCCAGCTCGGGCTCGAGCCGGGCATCCTGGCCCGCGCCAACCCCGTGCCCGCCCGCGGGCAGTGGGCCGACGCCCCCGCTCGATAGTGCGGCGAGGCTCCCCGATAGACTGAGGGGCACGCCCTCACCACCTCTCGAAGGGACACCCATGCCTGCCGTCGTCATCATCGGCGCCCAGTGGGGCGACGAAGGGAAGGGCAAGGCCACCGACCTCCTCGCCGGCCGCATCGACTACGTCGTGAAGTTCAACGGCGGCAACAACGCGGGCCACACGGTCGTCGTCGGCGACGAGAAGTACGCGCTGCACCTGCTGCCGAGCGGCATCCTCACCGAGGGCGTCACTCCGGTCATCGCCAACGGCGTCGTCGTCGACATCGAGGTGCTGTTCGGCGAGCTCGACGCGCTCAGCGCGCGCGGCGTCGACGTCTCGAAGCTGCTCATCAGCGCCAACGCGCACGTCATCACCGGCTACCACCGCACGATGGACAAGGTGACCGAGCGGTTCCTCGGCAAGCGCCAGATCGGCACCACCGGCCGCGGCATCGGCCCCGCCTACGCCGACAAGATCAACCGCATCGGCATCCGCATGCAAGACCTGTTCGACGAGAACATCCTGCGCCAGAAGGTCGAGGGCGCTCTCAACGTGAAGAACCACCTGCTCGTCAAGGTCTACAACCGGCGCGCGATCGGCGTCGACGAGATCGTCGACGAGCTGCTCGGCTACGCCGACCGCCTGCGGCCGATGGTCGTCGACACCGGTCTCGTGCTGCACCAGGCGCTCGAGCGCGGCGAGACCGTGCTGTTCGAGGGCGGCCAGGCGACCATGCTCGACGTCGACCACGGCACCTACCCCTTCGTGACCTCCTCGAACGCGACCGCGGGCGGGGCCGCCACCGGCTCGGGCATCGGGCCCAACCGCATCGACCGCGTCATCGGCATCGTCAAGGCCTACACGACCCGCGTCGGCTCGGGCCCCTTCCCGACCGAACTCTTCGACGAGTCGGGCGAGTTCCTGCGCAAGACCGGCTTCGAGTTCGGCACCACCACGGGCCGCCCCCGCCGCTGCGGCTGGTACGACGCCCCCATCGCCCGCTACACCGCGCGCGTCAACGGCGTCACCGACTTCGTGATGACCAAGCTCGACGTGCTCACGGGGCTCGAGAGCATCCCGGTCTGCGTCGCCTACGAGGTCGACGGCGTGCGCGTCGACGAGGTTCCCGTCTCGCAGAGCGACTTCCACCACGCGACGCCGATCTACGAGAACCTGCCCGGCTGGTCGGAGGACATCACCGGTGCCCGCACCTTCGACGACCTGCCGAAGAACGCGCAAGACTACGTGCTCGCCATCGAGGCCATGAGCGGCGCGCGCATCTCGGCGATCGGCGTCGGCCCCGGCCGCGACGCGATCGTCGTGCGCCACGACCTGCTCGACTGAGCGCGGGCTCGTTCATGACCGCGGCCGAACTGCCGTACGTCGGGCTCGAGGGCCACGGCCTGCGGCTCGAGCCCTACGCGCCCGCGCACCTGCCGGGGCTCACGGCCGCGCTCGGGCGGCCCGAGGTGTTCGCCGGCGGCTGGGGCGGCGGGCCCGCCGGCGCGCGCGAGGGTGACGCCTTCGCCGCCTGGCTTCCGACCTACCTGCCGGTCGGGCGGGCCCACGTCTACGTCGTTCGGGATGCGGAGCACGCGATCGTCGGCACCACGACGATCCTCGACCTCGTGCCGGCGACCGAGTCGGCCCACATCGGCTACACCGCCTACGCGCCGGAGGTCTGGGGAACGCACGTCAATCCGGCCTGCAAGCTGCTGCTGCTCACCCACCTGTTCGACCACGGCTACGGCCGCGTCAAGCTGCAGGCCGACGTGCGCAACGCCCGGTCGCGCGCCGGCATCGAGAAGCTCGGCGCGCCGTTCGAGGGCATCGCCCGCCGCGACGCCCCGCGGGCCGACGGCTCGTGGCGCGACGCAGCGGTCTACGCGATCACCCTCGACGACTGGCCCGCCGTGCGCGCCGGGCTCGAGGCCCGGCTCGCGGCACCCCAGGGCCCGGGATCCTCCTAGGCGACTGCGGCGAACCAGGCAGCGCCCAGCCAGACGCCGAGCAGCGAGGCCCCGACGGCGATGCCGAGACTCAGCACCCAGTCGGCGGCCGAGGCGCGGTTCTCGCCGGCCGCCACCGGTGGGCGCAACGACAGCAGGTGCGCACGCGCGGGGTGGGCCTCCCAGAAGGGGCGGCCCTGGGCATCCACCCGCCCGATCAGCATGCGCTGCGGAGCCGCCGGCAGGATGAGCGCGAGCGGGGCGAGACCCATCACCAGGAAGAGCAGGCCGAGGAAGAGCCCGACTCCGTCGCCGCCCAGCAGGAAGGCCCGGAAGAACACGATGCTGAGGCTCACGAACAGGCCGGGCCAGGCGTACAGCCACACCGGTGTGCCGAAACCCTGAGCGAGCGCGGCGCTGATCGCCAGCAGCAGCAGGCCGCCCAGCACGCTCAGCGGCATGAACAGGGCGATCGCGTCGGTGCACTCGACCGCGATGACGTACGGCCCGCCCCGCGCGCAGTACCCGCCCAGCGCTGCGAGAGCATCGGTCGAGCGGTACAGCAGGGTGAGGGCGAGCGCTGTCGAGAACCACCCCAGCACCGAGCCGAGCACCCGCGTCGCCGCCGCGTCGCGCCACGTGCGCCGGGCGGGAGCCTCGATCGTCATGGCGCCACTGTAGGGCCCGTCGACACCCGGGGTCGAGAGCCGCCCAGGGTCGGTGCGCGTTACGCTTCAGGCATGGATGACGCCGCCCTCGCCCAGCTCGCGGCGCTGCGCCGCAGCATCGACAACATCGACGCCGCGCTGATCCACCTGCTCGCCGAGCGCTTCACCCGCACGCAGGCCGTCGGGCGTCTCAAGGCGGCGTCGGGCATGCCGCCGAGCGACCCGGAGCGCGAGCGTCAGCAGATCGCGCGCCTGCGGGCCCTCGCGATCGACGCGCAGCTCGACCCCGCGTTCGCCGAGAAGTGGTTCAACTTCGTCGTCGCGGAGGTCATCCACCACCACGAGCAGATCGCCACGACGGGCACGGTGCAGACAGCCGACTCTGCGTGAGACGCTCCTCCGACACCTGGATCGCCCTCCAGTTCACGCTCGCCGGCGTGACGTGGGGTGCGAGCTTCCTGTTCATCGCCCTGGCGCTGGAGGGCCTGTCTCCGGTGCAGGTCGCGACCGGCCGCACTCTGTTCGGCGCGATCACGCTCGGTCTGCTCGTGCTCGTCACCCGCGACCGGCTGCCGCGGTCGGCCCGCGTGTGGGGACACCTGGTGGTGCTGTCGATCACGTTCGCGGTCATCCCGTACCAGCTGTTCGCGTGGGCGCAGCAGTACGTGGCCTCGGGTATCGCGAGCATCCTCAACGCCACCACGCCGATCATGACGGCGCTCATCGCGGGCCTCGCGTTCCGCATCGAGAGGCTCTCGCGCGAGCAGGTGCTCGGCATCGTCGTGGGCATCGTCGGGGTCGTCGTGATCGTCGGGCCCTGGCAGGGTCTCGAGCCGGGCTCGGGGGGCATCGCTCCTTACCTCGCCCTGCTCGGCGCGACCGCCTGCTACGGCTTCAGCCTCTCGTACATGCGCCGCTTCCTCGCCGACAGCGGAGTCAGTGCGACCGTGTTCAGCTTCGTCATGATCGGCCTCGCGGCGGGGTGGATGCTGCTGCTGACGCCCGCGATCGGTGCCCAGCCGATGACGCTCACGCCGACCGTGATCATCGCCATCGTGCTGCTCGGAGCCCTCGGCACGGGCCTCGCCTACGCGTGGAACCAGAACGTCGTGCGCGCCTGGGGACCGACCCGCGCCGCGACGGTTACCTACCTGTCGCCGCCCGTCGGCGTGCTGCTGGGCGTGCTCGTCCTCGGCGAGGTGCTCGTCTGGAACGAGCCGGTCGGTGCCCTGCTCGTCATCCTCGGGGTGCTGCTGGCGCAGCGCCGGCTGCGCCTTCCGGTGTGGCGCGCACGACCAGGCGATGGGTGACCTCGAGAACGGCTGAGCCGATGGCGCTCGCGGCGATGGCGACGACGATGAGCTCAAGCGGGGGCATCTCGAGTTGCAGGAAGTCGGTGGCGAGCGGGATCGCCAGGACGACCCCCAGGCCCGCGTAGGCGGCGACCACGACGAGCCCGGTGATGACGGTGAACGGACGCGAGAGGATCACCAGCACCCAGAGCGCCGTGAGCGTGAGGGTGATGACGGCGGTGGTCTGCACGACCGCCGGCTCATGGCCGCCCAGGTAGGCGTAGGCGACGACCGAGATGAGCGTGCCGCCGACGATGAGGCCGGAGGGGATGCAGAAGCGCGCGGCCCGACGCAGGAACCCGGGCCGGTACTTCTGCACGTTGGGCAGCAACGCGAGCACGAGCGCGGGCAGCCCGATCGTGAGCCCGTCGACGATCGACAGCTGCCGCGGCAGGAAGGGGAACGGCCACAGCAGCAGCCCGAACACGACGGCGAACAGGATGGCGTAAGTGGTCTTCGACAGGAACAGTTTGGCGAGCCGCTCGACGTTGGCGATGACCTGCCGGCCCTCGGCGACGATGCGCGGCAGGCGGCTGAACTGGCCGTCGAGCAGCACGAGTCGCGCGACCGCGCGGGTGGCGGGTGCGCCCGAGCCCATCGCGATCCCCATGTCGGCGTGCTTCAGCGCGAGGGCGTCGTTGACCCCGTCGCCGGTCATCGCGACCGTGTAGCCGAGGCGTTGCAGCGACAGCACCATCGCCTTCTTCTGCTCGGGGGTGACCCGGCCGAACACGGCTTCGCGCGCCATGATCGCGTCGAGCTCGGCGCGCCCCTCCTCGGTCTCGTCGGAGGGCAGGGTTCGGGCGTCGAACCCGTCGCCGACGTGCTCGACCCCGGCCTCGCGCGCGACCGCGGCGACCGTG
>ERZ1066115.405-NODE-405-length-11520-cov-12.535543_pt1 | contig 11520 bp, 10 predicted proteins | sample MGYA00382762_ERZ1066115 | MGnify/ENA primary metagenome ERZ1066115 (study PRJEB33369, sample SAMEA5778345) | biofilm metagenome | biome: Industrial cooling water; feature: Water cooling tower basin; material: Biofilm | place: United Arab Emirates | collected... | reverse complement strand
GTCTCGAGTACGTCTGGCCGACCGGTGTCGAGGTGCTCGAGCCGGTGCCTGCGGCTCCCGGCGTCGCGCCCACCGATCGGGTTCTCACCATGACGAGCTGCAATCCTCGGTGGTCGACGGCCGAGCGCATCATCGCGTACGCCGTCTACGAGACCTGGTATCCGCGGGCCGACGGGCCGCCGCCCGAGATCTCACCGCTCGTGGAGGCCGGCCGATGACCGCCCGAGCTCCCTTCGTCGCGACCGACTCGGAGGAAGCCTGATGTACGCCGCGCTCTGGCGCATCCTGCCCGGACCGGTCTGGGTGCGCGTCATCCTGCTCGTGCTGCTCGCCGCCGCCGCGGTCTACGTTCTCGTGCGCTGGGCCTTCCCGTGGGCGGCCGCCTTCCTGCTGCCGCAGGACTCGTCAGTGGGAGGTTCCTGACGTGCGCGTGCTCGTGATCGACAACTACGACAGCTTCGTCTACACGCTCGACGGCTACCTCCAGCAGCTCGGTGCGGAGACCACGGTGATCCGCAACGATGCTGTGCCCGCCGACCAGGCCGCCGCGCTCATCGCCGACTACGACGCGGTGCTCGTATCGCCCGGGCCGGGCAACCCGGCGTCGGCGGGCATCTCGATCGCCGTCGTGCGGGCGGCGCTCGCCGCGCAGAAGCCGCTCCTCGGCGTCTGTCTCGGGCACCAGGCCATCGCCGAGGCGCTCGGTGCCACGGTGAGCCATGCCGATGAGCTCATGCACGGCAAGACCTCGCAGGTGCAGCACGACGGCAGCGCCTTCTTCGACGGTGTGCCCGCGAGCTTCCGCGCCACCCGATACCACAGCCTCGCGATCGTCGACGGAACCGTTCCCGACGAACTCATCGTGACCGCGCGCACCGAGGGGGGCATCATCATGGGCGTGCGGCACCGCTCGGCGCCTTTGCACGGGGTGCAGTTCCATCCCGAGTCGGTGCTCACCGAGGGCGGCTACCGGATGCTCGGCAACTGGTTGGCCGAGGCCGGCCTGCCCAGCGCCGCCGAGACCGCCGTCGGCCTCAGCCCGCACGTCGCGCTCACCCGGCACGACTGAGGGCGGTCGGCATCGGGCTCGGCACCCGTCGGGCTCAGCCCTCGTCGGGCGGACCCTCGACGCCGCTGCAGTAGCGCAGGGTCACCGCCGAGCCCTGCGGCTGGTCGCCCGGCGGCAGCGACTGGGCTGTGACGTTCTGACCCGTGCAGGAGGAGTCGCCCTGCACAGTGACCTGGAGCCCGAGCGCAGTCATCTGCGACGAGGCTTCGCCGATCGACAGGTTGCGCACGTCGGGAACGGTCACGCGGCCCGTCGAGATGACGAGGTTCACGGTATCCCCCTCGCGCAGCTCGGTGCCCGCATCCGGATCGGAGCGGATGACGATGTCGCGGGCCACCGACCCGGAGTTCTCGGCAGTGACCGTGCCCACGGTCAGACCGCGTTCGAGCAGCAGCGCTTCGGCCTCGGCGAGAGTGAGCAGCGTGAGGCTCGGAACACTGATGCGCGCCGGACCGGCCGAGACGATCACGCGGATGACCTGGCCGGGAGCGACGGTGATGCCCGCGGGCGGATCGGTGCTGATGATCTGACCCTCGGGCACGGTCGCGCTGACCTCGCTCGACGGCTCGGGACGCAGCTCGGCGTCGATGAGGATCTGCGCGCCCTCCTCGTACTCGAGGCCCACGATCTCGGGGACGGGAATCGCGCTGCCCTGTGCGATCGGCGTGCTCTCGAGGTTCAGGGCCCAGTACAGCACCGCCCCGATGACCACCGCGATCACCGCGATGCCGGCCCAGATCCATGCCACGGGGGGTCGCGACTGCGTGCGGCTGCGACGCTCGTCGTCATCGACGCTGAGCTGGCGCATCGCCGCCTCGGTGTCGGCGGTGGCGCGCGGGTCGACTCCGAAGAGGGTCGAGGTGAAGTCGCTCGACGGGTCGGCCGGTGGGGGCGGGGCCTCGCCGGCGGCCGCGGCCCGCAGCGCTGTGTGGAACTCGCTCGCGGTCTGGAACCGAGCGAAGCGGTCCTTCGCGAGCGCCCGCAGCACCACCGCATCGACGGCGGCCGTCAGCTGCGGGAGGTGCGAGCTCGGCGCGACCGGCTGTTCGCTGACGTGCTGGTAGGCCACCGCGACAGCCGACTCGCCCTGGAACGGAGGGCGACCGGTCAGCAGCTCGAAGAGCACCACTCCTGCTGCGTACAGGTCGGTGCGAGCATCCACGGTCTCGCCCCGGGCCTGCTCGGGTGAGAAGTACTGAGCGGTGCCGAGGATGGTACTGGTCTGCGCGACGGTGGCGGCGGAGTCGGAGAGGGCTCGGGCGATGCCGAAGTCCATCACCTTCACCTGGCCCGAGGCCGTGACCATGACGTTGCCCGGCTTGATGTCGCGGTGAACGACGCCAGCCCGATGGGAGTACTCGAGTGCGGTCAGGATGCCCTCCGTCACCCGCACGGCCTCGGCGAGCGGCAGCGGACCCTCCGCGACGATGTCCTTGAGCAGCCGGCCCTCGATGTGCTCCATGACGATGAAGGGCACGATCGTCTCGGTGCCGTCGGGGCCGACCGAGATCTCCTCGCCCGCGTCGAACACCCGCACGATCGTCGGGTGCGCCATGCGTGCGGCCGCCTGCGCCTCCTGGCGGAAGCGGGTGCGGAACACCGGCTCGGCGGCGAGGCTCGACCGCAGCAGCTTCACGGCGACGCGCCGGCCCAGCTTCGTGTCGGTCGCCAGGTAGACGTCGGACATGCCGCCGCTGCCGAGCAGGCGGCCCAGCTCGTATCGCCCGGCGATCAGCCGTGCGCTCTGCGCGACCTCGTCCATCGGTGCCTCGGTCTCCTCGGTGAAGGGATGCGGTGCTGCGGTGCTGTGCTCGTCAGTCTAGGCGGCTGAGGGCCACTCGACTCCGGGACTAGCCGATCGGCACGGCCAGCTCGTTCGAGCGCTCCGACCGCAGGGTGGAGCAGATCGCGACGTAGGTCACCCGCAGCTGCCCGCTGCCCGCGAGCGTCACCTGCAGCTCGGTCGCCGACGAGGCGAGCGGGAGCGAGGAGCCGGGCGAGCCGCCGACGATCGTGAAGTCGTAGCCGGTGAGCGGGAACCCGGCGGGGCACGAGGTGTACGCCGGCCAGCTGAGCACCACGTCGCTCCCGCCCGGGTAAGGCCCGGTTCCCGGATCGATGGCGAGATTCGACGGGCGTTCGGGCACCGGGATGGGCGCGTAGAAGAAGACGGTGATCACGGTGTTGGTCTGCACTGTGCTGCCGCCGCGCGGGTTGATCTCGTACGACAGACCCTCCTGCTCCTTGGTCGGAGCGATGTTGCGCACGACCGGGTCGAGCCGCAGCCCGAGTTCGGCGGCCAGCGCCTCGATCGCGGTGCGGGTCTTGCCGATCCACTCGGACTCGACGATGGTGACGGTCTCGATCGTCGGCGTCGGTGAGGGCGTCTCGCTGACCGTCGGGGTCACGGAGGGCGTCTCGCTCGGCTCGGGCTCGGGCCCCGGTGTCGGTTGCGCGAACACGGCGATGAGGGCGCCGACGAGCAGCACGACGAGAATGCCGATGAGGGCGACCAGCGGCCAGGTCCACGGGCTGCGCCGGGCCTCGGTCGGCATCGCGGGCGTCGGAACCGGGCCCACGCTCGGCAGCACGCGCGTGGTGTCCTCGCTGCCTCCGAGCACCTGCGTTGCGGCCGTGGTCGTGCCGGTGAGAACGGCGGGCACGATGGCGGCGGCCCCGCCGACATCGCCGCGGCGCAGCGCCTGGGCGGCGCGCGCGAAGGCCTGAGCGGAGGCGGGCCGCTCGGCGGGCTTCTTCGCGATCGCCGCGAACACCAGGTTGCGCACCGGCTCCGCCACGGTCACCGGCAGCTCGGGCGGGGCCTCGTTGATCTGCGCCATCGCGATCGCCACCTGCGACTCGCCGGTGAACGGCCGTCGGCCGGCGAGAGCCTCGTAGGCGACGATGCCGAGCGAGTAGATGTCGGTCGAGGGCGAGGCGGGATGCCCGCTCGCCTGCTCCGGCGAGAGGTACTGCACCGTGCCCATCACCTGACCGGTCGCGGTCAACGGCACCTGGTCGGCGATGCGTGCGATGCCGAAGTCGGTGATCTTCACCCGGCGGTCGGGCGTGATCAGCAGGTTGCCCGGCTTGATGTCGCGGTGGACGAGACCGGCCTGGTGGGCCGCGTGCAGCGCCGACGCGGTCTGCGCGACGATGTCGAGCACCTGGTCGGCGGGCAGCACGCGCTCGCGCTCGAGGATGGTGGAGAGGGCTTCACCGGGGACGAGCTCCATGACGAGGTAGGCACTGCCCTCCTCCTCGCCGTAGTCGTAGACGTTGGCGATGCCCTCGTGGTTGACGAGGGCGGCATGCCGAGCCTCGGCGCGGAAGCGCTCGAGGAACCCGGGGTCGCCCATGTACTCGTCCTTGAGGATCTTGATGGCGACGGTGCGGCCGATGACGAGGTCGGTCGCCTGCCACACCTCACCCATGCCGCCGATGGCGATCCGGGAGAGCAGCTGGTAGCGCCCACCGAAGGTGAGCCCGCTGGTCGGTCTCATCTGCTCAGCACCGCCTCAAGTACTCGCTTGCCGATGGGGGCCGCGATCTGGTTGCTCGACCCGGACTGGCCGAGCCCTCCTCCGTCTTCGATGACGACCGCCACGGCGACCCGCGGGTCATCAGCCGGAGCGAAACCCGTGAACCACAGGGTGAACGGCGCATCTCCGCCGTTCTCGGCCGTACCGGTCTTCCCGGCCACGTCGACGCCCTCTATTGTGGCATTCCCCGCGACGCCGTTGGCCACCGCATCGACCATGAGACGGGTCACGGTCTCGGCGGTGGTGCGCGACACGGGCTGACCGAGCAGCACGGGCTCGGGCTGCTCGATGATCGAGAGGTCGGGCGCGATGATGCGCTCGAGCAGGGTGGGCTGCATCAGGTTGCCTCCGTTGGCGATCGCGGCGTTGACCATGGCCATCTGCAGGGGAGTGACCCGCACGTCGAACTGCCCGAACGACGACAGCATGAGCTGGGCGTCGTCCAGGTCGCGCGGGAACCGCGAGGGTGTGACGGCCATCGGCACCTCCAGCTGAGCTCCGAAACCGAACCGCTCGGCGTAGTCGGCGAGGGTGTCCTCGCCGAGGGCGAGGCCGAGCTCGGCGAAGGGGATGTTGCAGCTCAGGCGGAGGGCCGTCGCGATCGTCACCGTCTCGCCGCCGCCGCAGGGGCCCCGCGTCGCGTTGGTGATGACCGACTGGCTCTGCGGCAGCGGCAGTGTCGCCGGGTTGGGGAAGGCGGAGTCGGCGGTGAAGCGGCCCGAGTCGATGGCGGCCGCCGCGACGAGCACCTTGAAGGTGGAACCGGGGAAGTACTGGTCGCCGCTGATCGTGCGATTGATCAGGGGGTCATCGGGGTCGGCGAGCAGCTGATCGTAGGCCTCGATCACGCTCGCGGTGCTGTGCGCGGAGAGCCGGTTCGGGTCGAAGGTCGGCGTCGACACCATCGCCAGGATGCGCCCGGTGGCCGGCTCGATCGCGATGACCGCACCCTTCAGGTCGCCGAGGGCCTCGCGCGCGGCCTGCTGCACGACCGGGTCGATGGTCAGCTCGACGGCGGCGCCCCGGGGGCGCTGCCCCGTGACCAGGGCACCGAGCTGATCGAGGAACTGCTCGTTCGCGGTGCCGGTGAGGAAGTCGTTGTACGCACCCTCGATGCCCGTATTGCCCTGGTTGAGGGTGAAGTAGCCCGTCACCGGGGCGTAGAGCGTCGGCTCGGGGTACACGCGCAGGAACTCGAAGACCGACTCGGGAGCCTCGACCGACTCGGCGATGGGCCGACCATCGACGAGGATCGGCCCGCGCTCGGCCGAGTAGCTGGCGTAGAGGGTGCGGACGTTCCGCGGATCGGCGCGGAGATCGTCCACCGCGAAGACCTGGATGACGCTCGTCGACACGAACAGCGCCAGGAACATGGCGAGGGTGACGACGCTGATGCGGCGCAGCTCCTTGTTCATCAGTCCTCCACCACCAGGCGGGGCTGGTGCCGCACCGTGTCGCTGAGGCGCAGCAGGAGGGCGACGATGATCCAGTTCGCCACGAGCGACGAGCCGCCCGCGGCGAGGAACGGCGTGGTCAGGCCGGTGAGCGGGATCACCCGCGTCACGCCCCCGATGACCACGAAGACCTGCAGGGCGATGACGAAGGCCAGCCCCACGGCGAGGAGGCGACCGAAGTCGTCGGTGCCGTTGAACCCGATGCGGAAGCCGCGTGCGACCAGAAGCACGTAGAGCCCGAGGATCGCGAAGAGCCCCACGAGGCCGAGCTCTTCGCCGAGGCTGGCGATGATGAAGTCGCTCTCCGCGAGCGGCACGATGTCAGGGCTGCCCTGCCCGAGACCGGTACCGATGAGGCCGCCGTTCGCGAGGCCGAACATCCCCTGAACCAGCTGGTAGCTGCCCCCGATCGCTTCGTAGTTGGCCTGCTCGAACGCGCCGAGCCACGCCGCGAACCGCCCGTTGACGTAGCTGAGCGACTGGCTCGCGAGCAGAGCCCCGCCGAGGAACAGCGAGAGCCCGAGCACCACCCAGCTGAGCCGACCGGTCGCGACGTAGATCATCACGAGGAACAGCCCGAAGTAGAGCAGGGAGGTGCCGAGGTCGCGCTGGAATACCAGGACGGCCATGGCGGCGACCCAGACGATGAGGATCGGCCCGAGGTCGCGCCCGCGCGGAAGGCGCATGCCGAGCACGGTGCGCCCCACGATCGACAGCGACTCGCGCGCCGTCACGAGATAGCCGGCGAAGAAGACCGCGAGCGCGATCTTCGCGATCTCGCCGGGCTGGAAGGAGAACAGCCCGAGGTCGACCCACAGCCGTGCACCGTTGATGGTCTGACCGACGCCGGGCAGCATCGGCAGCAGCAGCAGCACGATGCCCGCGAGCATCGCGAGATAGCGGTAGCGGGCCAGCACTCGATGGTTGCGCACGATCAGCATCGCGGCGATCGCCACCGCCATCGCGATCGCCGTCCAGGCCATCTGGCGAATCCCGTAGCTCTCCCAGCCGGTCAGCCCCTCGGCGATGTCGAGGCGGTAGATCATGGCGACGCCGAGGCCGTTGAGCGTCACGGCGATCGGGAGGATGAACGGGTCGGCATCGGGGGCGGTGAGGCGCAGCACCACGTGCATGCCGAGGGCGAGCATCCCGAGACCCGCCCCGTAGCTGATGATCGTGGTGTCGAGGCGGCCGAGAGCGCCGAGCTGCACGAGTGCGACCGACGCGCCCGTCACCCCGATGGCGAAGAGCAGCAGCACGAGCTCGAGGTTGCGCAGCTTGGCGGGCGTGCGCAGCTTGATGGTGATCGCCTCGGTGAAGGTCGCCCGCGGTGCCGCGAGGTCGACCATCGCGCCGACCCGCGGGTCGCCCGGCCTAGTCGAGCTCATCCTGCAGCCGATCGACGATGGAGAGCGCCTCGGGCAGGTCGCGAGCACTGATGGTCGACTCGACGCGCTCGCGGCTGAACGGCGAGAGGTCGTCGATGTCGATGTCGCTCTCGAAGTAGACGCTCGAGAGGGGGAACGGGCCGATGCCCTGCTGCACGCCCTGGAAGATCGCCACCTGCCCGTTCGAGACGCCGACGAAGTAGCGGGACTGGGTCCACTGGTAGCCGGCGACGAGGGCACCGACGATGAGGGATGCGATCAGCAGCAGCCCGACCGACCAGGTGATGCGGCGCCGCACCTTGCGCCGCTCGTTCTCGGCGATCAGCTCGGCGAGCAGCTCTTCCGACTCCGGCTCGAAGTGCTCGTCGTCCGGATCGGTCGCGGGCGTCAGCGGGTGCAGCAGCAGCGCGGGCAGCCGCACCGATCGGCGCGTGGTGCGGGCGGCGTAGGTGAGCGGCTGCGCGGCCGAACCCACCATCGACGGCCGACCGGCGCTGCTCGACGGCGTGTCGTCGATACCGACGACGACGACCGTTACGTTGTCGGGGGCTCCGTGATCGAGGCTCTCCTCGATGAGCGCGTCGACGGCCGCTGACGCGTCGGGGTACTCGTCGAGCAGCTCACCGATGCGCTCCTCCTCGACGAACCCGCTGAGTCCGTCAGAGCACAGCACCCAGCGATCACCGGGCCGCGTGTCGAGCACCTCGATGTCGATCTCGGGCGAGAGCTCGACGTCGCCGAGCACCCGCATGAGCACCGACCGCCGCGGATGCACGGCCGCCTCCTCAGCGGTGATGCGCCCGCTGTCGACGAGCCGCTGAACGAAGGTGTGGTCTTTCGTCATCTGCGTCAGGGTGCCGTCGCGCCAGCGGTACACCCGGCTGTCGCCGATGTGGGCGAGCGCGAGGCGATCGCCGACCCGCACGAAGCCGCTGACCGTGGTGCCCATTCCGGCGAGCTCCGGATGCTCGAACACCGTCTCGGCGAGCTCCTGGTTCGCCTCCAGCAGCGCGTCGCGCAGGGCCGCGGCCGCGTCGGAGGCGGTGTCGAAGGCCCGGTCGATGTGCGCGATCGACTGGATCGCGAGCGCGCTCGCGACGTCTCCGCCCGCGTGCCCGCCCATGCCGTCGGCGACGACGAACAGGTGCTCTCCGGCGTAGCCCGAATCCTGGTTGTTCGCGCGCACCTTGCCGACGTGCGAGCCGGCAGCCGAGAGCATGCCCATGCGCCTACCGCCGCAGCTCGAACGTCGTCGTGCCGATGCTCACCGGGGTGTTCAGCGGAAGCGGGGTGGGGCGGGTGATCTTCTTGCCCTTGACGAAGGTGCCGTTGGTCGAGCCGAGGTCATCGATCGTCCAGACACCGGCCGTCAGGGTGAGGCGGGCGTGGTTCGTCGAGGTGTAGTCGTCGCGGATGATGAGCCCCGAGTCGGCCGACCGGCCGATCGTCAGCTGGTCGTCGTCGAGCGGCAGCTCGAGCCCTTCCTTCGCTCCCGAGGTGATCACGAGCCGGCGGGCGGGGGTGCTCGGGTCAGGGGCCGCGACCGGGCTGGTGGGGGCGGCGCTCGCCGCTCCGGGTGTCGCGAACGCCGCGCCCGGGCTGGCGGTCGCCGCCCCGGCCGCGGGCAGCCGGCGAACCTTCGTGCCGAACAAGTCGGAGCGCAGCGCGTACACGATGGAGAAGACGAACGACCACATCAGGATGAGAAACCCGATGCGCAGCAGCAGCAGCGTCAGCTCGCTCATCGGCCTCCTCCTGGGCGTCGGGTGCGGGGGTCGGCAACGTCGCCGCGCTGGGCGAGCACGCGGAACAGGATGCGCGTGCGTCCCAGCTCGATCACGCTATCCGGCGGCAGCACCGCGCGGGTCACCGGCTCACCGTTGAGCCGCGTGCCGTTCGTCGAGCCGAGGTCGGTGACCTGCGCGCGCTCGCCGTCCCAGAGAATCTCGAGGTGCTTTCGGCTGGTGCCGGTGTCGTCGAGGGTGATGTCGGCGTCGCTTCCCCGGCCGATGACCGTGCGCGAGCGCGTCAGCGGGTGGCGCACCCCATCGATGTCGAGCACCGGGCTCCAGACCACCTCGCCCTTGACGCTCTGCGACGACACCACCACGACCCCCTCCGCGAGCGCGGCATCGGCGCTGAGGGTGATGCGGATGCCGCCGGGGAACACGTACCGCTGGGCGGTCGCGTGCTGCTGCAGCAACTGGGTGAGCTCGTCGATGAGCGACTCGCCGAGTGCCTCCATGCGGGCGTGGTCGGCGGGGGAGAGCGCCACGTGCAGCTCGTTCGGCACGAGGATGCGATCGCGCGACACCACCGCCGCCTTCGTGTCGAGCTCGCGGCGCAGGGCGGCCGAGATCTCGAGCGGCTGCACCCCGCTCTTGAAGGTCTTCGCGAAGGCGCCGCCGACGGCGCGCTCGAGGCCGCGCTCGAAGCTGTCGAGAAGCCCCACCTGCGTCCTCCCTCGGCCGATGACCCTCTGATGGTAGTCGGCTCGGGTTACGGACTCCGCACGAGGGCCCGGTGGCGCTGTGATAATCTCGCTGGGTTGACGGGCCCTGCCCGTCGCGCGCGAGTGGCGGAATAGGCAGACGCGCTGGCTTCAGGTGCCAGTGCCCGAAAGGGCGTGGGGGTTCAACTCCCCCCTCGCGCACCAGAACTTCTTCTGGTGCTGATGCATTGTTCGACAATGGCCTGCGGGCGGTCCACCCAAGTCTCGAGATTGTCTGTGGTTGGCTGGATAATCCGGCCATGACCCCAGACGAGAACTCGCTGCTCCACCTTGGTGGGACCGGTGGCCGCGCCGAATACAGTGGAGACGTGGCGAAAATCACTCCTATTCGACCTCGCCCGACAGTCCTTGAGTTCTTTGCGGGCATGGGTCTTGCGCGCATCGGACTGGAATCGGCCGGACTCGAGGTCGTGTGGGCGAATGACTATGAGGCCGACAAGTTCGCCCTGTATGAGGGCCACTTCGGGCACGCCGATGGGCACACCTTTGTAGTCGGTGACATCGCACAGGTGAACGCATCAGACCTTCCTCAAGGGGCCGCTGTTGCCTGGGCATCTTCGCCTTGCACCGATCTTTCTCTTGCGGGAAACAGACTCGGACTCTCCGGTCGGGAGTCGGCCGCCTTCTGGCCTTGGGTGGCCCTCCTCGAACAGATGGGAAGCGAGTCGCCCGAAGTGGTTGTGCTCGAGAACGTGATTGGGCTCTCGACCTCTCGCAAGGGAGAAGACTTGCGCACAGCTATCCGCGAACTGAATCGAGTTGGCTACTCCATCGACTTGCTCTCGCTAGATGCCCGAAGGTTTCTCCCACAGTCGCGACCGAGACTGTTCTTGGTCGGGGCGAAGAATCCTCCCGCAGGCGATCTGTCCGGTTGGGACTTCGCTCTTCGCCCGAAGTGGACCCACGCCTTCTACGACGATGCGAGTCTTCGAATGCATCGAGCCAAGATCTCCACGCCGCCTCCACTGCTGGAATCAGGGTTCGGGGAGCTGGTCGAGGACATGGCAGCCGACGATCCACGTTGGTGGAACTCCGACAAGGTCGACGAATTTGTTCGATCTATGTCTGCGGTTCAACTCGAACGTCTCGAAGGGCTTCGCTCCAAGAACTCTTTCTCGTTCAGAACGGCCTATCGAAGGACTCGGGAAGGCCGCCCGGTCTGGGAAGTAAGGGCAGACGACATCTCTGGGTGCCTTCGAACCGCAAGGGGCGGATCTTCGAAGCAAGCCGTTGTCCGAGCCGGGCTTGGCGATCTCCGTGTGCGTTGGATGACCCCAGTTGAATACGCGCGCTTAATGGGTGCCGGGGACTACAACCTCGAGGGAGCCCGCAACAGCCAAGCCCAGTTCGCCTTCGGCGACGCTGTTGCTGTACCCGTAGTCCGGTGGCTGGCAAAGGAGTACCTGGTGCCTCTCCTGCAAGAGAGTTCTGGGATTAACTCGTCTGAAGGTCTCCGGTCAGTTGTCTAGCGATGCGAGGGCCGCAGCGGCCCCTCGTCGACCGTCGAGACGAGCACAGCCAGCGGACGATGTCCGTCGATTCCGGGAAAACCTGG
>ERZ1066115.404-NODE-404-length-11548-cov-15.737492_pt1 | contig 11548 bp, 13 predicted proteins | sample MGYA00382762_ERZ1066115 | MGnify/ENA primary metagenome ERZ1066115 (study PRJEB33369, sample SAMEA5778345) | biofilm metagenome | biome: Industrial cooling water; feature: Water cooling tower basin; material: Biofilm | place: United Arab Emirates | collected... | reverse complement strand
CCATACGGCTACGCATCGCCCCTCCCTTCATAACGATAGATACGACGCGCGGCCGCCCAAGCCGTCGTCCAAGCTTCGCGGCGCGGCCGGATCTATCACCCAGGTCTCGCCGTCGATGACGAAGTTATAGAGATACGCGCGGTCTCTCTTCAGGGGCACCGTTACTTCCCATTCGCCGCTCCGGGGATCCTTCGATAGGGGCAGGCTCTCGACGTCCCAAGCGGTAAAGTCGGCCGCCAGGCTTACGCTCCGCGCCTCGGGCGCGGCCAGCACGAAGCGTACCATGATCGTATCGCCGCGCCGCCCGATCGCCGCGGTGATCAATGATGAGAGGACGGCCACCAGCGCGGCCGCCGCCAACGCGGCCGCCCAGCGGGGGAAGCGGACGGGCGTCTTCGCGGGCCGCGCGTCCGGCTTCGCTCCGGCTACGGCCGCCATCGCCGCCTCCACGCTCCGCGCGGCCGCCGCGCGATCGCGCGGAAAGAGGGCCGCGACGGCCTCCGCTTCGGGATCCGCCGCGTCCGTCGGGGAGGCGACCCGCCGGATTTCGCGGTTTTCGAGTCCTTTCATACTAGGCACTACCCCCTTCGGACGGCTTCGGTTGCGCGAGCTCGGTCAATATCGAGGCTAATTCCTTGCGCGCCCGGAAGAGCCGGCTTTTTACCGCCTCGCGGCCGAGCCCTAAGGCCTCGGCGACCTCGGCTACCGAGAGGCCGCCGAAATAGTACAGCTCCACGACCTTCCGCCACGCGCCCGGGAGCGCGGCTACCGCGCCGAGGAGGGCCTCGCGGGCCAACTCGTCCAGGGCTGCCGTCTCCGTCTCGGCCGCCGCCCCGCGCTCCTCGGCGTCCGCCGCCGCCCGGGGCGCGGCCCGCTCGACGAGCCGCGCGCGCCTGGCGGCGTCGGCGGCGCGCGTCCTCACGCGGTTCGCCGCGATGCCAAAGACCCAGGCCTTGAACGAGCGGGAAGCGTCGTAGCGCCCTAGGGAGCGGTACGCGCGGATGAAGGTATCCTGCACGGCGTCCTCGGCCTCGCTTTCGGAGCGGAGCCTGGACAGGCAGAAACGGTAGAGCGCGTCGCCGTGCCGCTCCATGAGGGTACGGAACGGACGGGCGTCCCCCGCCAGGATGAGGCTTACGAGCTCGGCGTCGCCGCCTTCGTCATGCATACGTCGCCACGATAGCACAGAGCATACGACATTTCAGCGCAACCGGCTCGACCGCGGCCGGGTATATATGGCGTACGCCGAACGGAATCGACGTAACTAGGAGGCTTAGATGAAGAAGATCGTCGCGATCGTCGCGTGCTTGGCCATGGCCGGCGCCGCCTTCGGCCTGGGCGCCCGGCAGGCCATGACCGAAGAGGAAGCCTTGGCGGCCATAGATCAGAAGGTCGCCGAGCTCGGCCTAAAGCTCGAGGAGGCGCAGGCAGCCGAACAGGCCTTCATGGCCATGACCCAAGCCGGCGCGCGCATCAGGGAGGCCTTGAAACTCGTCAACCAAGCCCTGGACGACGGCTTGCGCGTACGAGAAATGAACCAGATAGCCGTCCGCGCGCGCGAGCTCCAGGGCGAAGGCCTCGGCGAGGCAAAAGTCGAGGAAGCGCTCCGCACGATGACCAGGACGATGACGCGGGAGCGCGTCCGCGCCGAGGAGGGTACCCAGGCGGGCCCCGGCTCGGCCGGTAGCGGCGCCCAGCCGGCGGGTCCCGGTACGCCGAGCGCGCCCGGCAAACCCTAAAACGGCGGGTCGGATCTAGGCGGCGGCCTTCGGCGCGTCCAGCCGGGGGCCGCCGCGTCCGTCCTTGACCTTCGTCCCGTATCGCCGTATGTTCTTGCATAGTCGTGGGGTGGCCACAAGCTCCGTCGGAGCGTACGGCCTGAGATCATACCCGTTGAACCTGATCCGGCTAGCACCGGCGTAGGGAAAGACTTCGTCAGATCCCCGACATCCGTTATTTCTCGAGGTAACCGTATGAACTCCGCCTTCAAGTGGAAGCTACGGGACATCGTCGTGCTCGCCGTCGTGGCGGCCGTCTTAGGCGTGGTCTGGATGGGCTGGACCTACGCCTATGAGCTCCTTAAGGGGCCGCTCAAGGCCCTGCATCCGGGGCTCAAGTACCTGCTCGTGGGCTTCTGGTTCACCGGCGGCACCGTCATCCCCTACTTAATCAGGCGCCCCGGCGCCGCCTTGGCCGGCGAGCTCGTCGCGGCCGGCGTACAGGGCCTTATTACCCAGTGGGGCTGGACCTCGCTCCTCTGGGGCCTCGTGCAGGGAGCCGGCTCCGAGGCCGTCTTCCTGGCCACGGGCTATAAACGCTGGAGCCTTCCGGTCTTCCTAGCCGCGGGGGCCGCCGCCGGCGTCTTTAGCTGGGTCCTGGATTTCTTCTACGAGAACTACGCGGCCCTAGGCGCCGTTACGTGGCTTATCCAGATCGTATCCGCCGCGACTTCCGGCGCCGTCTTAGCGGGGCTCTTCGCCTGGCGCCTAGGCAAGGGCCTTGAGAAGGCCGGCGTCCGGCCCTCGGGCGGGGAAGCCTAATGTACGACGGCCCCGACGGCCCGGCGCGCGCGTCGGCGACCCGGGCCGCGACGATCGACGCCGCGGCGCGCGGCCCGGCCGCCGCTACGGCCACGCCGGAGGCAACATCCGCACCGGCCGCCGACGCGCCGGAGCCCGGCGAACCGGCCATCCTCCTCAAAGACTTCGAGCTCGTCCGCGACGGGCGAGCGCTCGTCCGGGGGGATCGCTGGGAACTCGGCCCGGGCGAGCGCGTCCTCATCACCGGGCCGTCGGGGTCGGGTAAATCGTCGTTCCTTTTAGCGCTGGCCGGGCTCGCCCCCGAGCATGCACCGGGCCTTACGCTCCGAGGCGAGCGGGAGGGCCGGCCTTCGACCGGCGTCGTGTTCCAGAATCCCTACGCCCAGCTAGCCTGCCCCAGCGTCGACGACGAGCTCGCCTTCGCGCTTGAGAACGCCGGCTGGGAGCTTAGCGCCATGCGCGCGCGCGTAGCGGAGCTCAAGGCCCAGTTCGGCCTGGGCGCCTTGGGCGACCGGGCGCCCTGGACCCTCTCGGGCGGCGAGGCCCAGCGCGTCGCCCTGGCCTCGGCCCTGGCGGCCCGCCCCAAGCTCATGCTCCTGGACGAGCCCTTGGGCTACCTGGACGGCGAGGCGGCCGCGGGCCTCGTCGAGCTAGCTACGAAGGCGGGGCGCGAGGCGTCCTGGGTGGTGGTAGACCACGACCCCGCGGCCTGGGCCGATTGGGCCGATACCCACTACCGCCTAGCCCCGGACGCAAGCCTATGCAAGGAGCCCATACCCGTCGCGGGGCGGCGCGCCGTGCCCGCGTCAGCCGCTCAGGCCGATCCTATACGCGCCCCGGCCGCCGCGGCCGCCTCGGCCGCCTCGCTGCCTCCAGACGCACCGGCCGCCCCCAAACCCGCGACGTCCATCCTTGAGATCCGCGGCCTGTCCGCCGGCTACGGCCGAGGCCCGGAAGTCCTAAAAGAATTATCCCTCCGCCTCGGCCCGGGCGAGACCGTCGCCGTCGTCGGCCCCTCGGGCTCGGGCAAGTCCACCGTCTTCCGCTGCTTGACCGGCCAGCTCAAGCCGCGTTCAGGCTCCTTCTTGGTAGACGGCGCGTCCTATACGCCCAACAAACGCCGCCCCTCGCCCTTCGCCTGGGTACCGCAGGTGCCCGAGCACTATTTCGTTTACGACAGCGCGCGCGCCGAATGGGAGAACGGGGCCGCGAGCGGTTCCGGAGCGAGCGGCGCGGGCTCTCCGCGCATGGCCGACTCAGGCGCCCCCGCGCCCGACCATACCACGAGCGGCGCGGGCTCTCCGCGCATGGCCGACTCAGGCGCCCCCGCGCCCGACCATACCACGAGCGGCGCGGGCTCTCCGCGCAAGGCCGACTCAGGCGCCCCCGCGGCCGACCATACGGCGCCCGGCCTCCTCGCCGCCCGCGCCTTCGGCCTCGAGGCCTTGGCCGAGCGCCACCCCTTCACCTTAAGCGAAGGCGAGAAACGCCGCCTCAACTTGGCGTCGGCCCTCGCCATGAGGCAGCGCATCCTCCTCCTCGACGAGCCGCAGTTCGGCCTGGACGCCGCCTCGCAGGACGCGCTCGAACAAGCCTTGGCGCGCCTCCGCGCCGAGGGCGTGAGCATGCTCATCATCAGCCACGACCCCGACTTCTGCGCCCGCGTAGCCCACCGCGTCGTCCGGATCGGGCGGCCCGCCGCGGCCGCGGGCGATCCGATAGCCCCTTCCGAACCGTCCGGCGCTCCCGCCGCCGCGCCGCGCGCCCCAGCCGCCGAAAGAAGCGCCCCATGAAGTCCCTGACCTTCTTCGCCCTGAACGTCTCCTTCGTCCTGCCCGTCCTGGCTAGCCTCGACCTCGTCACGCCGCCGGCCTTCCTGGCCCTAGCCGCCGTCGCCCTCCTTATACGGCGGCCCGAGCGCGCCCCGCACCTGGCCGCCGCCCTGGCGGCCGCCCTCGTCCTGGCCTTCTGGGTCTGGCTGTCCAATCGCCTTTGGACCGTAGGCGACGACCCCGCCCGGCGCGCCCTCCTCTTAGCCGTGCGCTCCTGGGCGCTCACCGGCGTCAGCGCCTCCTTCGCCCTGGGCATGCGCCCCGCCGAGCTCTTGAACGAGGCCATGCAAATCGCGCGCCTAGCGCCCCGCGTCGGCTTCGCCCTCTACGCCGCCCTCAACACCCTGCCACGCCTGGCCGAGGAAGGCCGGCAGATCGACGCCGTCCACCGCGTCCGCCTGGGCGGCGGGCGCAGCCCCGTCCTGGCGCGCACCGTCACGCTCTTAGCGCGCGCCGTCCGCTCGGGCGAGCGGGCCGCCCAGTCCCTGGCCGCGCGCGGCCTCGAGTCGCCCGCGCCCCGCAGCTGGTACCGCCCCGTCGCCTGGGGCCGCCGCGACGCCGCCCAACTAATCGCGGGCCTGGCCGCCTCGGTGGCGCTCCTCGCGCTACTCGTCGCCCTAGGCGCCTTCCGCTTCGGCTTCTATTAGCTTGGTTATAAGGAGTTTACATGTCGGAAATGAAATCGGCCATGGCCATACAATGCCTACCCTTGGGCCTGGGCGCCAAGGAGGAGATCCACCTCGCCGTCGGCAAGGCCATCGCGGAGATCGACGGCGCGGGCCTGCCCTATCAGGTCGGCCCCTTCGAGACCAGCATAGAGGGCCCCGCGGACGAGCTCCTCGCCCTAGCCCGGCGCGCCCACGAAGCCGCCGCCCAGGCCTCCTTGGCCGCCGGCGGCTCGGGCGCCGCCACCTACCTCAAGCTCTTCTCCTCGCCCGAGCTATCGAGTTCCGAGGAGAAGGTGGCCAAGTACCGCGCCAAGGGGCACTAAGACGGGGCAATAGGGGGAGCGCCGCTCTCGCTCCCGGAGGCCCGGCGCGCCGCTACATGGACGCCTCGCTCCCGCGGCTCCCCCTCGCTCCGAAGTCCTCGCCGCCTCGGCCGCGCCGAAGCGGCTCCGGGCTTCTCCGCTACCCCCTCGCGCGTATTTCCTCGTCCGGCCGCCGATACTCATGTATACTTATATAACCACGCCTTCCCCGGGAGCCGCCCATGCCCGAATGCGATACCTTCAGCATGGTCGAACAGTACTTCTTCGGGAAATCCGCCGGCCGTAGCTTCCTCCTCATGCCGGAGGACCAGTGCCGCAGGCTCGGCGCCGTCTTCGCGGAAGCGGCCAAGCGCTCGGGCGATGAGCTCGAGCTCGGCTCCCTGGAGCGCGACATAGTCATGGAAATAGGCAACATCACCATCGGCGCCTGCGTCGGGCGCGTCGCCGAGCTCCTAGGCGACCAAGTCGGCTTCCGGCCGCCGCGCTACCTCCCCTCGCCCCTGGACCTGGGCGCCATAGGCGCGGCCCCGGGGGAGAGCGGCGACCTCGCCCTCCTCTTTAGGACCGTCTTCCATTTCAAAGACAAGGATATAGAGGGCCAGCTCTTCCTCGTCGCCTCGCACGAATCAATAGCCTGGCTCAAGGCGGCCGTCAGGCGCTACATCGCGAGCCGCGCGCCGTGAGCATCGACTTCAAGGAGGTCGTCGACCGCGACGGCTCCGGCCTCTCCTAGAACCATTGGCTCGAACGCGCCCCGCCCGCTTACGTGTCGCAATCGGGAGCCCACAAACGCGCGTACTCCATGCCATGGAGGCCGTGCATGAAACGCCATAGCGACGCCCGATACGCCGAGCTCTTCTCCTACCCCCTCTTCGTTCAAAGGCTCCTTGAAAATTTCGTGCACGAGGACTTTGCGAAGGAGCTCGACTTCAAGGCCATGGAGCCGGTCAAGACTAAATTCGTTACCGAAGCCTACGCCAAGCGCGAGAGCGACGTCATCTGGAAGCTACGCTTCCGCGACCGCGAGCTCTACCTATTCATCTTGATCGAGTTCCAAAGCACCGTTGATCGACGCATGCCCTTACGGCTTTTTCGCTACATAGCCGAGCTCTACGAAAACCTCGGCCGCCTGACCCACGGCGCCCGCTACCCGGCCGTCTTTCCTCTCGTACTCTATAACGGTCGCGCCCGCTGGACCGCTTCGCTCGAGCTAGCGAAGCTCATCGAGCCTAGTATACCGCCGAAATATATGCCCAACTTCACATATTACCTCATCGAGGAACGACGGTTCTCTCAGGCGACGCTCCTCAGCATGCGCAACCTCGTGGCCCTGCTCTTCCTCGCGGAAAACCTCGCGCCGGAGGAGCTTGCGTTGAGCATCGAGCGCTTCTTCGATATATTAAAGACCGAGGAAGCCGAGGCCGTGCGTCTCTTCAGCCGCTGGCTAAATGATTACCTACGGCAAACGGCGGCCGAGCTCGTGCCGAGCGAAGCCATCGACCTACGCAACGAGGAGGACCGAGCTATGTTAGAAGAAAACTTTAGGATCTGGCGTAATAAGGTCTTCGCGGAAGGTAAGCTCGAAGGTAAGCTCGAAGGTAAGCTCGAAGGCAAGCTCGAATCAGACGAGCGGATAACCAAATTCGCCCGCAAGCTACTGGCCAGGGGCCAAAGCCCCGAGGTAGTCGCCGAGCTTCTCGAGATGAGCGTCGAGGAGCTCCGTAACCTCGTCGCGGGAGCGTAGGAAGCTAGCCCAGAGGCGGCTTCCCGGGCCTACGGCGCGGGCTTAAGCTCCCATGGCGCCAAGGCGCGATCGCGGCGCAGGAAGCTCGGGCGCGCCTTATGCATCCCGTAATCCCGCCATGCGCCCTCCTCGAAATATGATAGCGGCGGATCGGCGTCCGCTATCGAGCCGGCGGGCAAGGCCCTGAAGAGATGGTTCCACGACATCACCTCCAGGAACGCCCGTTCCCCGGGCGCGAGCTCGCGTCGGGCGGGCGCGTGCGTCACCGCGAAGGACGAAGGGTCGTAGCCGGCCGCCTCCTCGTAGGAGAAGGCCCGGGCGCGGCCGTCGGCCCCCAATTCGACGACCACGAGCTCCACGTCGCCCTTGCCGAACATAAGGCGCTGCAGCGATAAGCCGCCGGTATAGAGCGCGCGGCTCAAGGCCGGCCCCGGTCCCGGCGCCGGGTTCTCCTCCCGCTCCCAGATAAAATGATAACCCAGGAAGACGCTCCCGTCCGACCGCCTGGCCGCTCGATACTTGACCTCGGTCGGCGCGCCGTAGGCCGCCGGCGAACGTAACCCCGGCAGATACGCGCGCGCCAATCCGTCGTCCCGTAGCGGCTCCCAGCCATCAGCTGGAAAAGCCTTCGCCTCGCCGTAAGGCAGGGCGACGAGGGCGATAATGGCGAGCGCGAGCGCGGCGACGAGGCCCGCCAAGGAGACGCCTATGACGCGTAAGGCTTTCATAGGCCCAAGCTTAGGCCCGCGACGGAGCCGCGTCAAAGAGAAGGCTGGAGGCCCGGGGCGGGATTCTAATCGGCCAGAAGCTCCGCGTCCGGGTCGATGAACGGGGAGGACGGAGATGATCGCGTCGGGCGCGGACGTAAGGCCCGCATAGCCGCGGCGGCCCTGCGTAAAGCCCTGCGCGCCCGGCGACGCAACTGGGCCGCGGTAGAACGGAGGATAAAGCGCGTCGACGCGACGGCGGCCGCGAGGGGCGAAGGCGCTCCTTCGACCCCCGCGGCCCTGAGGAGCGGGGCCAAAGAAGCATAGAGCGCATCCCGCTCCGCCATCCTGCATTCCCATACGACCAAAGGCCTCCAGCCCAAGGACCGTAAGCCGCTTTCTACGCGGCCGTCCCTAGCCGCGTTGGCGCGCGCCTTGCCCTTCCAATAGGCCCGGTTCGACAAGGGCGGCAAGTACTTCGCGCAGGGCCGATGCGCGTGCCAAAAACAGCCGTGGACGAACACGGCGAAGCCCAGGCCCGGGACGGCGAGGTCGGGAGTACCGGGGAGCCCGGCCGCATAGGCCGCATATTCGATGCCGAGACGGTCGAGGAGGCCGCGCAGTTCGAGCTCCGGCCCGGTATCGCGCGACCGGCAAGCGGCCATAATCCGGGAACGGGCCGGGCTCACGAGCGAAGGCTTAAGGTCCATGGCTAGAGTACGCAGCGATCGGCCCCGCCGCTTGCGCCGCCTAGGCGGGCGATACGAGCATCGGTCCCATGGCAATCTTTCAGGCAACCTTCAAGTTGCGCCGAGCCTTAGTCAAGCGCCGCCGCCCTCCCCTCACATCCTTAGGGGAGGGCAGAGACCCCGGAGCGCGGCGGACGGCCTGGGCTGGGAACCGCGCGAGGAGGCTCGGCCCTGGGGGGTTCCCAAGCGAGCTTGGGGCGCGTCTCAAGCGCCGCCGCCCGCGCACGCGACGCGTGGCGCCCCCCGGCTCTTCTTACCGCGATTAGCTGAACAGGCTCGCCAATGCCGGCAGGACGGGCTTATAGACCATGAAGGCAAACACGACGACCAGGGGCGCGACGCCCGCCAGGCTTATCCACCAGCGTAGTTTAAGGAGGCGGACGAGCTCCTCGGGCAGAGAGGCGTCGGCCGGGTCGAGGGCGGCCATAAGGCGCTTGACCTTGTACTGGGTGGGTATGTCGCTCAGCACCCAAAAGGCGCCGGAGAAGATGAAGAGGGCGAAGGCCCAGGACAGCCAGCCGATCTCCCAGATCTCGCCCGCCGCCGCGGCCATCATAAGGCCCGCCACCAAGCTTAGGACGATGAGAGGCGACGAGAGGCGCGCGTCCAGCCAGGCCACGGTCTCGTAGGTGTGCAGGATGGCCTCTTTGCGGCCGGAGGCCAGGGCGCGTCGCTCCCAGAGCATGCCCACGGCAGCGTTGGCGAAGAAGAGGGTCGCGGCGACGATATGCACGAAGCGGGCGTGGCCGTACAGCTCCGGCCGGTTCAGGGCGGCCATGAAGGCTTCCTTATTGAGCGCCGCCACGGCGACGAGGGCGGCCATGAGGCCTAAGAACAGGTAGAGGATGTGTTTAGTCTTCATAACGCGGCTCCGGTCCGCGGGACGAACGCAAGGTTCGTCCCGCGTCTTAACAAGATTAATATGGTTTTAGGCTCAGACGGCTAGCATCGCGTTTTGCGTAACGATATACACCCCGCCCCGCAGCCAGGGTACCCACTGAATGCTGGTATACGCGGACCCGGGTAGGCTCGTGACAGGATAAAGCCAGACAAGTTCATCATATGGCCATAGAATCTCGCTCGGCCATCCGCTCACTAATACCGGGAAGCGATCCATGCCAAAACTAAAATCCACAACCTGACTATCACCGGTCGAGACCAGGGAAGTCATATCCTCCCAAGTCGCCCCGTCGTCGCTGCTAGCCATGTTCCCCGAAATATCGACGGCTAGGTACGCGCCGTTGCCATAGGCGACGCCGACGATAGCGCTAAAATTGCCCCCCAGATCCGTCAGCAACGTTATCGCTTCAGACCAGCTTGCGCCGTCTACGCTGGAATAGAGCTCGCCGGCATCTGTCCCGGTAAAGAATCGGCCATTGGCCACGCTGACGTTTGAGAAAGGACCGGACTCAACAGGCGTATTGTTTACCCATGTTACGCCGCCGTCGGTGCTGGTGAAGATAAATGCGCCGACCGCGACGAAGACGCCATTATTATAGGCAACGCTCGTTAGATTATCATTAGCGCCGGGTCCAGATTCAGCATTTAACCAAATCTCGCCGGGAGCAGTGCTACGTACGATCGTACCGCCGCTGCCCACGGCCACGAAAACGCCGTTCCCGTAGGCCACGCTCAAAAGATCCGCGCTAATATCGGGCATGGAAGAGGGAGCCGCCCAACTCTTCGCGTCGGCGCTCACCCGAATCTGGGCGCCGTCGCCTACGCTTACCAGGGTCGTAGCGCTGAACGCCAGGGCCCGGGCCGGGTACAAGTCGGAGACCACGACTATCGGCACCGCCCCGTCCAAGCCCGCCGGACCCTGCAGACCCCTAGGCCCCGTCGGTAAAGCGCAACCCGCGGTCATAATAGCCGCCATAACGATCGCCATAACCATCGCCGCACCAGGAACGCGTTTCATAGCTCCCCCTATCGCCGACCGAGGGCGCGGCGCTCAGGTCCGCGAACGCGGTCAAGCCGAACTTTTTAACCCCGTATGACCGGGGCCTAACCATGATCATTAACAGTACTGCAGGAACGGGAGAAGTCAAACTGAAAAACCTCGTCGCGCGCAGGTTTCACGCTATTAACGACCGGCGATCCCCTCAGGGCGTTTTTCATTTGCCCGGAAGCGCCCGGGAGGCTACAATTGAGCACGCACCGAACGAGGAGCAGCGCATGCCGAATGATGCAATCAGGCGATACTGGGCGCAATACGAGTGGTCCAACGTCGCCGCCATGTTTAAGAATATGAAAAAAAGACCGGAGCTCTACGACGGACGCTTCGACGGGCGCCTCGCGGTCATCACGGGGGCCACGGCGGGCGTAGGTTACCGCACGGCGCGCAAGTACGCGTCCATGGGCGCGCGCCTCGTCATGATCAACCGCAACGCGGAGAAGTCCGAGCGGGTCAAGAAGGAGCTGGTCGACGATTTCGGCGCCCAGGTCGAGCAGTGCATCGCCGACCTGTCGGTCCTGGCCGACATCCGGCGGGCCGGCGCCTACCTGGCGGCCCTGGATCGGCCGATAGACGTCCTTATCCACAACGCGGGCATCCACCTAGAGAGGCGCCACGAGACGCCCGACGGGCTAGAGGCGAACTTCGCCCTGCATTATCTGGCCCCCTTCGTGATGACGGCCATGCTCATGCCAAAATTCAAGCGCGAGCGGACCGGGCGCGTCATCTTCGTAGGCTCGGAGGCCTATCGCTTCGCCGCCTGGGGCCTGGACCTAGACGACCTGCAGTGGGAGAGGCGGCGCTACTCGGGCATCAAGGGCTACGCGGCGGGTAAGATCGCCCAGCTCCTCTCGATGCATCGCTTCGCCGGGGAGCTCATCCCCTTCGGCGTGACCGTGAACTCCATGCACCCCGGCATGGTGCGCTCGGAGTCGGGCAAGAACAACGGCCGCTTCTACCAATGGTACAAGAAGAACGTCATCGATAAGAACTCCGATTCGCCCGAGGTCTCGGCCGAGGCGCTCTACTAC
>ERZ1066115.403-NODE-403-length-11597-cov-10.897591_pt1 | contig 11597 bp, 14 predicted proteins | sample MGYA00382762_ERZ1066115 | MGnify/ENA primary metagenome ERZ1066115 (study PRJEB33369, sample SAMEA5778345) | biofilm metagenome | biome: Industrial cooling water; feature: Water cooling tower basin; material: Biofilm | place: United Arab Emirates | collected... | reverse complement strand
GTCTCTCTCCCGGACACCTGACACCTGACGAGCCTGGAGGTGGCTGATGGCGGCTGTTCTGGCTCCGTGCGGTACCGCGGCTGCGTATCGGCGGCACAAGCGGAAGGGCGAGCCGGTCGATGAGGCGTGTCGGGTGGCTGCGCGTGAGGCGGAGGCGGCTCGGCGGCGTGAGGCGTCGGGGAATGGCGAGGGGCACGGCGCGGTGCTGCAGCTGCGGCCGGGTGCGGCGGCGGCTGGTGTGTCGTCGGAGTCACGTGAGCTGGCGCGTGCGCGGCTGGTGGCGCAGTTGGAGCGGCTTGAGAAGGCGATGGACAAGGTCATCGAGTCGGAGCCGATGCAGATCGTGACGCTGTCGAAGCGGCACTCGGAGGTGTTGGCGGAGTTGCTGGCGCTGGATGCGCCGGGCCCGTCTTCGCCGGAGCCTGCGGGAGAGGGTGACCCGTTTGAGCAGCTCTTCGGTGCTGGAGGTGCTCCTCGGCGAGCAGCGGCCGCGCCTCGAACGTAGGCCGTCGGCGGTCGCCTCGTACGGCGACATGGCGGTGGACTTCGTCACGGCGGCGGGGATGCGGCTGGATGACTGGCAGCAGTACGTGCTGTGGGCGTTGCACGATGTCGACGAGCGTGACCGGTGGGCGGCGAACGAGGCTGGCCTGCTGGTGTCTCGGCAGCAGGGGAAGACGGAGATCCTGGTCGCGTTCGATCTGTGCCGGCTGTTCCTGTTCCCGATGCCGGATCTTCGCCGGCGGACGGTGCTGCATACGGCGCATGAGGTGAAGACGGCGACGGAGTCGTTCGAGGCGTTGAAGGCGATCATCGAGTCGCAGCCGCGGCTCGAGGCTCTGGTGCAGCACATCTATGCGGCGAATGGCAAGGAAGCGATCGTGCTGAAGAAGCGGCGCGGTCAGCGTCTCGGCGATCGCGTGCGGTTCATCGCCAGGTCGAAGGGCTCGGGTCGAGGGTTCGCAGCCGCGGACATCATCTACGACGAGTCGCAGTACCTCACGGCCGCGCAGCGGTCGGCGCTGAGCTACACGACGACGACGATTCCGAACCGGCAGGAGCTGCACTTCGGCACGGTGCCCGACGAGGGCGAGGGCGAGGTGTTCGAGGGCGTGCGCGATCGCGGCCGCTCTGGGTCGGCTCCGCGCACGATGTGGATGGAGTGGTCGCCGGACGGCGCCGAGGACCCGAAGCGGGCGCCGCTCATCGACCTCAATGACCGGCAGGTATGGCGGCAGGCTCTTCCGGCGCTCGGCATTCGTGTCGAAGAGGAGACCGTCGAGAGCCAGGTGGCGACGGCCACCGACCGCGGCGAGCTGCTGCGCGAGCGGTTCTCGGTCTGGCCCGACCGCCCCGAGGTCGAAGAGGTCGCGCTGTCGAAGCTGGACCTGAAGGTCTGGGACGAGCACACGGTGGCGAACCGGGAGCACGGCAAGGGCGCGGCGATCGCGCTTGCGCTCGGCGGCGGCGGGCAGTTCGCGTCGATCGGCATCGCCTCGCAGGCGGATGATAGCCGCGTCTACGTCGAGCATCGGCACACGGCCGCTGGCACGCTCTGGCTCGCCGACTACGTGGCCGTCCTGAAGAAGCAGATGCCGGACGCGCTGGTCGTCCTCGATCCGAAGAACGCGGCGATGGTACTCACCGCGCTCGGCCGGAACGGCGTGCGGTACATGGCGATGTCGCTCGACGAGCTCGCGGCCGCGCACGCGCAGTTCATCGAGCACGTCAACGCCGGCCGGGTCGAACACCGCGGTCAGGCCGAGCTGCGGAAGTCGCTGCAGTTCGCGACGACTCGCGTCATCGGCAAGGCCGGCAGCACGTGGGAGCCCTCGGATCCGAGGTTCCCGATCGCACAGGCGCAGGTCGTCACGTGGGCCCTCTGGGGCGTGTTCAAGCTCGCGGCGAATCCGCCCCGAGACGCAGCGAAGGTGAAGGGGTACGCCTGATGCTCACGGATGCGGAGCTGTACGACATCGACCTGCCGGAGATTCCGGAGGGCGCGTTGTCGGCGGTTGAGATCTCGACGCTGATCGACACCTTCTTCCCGAAGGCTCGCCAGGAGTGGGCGAGGCTGTCGACTCTGCAGAAGAAGATCGACGGCAAGCTGACCCGCACGTGGATGCCGGAGAACGCGGACCTCGAGTACAAGGACCTGTTCCGGAAGGCGTCGACGCCGTGGCTGAACTTCGCGGCGGCCGCGCTCGGCCAGGGGTGCCGCGTCGACGGGTTCTCGGTTCAGCCGGTGTGGCAGCGCGCATGGCAGTCGTCCGGCATGGACGGTCGGCAGGGTCACCTGACGCGGCAGTCGATCGCGCTCGGCTACTCGTACCTCGCGGCCATCCCGCACCGTGACCCGAGCAAGGTGCTGCTGCGGCCCATGTCGGCGCTGAAGACCTTCGCGGTCTACGACGAGCCGTGGGACGACTTCCCGCGCGTGGTGCTGCACCTGGTCGAGGGTTCGCTGGAGAAGACCGCTTCGCAGAAGTGGATGCTGATCACCGACCGCGGCGTGCACCGCTTCACCGGCGGGTGGAAGGTGCCCGGCGACGTCGAGTTCACCCCGCACAGGCTGGGTTACACGCCGGTGGCGCGGATCGGCGCGACCTACGACGACGTGCCGCGCTCGATCGTGGAGCCCGCCCTGCAGGTCTACAACCGGGTGGTGGATGCGACGTTCACCCTGCAGATGGTGCAGCGGTACGGCGCGTTCCCGCAGAAGTGGATGGCCGGCGGCGAGGCGCTCGACGAGAACGTGCGGGTCGCGGTCGATTCGCTCATTCAGGCCGTCGGCATCAACGGCGAGACGGCGCGCTTCGGGTCGTTCCAGCCGGCCGACCTCGACCAGGTGGTGAAGGCGCTTGAGGCGCACATTCGGCACATGCTGTCGATCCTGCAGGTGCCGCCGACGTACGGCCCGTTCGCGGCGATGGTCAACATGAGCGCGGAAGGCATCGCGGCCGCCGAGGCCGGCTACTTCCGCCACCTCGGCGACCTGCAGGACCCGATCGGCGAGGGTTACGAGCTCGCGCTGCGGGCTGCGGGCGACATGCTCGGCGAGACGGTGCCGGACGACGCGCAGGTGTCGTGGGCGGACGTGTCGTCGCGGTCGCTGGCGCAGGCGGCCGACGCCATCCAGAAGCTCGCGTCGCTGCCTCCGGGCCAGCAGCCGCCGATGGAGATGCTCTTCGCCATGCTCCCGAACTGGAGCCCGGCGGACGCGATCGCGGCCGCGCAGAGTGCGCGTCGCGCATCGCTCCCTCCCGCACCTCCTGCCATCGAGCAGTAGGGCTCACACTCACCCGCCCACCCGGGCGGGGATGCAGGTACGCCAGCTGCGATCCCTGGCGGTCATCGACGGATTCACGGAGGCAACAGCCATGTACGCACCCACGTTCTTCAACCTCGACGAGCCGCTCACGCGGCGCCTGAGCCTGCGGGGACTCCGGTTCCTCGAGGGTGAGGGCGGAGATGGTGGCGAGGGCGGTGACGGCGGCGACCAGGGCGGCGAAGGCGGCTCTGGCGGCGACCCGAAGCCGTTCACGGCGCCCGCGTCGCAGGAGGAGCTGGACCGCATCATCGAGGCCCGTATCGCGCGCGAGCGCAAGCGGTTCGAGGGCTTCGACGCCATCAAGGAGAAGGCGGCGAAGTGGGACCAGCTCGAGGAGGAGAAGAAGACACCGAGCGAGAAGGCGATCGAGGAAGCGCAGGCGAAGGCCCGCGCCGAGGTCGCGTCGAAGTACGAGCGGCAGATCGCCGAAGGGAAGGTGCAGTCGCTGGCTCAGGCCGCCGGCTTCATCGACCCCGACGACGCCGTGCTTCGTCTGCTCTCGGGTGAGCTCCCGAAGAAGGACGACGAGCTGGACGTCGACGAGCTGAAGAAGCGCGTCGAGCAGCTCGCGAAGGACAAGCCCCACCTCGTCGCTGCGGAACGACGTCAGCGGCCCGGCCGGCAGGAGCCGAAGCCGGGCATGCGCGTCACGTCCGCGGCGGGGGAGAAGGGCAAGGCCGCCGCTGCTATCCGGCAGCTGGGCAAGCGTGGCTGAGGCCTGACGACCTCACTCAACCTCTCTACACAGAACGGAGGCCATCATGGCCGACATTTCGCGCGACGATGTCGCGACCCTCATCCAGGAGGAGTACACGAACGTGCTCCTCGAGAGCGCGGAGGTCGCTTCGGCGTCGCTGTCCGCGTTCACCACGGTGCCCCTCGGCACCAAGATCACGAACGCGCCCGTGCTCGCGACCCTCCCCGAGGCGTCGTGGGTTTCGGAGTCGTCGTCCGACCCGACGGGCGTCAAGCCCACCTCGAAGGCGACCTGGAGCAACAAGCAGTTCGTCGTCGAGGAGATCGCGGTCATCATCCCGATCCACGAGGACGCCCTGGAGGACATGACCGAGGACGGCATCACCCGGCTCACGCAGCTCGGTGGTACCGCCATCGGCAAGAAGCTCGACCAGGCGATCCTCTTCGGCACCAACAAGCCGTCGACCTGGGCCAGCGCGGCCCTCCTGCCGGCAGCGACCGCGGCGGGCGCGGTCTTCCAGGTGTCGGCGACGCCGGGCGAGGACGACCTGGCCGGGTCGATCTGGCAGGCGGCCGACCGCGTCGACCAGTCGGGTGCTGACCCGTCGGTGATCCTCTCGCGGCGCGGCCTCCGCTTCCGCCTGATGAACCTCCGCGACGGCGAGGGCGCCCGCCTCTGGCAGGGCGACCCGGGCGGCGAGGGCTCGATCGCGGGTCTCGACGCCGCGTGGGTGCGCAACGGCGCTTGGAACTCGGCCGCCGCGACCGCGCTGATCGCGGACCGCGAGCGGGTCATGGTCGGTGTCCGCCAGGACATCACGGTCAAGTACCTCGACCAGGCCACGCTCGGCACCGGCGAGAACCAGATCAACCTCGCCGAGCGCGACATGGTCGCGTTCCGGTTCAAGGCCCGCTACGCCTACGTGCTCGGCAACACGCTCACCGCGGAGGGCGTCACCGCCGTCCCGGTGGCTGCCGTCACCCCGGCCGCGGGTTCCTGATCCCACTGCGGGGCGCACCCCTTCCTCCGGGTGCGCCCCGCTCTGGCCTCTACCTCTGAGAGGGGAACCCTATGGCCGTCACGCTCGCATGGACTGACGTCAGCCCCTTCCTGCCTGGCCTCTCCTCGGCCCAGCAGACTCTGGGGCAGGCGTGGCTCCCGGTGCTCGTGCTGCACCTCAACGCCCGGTACAGCGACCACTTCACCGCCGAGCTCAAGCCGGCGTTCTCGTCGGCGGCGGCCGACGCTATCCGCACCCGCCTTGACCGGCCGGGCATGATCCTGCAGCAGTCGATCGCCGGCGCCGGAGTGCGCTACTCAGACCGGGCCGCGCTGCTGGGCTGGTTCCAGCCCGAACAGCTCGCTGAGCTCGACATGCTGTGTGGCCTGGGCAGTGTGCGTTCCGTGCGCACGCCGGCTCCGGATGGGCAGCGGTACGGGAACCTCGCGCGCGCGTTCGCCGACGAGGAGGAGCTCGTCGGCGGCGACGTGGTGGGAGGCTCCTGATGAAGTTCGGCTACGGGCAGATCGTCTACCGGGATCGACGCCAGCAGGTGGCTGACCCGTACAACCCGGCCCGCACCGAGCCGGGTACCGCGGTCACGACGATCACCATCGAGGGCGCATACGTCGGCCCGGCTTCCTCCGTGGCGATCGCTGACCCGACCCGTAATCAGCTCCAGGTGCAGAAGTCGCTGTACTGCGCGCCGACGGCGGACGTGAAGGTCGGCGATCGCATCCGTGCAGGTGCTGAGACGTTCGAGGTTCGTGAGCTTCCGGATGCGCCGAGCAACCCGTTCACGGGCTGGCAGCCGGTGCTCGAGGTTCCGTTGGAGAGGGTGGTCGGCTGACATGCAGTTCAACAACGCCTTCTTCGAGCAGCTCAGCAGGTCGCCGGGGGTGCAGGCAGTGACCATCGCGGCGGCGAACCGTGTGGCGGCGACCGCTCGGCAGCGGGCTCCCGTGGACTCAGGCAGCTACCGGCGCGGCATCGTGGTGCGGAAGAAGTTCCAGCGCCGCGTCGTCGCTCTGGTCGAGGGCACCGACCCGAAGACCATGCTCATCGAGTCGAAGACCGGCAACCTGGTGCGGGCCCTGCAGGCGAACAAGAGGTCGGGCCGTGGCTGACCCGCTCGTCGTCGACTCGGACCTGGAGCTGTTCCTCACCACCTGGTATCGGGCGGCGCTGGCCGCTCGCCCCGAACCGGTGTGCGCTGGCGTCGAGGTCGACAACAAGGAGTCCTCGACGGGCACCTTTCCTGCTCGGCTGCTGGTGATCCGTGATGACGGCGGCCCGGCGACGTCTGCGGTCACCGGCGAACGGTCGGTGGGGTTCACGGTGCTCGCCGGCTCAAAGCTTGCGCCGAAGGATGCGAACGATCTGATCCGCATCGTCCTCGCGCTCGTCGTGCAGATCCCTGCGCCGGACGTTCCCGGCCAGTCCCCGCGGAACCCGGTGTCCGCGGTGCTCGAGCGCAACGGCCCGTTCTCCGTGGTGGAGGAGCAGGACCGTGCACGTCGGTTTGCGACGGTCACCTTCGCGGTGACGCCCGAGCCGCTTTGACCTACCCACACCCTCGCCCCTCCGGGGCACGACACCTGAAGGAGATGCCATGACTGCAGACAGCAGCGGCAACGACATCCTCGCCGTCGGAGTCCCGGTCACGGGCTTCATCGGCATCGCCCCCTACGGGACGACCATCCCCACGCCTTCGCAGGGCGCGTCGGAGAGCCTCGTGCTCGACCCCGCGTTCAAGAAGCTCGGCCTGCTTAAGACCGACGGCGGCCCCCAGTTCGCTTACGCGGCCGACGGTGACCCCATCGAGTTCTGGCAGGACTCGTACTCCATCCCGACGGGCCTGGCCAACGTCACCCTCACGGTGTCGATCGCCGAGGCGCTGAACACCAACGTGCGCGAGCTCATCGCCGGCGCGACCGTCGACTCGAACGGGTACCTCGAGTACGACGGCGGCGGCCACGCGACGAAGTACGTGGTCTTCACCGAGGAGATCTTCAAGAACGGCGCGATCCGTCGCCGCGTCTGCCCGAACGTGCAGGTTCAGGGCGTGACGGAGGACCAGTCGAACCGCGGTCAGGTGAACGGGCAGCAGCTCGTCTTCGAGATCCTCCGCGACGCGGCGGTCAACGGGAACCACTTCGGCGAGTGGGTGCTGCCCGCAGCATCCGGCTCCTGATCTGAGCGGCGTCGCTCCGAGCTCGTGGGTGCTCGGAGCGGCGCCTTCACTCACACACCCACGATCAACCCACAGGAGAACCCATGTCCCGAAAGAACGGCAAGAGCCCGACTTCCAAGCGCGCGCGGCTGGAGGTGCCCGTCTTCGCGGTCGCACCGGCCGAGCCGCCGCCGCACATGATCGTCGGCGACCAGTTCGTCGCCCAGACCACGGAGGGCCCGTTCCAGATCAGCCTGAGGCTGAAGGAGCGCCACATCCGCGAGATGCAGGACAAGGCGCTGCAGGACCAGTTCGATGTCGCGGTCGCGGCGCTCGCGCCCGACTGGTCGGACCGGCTGCTGGAGATGGAGCACGTGGACGTGATGGTGCTGCAGCAGAAGTGGATCGCGGCGGTGTTCCAGTGGCAGGGGGCGCGCCTGGGGGAATCGTTCGGCTCCTCGACGTCGTAGAGGAGCATCGGGCGGCGCTCCGGTTCGACTTCCGCGACCGGTTCGGGCTGAGTCTCGACGACGCCGGCGACCGGTACTCGTTCGGCGAGGCGATCGACCTGACGCTCGAGCTGCTCGACGAGCAGGGCACCCGTGCGCATGCCGCCGTGCGCGGCTGGGCGTACCCGCTGTCGCTGACCGACCAGTGGCTGCAGCAGCTGGTCGAGATTCTCGGCGCGGTGCATCGGGACACGAAGAAGCAGCCTCAGCCGATCACGTTCGGCTGGCCGTGGCCGCAGGAGTCCGACGTGACGGACGAGGAGCGCGAGGCGCTCACGCAACAGCTCATCGCACGGTCGGCGCTCGCCGGCCGTTGACCGTCCTCGAGGGGAGGCCCCGTCGTGTCGACTCCTCAGGTGGGCCAGGGTGCTGTCGCGATCTTCCCCACGTTCAAGGGCTTCCGGAAGGGTGTCGCGGCTGAGGTCGATACGACCACGCGGGACTCGACGCAGCGGTTCTCTCGAGGCTTCCAGACGGCGGGTACGACTGCGGGGAAGACGTTCTCGGAGGGCTTCAAGAAGCAGACCGGCAACGTGTCTGCGGACGCCCTGAAGAAGGCGACGGACGACATCACGCGGGCGACTCGCGACCTGTCGGCTGCGCGACTGAAGGAGCAGGACGCTGCCGGCAAGGTGCGGGTCGCGGAGGCTCAGCTTGCCGATGCGCGCAGGCGGTACACGGCGGACTCCGTTCAGGTGGTCCGGGCTGAGGAGCGCCTCGCGGCCAGCCAGCGTCAGCTGAAGACGGTGCAGGACTCGGTGGAGAACTCGACCGAGCGGCTGGCCGCGGCCAAGCGGGATCTCGCGGATGCGTCGACGCTGGCCGCTTCGGGCGGTGGCGGATTCCGCCGCGTCTTCGGCAACTTCGGCGGCGAGTCCGCCGGCGCGTTCCGTGACCGGTTCCGCACCGGTGTGGGTGCGATCTTCACCGGGAACCTGCTGGCCGACATCGCGTTCCGTGGTGGGCAGCTGATCGGTCAGGGTCTCGCTGCGGGGGCTCGGTTCGGGTTCCAGGGCATCCAGCTGGCCAGTGATCTGTCGGAGTCGGTGAACGCGGCGACGGTCGCGTTCGGCGATGAGGTCGGCGCGCAGCTGCAGTCGCTGGCGCAGGAGGCTCCGTCGAAGCTGGCGCTGACGCGGCGCGCGTATCTGCAGTTCGCGACGCAGTTCTCAGCATTTGCGAAGACGATCCGGCGCGACAACCCGGCCGGGTTCATCACCGAGCTCACCGAGCGCGGCGCCGACTTCGCGTCGGTGTTCAACCTCGAGGTGTCGGAAGCGCTCGAGCTGTTCCAGTCGGGCCTTGCGGGTGAGACGGAGCCGCTGCGACGGTACGGGCTGAACCTGTCGGCGGCGGCGGTGGAGTCGTTCGCCTACGCGAATGGCATCGCGGCTGTGGGTCGGCAGCTGACGGAGAACGAGAAGGTTCAGGCTCGGTGGGGTCTGCTGCTCGAGCAGACCGCGGGCGTGCAGGGTGACAACGCGAACACGGCGGGTGAGCTCGCCGGCCAGCAGCGTCGTCTCGCGGTGGCGTTTGAGGAGTCGCAGACGAAGCTCGGCGAGTTCCTGATCCCGGGATTCCTGGAGCTGGTCACGATCGCGAATCGCGATCTGCTGCCGGCGTTTGGTCAGGTGATCGACCGGGTTGGGCCTCGGCTTGCGCAGACTCTCGAGGGCATCGACTTCGCGGGGCTTGCTGAGGATCTTGCGCCCTCGATCGAGAAGATTCTGACGTTGACCGCTGAGGACGGTCTGCCACAGTTCATTCGCCTGCTGGAGACGGTGGCGCGGGTGACGCCGACGGTGGCGGAGTCGATCAATCGTGACCTCGACACGTTCAACGATCTCGCTGACGTGTTCTCGGGTGACTGGACGGCGATCCGGGATGCGAACCCGTGGCTCGAGGATCTGGGCATCGTGCTGGATCAGGGCAACGTCTACTTCGGTGAGGCTGGCGAGCGGTACATGGAGTCGCTTCGGGCTGGGCTCGAGGCGAACGTGGGCGGCCCGCAGGGTGCGGTGTCGGCGGCTCTGCGCGCCATGAACGCGGCAGCGCGTCGTGAGACGGAGATCGGGCAGCGGCGCGGCGGCGGCGGGTCCTTCGATGCTGGCGTGAACGTTGGCGAGGGCCTCGCGGCGGGTATCGACAGCACGGGGTCGACGGTGAATCGGGCGGTGGCTCGGTTGACGCGGGGTGTGGTCGGCACGATCCGGACGGAGCTGAACATTCAGTCGCCGTCGCGGGTGATGATGCAGCTCGGCCGGTACACGGCTGAGGGGTACGCGCGAGGGATCGACGCGGAGGCGCGGACGGTGGCGGCCAGTGCGTCGGCGATGCTGTCGGCGTTGAGCTTGCAGCCGGTGTCGACGAGCTCGCAGGTGTCGGCGGTGTCGTCGTCTTCGGTCGGCGGGGTGCGGGACATCATCTTGCAGAACCCGGACCCGTACACGTTGCTGGCGATGCTGCAGCAGGAGCTGGACGAGAGGCTGAGGGTCAACGGATGATCACGGTCACGATCGACGGGCTCGCGTTCGAGGCGAAGCCGACCTATCCCTCGTCGGGGTGGGTGTGCCGTCGCTTGCAGGGCTGGTATTCGGGTGCTCCCATTCGGGATGACGCTCTGGACCGTCCTGCAAGCGACGGCGCGTTCGGTGTTTCTCGCGCGTACCGGTCGGCGCGGCCGCTGCGATTCGAGGGGGCCTTGTTCGCTGCGACGACAGAGCAGGCGATCGGCGAGCTGTGGCGGGCGTTCTCGGCCGTGCAGGCTGATGGTCGCCCGTTCCCGCTGTCGGTGACGGATGAGACGGGCACGTTGACGGCGACGGTGTCGCTGTCGGGTGCGGTGGAGATCGAGCCGGAGACGGATCGTGTGGCGCGGGTCACGGCTCGATTCATCGCCTACGACCCGGTGAAGTACGGGCCGCTCCGACAGCTGGTGACGGGCCTGCCGACAGCTGGCGGCGGCCTGACCTACAGCCTGTTCGACCCGGCCGGGACGCTCGACTATGGGGCGAACGGGAACCTGGGTCGTGTCGAGCTGACGAACGCGGGAACGGCGGAGGTGTGGCCGACCGTCCGTGTCGATGGTGGTCTGGCTGGCGGGTTCTTCGCGCAGCGGCTCGACACTGGGCAGACGGTTCGCTACGACCGGGTGATCCCCGTCGGCAGCTGGGTCGAGGTCGACTTCGCTTCCGGCGCGGTCGTTGTCGATGGGGAGTCGGACGGGTCCACGTACCTGACGCGGGGCGAGTTCTTCTCGGTCCCTCCGGGGGGAGCGTTCGACGTGCAGTTCAACGGGATCGGTGCAGCGACGGGCACGCCGCTGATGACGGTGACGATCGCGGACGGGTACTGGTGATGACGACCTACATCATCGGAGATCTCCGCACGGGGCGTCGCATTCAGACGGTGCCGGCGCTGGCGGGCCCGTGGTCGGACGTGCTGAATGATGCCGGCGAGGTGTCGTGCACGGTGTCGCTCAGGGACCCGGTGGTGCACCGGCTCGGGTTGAAGGAGTCCGCGAAGCCGGGGAAGGCGTTCCTGGCTGCGCTGGTCGACGACCTGGTGGTGCAGGCGGGTCCGATCTGGACGCACTCCTACGATGCCGACTCGGGTCGGCTGACGATGAGCGCTGCCGGCATGTGGTCGTACTTCGACCATCGGCGCATTCTTCCGGTGTTGGCGGGTCGGTCGCCGACTGATCCGACGACGGACACGCGGTATGCGCCGGCGTCGATCGATCCTGCTGGGCCGTGGCCGACGGACACGCGGAAGTCGCTGCAGGGTATCGCTCGGGCGCTGGTCGAGCAGGCTCAGGCGTGGACGGGCGGGAACGTGCCGGTGATTCTGCCGGCGGAGATTCCGGGGACGAACGAGCGCGTCTACCG
>ERZ1066115.401-NODE-401-length-11623-cov-11.035529_pt1 | contig 11623 bp, 9 predicted proteins | sample MGYA00382762_ERZ1066115 | MGnify/ENA primary metagenome ERZ1066115 (study PRJEB33369, sample SAMEA5778345) | biofilm metagenome | biome: Industrial cooling water; feature: Water cooling tower basin; material: Biofilm | place: United Arab Emirates | collected... | reverse complement strand
CTTCACCGCCGTCGCCAATCACTGGAAGAGCAAGGGCGGCTGTCAGGATGCCGATGAAGCCAACCAGGATCGCGGCGATGGCCAGGGCTGCTTCAACGCCACCCGCGTCGAGGCGGCGCGGGCCCTGGCCGACTGGCTGAGCGGCGATCCCACCCAGAACGGCGACCCCGATGTGCTGCTGCTCGGCGACTTCAACGCCTACAGCCAGGAAGACCCGATCCGCCTGCTGGCCGAACTGGGCTACAGCACGCCGCAGCGCGGCCAGGAGCCGCACTACAGCTTCGTGTTCCGCGGCGAGTCGGGCAGCCTGGACCATGCCCTGGCCAGCGCCAGTCTGCGCGAGCAGGTACGCGACTTCGCCGTGTGGCACATTGATGCGCGGCGCGATAAATGCGCGCGTCCGGTGACATAAATGCCCTTGCGGCGATCTTCGCACCGTGCGAACGCTTTTTGCGCCCGCGCAACGCTCGGGCAGCGTCGTCGCATCGCTCAGGCTGGGTACGATGCGATCGGCACGTGGATCTCGCGCAGCGCTCCGCCGACCGTGAATCGATTGCCGCGTCCGCCGCTGACCTCGATCCCCTCGGGGTGCAGGCCGTAGACCGACGTGACCTGAGCGTCCCAAGCGGTGGTTCGCGGCACGATGATGCACTCGCCATACGGGCCCTGGTCGTACATGTAGCGGTTCAGGCACCGGGTCTGCTCAGGTGTGCCAAACACCTCGGCGCCTGGCACCAGCGTGGCTTCCCACTTCCTGCTCTGGTACGGCCGCCCGCGACGCCTCCCGAGGCTGCCTGCTTCGGTCTCAACGATCTTGCCGGAGTCCATGTAGCTCAGCGACCAGGGCGCCTTCAACGCGTCCAAACGCAGCGCCGGGCCTGACCACAGGCGCCGCGCCTCGGGCTGCACGGTCTGCGAGGTGAGGCCCACCGTGATGCGCCAGTAGCGGGCTGTGACGCGCGCCGGCAGCGGGACAATGATGTTGCGCGGGATGCGCCCGGGATAGCTACTGGCCAACCCGGAGAACGGGTTGATGGTCAGGTTGAGGCGATCGCCGAGAGTGGACTCCCACGCCCACACCTGCGCTGCCCAGCCGATGCCCCAGTTGACGCCCAGCAGGGCCACCAGATCGGTCGGGTCAGGGTAGTCATTGGCCTCACCCCCCTGCTCCCAGTTGATCGTGAACTCCTCGACCGCAGTGGCCCCTCGCCACATCGCTTCGCACAGCGGTACCCGGAGGTTGCTCGCTGGTAGCCCGGCCACCGCGCCTGGCGTGGTCGTAATGTTGCTCCAGCTACGGTCAGCGTAATTCTCAAACGAGATCAGGGCGGGCATTACTTCCAGACTCCCAACTGCAGGACAGGGGTAGTGGCCAACAGCGTGCCAGCCACTCGATGCACCAGGAATCGGTGCGTGCCATACCTTTGCGAGACCAAGTCGACCACGCGGCCAGGCTCGATCGACTCGAACCCAGTGCGCCAGCGCACCGCCATAGACCCGAAGAAGCGCCGCGTGGCGTACAGCCCGCATCGCGCATCGATCTCGGTCTGCCCATGCGCCTGAGTGGCGATCAGAGTATCGGAGGCCGCGGCATCGCGAGACCGCGCGTACTCGGCGGGCAGCGAGCCGGTGTACTGCACGCGCAGATCCTCGCGCCGCAGCTGGTCGAGCACGCCTGGGAGGCTGGTGATCGGGGCCGACTCCTCCTCACTCAATACGACGTAGTTGCGGCCTACGACGAGCGAGGTGCTAAGCCCATCCGCGGTGTCATCGTCCCAGACCAGGCCCTCGACGAGATCGTCGTCGGTGATCGTCGCCACTGGAGAGCCAGGCGCAGGATCACTGAGGATGATCACCTGCAGTCGTCCGGAGAGATCCTCGAACACACCCGCGTTGACGCTGTCCAGCAAGCGATACAGCAGCTCGAGGGCGTTGGCTCCCTGCTCGGCGAAATAGCTAAACGCGAACGGCCGCGCACTCGACGCAGCCAACAGCCGCGTCGTGTTGATGTCGAGGATGCTGAGGCCGCAGCGCTCAGTCAGCCACAGCACCCACGTGAACAGCGAGGTGACTGCGGACGCATCCCAAAGCTGCACCGAATTGACGTTGGCGATCGTCCACGTGGCCGCCGGAACGTTGATCACCAGGTCAGTGCCCGCGGCCTGGAAATACGCGCGCCAGCACTTCTCGGTGCTGTGCGCGCCACCGAGCGCCTGGTCGGCGATCGCAGTGACCAGCACGACTCCGCCGCACTTGAGGCGCACTGCGCCGGAGTTGATCCCAGTGAGCCGCATCTCGACCCAGTACCAGGTGCCCACTGTCAGCGGAGTGCCCGCCCACGTGATGTCGATCTCATCGCCCACGATCTGCGCGGTGCCAGCGACCTCGCTCACCGTGCCGTTGAGCGCCACCACATCCCAGCCGTCCGGCTCCCCGCCAGTCCAGGTGGTGAACAGCCCGTTGGCGCCGAGCCGCTCGGTGCCCATGCGCAGCGCGCCATCCATCTCCACGCACAGCTTCTGGTCAGGACCGGCCCAAGGCGCGACCGAGCGCCGACGCACGCCGTGAACGTCGATCGGCATGGCCTGCGAGGACCATCCCTCGCCCTCCATCCCGTGAGTACTCGCCCACCAGTCGATGCCAGCGATAGGGCCGTCGTTGACCGCGTAGTAGCGCTCGCCGTTGACCGCCGCGTTGTCCTGCCACAGCACCCCGCCGCCGTAGAGCAGCGGCCCCACCGCGAGCGGCTTGTTGCGCGATCGCAGGCTGGTCGCCGGCGTGGAGGCAGGCCACACCCCGGTCAGCTGGCGATCCATCCGAGCCAGCTTGCTGCGCATCACGATGCGGATCGCATCTCGACCCAGCTCGATCCGCTCACCGGTCAGCCGCGCCACCACGGTCCACGTGACATGCGACTGCACTCGCGTGCCCACTCTCAGGATCACTTCGCGATCGCGGATCGTGCGCGATCGCCACGAGTCCAGCGCCCCGTCCGCGTTGAGCACGCTGATCTCCTGGATCACCGGGGCCACGCCCCGATCACCGCGCCACGTCGCGAACGACAGGGCGCGCTCGAACGCAGGATCGAACAGCCGAGGGCGCATCGCCACGTTGCTCGGCGTGTCGCCGTTGCCGCTGGTGTAGGCCTCGCTGGCCACCCACTCGGTACCGTCAGCGAACTGAATTTCCGCCGACAGAATCAGCCCTGAACTCATTTGAGCGGTACTCCTGCGCGAGCAATCTTCTCCGAGCTGCGGCGCTGATCGCCGGCGAGCGCGCGCACGTCAGCCGACACCTGCCGCACGGCGGACTCGACGGCCCGCGTGGCGGCGATCTGCTGCTGGAGCAGTGTGCTGTGTCCCTGCGCCGCGCGGTCGATGGCCGCAGCCACTGCGCCCACGTCGCCGGCGCTCTTGCCGCCGCCGCCAGAGCCATCCTGGCCCGGCTTGAGAATCGGCGCGTCCGGGTTCCGCAGACTGAGCACGCCGAGGATCCGATTGAGGTAGCCGTTGCCGATCTCGATCGCGGTCTGGATCCGCGCCGACTGCTCCAGCGCGGCCTCGTCGAGCGGGGTCGTGTCGATGCCGTCTAAGAAGGGAGCGAACAAGTTGCGCAGATTGGCCGGCAGTGCCGCCACTGCGGCCTCGATCTCGCCCATGATGCCGGCGCGATCGCCAGGCGCCGCGCCTTCGAGCCGACGCAGCAGCGGCTCGATCGTCGCGCGCTGATCTGCGGACAGCCGGCCCATCGTGCGCTCGAACGCGTCGTTGAGGCCGCTGGTGCGGTCGCTCAGAGCGCCGATCGAGACACCCAGTCGATCGGCGAACTCGGGCAGCTCCACGCCCAGCGTGCGCGCGCCGGCGACCAGGCGGTCGAAATTCACCGCGTCGTTGAGGCGCGCCAGATCGATGCCGAGATCGGCCACGAAACGGTCAAAGGGCAGACCCAGTCGCGCGCCCAAGTCGAGCGCGCCATCCCCAGTGATGAAGGACAGCTGGAACAGCTGCTTCGCGATGTCCAGCGCGCGCTGCAGCCGTGCCGGATCGATCTGCTGAGTACTCTGTCCGAGCCCGCGCGAGATGAGGTCGATCTCGGAGCTGTAGACGCCCAGCTCCTCAACCGCATCGGCCAGCCCGTACAGGTCCGAGATCGCCGACTGGATCGAGGCCTCGAGCTCGGCTGCCAGCTGCCCCATCGACAGGGCAAACATCTCCTGGATCGCGGCAAGATCCTCGGTTGACGCGCCCGAAAGGCCAGCTGCGCGCGCGAGGCGATTCGCCTCCTCGATCTGGTCCCGCATCCGGCGCTCGATGTCGGTCACGCTTGCGGCAAACGGATCCAGCCCATTCGCCCGCAGCGCATCCAGGTCGGTACCGAGCTGCGCAGAGAATGCAGCGTAGGCCTCCAGCTCGCGCGCCAGATCGGCGGTCGCGTCGCCGGCGTCGCGCGCGGATCCGCTCAGCGTGCCCAGCGACTCGATGGTCTCGTAAGCCGCGTCATTTGCGTCCGCGAGCGAGGCACCAAGCCGCACCCAAGCGGCGAATTGATCTGGGGTCAACCCCGCCGCCCGGGCTTCATCGAATCGCTGGCGGAAATTCCCGAACGTGACCCCGCTGATGCCAAGCGTCGCCATCTCGCGCTGAGCGCGGGCCTGCGCGTCCGCGATGCGGAACGCGCTTCGCTCGGCTTGGCTGAAAAACGTGTCCAGGATCTGATTGATCTGCGTGCGCGCGGCCTCGAGGCCGCCCAGCGACTCCACCACGCCCGCACTGAACTCGACGAACCCAGTCGTGGCCCGCTGCAGGCTGCCGTCCATCACGCCCAGGGCCTCGCTCAGCAGCTGCGTCGAGCCCACCAGACGCGCGTAGGTCGCGGCCAGCTCCTCGCCCGGAGCCTGCAGGTCGAGCAGCAGCGTCGCGACCTGCGCCAAGCCGCCCTCGGCCAGCAAGCCGGAGCCACGCCGAATGTCCTCTTGCGCGAGCAGCAGGGCGCTCGCCACGCCCATCAGCTCGTCCGCGCTGGTGCGTGCGCGCTCGACTGCCTCGCTCACGCCGGCGTCGAGGCCATCGAGCATGCCGATGATCGACTCAGCGAGCAGGCGCTGCGCACCGGTCTGCAGATCCTCGGCGTACTGCCGACCCGCCACGGTGAACACTTGGCTGACCAGGTTGCCCTTGCTGTCAAAGCTCTGCCGGAAAGCGCCCGCTGCCAGCGTGGCCGTGCTGGCGCCGGCGCGGCGCGCGGCCAGAGACAGCGAGCTCTGCAGCTGCCCGAACAGCGCATTGATCTCGCCCTGCGTCTGCGCGTCGAGGGCGGTGTTGCGAGTGCGGGTCTGGCGGCCGCGGAACAGCGAGCGCTGGCGAGACTCCGTGATGCGATCCGAGCCGGTGATGCCGCCCGCGCCGAAACTCAAGTTGCGCTGGCGCGCGCGCGCCTCCCAGCTCGTGCCGAAGAGGCGCCCGCCGAAAATGTTGTCGATGGCCATCGCGAACTGCGCCGCCTGCTGTACGTAGGGGATGGGCAGGTTGGCCGCCGCATTGGTGACACCGCGCGCACCGCCGCCGGCCTGGCGGTACGCATTGACGGCAGTGTTGAGGGTCTGGGCCATGCCGTTGGCCACCTGCAGAAAGCCCTGCGCGCCGCCTTGTTCGATGGCTTGCCGGATGCCCTCTTCGATCTGCCGCCACCAGTCGGAGATGTTTGCACTGTTGAAGGCTCGCTCGACAGCAGCCTCAAGCAGCTGGCCCCATGAGTTGATCTGCTGATCGGTCTCGCCATCAGCACCGAAAACATTGCCAAAGCGGCCACGGGAGCGCAGGTTTACACGACCTGAGAGCACATCGTCGGCGCCCGAGAAGGTGCGTCGCCACTCGTTGAGTAACCCCTGGTCACGCAGCCTCGCCAGCGCCTGCAGTGATGCCTCCATCTCGTTCAGTCGAGACTGAACTCCGGCGGTCGGCGGACCCACGGAGAGAAGCGCTCGCATGCCAGCTTCAATGCTGCGGAGGTCTTGTACGTACTGCTGCCTGACGCGCTCGTATGAGCCACCCATCGAGGCCGCCAATTCACCGTTCGCGCGTGCTACCCGAGCGCTGGTTTGCTCAGCAGCCCTCAGCGCGGCAACCAGCGGCGCCGACTCTTCTTGCAACCGGCGCTTCGCCGCTGCGAGCGCAATCGTCGACTCAGTCAGTTGCCGCTGACTAGTCGACGTCTTTGCCGTCTCCGCCTGCTCGCGCTGATAGCCCGCGATGACCTGCGCCCGGGCATCCCGAATCAATGCCGCAGCAGCCGGGTACTTCTGCTCCGCCTGGTACAGCGCATCAAGCACTTCTTGCAGCGATTGCGCGCGCTTGATCTGGTCGCCCATCGGCACGCCGCTGGCCACCAGCGCAGCGGCGACTGCCTCCTGAGCCTTGGCAAACTGCTGCGAGCCAGTGACCGCGACGCTGGCCTTGCCCGCCGCGTCTGCGAAGCCCTGCGCAAACTGCTGCAGCACAGGCAGCGCAGCGGCCTGCAACTGCGTCATCTCCTTGCGGATCTCGCTGATCCGCTGGCGAGCCAGGTCGACACCCGGAACCGACCCGACGGACTGCTGATACGCCATCCGCTCCTGCTCGCGCTGCAGCCGCTGCACCAGCTCGCGCATCTGCGCGGCGCTCGCTTCGGCGCTCGCGGCCGACAGGCTCTGCGCACCGTTGCGGCTCGCCGCCTGCAGCTCCTGGATCGTGCGATTGAGTGCGGCCGCGCGCTCTTCCGCCGCGCTCGAGGCCGTGGCCAGCGCGTACAGCCCGGTCACCACCAGAGCGATCACGCCCGGGATGCCGCCCAGCAGCCCCACCAAGGCGCCAGCGCGCGTGGCGAGCAGCGTCAGTGCCCCGCTGGCGCCCGTCACGCCGGCGGTCCAGCCTGACCACAGCGCCGTCGCAGCCAGGTAGGTGCGCAGGCCTGCGAGCGCAGTGATCAGCGCGCCGATGCCGCGCGCGCCGACCAGCGCCACGATCGCCACCAGCGCGAGATCGGCATTCGCGGCCAGGGCGCCCAGGAACTCGCCGATGCCGCGCCCGATCTCGGTCGCGTTGAGCTGCTGCAACTTGGTGACCAGGTCGCTGAGCCCATCGCCCAGGCCCTCGAAGATTCCGGCGCCGAGCTGCGTCGACATCTCCTGCAACTCGTTGCGGACGCGCGCGAACTCAGCCGCCGGCCCGCTTGCGTTGAGGCCTGCGGCCGCGGCCGTCGAGGCCGACAGCGCGGCCGCGAACTTCGGGAGAAAATCCTCGGCCACGACCTGGCCGGTTTCGAGCATCTTGCTCAGCTCAGCGGTGGTCCCACCCATCGCCTGAGCCGCGACCTGGAAGCTGCCGACCAGGCGCTCGCCGAGCTGCCCGCGCAGCTCTTCGGCCGACACGGTGCCCTTGGAGATCATCTGCTCGATCGCGGTGAGCGCACCGCTGATCTCATCGCCGCTGAGATTGAAGGCGCGACCCGCTTGGATCACCGCCGACGCGAGCTTGTCCACCTCGCCACTCAGCGCAGTGCCCTTCGCCGCCGCAGCCAGGCGCGTGTAGCCCGCCAAACTCGAGTCAAATGCGACGCCGAGCCGGCTGGCCTCGGCCCGCACAAATGCAATGCCCTGAGCCGCCTGCTCAGAGCCGCCAAGCACGCCCTCGAGGGTGCGGCGCATGCCGTCGATGCGGGTGGTCGTGGACAGGATGTCGCGCACGGTCTGCGCGCCCCACACTGCCGCGAATACGGTGGCCAAGCCGCGTGCGGTGTTGGCCAGCCCCTGCAGATCGCCCTCGACGCGACGCGAGGCGGCGCTCATCGCCGCGCTGGATCGCGCGGCACCCGCCTGCGCGGCCGAGAGATCCCGGGTCGAGCCACTCACTCGGTCGATTGCCTGCACGGCCGTGCGGCCGTCCGCATCGATCACGATGGCGAGCCGCCATTGCTGGCTCATGACTTCGACGCCTTCGCGTTGGCGCGCTCGATCAGCACCTCACGCGCGCTGCCAATCAGCACGCGCAGGCGGGCGAATGTGTCGGGCCACTTCGATCGCGCGATGCCCATCATTCGCATCGCGGCCTCGATGTCGCCGTAGGGCACCGTGCAGCGCCCACCGAACCCGCCCGGCAGCTCCCACTGCGAGGAAAGCGCAAGGAAGAGCTGGTGGGCCAGATGGTTGTTGGGCAGCACGTGGTACTCGAGCACCTGCCCCGCCGCGCTGCGCCAGATGCCGTCGCGATACGTGGCGGCATCCCACATCGCCGCCACCTCAGCCTCGTGCTCGGTCCGCACGCGCTCGATCTCGGCCTGTGGGGCACCCCACTGCCGCATGCCGTCGAGGTACTCGTCGATGGTCGGCGGCTCATCACCGGATGCCCAGAGTCGGCCGAGCGCAATCAGTTTCCCGCGCTGTCCTGCTGCGCGAGCGCGAGTTCCAGGCTCTTTTGCAGGGCCGGGAACAACATGGGGTGCTTGAGCGCAGTGTCGATGAGTGCGGCGCTGCTCGGGATCTCTGCGCCCGTGCCATCGACGATGCCGTGCAGCGCGACGAGCTGCTCTTGCACCATGCGCCGGCCAAGGCTTTGGACCGACTCAGTGGCGTCCTCAATGTCGCGCTTGAGCTCCTCAGCGTCGACGCCAGGCTCATTTTGCCGAGCACTCAGTTCCTTGATCGTGTCCAGTTGGTTCCGGAACTCATCGAGCAGCGCTTTGCGGCGGTCCTCGCCGATGAATCGCCACTCGGCGGTCAGCTTCTGCGCCACCTTCTGCCCCACATTCGTGAGGCTCGGCACACGGACCAGAACCGGCCAGCGAAAGGTCTGCTCGAGGTCGAGGACAAAGGGGGCGGTTTTCTGTGGTTGCTTTTTCATCGTCGGGTCTCCGGTTGAAGGTTGGGTGGCGCCTGCGAGGGCGCCACCCTTAAATGCCGCCAGTCAGGTCGGCGGCGTTAACTCGCGGCTGAGGCAAACCGCAGCTTGAAGTCGTTGTCAGCGCTCCCGACAAAGACCAGGTCGGCCTCCGTCGTCAGCCGATTGCGATCGTCACCGTACTTCGGGCTCAGGATCTGCACCGCAGGCGCGCTCAGGTGCCAACGGCGCGCCGTCACCGTGCCGTGCGTGATCAGCAGAGCGCCCGTGTTGTTCTGGCGCGCCTGCGCAAACGGGTTGAAGGTGCCGATGGTGCGCGTCAACACCGTGAGCTTGCCCGTGCTCTCGCGCTCGGGCTTGTCGACCAGGTCTTCGCCCGGGCCGCTGAAGTACTGCACGTCGTTGCCGCAGTCCAGCTCGAACGAGCGCAACTGCCAGCCAGTGTTGACGCCGTAGAGCTGGAACGCGGTGGTTGCAGCAAAACTCACCGGCTCGGGTGTCAGGTACGTGGCCCAGCCTGTGGTCGGATCCAGCGCAGCGGTCGAGGTCGGGTCCGCATACAGACCCGTTAACTCGAACTCCAGGTACGGGATCTGGTTGGCATCGAGCAGGATGCGGAAATTGCCCTGCGCGCCCACGATCAAATGATCGATGCCGTCGATGTTGACGCGCAGCGTGAGGCTGGTGGTGTCATTCGAGTTGGGCGTGTACTCGACGGACGTCGATGCGACCACGGTCTCGAGCATGTGACAGCCCTGCAGCAGGTCGCCGAATGCCGGCGCAGTGCCCAGCGTGCCGGACCCCACCAGCTCGACCTGGAACTTGCACTTGACGTGCATGCCCACGTGGATGCGCTGGCTCGCACCGAGCGTGGGTCCATCGAGCTCGCGATCGATGGCCTCGGCCTCGAAAGGCATGATCTCCAGGCCGCGAGTGCGCACGCAGTTCGCGCCCGTCAGGGTTGCGGCAGTGCCGTAGGTACTCTCGACCGCGGCTGCCAGCAAAATCTTCTTCGCACTGAGCGACATGGGTTACTCCTTCTTCTTGGGCTTGGCAGCCTCGGGCTTGGACGGCGTGATGACCGCACCGTGCTCGTCGCGCGGGGCCTGCACCTCGGGCCGTTGGGTGACGTTTTCGCGGCGGATCTCCTGACCCGCCTCATCTCGTACGATGCGCATTACGTGATCTCCGGTTCCCGATATCGCAAGGTGGACAGCTGCAGCCGCGCCCGATGGCACAGCACATCGCAAAACATCACGAGCTGGGATTCGCGCACCTGGATGCCGATCTCATTGCGATCAGCGCTGGTGCAGGAGGCCACCACGCCACCCAGGTTGTAGTCCGCGCGAAAAGCCTCGCGGACCGCGTCGATGACTGCGTCCCATTCGGACTCGCTGGTGCCGGCCTCGGCGACTGCCGAATACCCGACGATGTCCCAGGTGATCGTCTCGACGGCCGCCTCGAAAATCTCGCCCTCAGTTCGTGTGGCCGTGCGTTTGAGATACCAGCCGCGCAATTGCTCCAGCGCTGGGTGCACATAAACCTTGCGCAGCTCGGCGATTGACGACAACAGCGGCTCGTGCTCGTGCACGACGCCCACGTTGGCCACGGAGCGCAGCAGCTCGACAATCGCAGCGCGGACCGGGCTGATATTCATGTCGGCAGCCTCCCGAGCACTCGGTCCATCGCCGCCGCGACCTTGCCGCGGAACTCGCTCTGCAGCGCGTCAAACGTGGGCTGCCACACGGGCTGTGCGCGCGTGCCGGTGCGGGCGATTTTCTGGCCGATCGCGTATGCCGCGGACCGACCGGCCACGCCTTGCAGACCGAGCACCACGCCGACCCACAGCTGCAGCGCGGCAACGGGCGGACGATGCGGTCGCGTGCCGTACTCGACGTACTCCGCGTAGTCCAGCGGCGAGCCGATTTCGGCTACGGCGCCGGCGCCTGATTGCTGCACATCCCACGACACCGAGCCGGCCAGGCCAGCACCACCGCCACGACCAGCAGCACCCTTCGGGAGTCGCTGCTGCAGTTCGCCTTGGGCGAGCAGCGAGCACTCGGTGAGCGCTGCGTCCAGCTCCTGCGGCAGCGCCTGGCGCGCGCGCTCATCGAGCGAGCCCAGGCCCACCACCAGCGGCGAGAAATCGATGACCGTCCTCACGGCCGCCGCCCGCGCAGCAGTCGCGTGCGCTCGTGCGGTTGGCTCGGCGCCACCACCACGCCCGCCGCGACGGCCTTGCTGGTGTCGATGCCGAGGTGCCTCTCGAACTGCACGCGCAGATCGCGCTCGAAGGAGCGGTAGGTCTCCGCCTTGGTCTTGCGGTCCACGACATCCGCGTTGATCGAGCTCTCCGACTCCTGCGCGTAGTAGCGGGCGAGCTGCCCGCACAGCACGCTCGCGGCCAGCGAGGCCACCGCGTGCATGTCCGCGTCCGGGATCGTGTCGGTGCTGCCGTCGAGCGTGTGCCCGCGCGTGTACGTCAGCCGGACCTGTTCACCGGCCGATAACCTCATTCGCTCGAGCGCAATCTGCGAGCCGCTGACCGCCTGATAGAGGCGGAAATCTCCGGGCTCGATGTAGGTGATCGGCTGGCTGCCGATCGGGTACTCGATGCGCAGCGCGCGCGAGCGTCCGGCCTGCCAGTCGACCGGCAAATTGAGCCTCGCGCCGCCGGCGCTGGTGATGTCCACCACCAGCTCGCGCGGTCGATGATCCGAGTAGCGCGCGACTGCGATCGCAAGGGCCTGGTC